>Ga0214472_10005316_pt1 | contig 13543 bp, 8 predicted proteins | sample RVTome_6_FD_207662 | JGI IMG/M metagenome (GOLD analysis project Ga0214472, IMG submission 207662) | Soil microbial communities from uranium-contaminated site in the Upper Colorado River Basin, Wyoming, United States - RVT140D175 | ecosystem: Environmental > Terrestrial > Soil > Contaminated >... | reverse complement strand
CCCAGGTTCCGGGTCTCGCCGGCGTCCCCGTCCGCTACCACGTCGGGAGCCATCTCGTCCGGGCGGCCGCGGCGCGTTTCGCGGGCATCCACCCGTACGACTCCCTCAGTCGCTTCGACATCACGCTGTGGGGCCTGGCCCTGGTCCTGGCCCTGCGAGGAGCGGCCCACTCGCTCGGGCTGGGAGCGGGCGCGACGAGCGTGGTCGGCTACCTGCCGCTCGCCGGTGATCTCTCGTTCGTCCCCGGCCTCCTCCTCGGTGCGCGCTTCTGGGCGTTCAAGCTCGGGGACAATCTGGTCGAGGCGCTCTTCTACGCGAACTCCGTCGTTCCCGCCCTGTGTCTGGTGCTCGGCTCCGTCATCTGTCTGCGGCGCTTCGAGCAAGAAGGGACCCGGGGCTGGCTGGCCCTGGCCGCGCTCAGTGGGGCGGGCGCGGGATTCTTCAAGGTCTTCACCGGCGCGCAGCTTCTTCTCGCCCTGGGCACGGCGTGGCTGGGGCGGCGCCGCCGCCTCGAGCTCCTCGCCGTGGCCGCTCCCGTTGCCCTCGCCGTCGCCCTTCTCGTCGCGAGCTCGGACGCGCCGCCCGACGCCGCGGCCGTCCGAGTGACAGCCACGCCGCTCGCGCCCACCAACCCCGCCCGGGCCGCCTTCGGGATGCCGGAGGCGAGCGGCCTCGCCTACGTCGGCTCGGGTCTCGCCTGGCTCGTCCTGTCCCTCGGGCTTCGGGTGCTCGGGATCCCCGGCGCCGTCCGGACCGTCGGGCGGGGGGACGGCGCGGGGGCGGTGCTCGGCGCGCTCGCCCTGTGGGGTTGGCCGCTCGCCACCTTCCTGAGCGTCACCGCCGATCCCGCCGTCGACGAGAGCTTCTACTTCCTCCAGGCGAGCGGCCTCGCGCTGTGGGTCTTCGCCGCTCCGGTGATCGCGGCGATCGCCCGCCGGCGCGTCGCGGTCCTCGTCCTCCTCGTGGCCTACGCTCCCGCCGCGGAGTTCGTCCTTCGCAAGACGGGCCAGCAGCCCGAAGTGGTGCCCGCCCCCGCGGTGCGGGCGATGAAGGCGCTGCGCGGGGCGAGCTGCCCCGGAGACGTCGTCCTCATGCAGACGAAGGTGGCCTACGTTCCCCTGCCGGTGGTCCTGGCCGGGCGCAGGGTCGCCCTCGCCGACTACCTGGGCTACTGGAGGCAGTTCACTAGCTTCGAGGCGCTCGCGGAGAGGAAGGCAGAGGTGCGGTCGTTCTTCCAGGCCGAGGACGCAGAGAGCGCTCGGGACGCGGCGCGACGGCTGGGGGCCCGCTTTGCCTACGTGACGGGCCGCCGCAAGCAGCCACTCGAAGCGGCGGGAGTGCTCGAGCCGCTCTTCGACGAAGCGGGCCAGCACGTGTACGCGATCGCCGGCCTCGACTCCCGCCACGGCTGCGCCGCCTCGGCCGCGCCGGAGAAGATGGATGCGCCGAGGTAGGCCGGCCGCCGGGAGGTCAGGGGAGTGAGCCTGGCCTACGTCGTGTTCGTCCTGCTGGCCCTCGTCGCTCCCGGCGTGGGGATCCAGCGCCTCGTCCGGGTGCGGGCCGACCCGGCGTTGGTGCTGCCGCTGGGCGCCACCCTCGCCGCCGGTGCCTACTGGCTGAGCCTGGTGAGCGGACAGGGCTGGCTCTTTCTTCCGCTCCTGGCCCTCGCGTCCGTCGGGGTGGTGCGTCGCGGTCCCCGGCTGGACGCGGTCCCCGCGCCCAAAGCGGTGCTCGCTGCGTTCGCCGCTCTCGTCCTGCTCCTGGCGGTGACCCAATACCGCGGCAACCGTCCCGCACCGGACGGCGGCTTCGCATTCGATCCGATGGGAGACCAGCCCCTGCACGCCGGCATCACGTGGGAGCTGACCCTCCCCTGGCCGCCCCAGGTTCCCGGTCTCGCCGGCGTGCCCCTGAGCTACCACTACGGCGCCGACCTCGTCCGGGCGGCGGCGCGGCGCTGGGCGGGAGTCGTCCCCTACGCCCCGCTCAACCGGGAGGAGCCGACGCTGTGGGCCCTCGCCCTCCTGCTCTCGCTCGCTGGGCTCGTGCGGCGGCTCGGGGGGGGGCCGCTCGCCGTGACCCTCGCGCCGTTCACCGTTCTTCTCACCGACTTCTCCTTCGTCTGTGCCCTGTTTCCAGGCGTGCAGTGGTGGAGCGACGTCTTCCGCGGCAACCTTCTCATCTCGCTCGCGTTCACGAATCCCGTGGTCCCGGCGCTGGCCCTGGCGGTGGGGGCCCTCGTCGCGCTGTCCCGCTACGAGGCGGGCGAGGGACGCGGATGGGCCACACTCGCCCTCGTCCAGGCGTCGGCGGTGCCGTGGTTCAAGGTCTTCCTCGGCGCCCAGCTCGTCCTGGCGCTCTTCGCGGCCGTGGCCGTGGCGGCGGCTCGGGGTCGGCGCGAGGGCGACGAGGAGCGGGCGGAGGGCCCCGTCGTCCCGAACGCGACCCGCGTGGCCCTTGCCATGGGGCTGGCGACGAGCCTCCTCGCCCTGCCCCTCGTCCTCGGACGAAGCGGCGATCGGGTCGAGGTGGCGTTCGCTCCGCTGCGGATGGTCCGCGAGTCGCTCGCGCACCTGGAGCTCGCGGAGGGGGGCCTGGTCCGCCTCACGCTCCTGGCCGTGCCCTGGGTCCTCGTCTCGCTCGGGCTGCGGTCTTTCGGGCTGCCGCGAGCGTGGCGGAGCCTGACCCGGGGCGGTCCCTCCCGGTCCGCGACCGCTGTGCTCGCCTTGTCCGGCTGGCCGCTCGGCCTCCTCTTCCAGGCGGCGGCCCGCGACATCGACGGGCGTGAGCTGCCGTCGGCCACGATCTACTTCCTCGAGCAGTCGGGAGTCGTCCTCTGGGCGTTCGCCGCGGTGGCGATCGGGGCCTGGGCGGCGCGGAGGCGACGCCCCGCCGTGGCGCTGACCCTGGCCGTGCTGCTGGGGGTGCCCTCGACGCTGGAGTTCGCCCTGCGCAAGGCCCGGGTCGCCCTCGATCCGGTCCCCGCCGGCTTCGTGCGCGCCCTCGACGCGATCGCGGCGGACGGCCGGCCCGGCGATGTGGTCCTCCAGAGACCGGTGCCGCGCTATCCACCTCTGCCCGTCGTCCTCGTGGGGCGGAGGGTGGTCTACGAGCGCTTCACGCCGTACCTGACCCAGTTCGCGCCGAGCGCGGAGCTGCGCCGCCGTCACGAGGCGCTCTACCGCTTCTTCCAGACGCACGACCGGGTCGAAGCGCTGTCGATCGCCCGCCGCCTCCGCGCGCGTTACGTCTGCCTCTATCGAGGCGATCGGCTGCGCTTCGACACCGATGGGGTCCTCGTGCCCCTCCACGAGGAGGCGGACGCGCGCGCGTACCGGATCGCGGATCCGGGTCTGCATCGAGATGATCGATGAAGACGGGGATATAATCCGCCCGCCCGGCAAAACCATGTCACTCGATCCCGGGACCCGCCTCGGACCGTACGAGATCGTCTCCCAGCTCGGACAGGGAGGCATGGGCGTCGTCTTCCGCGCCCGCGACACGCGTCTCGACCGGGACGTGGCAGTCAAGGTCCTCTCTCGCAACATGGCCGAGGACGAAGACGCCCGCCAGAGGTTCGAGCGCGAGGCCAAGGCGGTGGCCGCTCTCTCCCATCCCAACATCCTCGCCATCCACGATTTCGGGAGGCACGAGGGAACGTTCTTTGCGGCGATGGAGCTCCTCGAGGGCGAGACGCTGCGCCAGCGCCTCGTCGAAGGCGCCCTCCCCACGCGCAAGGCGGTCGAGCTCGCCCTGGAGATCGCGCACGGCGTCGCCGCCGCCCACGACAAGGGGATCGTTCACCGCGACCTGAAGCCGGAGAACGTGTTCCTGACCCGCTCGGGAACGGTCAAGGTCCTCGACTTCGGCCTCGCCCGTCGCGAGCCGGTCGCCCGCGATGTCGGCGGCGACACGCCCACGGTCTCGCTCACCGAGCCCGGCCACGCGATGGGCACCGTGGGCTACATGGCCCCCGAGCAGGTGCGGGGCCGGGGCGACACCGACGCCCGCGCCGACATCTTCGCTTTCGGAGCCTTGCTCTACGAGATGCTCACGGGCAAGCGTGCCTTCCGCGGAGACAGCCCGGTCGAGACCCTGAACGCCATTCTCAAGGAGGACCCGCCGAGCCTCTTCGAGTCGACGCGCAACGTCTCGCCCGCGCTCGAGCGGATCGTGAGGCGGTGCCTGGAGAAGCGGCCGGACGACCGCTTCCGCTCCGCCCACGACCTCGCGATCGCGCTCGAGGCGATCTCGACCGGCTCGACCCGGACGATGGACGGGATGGTCGGGGTCGACGAGCCGGACACGACGGGGCGGAGGCGGACGGCGGAGCGGATCCTGCTCGTCGCCCTCGGCGCGGCTCTCACCGCCGCGGCGGCCGGGCTCTGGGGACACCTCCGGCCGGTCAAGGCTCCCGAGCCCCCCGTCTACCGATGGCTGAGCTTCTCGGGGCGGGACTCCTCGCCCGCGGTCTCGCCCGACGGACGGACGATCGCATTCTCGTCGGATCGCGACGGCGAGCCTCGCATCTGGCTGCAGCAGGTCTCGGGAGAAGCGGAGGCGCCGCTGACCACCGGGCCCGACGACTCGCCCCGCTTCTCGCCCGACGGCACCCAGATCCTCTTCGCGCGGCCCGAGGGAGAGGGGACGTCGCTGTTCCGGGCCGCGGTCGTGGGCGGCGAGGCGCGTCGGCTCGCCGAGAACGCTCGCGAGGGCGACTTCACCCCCGACGGCCGCGGGGTCGTGTTCGTGCGCCTCGCCAGCGAGGACGGGCAGACGGTCACGACCCTCGGCCTCGTCGGGCTCGACGGGACCGGGGAGAAGGCAATCGCGAGGATCCCGGGCGGAATGAGCGCGCCCCGCGTTTCTCCGGACGGCCGGACGGTGGCGATGGTGTTCGCCCGCGGCTCGCTCCTGGCTGGCGCCCAGCAATCCGTGGTGCTCGTGGACGTCGTGAGCGGCGAGGTGCGCTCTGTTCCCGCTCCCGACGCGCGACGCTCGCTGTCGGCTCCGGCGTGGACGGCGGACGGCGACCTGATCTACCTGCAGGCCGAGTCCGTGGCCGCCGCCGCGGGCAGCGCGGGACGGCTCGTGCGGCAGGACGCGAGGAGCGGGGAAGTGCTCTCCGCGCTGTGGAGCCCGTCGAGCGCGGAGGTGCTGGACGTCGTCGGCGACGGGCGTGTCGTGTTCGACACCCGCTCGCCGCGTCAGAACCTGCGCGAGGTCCGTCTCGGCCCCGGCGGTCCGGACGACGGGCGTTGGCTCAGCCGCGGAGAGTCGACCGACCGCCAGCCCGTGTACTCGCCGGACGGGGAGACGGTGGCCTTCTCGTCGAATCGCGGCGGGGGAATGAACCTCTGGCTGGTGTCGACCGCCACCGGGCGGCTGCGCCGTCTCACCGACGCCTATCTCAACTGGGACCCCGCCTTCACGCGCGACGGCCACCACGTGATCTGGAGCTCGAACCGCAGCGGCAACTACGAGATCTGGATGGCCGACCTCGACGGCAGCGGGGCGCGTCAGGTGACACGCGACGGCAAGAACGCGGAGAACCCGACGGCGACGCCGGATGGCCAGTGGATCGTGTACAGCTCGGGCAACCCCGAGCATCCGGGCCTGTGGCGGATCCGGGCGGACGGGAGCGACGCGGCGCAGCTCTACGAGGGGCGGGTGACGCTGCCCGAGGTGTCCCCCGACGGCCGTCACGCCGCGTTCCGCGTCTTCTCCGGGCAGTACCCGGCAAGGCTGCGGGTCGTGCGCCTCGACGACGGAGAGCTCGAGCCGTTCGAGATCCTGGTCGACGCGTCGCGTCCGACCACGGTGTCCCTCGGACGAGCGCGCTGGATGCCGGACGGGCGCGCGATCGCGTTCGTCGGGCAGGACGAGGCGGGCGCGACGGGCGTGTTCGCCCAGGACTTCGTGCCCGGGAAGGACACGAGCGCCACCCGCCGGCCTCTCGCCGGGTTCGACCTCGACGTGGCCGCCGAGTCTTTCGGCCTGTCCGTGGAGGGCTCGCGCCTGGTGATCGCGGGGTGGGTGCAGCTGTTCAGCCTCATGGAGGCGGAGAGCGTGCCCGGGCTTCTCGCGCCCCCGCGAGGCCTGCCCGCGCGCTGAGGGCCGCGGGGAGAAGATTCCCTCGGGACACGGCTGGCCCTCCGGGGCTCACTGCAGGCTCTTCAGCCACTCCTCGCGCGTCTTCTCGTAGCTCTGGTGAAAGGCGCGTTCGAAGGCCTGGTCCACGCTCCTCGTCTCGCCGGCGTACTGGAGCAGGTCGTTCACGGTCGGCTGCCGATAGCGGTCGAGCAGGAACTCCACGAATGACAGGGCGGAGTCGTAGAAGTCGTCGACCTTCATGCGGCCGTCCCGCACCTCGGCCCGGCGGGGGTCGAGCCGGTAGCCCAGTCGCTTGCCGGAGAGGTACTGGGCCAGCCCTTCGTTGACGTCGTCCGGGATCGCCCCGCCGGTGCGCGAATGAATGAAGGCGTGGGCCAGCTCATGGGTGAGGGTGCGCTCGAGGTCGAGCGGGACGAACCCCGGAGACAGGTCACGGGTGCCGATCCGGATCCGGGTGTCGGAGCGGCTGTAGTAGGCCCCCGCCCACTCCGGAGCCGTCGAGGCGGAGCGGAAGGTCTGGCGCGGCAAGAGCACGACCGGGATCTCACGCCCGGGCTCACAGTCCAGGATCCGGGCGAGCATGTCGTACTTCTCTTCCAGCACCTTCAGCAGCGCCCCGCCAAGCGCGTCGTCCGTCTCGCCCTCGAATCGGACGGTGAAGTGTGAGCTGTTCCGCCGGGCGAGGCCCGCCACCGACAGCAGCTCCTTCTCCAGCCGCGCGAGCTCTCTGCGGACCGCCGGGTCGTCGCCGCGGGCCAGGTATCGGCGGAGCACGTCGGCGGCGTCCTCGTCGCGGCCCTGCCGGCTGAGCGCTCGCGCCAGCGCGAGGTGCATTGAGGAGTCGGCGGGCAGCCGGGACAGGCCCCGCCGCGCCACTCGCTCGGCTTCCCGCCAGGCCCCGGTCTCCTCGTGGGCCCGAACCAGATTCAACCAGACGTCGCTCTGCTCGGGGAGCAGGTCGGTGGCCCGCTGCAGGTAGCGCAGGGCGGTCGTCGTCCGTCCGCGCTCCCGCGCCTGGCGAGCCGCCGCCCGGAGGATCTCGCCGAGGATGCGACCCGCTTCGGAGCGCCCGGGATGGCGACGAAAGATCGCCTCGGCCTGGTCGACGTGTGCCGACTCGATCGGTTCTCGCCCCTCGAGCAGCCGAGACAGCGCACCGAGGGCTTCCGCGTCTTCGAGCGGCAGCGGCGGATCGACGGCGGGGCCGATCGACGGAAGCCCCCCATCGAGGGTCGGAGCGACGGTGCGGTGGGGCCCCGAACCCGGCAATGCCGGGACCACATCCGGCGACTCGACCGCGGATGACGCGGAGACTCGCGACTCCGGCGCCGGCGAGGGAGGTCGGGACCTCGCCAACGGGGGCGGCGCCCGCCTCGGGACGACGGCCGGGACGGGTGGGGCCGGGGGGCCCGGGGCCGTCTCGCGCATGACGATCACCGCGACCGAGGCCACGAGGGCAACGAGCAGCCCGGCGTCGAGCCACGTGACTCGAGGGCCCGGAAGAGGCGCGGGACCCTCGGCCGGCTCCGTCGTGGCGGGTCGCGGGGGTCGGTCGAGCTTCGCGAACACGACGCCACAGCGAGGGCACTCGACCGGTCCCGGCTCCGCGAAGCCACAGCGCGGACAGCTCACGACTCGTCACCTCTCTCGCGAGCCGAGGCTAGGCCCCAGGACCTCCGCGGTCAAGAACCGCAGGCTCCATCTACGCGCCCGCCTCGTCCAGGAAGGCGAGGACCGTCTCCCAGTAGCCGGGAGCGGCGCTTCCCCCGCTGTGGGGTGCCCCCGGAGCGACCCACAGGCGCCCGGGTCCGGGGTGCGCGGCGTAGACGCGCCGCACGACCGACTCCGGCATCCGCTCGTCCTCACCGTCGGCGATGATCAGAAGGGGAGCGGTGATCCGGCGGGCGGCGTCGACGGCGTCGACGTCGTCCGCGTCGAAGCCCGCCCTCCACTCGGCGACGGCGATCGCCGCCGGCATGAGAGGGAACCAGGACGGGAGGCCGTAGAACAACCGAGCGTGATGGAGCACCGTGCTGCGGTAGTTGTCGTAGGGCGCCTCGGCGATGACGGCCCGAACGTCCTCTTCCTCGGCCGCGGCGCGCAGGACGCCGACCGCGCCCATCGAGACGCCGAGGAGCACGAAGCCCTCGTCCCCCTCGCCCCGCTCACGCAGGGCGCGCAGGGCCGCGCGCACGTCCTCGCGCTCGAGCCCCCCCAGCGTCGTCAGCCGACCCTCGCTCTTCCCGTGGCCCCGCAGGTCGAGGAGCAGCACGGCGTGTCCGCGCCGGTTCAGGGTCTCGCCGAGGCTCGTGTAGCTCTCGAGGCTGTCGCCCAGACCGTGGACGACGACCGCGGCGGCGCGATCGGGCTCCCCGGGGGCGAGCCACGCGCGCAGGCGCAGGCCGGTGGAGACGACCGAGATCTCCTCCCACGGGGCCCAGGGTCGCAGCGTGGGCGCCCGGACGGTCCCCACGAGCAGCTGCGACGCGGCGATGGGGAGGCCCACGAGGAGTGCCCCGGCGTAGAGCGCGATGCGCGCGGCGCGGCGATTTCGGGGCGTGGCGAAAGGCGACCGCACCGGTCCATAATCCTCCAACTCCGGCGGGAAGAGGACATGGAGATCGCACTCAACCGCAAGGGGGGAGTCCCCCTGCACGATCAGCTGCTCGCCCAGCTCGAGCTGCACATCCTCGGGGGGCGGATCGCGCCGGGGGAGAGGCTGCCGTCGGTGCGGGCGCTCGCGAGACGACTCGGTCTGCACGCCAACACCGTCTCCGCCGCCTACCAGCACCTCGAGGCGGCGGGCCACGTCGAGCTGCGCCGGGGGGCGGGCGTGTACGTCCGCGCCGGCGTCCCGTCCACCCTCGACGACGCCCACGGTCTCGACCAGATGATCCGCCTCACCTTGAGGGCCGCGTTCCGCAAGGGCCATGGGGCGGTGGAGATCCGGGAGGCCGTCGAGCGCTGGCTCAAGGCCGCCCCCGCCGAGCGGGTCGTCGTCGTGGATCCGCGCGAGGAGACCCTGGAGCTCGTGGCGCACGAGGTGCGGGCGTCGCTTCGGGTTCCCGCCTCGGGCTGCACGCTCGACGCGCTGCGGCGGGAGCCGACCCTTCTCTCCGGCGCGCTCGCGCTCGTGCTCCCCTACCACGCCGCCAAGGTGGCCCGGCTCGCCCCCGGCGCCGCGTGCGCGGTGATCCACGTGGAGCCGGCGACCGAGGATCGCGAGACCGTCCTCGCCCTCCCCGAAGGGGCGACCGTCCTCGTGGTCTCGCGCTCGCCGCTGGTGATGTCGTTCGTCGCCGCTCTCATCGGGGGGCTGCGCGGCGACGAGGTGCACGTGGAGACGCGACCTCTGGGTCAGAAGGCGGCCTGGCGCCGCCTGCTGCCGGCGGCCGACCTCGTCCTCGCCGACGCCTTGTCCGTCGAGGCGGTGCGCGCCGAGGGTCCCCGGCGGCTGCGCGAGCTTCGGCTCCTCGGCCCCACCGCGCTCGGCCGGGTGGGCCGGGCCCTTTCGATGATCGTCCCGAAAGACTAGGCGGCCTGGACCAGGAGATGTCCGACTCGAAAGCGGCCACGCGCGTCCTGACTCTCGCCCTCCTGCTGCCGTCGGCGCCACCGGCGGCCGAAGCGGCGGGGGCTCTCCTTCCCGAGCAGCTGTGGAAGGCCTGGCCATCCTCCCGCGTGATCGAAGTCGGGGCGCCCTGCCTGCGTCCCGCGACGCTCGTCGAGTCGATCCGGAGCCTCGAGGCGCGCCACTGCGGACGCCTGCTCGTGGAGGAGGTCGGCCGCTCGGTCCAGGGACGCCCCATCCACCTTCTCACCCTCGGCCACGGCCCACGGCCGGTGCTCCTGTGGTCGCAGATGCACGGCGATGAGCCGTCGGCGACGCCGGCGCTGCTCGACGTCGCCGCGTACCTTCTCGAAGCCGACGAAGCGGACACCGCGGCGATCCTGGACCGTTTCACCCTGCGCCTGGTGCCGATGCTCAATCCCGACGGGGCCGAGCGATACGCTCGTCGAAACGCCCAGGCAATCGACATCAACCGCGACGCCCTGAAGCTGGCCACACCGGAGGGACGCCTGCTCAAGGGCCTGCGGGACCGTTTCCGCCCCGAGCTCGGCTTCAACCTCCACGACCAGGACCGTCGCACCACGGTGGGCGACACGGGCCACCTCGCCACGATCGCCCTTCTCGCCGTCGCCGGGGACGCGCCGGGCACCATGAGCCCCGGCCGAGCCCGGGCCAAGCGGGTCTGCTCGGCGATCGTCCACGCCCTTGCGCCCTTCGTCCCCGGCGGCATCTCCCGCTACGACGAGGACTGGAACGCCCGCGCCTTCGGCGACAACCTCACCGCCTGGGGGACACCGGTCGTCCTCATCGAGAGCGGGGGGCTACCCCCCGGCTTCCGCTACGAGGACCTCACCCGCCTCAACTTCGTCGCCCTCCTGAGCGTCCTCTCCGGCCTCGCCCGCGACGACCTCGCCGGCTCGGACCCCGCGCTCTACGAGAACCTCGAACGGAACGAGGATCGGCAGTGGGTGGACGTGCTGGTGAGCGGGGGCGAGGTGTGGCAGGCCAGAGCCGGCGAGCCCTACCCGGCCGACATCGGCTTCGATCGACAGGACGCCGACACCGTCCTCGCATCGTGCGGGCCGCCCGCCGAGCCCGGGGCGTCTCGAATCCGCGAGGTCGGCGACGGCCGGCTGCTCACCGCCGCGACTCGCATCGAGGCCGGCGGTCGCCTCGTCACCCCGGGTCTGGCGGTGTCGATCCGCGGTCTCGCCGCGCGCGAATGGCTGGATCCCGATGCGCTCGCCCGGCTCGGGGTCGCCCGCCTCCGCTGGCACGTGGGTCCGGACGACCGCGCCGGGGCCGCCACGGCCCGGCGTCGCCTCGAGGGTGCGGGCCGGCCGCGCATCGAGCTCGTGGACCTCGAGGAAGGACCGCACGTCCTCGAGATGGACGGCCCGCTTCCGGCGCCAGACTCCTTGCGGATGGACGCGATCCTCGCTGCCCTGGGGGGCCGGGCCTTCGGGTCGCGGGCCGGCGGTGGCACGCTCGGGGAGCTCCTCGGCCCGCTGACCGGCGAGACGGAGGAAGGGGCGGGGCCCTTGATCGCTCCCGACGAGGAGGCAACCCTCCTCGTGTGGAGACCCGAGGCGCCTGGGGCTCGCGACCCGTCGACACTCGTGCTCGAGCGGGTCTTCGTGGACGGGCGCGCGTTGGAGGCCGGGCGATGACCGAGACGATCCCTTCCCCGCTGGTCGGGGCGTCGGTGCCCCGGGCGCACGGCGCGCTCGCCGCCGCGCTCGGTCGGCTCATGATGCGCATCCAGGGCTGGACGTTCGAGGGCGCGATACCGGACTTGCCGAAGATGGTCCTCATCGTCGCTCCCCACACCTCGAACTGGGACTTCCTGACCGGGGTCTGGGCGAAGTTCGCGCTCCACCTGAAGGCGGGCTTCCTCGCCAAGCACACCCTGTTCTGGTGGCCGGTCGGCGCGTTCCTCCGCTCGATCGGTGGCATCCCCATCGATCGGTCGCGAGCGCGAGGTGTGGCGGACGGCGCCATCCGGGCCCTGCGCGAGGAGGAGCGCTTGATCTTGGTCATCGCGCCCGAGGGCACCCGTCGGAAGACCGATCGGTGGAAGTCCGGGTTCTACCGGATCGCCGAAGCGGCGGCGGTTCCGATCCTGCTCGTGGCGTTCGACTACGAGCGGAAGGTGGTCCGGCTGGGGCCGCTGTTCCAGCCGACCGGGGACTACGACAGGGATCTCGAGCAGATCCAGTCGCACTACGGCCCGGGCATGGCTCTCCGACCGGAGAACTACTGAAAGCGGGGAACTGATCGGTCGGCGGCCAGCGGGCGGCGCAGGGTGTCGTAGCTGAGGTGGAGGGGTCTCGCCCCCGGATGCTACGGCACACCCGCGGAATCGCCGACCAGCCGCTCGAGCTCGCGGAGCAGTCGTTGCCCCTCGGCCTTGACGTAGGGCTTGTCGTAGAACGAGGCGAGCTCGAGGGGACGATGGATCGTGATCGAGCAGCGCTGGAACAGCTTGCCCGGGAGCTGCTTGTGGAGCAGCAGGTCCCGAAACCCGTCCACACGGACGGGCACCGCCACCGCTCGCGCCTCGTGAAGCAGACGAGCCACCCCGGAGCGAATCGGCGCCCCCTTCTTCGTCGTGCCCGCCGGAAAGTGCAGCAGCCAGCCCTCGTGGATCGCCTCCCGGACGCGCACCACGCCGTCGAGGTCCACCGGACGCCGGATGTCGGTCCCGCCCTCCCGAAAGCTCCGCCTGAAGGTGACTCCCCCCGCGAGCGACATGAGGGCGGTGAAGAGGTTCTTCTTCATCGTCTCCTCGGCCGCGGAGAAGCGAAGGACGGGGTCCTCGAGCGGCAGCTGGTGCCGCACGTACACGAGGTCGAAGAAGGCGATCGCCTCCATGAAGTAGGTCTGATGGTTGGCGAGGAAGACGACGTTGCGGCGGGGGAGCTCGGGGAGGATCTCGTCGCCCTCGACCTGGACGTCGTTGAGGATCGCGAGGTAGGGAACGGTGAAGCCGACGCCGAATCCCGCGATCAGCCCGCGCCGGACCCAGCGCTCGAGGAAGGTGGACGCGGCGCGCCGCTGGGGCAGCACGCCCCCGATCAGGTGGTCGTCGGCCATGGCCCCGGCGATGCTCGGATTCCGGCGACGCTCGGCCATCCTTCTCCGCGGGTTGAACGGGGCCGAGTGTAACCCGGGCGCCTTCGGGCGTCACCCGGTCGCCCACTCACGATCGGGGCAAGAGGGCAGCCATGGCGACGTCTTCGACGGTGGAGTAGACTGCGCGCTCGCGATGATCAACGGACACTCTCGTCGGAGGCTCCTCGGCCCCGTCCTGCTGGCGCTGGTGGCGGCCTCGGGCGCCGCCGACGAGGTGGACGACTACCTCGTCACGGAGATGGCGGCACGAAGGATCCCGGGCCTGGCCCTCGCCGTCGCCCGGGGCGGCGCGATCGTGCGGACGAGCGAGTACGGTCTGGCCAACGTCGAGCTCGCGGCCCCAGTCGGCGAGGAGTCGGTCTTTCCCATCGCGTCGCTCGACAAGGAGCTGACCGCGGCGGGAGTGATGCGGCTCGTCGAGAGGGGCCAGGTGACACTCGACGACCCGCTCGGGATGTACGTCGAGGGACCCTGGCGCGGCGTGCGCCTGCGGCACCTCCTCTCGCACACCTCCGGCCTGCCGGACGAGGTGGCCCCGACCGCCCTGGGTCGGCTGCTCAGCGAGTACTCGACCGAAGAGCTCCTCGCGCACATCCGGCAGCTCGAGCCTGTGGCACCGCCGGGCGAGCGCTTCCTCTACTCGGACGCGAACTTCGTCCTCGCCCAGCTCGTGATCGAGAGTGCGGGCGGGGAGCCCTGGCGCGTCTTTATGGAGCGGGAGAT
>Ga0214472_10005314_pt1 | contig 13546 bp, 9 predicted proteins | sample RVTome_6_FD_207662 | JGI IMG/M metagenome (GOLD analysis project Ga0214472, IMG submission 207662) | Soil microbial communities from uranium-contaminated site in the Upper Colorado River Basin, Wyoming, United States - RVT140D175 | ecosystem: Environmental > Terrestrial > Soil > Contaminated >... | reverse complement strand
GCCAGGGCAACCCAGCCGGGCAGGTCGGCTGTGGTGAGGAAGAAGGTCGCCACAAAGAAGGCGATATAAGCGCCAACCATGAAGATGTCGCCGTGGGCAAAGTTGATCAAGGTCAGAACGCCATAGACCAGAGTGTAGCCAAGGGCGATCAAGGCGTAGAAACTCCCCCACTGCAGGGCGTTGATCAGATTCTGAATAATGGTTGCGAGCACTTGAATAATATCCCGGGAAGCGTTAATGAAGCAAACGACAGGCTGGAACCGGGTTCCAGCCTGTCAATGTTGTACCTCAATCCGGTTTTCTGATCAATCAGTGAATTTCAGCATCAAGGGCAGACCGACTTGGTGAACTCGAACTGGCCCGTGTCGCTGATCCTGACGACGACAGCACATTTTACGGGGTCGCCCTGCTCATCGAATTTCATCGATCCGGTGATGCCCTCGAAGCTGGTGATTTTACGCATGCCGTCACGGACCGCAGCGCGATCCTTTTTCAGCTTACCAGTCAATGTGCCGGCTTCCTGAATCGCTTTGAGGACGATACGAGTGGCGTCCCAGGTCAGAGCTGCGACATCATCCGGCACTGCGCCATACTTGGCGGTGAAGCGGTCAATGAATTCCTTGGTGGCACCGGTGGCGCCTGCCGCGGCGTAGTGGGTGGAGAAGTAGAGGCCCTTGCAGTCGTCGCCGCACAGGGTCATCAGTTCAGCGGAGCCCCAGGAATCGGAGCCCATGAAGGGGCCGGTCCAGCCGAGCTGATGGGCTTGTTTGACAATCAGTGCAACCTGGTTGTAGTTGTCTGGAACGAAGATAAAGTCAGGCTTGGCAGCGATGATCGTGGTCAGCTGAGCGGAAAAATCCTGGTCCTTGGTCCCGTGGCTCTCGAAGGCGAGCACGGTATTTGGTCCCATTTTCTTTTCGAACTCGGCCTTGAAGATCTCGGCCAGGCCCTTGGAGTAATCATTCGAGAGGTCATAGAGCACGGCTGCGGTCTTGGCGTTGAAGGTCTCGACCGCGAAGTTTACAGCCACCGGGCCCTGGAAGGGGTCGAGAAAGGCGGCGCGGAACACCCAGGGGCGATCCAGGGTTGTATCGGGATTGGTCGACCAGGGGGTGACCATGACGGTCTCGTTGTCATCAGCTACCTGGCCGGCCGGCACGGCCTGCTTCGAGGAGTTGGGGCCGATCATCGCCAGAACCTGGTCTTTCTCGATCAGCTTAAGAGCCGTGTTCACGGCCGATTCCGCTTTGGCCTCATTGTCCTCATAGATGAATTCGAGCATGTATTTCTTGCCGCCGACCTCGAGGCCGCCAGCCCCGTTAATGTCAGCCTTGAGCATTTCTGCGGATTGTTTCGACATCTCTCCAACCTTGGGAATGTCGCCGGTCATCGGGATATTAAAGCCGATTTTGATGGTGTCAGCAGCGAGGGCGGGAGTCGCAAACAGAGCGACCAGGGACAACAGCACAAGAAGTTTCAGTTTTTTCATTGGTCTCCTCCACAGGTTGAATTGAACAAGAAACGTTATGCACCACGGGATGTGGAACATAAATGGTTAATGCTAGCGTTTGCCCTGTAAAACCAAATGCTTAACTACACCAGTAAGAAGTCTGTTTGTCAAGCGAAAGGACATACTTTAATTACTGGCTTGAGACAAAAAACTTGCCGGAAAGATTGTTATGATTGTTCTTTGCAGCCTGCCGGCCATTTGTTGACCCTCACCGCATCTATCTGGTGGGTGGTGTCCAGACGCAGAACCAGATCCGCTCGTTCGGGCATTTCAGCAAGTATATGACGGGTCAGTCGCTCATAATGCGTGATAAAGCGGCGCAGTGCTGCCTTGTCCATAAGTCTTGAGGATCGGGTCCGCTGCGACTGTGCCGCCAGCTTTTTCTCCTGCAATCCGCGCCAGGAAAATACGCATTCCATGTCGGGAATCGCCAGCATGATCAGCAGATCGATCTCAGCAAACAGGCGGCTATAGTCGCCGGCAAGCTGTGCATTGACATGCCCCCGCCAGATGCCTTGAGGGTCTTCGTCCTTTTCAAGGGTGTTAACCGGTTCCTGCAGGGCTTCCGGGGCTTGCGGGCGGGCTCCGACACACCAGCCTTCGAAGAGAATGATGTCGATCGGCGTTTCTACCACCCGCCAAGCGGATCGGGGAGAACGATCATCCCTGGCCTTGTCGAAAACCGGTATAATGACCTGTCGGCCAGCGTCCGCAGCAGACATTGCTGTCAGCAGGTGTAATCCCATCTCGACGTCATGAGTCCCCGGTACGCCGCGAGTCGTAAAAAGTGGATGCAGGCTACGGCCAAGCATGCTGCGTTCGGCGTGGGTCTTATACAGATCATCAATGGACAAGCTGGCAACATGCAAGCCAAAGCCGCTCTCCAGAAGCACGGACAGAATGCTGCAGAGGGTAGTCTTTCCTGAGCCCTGGGCACCGTTAAGGCCGACGACCAGTGTGCCAGTCTTCGCCTTTGCTGCTTTTGCCAGCGCCGCAGCCAGGGGCAGGTAGATGCTCTGCAAAAGCGTGTCCGTCACAGACTCAATCTGCAGGGTTGCCAGGACATGCCGAAACGGTTCGCAGAGCTGTGCGCGCAGGGTGCTCAACTCTTGAGCGGTCAGCCCATGAATCTCACTCGGAAAGGTGCTGCGATAAGCCATGGCTCAGGTCTCGCTCAGTACTTGATTTTTACAAAGGGTGATATGATCGATGCACGCAGAGCCTCTTCAAGGGTGTGAATCTCCTGGGCTTCGAGCAGCGGGATGAGTCTCAACAAGATCTCGGCGGTGACCAATGCATCACCCAGAGCAATGTGCCGGCCGACGATGGTGATATTGAAACGCTCGGCAATCACATCCAGCGAATGCCCCTCCTGATTCGGATGGACCACGGATGACAGGAGCAGGGTGGTGACAGGCTGTCGCCAAAACGGTTCTGCATAGCTGGCTCCTGTATGATGGGAACCTCTTTAACCGCAAGAATCCCAAATGGGGATCAAGAGAATAATATGCGATTTATGGGTGAAGGTACAGCTGAAGAGCATAATTCCCGACGGTTTGCTTTTGTTGCTTCAAGAAGAATCGCGATCAATTCAGCCGTCTCATGCATTGGATTGTAGCGATCCGGGTCGGGGCAGGAAAGCCGCTGGCGCTGCTCCCGTTTGCAAAGCTGCAGAGCATATTGGACGAACTCAGTCTCATTGTCATAGAGTCGTCCGTTGTAGTGAGATCATAGGATGAATAGTCATGCAAGTTGACTTTGCGGGCAAAAGCTTTACAGGCAAAAAGATAAAAATCTTTACAGCCGACGATCAGCACAGAGCTTTATGGCTCCGGCAGATGCTCCGGTTTCTGGGGCCTGAAAAACCTTCGTAATGTGTCATAGATTCCCCTGATACTTCGATAAAGGATCGGCAGCAGCCAGATCATCAGCAACAGGAAGATCGCCAAAAAAATGAGAAAGAGCAAGGGGTAATGCAGTGCAGCCCACAGGCCGCCAATTGCCAGGGCATCTTCTGCCAGGGAAATGCCGATATTGCTGAATGGCTCCGGCGAGGTATTCACCAGCAGGCGGGAACTCGTCTTGGTCAGATGGGTCCCTGCTGTCAAACTGCCGCCAACCAGGGCGGCCGCAATTGCCAGCGATGGTTCGACTTCAGCGACCGCCGTTGCGGCCAGCACTGCACCGGCAGGAATACGGATGAATGTGTGCAATGTGTCCCAGGCGCTGTCTACTCCCGGTATCTTGTCGGCAAAGAACTCGATGCAATACATAAGCCCGGCAACGCCGATGACCAGTGGATTCTGCAGGGATTGCAGGGATTCCGGCAGGGGCATGTTACCAGAAGAACCGAGCAGGCCAAGCACCAGTATTGCCGCATACAGGTTGATCCCGCTTGCCCAGGCAATCCCCATGGAGAGCGCGATGTAAGCTAACATTTCATGCATACTGAATCTTTCCCGGTTTTCTATGAGCCTGTCAGCTATCCATGACCCGTAAATCATAGAACACTTTCAATATAACCCTGCCGGGAGATGGGGTCAAAGGAGATCAACCCGCGAAGAAACGGATTCCTCAAGGCCTTATTTATTGATATCTTTTTGCAAAGCGGGTAGCCTCTTTTAATCCTCAGTGAATTTTCCATTAAATGCCAGGACATCCGTACCGGTAGCGGTTCTGTCCAATGGAGACTTATGCCGCAATCAGATCAAGCCCACCCCCCGATATCATCAAAAGGCCTGCATTATGGCTGGGTAGTCGTTTTTGTCGGTACTCTGACAATTTTCGCCTGCCTCGGTCTGGCGCGTTTCGCTTTTGGCATGCTCCTGCCTTCGATGCGCGATGCTCTGAGCCTGTCGTACGATGAAATGGGGTTTCTCGGCACCGTGAATTTTGCCGGCTATCTGGTAGCTGTCGCCCTGTCCCCTTTTCTATTGCGTCGTTTCAGCCCACGTCAGCTGATCGCATCTGGTCTGTTGCTCATTGCCCTCTGCATGCTCGGTATTGCTGCAGGCGACAGTTATCTTCTGATCCTGCTGCTTTACACCAGTGTCGGCGTCGGCAGCGGCTTGGCCAATATCCCGATCATGGTACTCGTTTCATACTGGTTCCGACGGGAAAAACGCGGTCAGGCTGCGGGGTTGATTGTCATCGGTAGCGGTTTCGCCATCATTTTCTCCGGGTTTATCATCCCCGTTCTCAATGCAAATTTTGGTCAGAATGGCTGGCGGGTGAGTTGGGTGCTGCTGGCTCTGATAGTTCTGCTGGTTGCCGTGATCGCGGCATTGCTGATCCGTAATGATCCTGCTGAAAAGGGTCTGGCGCCGGTTGGAAAGACACAAGCCCTTGAGTATGACCCATCTGCAAGCCGGGGGCATTTCAGCACGGTACAGATTTTATCTCACCTGGGCGTTCTCTATTTCATCTTCGGTGCGACCTACGTGATTTATGGCACCTTTATTGTCACAACCATGGTTGAAGAATACAACTTTGCCGAGATCAGCGCAGGTTATTTCTGGTCCTGGGTCGGATTCTTCAGCCTTTTCTCGGGAACCCTCTTCGGCCTGCTCTCGGACAAGGTTGGTCGCAAGAGTGGTTTAATGGCCGTTTTCGGCGTGCAGACCCTGGCTTACCTGTTGGCCGGCTCCCGTTTTGGAACCATGGCGCTGTTCGCTTCGGTCGTTCTGTATGGAGTCGCGGTCTTTGCCATTCCGGCAATTATGGCCGCCGCAGTTGGCGATTACCTCGGCAAGGCCAGAGCGGCGGCCGCCTTTTCGATCATTACGTTTTGCTTCGCTATCGGTCAGACAATTGGACCGGCAGTGGCCGGTATTGTTGCGGAAGCAACCGGAACATTCACCGGATCTTATCTGGCTTCTGCGGTTTTAACCGGCATTGCGGTGATCTGGACGAGGTTTCTTCCGGCTCCGGAACAGGCAGCTTAAACTTTCAATCTACATTCAAATAAGAATTCGAGCCTAAATCCAGACAAAGACAAAAGGCCAAAAAAATGGGGCCTCAAAATATCGAGACCCCGGAGGCAACTTTTTAGATGGTGATAAATCGTTTGGATTGTTCGATAGAGGTCGTCTAATCCAGGTCATCCCAGAGTGGTATGCCACATGAGCGGGAAAAAATCCTGTTCAAGGGCTCTGGGGGCGACAATCTGCAATTGTGGTCAGCTTATGTGTTTGTATCTGCATTTGCTGCATGCTGACCCTCTGTGGTGTGTCATGGTTTGCATTCTAGAGGATCAGCTGTGACAGGAGTGTGGAAAAAACGTGAAAAAAACGTGAAGAGTTATTTATTTTGGAAACTGCAGTTGGACGCGAAAAAACTCTGCCGCAAGCGGCAGTGCAGACTTTAATTGAGCTTTTCAGGTTTATTGAGGGTTACGCTGAAACAGCAGCCAGCGGGGGTATTGTCATTGACGGTAATAGACCATTGTTCCCGTTGACAGATGCGCTGCACCAGGGAAAGCCCGAGCCCCAGTCCGTTGCGGCTTCCGGATTCCCCACGGTAAAAAGGCTTGAAGATAGATTGTTTGTCGGAGGTGGAAATTCCCGGGCCTGTATCGCAAATCTCAAATCCTGTGGGCTGGACAACCAGAGTGATCTCGCCTTCTGCAGTGTGGTGAATTGCATTCCGAATCAGGTTGTTGAGTACTGTGCGCAACATAGCCACCGGAAACAGCTTGTCCCGATCCTCTTGTCCCGTCGTTTGATCCTGAAGAGAAAAACAGATTCCCTTCGCTTCTGACTGCTGCTGCCACCCCTCGAGATCTCCCTGAATGATGCTTGCGATTGTTGCACGGGCCTGCTCAGTCGCATTGCCGCGAGCCAGAGTCAGAAAAGCATCCACCAACTCCTGGATCTCCCTGGCAGCCTTGCTGATAGTGTTGATTCGCTGCCGGGAATATTCATCGAGTTGATTCTTTTCGATGAGCAGATCACAGGAGCTTTTAATGACCATCAGAGGAGTGCGCAATTCGTGGCTGACATCGCTGGTGAAGAGAGTCTCGCGCTGCAGGGACTGCTGGAGCATGCTGATGGTCCGGTCGAAGGATGTCGCCAGCCGGCCGACTTCGTCATTGGCATAACCGGAGGATAACGGTGGGGCGTCGAGCAGAAGCTTCTCGCGGTTGTTTACCTGTTCGGTCAATTTTCGCACGGGTGCGATGATTCTTCTCGACATCATTATGCCGAGAATCAGCGAGGCGACGACACTCAAGAAGAAGCCGGCGACGACTGTGATCTCCAAGATATTCTCATGTCGCTCAAGGTTTGTCTGTTCCTGAACAAGATAGAATGGTACCTCCTTCTCCTTTTGCATCATTACATGGAAGGAACTCCGTTCAGCCTCCACTTCGCTGAATCCGGGTTTCAGATCACGCAGATAATACGGCAGGTCCTCTGTGCCGCTGTAGAACTGGGTCCCGTAGTCAAGTTGCGGACTATGTCCCTGTCTGTAGTCGACCAGGATATTGGGGAATTTCCTGTTGAGCTCAGCCGTGACCAGATCTTCTTCGACCATGTTGATAGCGGCCATGATGCCGAAGCTGAAGAGACTGCTCACTACGGTCGTCAGCAGAACGAATGAAAAGATAATCCTCTGCGACAGGGGGGATTTAAATTCCATGATCTGTTGCTTTCAGGCAGTAGCCGATACCATGTACCGTGTGCAGCAAGGGGGATTTGAACGGTTTGTCGATCGCCTGGCGCAAGATGTGAATATGGCTGCGCAGGCTGTCGCTTCCCGGCAGGTCTTCTCCCCACAAAAGTTCCTCAAGAACTTCACGTCTGACCACATGGGGACTTCTCTTCATCAGCATTTCCAGAAGTTTGAGGCCGATCGGGCTGAGTTTCAGGAACTTTTCCTGACGTGTAACTTCCAGGCTGTTCATATCAAAGTGCAGATCACCGACCTCTAACACGTTTTGCAGCCCGGTCTGTCCACGACGCAGGACAGCCTCCACCCGAGCGTGTAGTTCCGGAAGGGAAAATGGCTTGACGAGATAATCGTCTGCTCCTGCCCGGAATCCGGTCAGTTTGTCATCGACACTGTCTCTGGCCGTAAGCATGATGATCGGGGTCTGTAAGCGGGCGTCCTGACGCAGGCGTTGGCAAAGGGTGATGCCGTCCATTCCCGGCAGCATGAGATCGAGGATGATCAGGTCAAAGGTCTGGGTAATAGCCAGGTGAAGGCCGCCCAGGCCATCGTATGCGCAGTCCACCAGGTAACCCTTCAACTCAAGGTAGTCAGCGATATTCTGCAGGATGTCAGGCTGATCCTCGATAATCAGTATGCGCATTCAGGGTACTTCCCAATGGTCAGGTTTTAGATGTCCTGTAACGAGTGTCCACTCACGTCAGCCAAGCAACTGTTCCATGATCGCCAGTGCGGCTTTTCTGCCGTCAGCCGCCGCTGTTACCACCAGGTCTGCTCCGCGGTTGCAATCTCCCCCTGCATAAACTTTAGGGTTAGTGCTCCTGCCGGTCGCCTGATCGATTACGACCTCTCCCCATTTACCGAGTTCGACGCCGGTATCAACCAGCCAGGGGAAACCTTCCATATCGAAACCGAGCGCCATGATGACGACATCAGCCGGTACACAACGTTCTGTCCCCGGGATCTCTTCGGCCCGCTGCCGGCCGCTTGCATCTGCTTCACCGAGTTGCATGCGAATCGCATCGATGCCGACCAGTACGCCGTCTTCATTGACGACGATGCGCTGCGGTGCTTCGGTGAAAAGAAAGATAACACCCTCTTCGACAGCATTCTGATATTCCTTGCGGCTGCCGGGCATGTTCTTTTCGTCGCGCCGGTAGAGGCAGGTAACGCTTTCTGCCCCCTCGCGCACCGCAGTGCGCACACAGTCCATGGCGGTATCGCCGCCTCCGACCACGACGACCCGTTTGCCTAGCACACCGAAGCGATCCATCCACGATTTGCCGTGCAGATGCCGCTGGATATTGGTGAGGAACTCCATAGCAAGAAAGACATGGTCATGTTCCTCATTGTCAATGTCGGATAATTTGCCGTTGGTGGCACCGAGGCCGAGGAACACAGCATCGTAGTTGTCAAGCAGCTCCGAGAAAGGTTTTTCATAACCGATCTCAGCGTTCAGGTGCAAGTTGAGTCCGGCTTCCTGGAGGATCCGGAAACGGTGCTCCACGGTTTTTTTCTCCAGCTTGAAGCCGGGGATGCCATAGGCCAGAAGACCGCCCGGAACATCGGCGCGCTCAAACATATCGACCTTGATGCCGGCCCGCAGCAGGAAATGGGCACAACTCATGCTGGCCGGTCCGGAGCCGACCACTGCCACCTGCTTGTCGCTGGTGATCCCCGGAAAGGGCAGTGTGTAGCCTGCCTCGAAAGCAAGGTCTGTGATCGATGCTTCAATCGGACCGATGGTGATGGCCCCGTAGCCGTCATCGAGGGTGCAGGCGCCTTCACAGAGATAGTTATGTGGGCAGATCCGGCCGAGGATCTCCGGGAAGGGCGAGGTTTCGTTGGAGAGCAGGAAGGCTTTCTCCAGATCCTTCTCGGCAATCGCCTCAAGCCATTGCGGGATAAGGTTGCCAAGCGGACAGCCGATGGTGGTGCAGAAGGGGTCGCCGCACTGCACGCAACGTTCGGCCTGACGCGCGACCTTGATGTCACTGAAGAAACGGTAGATCTCTTCAAAACTCCGCAACCGCCGACTTACATCTTCTTTGAACGGTTCTTCTCGATTGGTCTCAACAAAGCTTTGCATAAAAAATCCTGTTAGATAAATCATTCAACGCAAAGAGGAAAAGAAGCAAAGTAAAATCAAAGTTTTCAAGAAATTCAAAATTGATCGTATTCTTTGCTTTAAAACTTGAATCTACTCCTCACTCCTCACTCCTCACGTTTCCCAGGTGCTAGTTGCCTTCCTTAGGGTTCAGCGGTGCCCGCATATCCTTCGGTGTGACCATCCAGAAGTAAGCCAGTTCCTCGCGCAAGTGATCAAGCAGGAACCGGGCCTTGGGACTTTCCGTCCGGTCGAAATAACTGTTCAGAATCGTCTTCAGATACATCTTGCCTTCATTGTCGTCATCGACGTCGATGCGCCGGGCCTCGACCAGTTCACCGTTGAGGTTGTCGATAAAGGTCTTGTTGCGGTCGTAGATGAAGGCTGCGCCGCCGGTCATGCCGGCGCCGAAGTTGATGCCGGTCTCGCCGAGGATGACGACCGTACCGCCGGTCATATATTCACAGGCATGATCGCCGACGCCCTCAACACAGGCCAGGGCTCCGGAGTTACGCACCGCAAAGCGTTCGCCGGCAATCCCTGACGCGAACAGCTTGCCGCCGGTGGCGCCATAAAGACAGGTGTTGCCGATCACCGCCGTGCCCTCCTGGTAGATGCGCGGACTGACGACAATACGCCCGGCGTTCATGCCCTTGCCGACATAGTCATTGGCGACGCCATTGAGAAAGATACTGACCCCGTGAGACAGGAATGCACCGAGCGACTGGCCGGCTACACCGGTCAGTTTGAGGGTGATGGCTTCCTTGGGCAGACCGGCATCCCCGTAATACTTGGCAATCTCACCGCTGATCATGGCACCGACTGAACGATTGAGGTTGGTGATCTCGCTTTCGATGACAATCTCGTCCTCGGGATCCTTGATCACCGGTAGAACCCTCTCGAGAAGCTGCTTCTCAAAAGTATTGCGGTCGAAGGGGTCGTTGGGCCTGAGCTTCTGGTTCGGACCTTCGATGTAGCGTAGAACCGAGCTGAAGTCGAATTGGGCGGCTTGCTGATCCTCGATCAGCCGGAGCAGGTCGGTCCGGCCAATAACCTCTTCCAGGCTGCGGAAACCGAGTTCGGCCAGGATTTCGCGAACATCTTCAGCGACATTGCTCAGGTAACTGACGACCTTGTCAACTGTGCCGACGAAGTGCGCCCGCAGGTTTTTGTCCTGGGTCGCCACGCCGACGGTGCAACGGTTGAGATGACAGACCCTCAGCAGCTTGCAGCCGAGCATCACCAACAGGACCGTGCCGAAACCGTAAAACTCGGCACCGAGCATGGCAGCCTTGACCACGTCACGACCGGTCTTGATGCCACCGTCGGTCTGCAACTGCACCAGGTCGCGCAGATTGTTCCCCTTAAGGCTCTGGTTCGCTTCAGCGAGGCCGAGTTCCCAGGGATTGCCTGCGAACTTTATTGAGGTCTGGGAGGCCGCGCCGGTGCCGCCCTCCGAGCCGGAGATGATGATGCGATCGGCATAAGCCTTAGCGACGCCGGCTGCAATGGTGCCGACACCTCCGCTGGAGACCAGCTTGACGGATATCCGGGCGTCCGGGTTGACCTGCTTGAGGTCGAAGATCAGCTGCGCCAGGTCCTCGATCGAGTAAATATCATGGTGCGGTGGTGGCGAGATCAGGGTAATCCCGGGGATAGTGTGGCGCAGTGAGGCGATCAGCGGGGTGACCTTCTCGCCTGGCAACTGACCGCCTTCACCCGGCTTGGCGCCCTGGGCGATCTTGATCTGGATCTCCTCCGCGCTGCGCAGATAGGCGGGGGTTACGCCGAAGCGGCCTGAGGCGATCTGCTTGATCTTGCTGTTGCGGGTGGTCTTCAATCGTTCCGGGGCTTCTCCGCCCTCACCGCTGTTGGAGCAGCCGCCAAGGATATACATCGCTTCAGCGAGTGCCTCATGGGCCTCTGGAGAAATCGAGCCGAGCGACATGGCGGCGGAATCAAATCGACGAGTGATCGCCTCGATTGGTTCGACCTCCTCGATCGGAATCGGTATGTGCGGGGAGTTCCAGGTAAAGAAGTCGCGTACGAACTTCTGTCCGCGGCCGTAGATCAACTTGCGAAACGCGAGATAATCCTCGCGGGTCCGCGTTTCTGCGAACTTGTGAATGGTAATGATCGTCAACGAGTTGAAGTCATGATATTCGCCGCCCGGGTTGTCACGGCTTGCACTGCCGACAGCCAGCGGATAAACCGGCTGCATGTGACTCTTGCGGAACACCCGGGTATGCGTCTCGCCGATGCGTGCTTCGATCTCGGCAAAGCCGAGTCCGGGCAGCAGACAACTTGCGGCCGGGAAGCAGGTCCTGGCGATTTCTGTCGACAGGCCGAGGATATCGAAAAGCGCCGCATTGCGGTAGCTTGAGACGGTGCTGATTCCCATTTTTGATATGACCTTGAGAATCCCCTTGGTCAATGCCTCATAGAGATTCTTCAGTGCCAGTCGGGTCTCACGCGGCGTCATCCCCTGGCGCTCACACATCTCCAGACCGCTGGCATAGAGTAGCCAGGGGTAGATGGCGACCGCGCCGAAACCGATCAACACACAGGCCTGATGCGGGTTGATCACCTCGCCGGTGACCGCGACCAGTGTGGTCAGGTGACGCAGGCGTTCCTTGAGCAGGCGCTGGTTGAGAGAACCGATCACCATGGCCATCGGAATCAGCCGGGTGTTTTTGTCAAGAACCCGATCGTCGAGCACCAGCACGCGCACTCCTCCATCTCTGACCGCGGTTACGACGGCATCACCGAGATCCTGCAGTGCCTGACGCAGGTCCTGATCGAAGCCGGTGGTGAAAAACCGGTGTCGGTAGCAGGTCTCAAAACGCGAGTGGTCCGGGTTGCCGAAGGCGAGCAGGGCCTCGAAGATCTCGTGAGAGAGGATCGGCGAGATGTTTTTTAAGCGACGGCCACGGCCCGGAGTCTCGATCAGGGGATTGCCGATCTCGCCGATGCCGATGGTCGTCGACATGACCACTTTCTCGCGGTAAGGGTCGATCGGCGGATTGGTGACCTGGGCGAATTTCTGGCGAAAGAAGTCGGCAAAATCGCGCTGAACCGTAGAGAAGGCAGCAGGTGGCGTGTCATCGCCCATGGATCCGGTTGGCTCCTTGCCTTCGCGCAGCATCGGTTTAATGATGTACTCCACGGTTTCATGGGTGACGTTGTGATAGCGCTGCAGGAGATAGAGGTCTTTGTAACGGAAGTCACTCAGATCCTCGAACTGGTGCTCGATGAACTCCATCAGATAACAGGTGCGATCAGTCAGCCACTCGCTGTAGGTTTGCGAGTCCATCAGGTAGCGGTCGATGTCACTGGATTTGAACACCTGGCCTGTCTGCAGGTCGGCGGCGATCATCTCACCACTCTGCAGACGGCCGCGTTCGCGGATTTTCTCAGGAGGCGTACCGAGAACCCCGAATTCACTTGTGATCAAAAGTCGGTTGTCGGTGGTGATGACATATTTGGCCGGACGCAAACCATTGCGGTCGAGCAGGCAGCCAACGTAGCGGCCATTGGTCATGCTGACCGCAGCCGGGCCGTCCCAGGGCTCCCAGGCGGCAGAAGTGTATTCGTAGAACGAGCGCAGATTGGCCTGCATGTGCGCCACATTGTGGCGGGCCGGCGGGATCAGGATGCGCGCCGCCTTGAAGTAATCGACGCCGTTGATCAGCAGGAACTCGAACATGTTGTCGAGCTTGGCGCTGTCGCTGCCGCCGTCCTGCAGGATCGGCATGATCCGCCCGAGCTCTTCATCGCTGAATACCGGGCTATGCATGGCCGCAGCCTTTGCCAGAGTGCTGAAGACGTTGCCCTGGATCGAGTTGATCTCGCCGTTGTGGCAGAGATTGCGAAACGGTTGGGCCAGGCGCCACTGGGGGAGCGTATTGGTCGAAAAACGCTGGTGAAACATGACGAGATGAGTGGCGAACTCGACACTGTTGAGATCAGGGAAGAGCTGCTGCAGATAGTTCGGCATGACCAGGCCCTTGTAGGAGAGCAAAGTCCGCGAAAAGGAGGCGATGTAGAATCCCGGATCCTCCTTGAGGCTCTGTTCGATTTCCTTGCGGGTCAAATAGATCAGGACATCGAAGCGACGGGTCGCATTCAGCTCGGCAGGCACCACGAATGCCTGCACGATCTTCGGCAGACGTTCACGGGCATACTCGCCGAGGGCGTCGGGGTCGATGGGGACTTCACGGAACAGCACAACCTCAAGGTCATTGCGTGCGCACTGTTTGCGA
>Ga0214472_10005313_pt1 | contig 13546 bp, 11 predicted proteins | sample RVTome_6_FD_207662 | JGI IMG/M metagenome (GOLD analysis project Ga0214472, IMG submission 207662) | Soil microbial communities from uranium-contaminated site in the Upper Colorado River Basin, Wyoming, United States - RVT140D175 | ecosystem: Environmental > Terrestrial > Soil > Contaminated >... | reverse complement strand
CTCTCCGGGAAAGCCGACGATGAGGTCGGTGCTCAGGGCGACATCCGGGATCGCCTCCCGGAGGCGCCGCACCACCTCCACGTACTCGGCCCGGGTGTAGAGCCGGCGCATCCGCGTGAGGACCCGGTCCGAGCCCGACTGGACCGGGAGATGAGCGTGCTCGCAGACGCCCCGGCACTCCGCCATGGCCGCGTACAGGTCCGGGGTCACCTCCCGAGGGTGCGGGGAGGTGAACCGAATCCGGAGGTCCCCCCCGGCCAGGGCATCAACCTGCCGGAGGAGCGCCGCGAAGGTCGTCCGGGGCCGGAGGCTCTTCCCGTAGGCGTTGACGGTCTGGCCGAGGAGGGTGACCTCCCGGTAGCTCTGGTATAAGAGCTCCTCCACCTCCGCCAGGACATCCGCGACCGGCCGGCTCCGTTCGCGCCCGCGGGTGTAGGGCACCACGCAGAAGGTGCAGAAGTAATTGCAGCCCTCCATGATGTTCACAAAGGCGCTGACCCGGCTCCCGCGGAGCGGCGGCGGCGTCCCCACGTAGGTGGGCATGGGCTCCGTCGGGCGGAGGGTGAGGGGGATCAAGGGCCGCTCCTGGAGCAGGCCCGGGACCTTCAGCATCTGGCCGGTCCCGACCACCAGGTCCAGGCCCGGGAACCGGCGCGTGAGAGCCGCCCCCTCGAGCTGCCCCAGGCATCCGGTGAGCCCGATCTTCAGGCCGGGGCGCTCCCGCTTCAGGCCCTGGTATCGGCCCAGGAGGCTGTAGACCTTCTGCTCCGCCTTCTCCCGGATGCTGCAGGTGTTCAGGAGGATGACGTCCGCTTCCCCCGGGCAGCTCGCGTGCTGGTACCCGGCGGCCACGAACGCTCCGGCCATCCGTTCCGAGTCGGCCTCGTTGGCCTGGCACCCGAAGGTGACGATGTGAAAGGTGGGCATGGTCAGTACAGGTGGCAGGAGACCCAGTGGCCGCGCTGGACCTCCCGGAAGACGGGCTCCTGGCGGTCGCAGGGCTCGAAGCGCTTGGGGCAGCGGGTGTGGAAGCGGCACCCGCTCGGAGGCCGGAGCGGGCTGGGCGGGTCCCCCTTCAGGATGACCCGCTCCCGCTTCACGGTCGGGTCGGGAATCGGGATCGCCGACATCAGCGCCTGGGTGTAGGGGTGGAGCGGGTTCCGATACAGCTCCCGGCTGTCGGCCAGCTCCACGATCTGGCCCAGGTACATGACGGCGACCCGGTCGCTGATGTGCTCCACCACCCGAAGGTCGTGGGCGATGAAGAGATAGGTGAGGCCAAATTCCTCCTGCAGGTCCTGGAGGAGGTTCAGGACCTGAGCCTGGATGGAGACGTCCAGGGCCGAGATCGGCTCGTCGGCGATGATGAGGGAGGGGCTCACCGCCAGCGCCCGGGCGATCCCGATCCGCTGGCGCTGGCCCCCGGAGAACTCGTGGGGGTACCGCTTCATGTGGTCCGGGCTCAGGCCCACCTTGCGGAGGAGGTCGGCGATCCGGTCCCGCCGCTCCGCCCCCCGGGCCAGCCGGTGGATGACCATCCCCTCCCCCACGATCTGCTCCACCGACATGCGGGGATTCAGGGAGGAGTACGGGTCCTGAAAGATAATCTGCATCTGGCGGCGGAGGCGCCGCATGTCCTCCCGGCCGGCATCGAACACGGACAGGCCATCGAAGACGACCCGCCCGGCCGTAGGCTCCAGGAGGCGCAGGATGCAGCGACCGGTCGTGGACTTGCCGCAGCCCGACTCGCCGACTAGCCCGAGCGTCTCCCCCTTGCTGAGGGTGAAGGAGACCCCGTCCACGGCCCGCACGAGCCCCGCCTCCCCCCAGAGGACGCCCCCGCGGACCCGGAAGTACTTCTTCAGGTCGGTGACGGTGAGGAGCGGCGCGTCCATCCCCCCCCCTCAGGCAAAGATGCAGCGGGCCCGATGCTGCGGGGTGACCTGCCGGAGCTCCGGCTCCGCCGCCCGGCACTCCGGCACGACCAGCGGGCAGCGATCGCTGAACCGACAGCCGGGCGGCAGATCCAGGAGGCTCGGGACCAGCCCCGGGATCGCCTGCAGGCGCTTCCGGCCCCCCACCCCCTTCCCCAGCGTCGGGATGGAGGCCAGCAGCCCCTGCGTGTAGGGATGCCGCGGGTTCGCGAAGAGGTCCCGGACGGGCGCCTCCTCCACCACCCGCCCGGCGTACATCACGACCACCCGCTGGGCGGTGTCGGCGATCACCCCCAGGTCGTGGGTGATCAGCATGACCGCCATCCCCATCTCCTCCTTCAGGCGAAGCAGGAGCTCCAGGATTTGGGCCTGGATGGTGACATCCAGGGCGGTGGTGGGCTCATCGGCGATGAGCAGGCGCGGCCCGCAAGCCAGTGCCATGGCGATCATGACCCGCTGGCGCATTCCCCCCGAGAGCTGGTGGGGGTACTCCCGCGCGCGGCGATCCGGGTCGGGGATCTGGACCAGCCGGAGCATCTCCACCGCCCGCTCCCAGGCCGCCCGGCGGGAGAGCTTCTGATGGAGCCGGACCCCCTCGGCGATCTGGTCCCCCACGGTGAAGACCGGGTTCAGGGACGTCATGGGCTCCTGGAAGATCATGGAGATGGCGCTCCCCCGCATCTTCCGCATGCGCTCGGCGTCCAGCCCGAGGAGCTCCGTCCCCTCGAAGACGACCCGCCCCCCCACGATCCGCCCCGGGGGATCCGGCACCAGCCGGAGGATGGAGAGGGCGGTAACGGTCTTCCCGCACCCCGACTCCCCCACCACCCCCAGCGTCTCCCCGGGGGCGATCCGCAGGGACACGCCGTCCACCGCCTGTACGATGCCCGCGTCGGTGAAGAAGTACGTCTGGAGGTTCTCGACGCTCAGGAGGTCGCTGTTTCTGCCGAACGATCCCATGGATCACCGGGTGAGGCGCGGCTCCAGGAGGTCCCGGAAACCATCGCCGGTGAGGTTGCACCCCAGGACGGTCAGCGTGATGGCCAGGCCGGGGAAGATGACCAGCCAGGGCTTCACGGTGAGGTAGACCGCCCCTTCCGCGAGGAGCGAGCCCCAGCTGACCGCGGGCGGCTGGACCCCCAGCCCCAGGAAGGAGAGGCCCGCCTCGGCCAGGATGTTGCTGGCCACCCCGAAGGTGGTCGAGACCAGGAGGGGAGCCAGGCAGTTGGGGAGGAGGTGCCGCGCCAGGATCCGGAGATCGCGGCCCCCGAGCGCGTAGGCAGCCGAGACGAACTCTCGTTCCCGGAGGGCCAGGGCCTGCCCCCGGACCAGGCGGGCGATCGTCGTCCACTGGACAACTGTGAGGACCAGGATGATCGCGAGGAGCCCCGGCCGGTCCAGGACCGCCACGGCCGCAATGGCCAGCACGAGCGTCGGGAACGCCATCACCGCATCGGTCACCCGCATGAACACGACATCTATCGTACCAGCGTAGAAGCCGGCGAGCAAGCCGACCGTCGCCCCGAGGGCCGCCGTCAGGAGGGCCACGGCGAACCCCACCAGAAGGGACACCCGGGCCCCGTACAGGATCCGGCTGAGCAGGTCCCGCCCGAGGAGGTCGGTGCCGAGCCAGTGCTCCCGCCCCGGGGAGCGCAGGCTCCGGGCGGCCAGGTCGGCCGGGACACGGGCCGGGTCGTAGGGGGCGAGGACCGGTGCCAGGAGGGCCGCCGCCAGGACCAGGAGAATCACGACGGTCCCGACCAGCGCCCCCCGGTGCCGGAGCAGCCGCACGAGCGGCCGCCCCCACCCCTCCCCCGTCACCGCCGCCCCCCTGCGAAGCGAAGGCGGGGATCCGCCAGGACGTAACAGCAATCCACCAGGAAGTTCGCCACCACGTAGATGAGGGCGAAGAGGAGCGTCGCTCCCAAGACCACGGGGAGGTCCCGGTTCGCCGCCGCCGCCACCAGGAGCCGGCCGAGGCCGGGCCAGGCGAATACGGTTTCGGTCAGGGGTGCCCCCACCAGGACATCCCCGACCCCGATGCCCACCAGGGTGAGGATGGGGAGGGAAGCGTTGCGCAGGCCGTGCTTGAGGAGAACCACGCTCTCGTGGAGCCCCTTGGCCCGGGCGGTGCGGAGGTAATCCTCCCCGAGGACCTCGAGGAGGCTCGAGCGGGTCATCCGGGCGATATAGCCCACGTGGAGCGCCCCGAGCGTGAAGGCTGGCAGGATGAGGTGCCGCCAGTCCCCCTCCCCGTACCCGGAGATGGGGAACCAGCCGAGGGTAACGGCGAAGAGCAGGACCAGCATCATCCCGAGCCAGAAAACCGGGGTGGAGATCCCCAGGAGGGCGACGGTCATGATGGCCGCGTCCAGCAGCCGACCGTGCCCCACGGCGGCGGCGACCCCGGCCGCCACCCCCAGGAGGGCGGCAAGCCCCATGGCGGCCAGTGCCAGGCGCAAGGTGGCCGGCAGGCGCTCGGCGATCAGGTCAGCCACTGGCACCTGCTGGCGGAAGGAGCGCCCCAGGTCCCCCCGGAGGAGGCGGCCCAGGTACTGCCCGTACTGGACCCAGAGGGGGGCATCCAGGCCGTAGTCGGCCCGGATGCGGGCGATCGCCTCGGGGTCCCCCCGTTGCCCCATGGCGGCCCGCACGGGGTCCCCCAGGGCCACCGCCTGGAGGGCGAAGACGATGAGGGTGAGGCCCAGGAGAACCGGGACGAGCTGCAGCGCCCGGCGGACGGCGAAGGGGAAGAGCCCCACTAGTGTGACTCCAACGAATTGGACCTAATGCTCATGCGACGGCGGGGGTGCCGGGCCAACGTAATGCCCCGAGGATTGCAGCCGAGCCGCGGGTGGCGCCGGGCGCGGCCCCCGAGCGGCCGGGCCGAGTGGGACCCCCTCGGCCTCCTTCCGCAATTCGGCGAATTGTGGAAGGGGCTGAGCGGGTGACGCGGCCCGGCCGCGAGTGGGGCACGCCGGCAACAGGACCCGCGGCAGAACGGTCTGTCAGGATGGGGCCGCATGACTTGGAGCGGCACGAGTCACTCCGCGAGCCAGACCAGGCGCATCTGGACCAGGCTGATGGTGGGCGAGGAGTCCATCGGGGAGAGCTGCTCCACCAGGTTCCGGACCGCCGGGTGGACCAGGAGGTCGGTGCTGTAATAGTTAAGGAAGATCCAGGGCGCATCCCCCACGATGAGCCGCTCGGCCTGCTGGTAGAGGCGGATCCGCTCCGTCTCTCTCGTGGTCCGGTCCGCCTGATCCAGCAGGGCGTCCACCTGGGCGTTCCGATAGCGACTGGTGTTCCCCCGCGCCCCGACGTTCTTGCTGTGAAAGAGGACGGTCAGGAAGTTCTCGGGGTCCGGGTAGTCGGCGATCCAGCCCATCCGGTGCATCTGGGTCTGTCCGGCGTCCACCAGATTGAGGTAGGCCGGCCAGTCCAGGGCGGCCAACTCCACCTTCACCCCGACCTCGGCCAACTGGGCCTGGACGAACTCGGCGAGCCGCCTGTTGGTCAGGCCCGTGTTGTAGTGAAGCGCGAGGGGCGGCAGCCCCTTCCCGTCCGGGAAGCCCGCCTCTGCCAGGAGCTGTCTCGCCCGGGCCCGGTCGAACGCGTAGCCGGCCAGCGCCCCGCTGTACCCGGGCATCCCCGGGGGGAGGATGCCGGCGGCGGGCTTCACGCGCCCCTCCATGATGACCTGGGCAAAGGCCCCCTTATCCACGGCGTGGTTGAGGGCCTGGCGGAGCTTCCGGTTCCCAGCAAAGGGCGGGGCCTCCACGTTGAGGCGGACCGCCTGGATTCCCAGGATGGACTGGGAGTGCAGCCGCCGCCGCAAGGCGGGGTCCGCCACGATGCTCTGGTAGAGGCCCGCCGGCACATCGGTGTGGTGGAGGGTGCCGGCCCGGAACTCCTGGAGGCGGGTCAGGTCGTCGGGGATGATCCGGAACAGGATCCGGTCCAGGTGGGGCCGCCCGCGGAAGTAGTCCGGGTTCGCCTCCAGGACGAGCCGATCATCCCGCCGCCACTCGGTAAGGCGGAAGGGCCCCGTCCCCACGGGGCGTGCCGAGAAGTCGGGGATGGCGCGCTCCACCGCCTCCCGGGGGACCACCATCGCCGCCGGGTAGGCCAGGAGGGCCAAGAAGGGGGCGAAGGGCTCGCGCAGGCGCAGGTCCAGGGTGTACCGGTCCCGGACCAGGATCCCCCGGACCTCCGCCCCCCTCCCCGCCAGGAAGTCTGCAGCCCCCTCCAGTTTATCCAGGATCCAGGTCCTCTCCGACTTAGTCTTCGGGTCTAGGACCCGGAGGAAACTGTACCGGAAGTCCTCGGCGGTGACCTCCCGCCCGTTCTGGAACCGGACGCCTTTCCGGAGGAAGAACCGGTAGGTCCGGCCGTCCGGCGAAATCTCCCAGCGCTCGGCGATGGCCGGGCGGAGGCGCATCTGGGGATCGAACTCCACCAGGCCGTCGAAGAGCTCCGAGACAACCGCGTGGGAGGTCGTGTCGGTCACGTGGGCCGGATCCAGCGAGGGGGGGTCGGAGGGCCCCAGAGAAAACTGATAGGTCCCGCCCTGCCGGGGGGTCTGCCCGCCCACCGGGAGCCCCACCCCCACGACGAGCCCCACCGCCAGGACGATGGGGAACCATCCCTTCCCGCCACCGCATCTCATGAGTCTTCCTCCCCGGAGGGGACCCCTGCCATCAATCCCCCCCCGCCGGAGCAGGCGCTTCCCCGCGTCCGCGCCTGCGACGCTGCACCGGGTTCCTCCGCGCGACCGTTACGTGCGCATCCTGGGGTCCAGGGCGTCCCGGAGGCCATCGCCCAGAAGGTTGAAGCCGAGGACAGAGATCATGATCGCTGCCCCGGGGAAAAAGAAGGCCCACCAGGCACCGCTGGTGAAGTACTTGTAGCTGTCGGCCAGCATCGCCCCCCACTCCGGGGTCGGAGGCTGGGCCCCCAGGCCGAGAAACCCCAGGGCCGCCGCCTCGAGAACGGCGAAGGCGATCCCGAGGGTCGTCTGTACCATGAGGGGGGGGAGCGTGTTCGGGAAGATGTGCCGGAAGAGGACCCGGAGGTGGCTCCCGCCCAGGCCCTCGGCAGCGACGACGAACTCCTGTTTCTTCAGGGAGAGGACTGCCCCGCGGGCGATTCGGGCGTAGAAGGGGATCGAAACGAGGCTGATGGCGATCAGCGAGTTCCGGAGGCCCGGGCCGATCATGGCCACGATGGCGATGGCCAGGAGCGTGGCCGGGAAGGCGAGGAGAATGTCCATGCAGAACATGAGGAACAGGTCCACCCAGCGCCCGACGTAGCCGGCCAAAAGACCGAGGATGGAGCCGGCCACCGCCGCCACGGCCACCGAGCCCAGGCCGAGGCCGAGGGAGACCCGGGCCCCGTGCAGGACCCGGACCAGGATGTCCCGCCCGAGGGTGTCGGTCCCGAAGGGATGCTCCCAGGTGGGCGGTTGCAGGCGTATCAGGAGATCCGAATCCACCTCGGGCCGGTACAGATGCAGCATGGGGGTCAGGACCGCCATCAGGGTAAAGAGCACCACGACGACGAGTCCCCCCCGGGCCACCGGGTTGGCGATGAGCCGTCCCCAGGCCTCCTGGAGCGGGGTCCGGCCCCTGGCCGCGGGGGGCGCCAGGGTGATCTCAATCGTACGTAATGCGGGGATCGATGGCGCCATAGAGCAGGTCGGTGCAGAGGTTCACGAGGACGAAGATGGTGGCGATAAAGAGGGTCGCCCCCTGGACGATGGGGTAATCGCGCGCCTGGATCGCCTCGTAGACCCAGAGGCCGATCCCCGGCCAGGAGAAGATGGTCTCGGTCAGGATCGCCCCCGCGAGAAGGTGCCCCACTTGAAGCCCGGTAACAGTCAGAATGGGGAGCAGCGCGTTCCGCATCGCGTGGCGGAGGACGACCGCCCGCTGCGGGAGGCCCTTCGCCTCGGCCGTCCGGATGTACTCCTGGGAGAGCACCTCGAGCAGGCTCGCCCGGGTCATCCGGGCGATGATGGCCAGGGGGATCGTGCCCAGGCACACGGCGGGGAGGACCAGGTGGCGCAGGGTCGAGAAGAGTGCCTGGCGGTTCCCGGTCAGCAGGCTGTCGAGGAGATACAAGTTCGTCACCGGCGAGATAACCACGTCGGTGTCGAGGCGGAAGCCGGTGGGGAGCCACCCGAGCCCGACGCCGAAGAACCAGGCCAGCATGAGGCCGAGCCAGAAGATCGGCATGGAGACGCCGGTCAGCGCCAGCACCCGGGAGAGACCGTCGAAGAGGGAGTTTCGCCAGACCGCCGAGACGATCCCGACCGGGATGCCGATGGCCAGGGCGAGGAGGATAGCGGAGAGGGCCAGCTCCACCGTGGCCGGAAAGCGGTGCAGCAGGTCGGCCAAGACCGGGTCCCCCCGGAGGATGGAGAGCCCCAGGTCCCCCCGCACGACCTTGCGGAGGTAGATCAGGTACTGCTGGTAGAGGGGTTCGTCGAGGCCGAGCTGGGCCCGGACGGCCGCCACGCGCTCGGGGGTGGCCCGTTCCCCGAGCATCGTGACGGCGGGGTCGCCGGGGATCAGGTGGATGAAGCCAAAGACCAGGAAGGAGATCCCGACGAGGACGGGGAGGATGGTCAGGAACCGCTTGACCGCATACGCGCCCACCGCGTCCCCGTCCTCGTCGGCCCCGCTCCGCCCTACTCCACCTGAACGGTGTTGAAGTACTCCGTGTTGGTCGGGTTCGCCACGTAGCCCTTCACCTTCTTCGAGAAGGGCAGCGGTGGTTGGTTGTGGGCAATGAAGATCCGCGCGGCCTCGTCGTGGATCATCTGTTCGGCCTTCCGGTACAGGGGGGCCCGCTTCTCCTGGTCCGTCAGCTTCTGCCCCTGCAGGAGAACCTCCGCCAGCGCCTTGTTGCTGTAGAACCCCTCTCGGGAGGCGCCGGGGTTGCAGAAGAAGTAGCAGACGAAGTTGTCCGGGTCGCCGTTATCGCCGGTCCACCCGAGCATGTAGAGGGGGAGCTCCCCCTTCTTCCGCTTGTCGAGGTAGGCGGACCAGTCAATGGTCTGCAGCTTCACCGCGATCCCGACCTTGGCCAGGTCCGCCGCCATGGCCTCGGCGATCTCCTTCGGGTTCGGGTAGTAGGGCCTGGACACCGGCATGTACCAGAACGGGAGGGGCTCCGTCCGGCCGTCCTCCCAGGTAATCTCCTTCAGGCCCTGGCCGAAGCCGGCCTCCTTGAGGAGGGCCCGGGCGCGGTCGGGGCTGTACGGGTAATCCTTCAGGTCCTTGTTGTGACCCCAGAGGGGCGGCGGCTGGAACTGGGTCGCCGTGAGGCCGGTCCCGCCGTACAGCGCGTTCACGATCCCTTGCTTGTTGATGGCATGGGCGATCGCCTGGCGGACGCGCCTGTCCTGGAACTCCTTCACCTTGTAGTTGAAGGCCAGGTAGCCGGTCGTGTTGGTGGGCCGGAGGATAATCTGGAGATTCGGGTCGGCCCGCACCACCTTCACGTCGTCGGGGTTCAGCCCTTCCATCCCGTGAATCTCGCCGGCTTTCAGAGCCACCAGTCGCTGGGAGCTATCCTTGATGTTTCGGATGATGGCGCGCTGCACCTTGGGCGCTCCGGCCGTGTCCCAGTAGTCGAGGTTCGCCTCGAGGATCACCTCCTGGTTGGGTTTCCACTCCACCAACCGGAAGGCCCCGGTCCCCACCGGATGCTTGCACGACTCGGTCCCCCGCTTCTCAATGGCTGTCGGGCTCGCGAGGACGAAGGTGAACATGGCCAGGTTGGCCAGGAAGGGCCCCTGGGGCTCCTTCAAGGTGAAGCGCACGGTCGTGGGGTTCACCGCCTCCACCTTCGTGATGAGGCTCTTGTCGTCGAAGCCTCCCATCTGCGCCTCGTAGTATTCGAAAGTCTGTCCCGCCTTGATCTGATTCTCGTGCTGCGGGTGCTTGGTGAAGCGCCAGCGCTCAAAGTTCCAGACCACCGCCTTCGCGTCGAAGGGGGTCCCGTCGTGGAACTTCACGTTCTTCCGGAGCGTGAAGGTCCAGACGGTCCCATCGGCGCTCACCCGCGAGCCCTCCGCGAGGGACGGGATGACCTCGGTGGTGGACCCCTTGTACTTCACCAGGCCCTCGAAGATCTGGTTGGTGATCCTGGAGGAGATCCCGTCGGTGATGATGGCGGGATCGAGGCAGACCGGTTCCCCCTGGGCCCCGAACACGAAGGTGGAGGCGGCCAGGGCGGGCGGTACAACTGCCGCCACGAGAAAACCAGCCAGCAGGAAGGGAACCAAGACACACAGTGTTCGTCTCATGGCTTCTCTCTCCTTCTCCGCATCAACGGTTTCGCCGCACTCGGTCGGGAGGATCGGGAGGTATCCAGGATCACCCGCGGCCCGGGGGTCAGCGGAGTTGCCGGAGGGCCGCGCCGATCCGTTTCACCCCCTCCAGGATATGCTCCGTCGAGGTCGCATACGAGAGGCGCAGGTGCGTGTCGCTCCCGAACTCCGCCCCCGGCACAACGGCGACCCTCGCCTCGTCCAGGAGGTACTCCGCCAGATCCGCTGAGGTCCGAAGGACCCGATCTCCGGCCCGCCGCCTGAGGCAGCCAGCCACGTTCGGAAAGGCGTAGAAGGCCCCTCCGGGCAGGACGCAGGAGACCCCGGGCACGCCGTTCAGGGCAGCGACGATGGCATCCCGGCGCTCCGCGAAGGCCGCCCGCATCGCCCGCACGCAATCCTGGGGCCCCGTGAGGGCCACGACGGCCGCCCGCTGGGCGATGGAGGTGGGGTTGGAGGTCACCTGGCTCTGGAAGGTGTCCATGGCCCGAACGACCTCGGCCGGCCCGGCGGCGTACCCGATCCGCCACCCGGTCATGGCGTAGGCCTTGGACAGGGAGTTGACCAGGATCGTCCGCCGCTTCACCTCCTCGCCCAGGGCCGCGATGCTCACCGCCTCTCGCCCATCGTAGCTGAGCGCCTCGTACGTCTCGTCGCTGATCACGGTCAGGTCCCGCGCTGCGGCGAAGGCCGCGATGGCCTCCAGATCTTTTCGGCTCAGCACCGCGCCTGTGGGGTTACAGGGGCTGTTCAGGATCAGACCCGCCGTCCGCGAGGTGCAGGCCGCCTCCAGCGCCTCCACCCGGACACGGAAGCCGTCCCCCTCCGCCGTCCCGACGGGGACCGGGACCGCCCCGGCCATACGGATCTGCTCCGGGTAGGAGACCCAGTAGGGAGCCGGGACCAGGACCTCGTCCCCCTCCTGGAAGAGGACCATGCAGAGGTTATACAGGGTGTGCTTGGCCCCGCAGGAGATAATGACGTTCTCCCGCCGGTACTCCACCCCGTTGTCCCGCTTCAGCTTGAGGCAGACGGCGTCCTTGAGTTCGTCGATGCCGGCCGCCGCCGTGTACTTGGTGAACCCCTCCTTCAGCGCCTGGACGGCCGCGGCCTTGATGTGCTCGGGGGTGTCGAAGTCCGGCTCCCCCGCGCCGAAGTTCAGGACGTCGATTCCCTCGGCCCGCATCCGCTTGGCCCGCGCGGTGATGGCGAGCGTGGGGGACGGGCTGAACCCGGCTGTCCTCGCGGCGAGACGCATCGGCGCGCTCCTCCCTACCGCCGGCCCGAGCGGCGCCGCCCCACCCCGCTGCCACGCCCCGCCCGCAACTTCTCCGCCAGCATCTTCTCCGCGAGGGGAGGGACCAGGCCGCTCACCGTCCCCCCCAGCAGGGCGATCTCCTTCACCAGGCGGGAGCTGAGGTAGGTGTAGGCCTCGTGGGGCATGAGGAAGACCGTCTCCACCGCCTCCGCCAGGCGCCGGTTCATCAGGGCCATCTGAAACTCGTACTCGAAGTCGGAGACCGCCCGGATCCCCCGGATGATGACCCCTGCCCCCTGGGCCCGGGCGTACTCTACCAGGAGGGTGTCGAGGGCCGCGATCCGGACCCCGGGCAGGTCCCGGGTGGCCTCCCGGGCGATGGCCATGCGCTCGTCCAGTGTGAACAGGGGGGACTTGTCGGGCCTGGCTGCGACGGCGACCAGCACCTCGGGGAAGAGGCGGCGGGCCCGCTGGAGGATGTCCAGGTGGCCGTTGGTGAAGGGATCGAAGGTCCCGGGGTAGATGGCGAGGTCGGTCATGGCGCCCCTTACCGTAGAGGAAGGCAGGCTGCTACGCAAGCAAATTCACGCGCTTCGGGTCCCCGCCGGCTCGGCAGCGTACAAGAGAAGTGTGCTGTCGCCCTGGCGCCTGACGCGCGCACGCGCGAGGGGGGGCAACCGCTCGGGCAGGGCGGCCTTGGAGGAGACCTCCAGGACCAGGAGGCCCCCCGGGAGGAGCAGCCCGTGCCGGGCCACGGCCCGCGCGGTCGCCTCGGCCAGGTCGCCCGCATAGGGCGGATCGGCGAGGATCAGGTCGAACCGTCGGCCCTGCCGGCCGAGCAGCGCCACGGCGGCGACCCCTTCCATGCGGAGGAAGCGGCACCGATCCTGGCACGCAAGGGCCACCACGTTGGCCCGGGCCGTCCTGAGATAGGCGGGGTTGACCTCCACAAGCGTCGCGGCGGAGCCCCCACGGCTCAGGGCCTCCAGGGCCAGCGCCCCCGTCCCGGCGTACAGGTCGAGGACCTCGGCATCCTGGACCCGGGCGCCGAGAATGTCGAAGAGCGCCTCACGCAGGAACTCGGACGTGGGCCGGATGTCGGGGCCGGAGGGGACGCGCAGGCGCCGCCCCCGCCAGGCTCCGCCCACGATGCGGATCCCGCCCCGCATCACCCGCTCCGCAGGGGCGCCAGTGCGCCCGCCCAGCGACTCCGGAGAGTAAGGAGCAGACGGGCCCGGGTGCCGGGGTCGAGATCCGCCTCCCCGTCCGCCACGGCCGCGGCATCCTCCCGGGCAATCTTCATGAGAAGGGGGTCGCCAAGTGATGCAAAGGCGAAGGGCGGGAGGCCGGCCTGGCGCGTCCCGAGAAGTTCGCCTTCGCCCCGCAGGGCGAGATCGGCCTCGGCGACGGCAAAGCCGTCCCGGGCCGCCACCAGGGCCCGGAGCCGGGCCAGGGCTGTCTCCGTGGGCGCCGGGCCCGGGATCAGGTAGCAGACCCCGGGGTGCTCCCCGCGCCCCACCCGACCCCGGAGTTGGTGGAGTTGGGCAAGGCCGAAGCGGTCGGCCCCCTCCACCACCATCACGGTCGCGCGGGGCACGTCCACCCCCACCTCCACCACCGTCGTCGCCACGAGGACCTCCAGCCCCCCGTCCCGGAAGGCCCGCATAGTTTTCTCCCGGTCGGCCGGATGGAGCCGCCCGTGCAGGAGGCCCAGGCGCAGCCCCTTGAGCGCTCCGCGGCTGAGCGCGGCCAGGTGGGCCTCGGCGGCGACGGCCGCCTCCGCCTCCCCTGCCTCGCCGGGCTCGATCTGCGGGCAGACGACGTAGGCCGCACGGCCCCGGACCACCTCCTCCCGGATCCGGGCCGCGGCCTCCCCGCGCCGCTCCGAAGGGAGGATCTCCGTGGCCACCGGGCGGCGGCCCGGAGGGAGAACCTCCAGGAGGCTCAGATCCAGATCACCGTAGAGGGTGAGGGCCAGGCTGCGGGGGATCGGGGTGGCGCTCATCACCAGGAGGT
>Ga0214472_10005312_pt1 | contig 13547 bp, 15 predicted proteins | sample RVTome_6_FD_207662 | JGI IMG/M metagenome (GOLD analysis project Ga0214472, IMG submission 207662) | Soil microbial communities from uranium-contaminated site in the Upper Colorado River Basin, Wyoming, United States - RVT140D175 | ecosystem: Environmental > Terrestrial > Soil > Contaminated >... | reverse complement strand
ATCGTCGTTTTACTGCGGTGTAGAAACTTCGGCATAAAAGCCGGCGTTTTTTGCCGGTACTCTAGGTACTCGGCACCAAAGGTTGCCAAGACGGCTTGCTCCTCCCGCTTTGCCAGTCGAATGTAGGCCACAACCAATACCGGGAACATGATAAGGGTCAGTAACGTCGGCCACTGCACCAGAAATCCGAACATGATCAGGATGAACGCCGAGTACTGCGGATGCCGCATCCGGGCATACAGGCCGGACGTGGCAAGACGATTCTGCTGTTGCGCCCGATGCAGTACATGCCAGGCCGACGCCAGCATGAAAAAACCTCCAATTATCAAGAGGTTGCTGATTATATGAAAAATGTCGAAATGCGGGTCGCCCTCCAGCCCCAGAAGCGTATGCCAGAGATGGCCACTTTCATGTGAGAACAGGTCCAGCTCAGGAAATCGTCTCTGTAGCCAGCCGGACAGCAGATAGATGGTTAGCGGGAAGCCGTACATCTCGGTAAAGAGCGCTACCACGAAAGCAGCGAATCCACCCAACCCGCGCCAATCGAGCCCTGTCCTTGGCTTGGTGAAGCTGAACGCAAAAAAGATAAATACGGCCGAGTTGATAAACACCAGCACCCATAAGCCATAGGCATCAAGCTCTTGCATCGTACCCTTGCTCCTGATTTGCGCTGATTAACTCCGCATCCCGATGGAAACACCCAACCGATCACTTATCATCGCGATGACGGGTATCGTCACCCTGCTGCGGCCCATGGCCATGCCCGTGGTGCATAAACAGATGCATTAATGGACAGAGCAGAAGGATCAGATAGGGCAACCAGGCAACCAGATGCGCCCGATGCTCCATCACCAGGAAATAGCCCAGAATGGCGATCGCTCCCAACGCCACCAGTCCCCGACCACTCATCCAGAATGACTCAGGCTTACCGTTCGTCATGGCATACGCTCCTCGCTTGTGGCCGGAGTGTCCGTGATGATGACCGTGGAGATCATATGGGCACCGCAACCGAAGCGCATCATCAGGTAAAACAGCCCTGCAAACACCAGCAAAGATATGAAGCCGTCCATCGGTTCTCCTCCAGACCTGCGTTATCTCAATACCAGAGCTACTTCCTCGGTGGCATCTTGCTGCAACACCAAGGTTCATGCTTGGCGTTGCCCTGGACATTCTGGTCGGTGTAGCGATACCAGCCCACCTTGAACCGGGTCCACCAACTCTGGTCCAGATCACTGCCATGGCAGTGCACGATCGCCTCGATCTGCTCAATCTGCAGAACCGAGGCGTCATAAGCGATATCCAGGCGTCGGCTGTCCGGATCGAGCATAAGGCTGTCGACGCCGATCAGCGCCTCGATCTCCTGAGCGATCGTCGCCGCCTTTTCGGCATCCAGTGACTCGAGCCACAGGTGTCGGTTGACCAGGTATGCCTCGTGGACGCCGGGCTTGTGATGTGTATCGGACATGGCGATCTCCTTCGTCAAATATCGTTTAATCGGTTACCGCCCACCTCCCTGTTTTCAGTATGGTCAATTCCGCCCGACATGAAACTTACCTGCCGATTACATTTTTGTAATACGGCCCCACCGCCGCCATCGGCTGGCACACTACCATCTGTCGGAGGTATACAGCGATGAAAATACTGATCGTGGAAGACGAAGCGAAAACGGGAACCTATCTCAGGCAGGGGTTGACGGAATCCGGTTATGTGACCGATCTCGCCTGCACCGGCAGTGATGCCCTGCATCTGGCCCTGACCGGGGAGTACGACCTGATCATTCTCGATATCATGCTGCCGCAGATCAGCGGCCGGCAGATTCTGGAGACCCTGCGTAAACGCGGCGACAGAACCGCCGTGATCTTTCTGACTGCCCGCGATCAGGTAGACGACCGGGTTCGCGGTCTGGAGATGGGGGCCGACGATTATCTGGTCAAGCCCTTTGCATTTTCCGAACTGTTGGCGAGAATCCGTAATCTACTGCGCCGTGGCAACCACTCCGTCGAGCCCACCACCCTGAAGTTGGCCGATCTGGAGGTCGATATGCTTCGCCGCCGCGTGACGCGATCGGGGCAGCGCATCAATCTGACCGCGAAGGAGTACACCTTGCTGGAGTTTATGCTGCGCCGCCGCGGCGAGGTGCTGTCCCGCTCGCTGATCACCTCGCAGGTGTGGGACATGAACTTCGACAGCGATACCAATATCATCGAGGTGGCGATTCGCCGTCTGCGCAGCAAGATCGACGATCCCTTTCCGACCAGGCTGATCCACACACTGAGGGGAATGGGTTACCTGATGGATGAGCCCGAGCGACCATGATCTCACTGACCACCCGTTTGACCCTGCTGTTTGCGGCAGTATCGATCGCCATGTTCACCGCGCTGGGGTTCGTGATCCAGCACTCGATCGCGCAGCATTTCGAGGCCCAGGACTATGCCGAGCTGGACGACAAGGTGCGCATGACGGCCAGGATCGTCGCCAACCTGCCGAGCGGTCGGGATCTGCCGTCGGTCGCGTCGGTGATACGCAATGCGGTGGTCGACCACGACAGCATCATCATCAAGGTCGACTCCGCCGCCGGCGACAACCTGTTCAGCACCGGCGCCATCGCCCTTCCGTTCGATACCGCCGCCCTGCTGCGCGATCCCGGCCGGATCCATCGCCTCGACTGGCGCGAAGGGTCCATCGAGTATCGCGGTGTCGCCATGGCACTCCCCGTCAACCGGGCCGAAGGTCCCGGACTGGTTATCTCTGCCGCGATGGACACCACCCGCCACACCAGCTTCATGCAGCAGTTTGCCCGCCGGTTGCTGGGGCTGATGGTGCTGGCCACGCTGTTCAGCGCGCTGCTGGGCTGGTGGGTATCGCGCCAGGGGCTGGCGCCGCTGCGGGCGATGGTCGCCAAGGCGAAGTCGGTCACCGCCAAGCGCCTCGACCAGCGGCTGCCGGTGGACGCGGTGCCGGTGGAGTTGGCGGCACTGGCGCTCGAGCTGAACGCGATGCTGGAACGGTTGCAGGAGTCGTTCAATCGCTTGACCCACTTCTCCTCCGATATCGCCCACGAGCTGCGCACGCCGATCAGCAACCTGATGACGCAGACCCAGGTGTCACTCACCCATCCGCGCTCAAGCGAGGAGTACCGGGATGTGCTGGTCTCCAATCTGGAGGAGCTGGATCGGCTGTCGCGGATGATCTCCGACATGCTGTTTCTGGCCAAGGCCGAGCATGGCCTCGAGTTGCCCTCGCGTGAACGCTTCAGGCTCGAACTCGAGATCGGCAAGCTGTTCGATTTCTACGAGGCGCTGGCCGAGGAGCGTAACCTGGCGATGCGCATGCAGGGCGGCGGCGAGTTGCTGGGGGATCGCAGCATGGTGGACCGGGCGATCAGCAACCTGCTGTCCAACGCCATACGTCACACGCCGGCAGGCGGCCGGATCGATGTCGAGATCGAGTCGACGCCGGCCCGACTGGAGGTACGCGTCAAGAACAGCGGCGAGCCGATCCCCGCCCGAGATCTACCCTATCTGTTCGACCGCTTTTACCGCTGCGACCAGGCGCGCAGCCACAGCGACAACGAGGGAACCGGACTCGGCCTGTCGATCGCCCGCGCCATCGTCCAGGCGCACGGCGGCAGCATCGATGTTCGCTCGGACGCCGGAGAGACCTGCTTTACCCTCGGGTTTCCCGTGTAGGATCCTGTGACCCAAGCCTTGCACACGGTATTTAAAACGACATTACCCGCTCGCTGTCGACGACCCAGGCGGCCAGCTCCTGCATGGTCGATTTTTCCGCACCGTCGAAATAGGGGTGCTGTTTGTAGATACCGCAGCGCGCCAAGCAGGTGCCGCACACCTTTACCGCTACCCCTCGGCCGATAAGCGCTTTGAGCAGCAGCGTCAGATCCTGATCATACCCTTCCGGTGGGCGGCACGCCTCGCGGGCCAGATCCACTGCATCGTTCATCAGGAATAGCCGCACCTCGTTTCCGCCATCGACCAGCGTGCCCGCCAGACGTAACGCGTTCCAGGTTACGTCCGTATTGTCATAGGGTTCGCGATTGAAAATAATCAGGATTTTCATGCAACAGACCTCCGGTGGTGACATCAGCGTTCGGCAATCAGGCCAAAGTGATAGGGGCAACAGGATGTCAGATCGACACTCCGGATACGTTGAAAGCCGGCCTCTGCCATCCATGCCCGGCACTGCTCCGGTCGCGGACGAATGTCGAGGGAGGGGCCGCGCGGAGTCGGAATATCGCTGCGCCAATGCATCACCGAGAGGCAGCCACCGGGCCGTAAGACCCGGTGCGCCTCTTTCAATAACGGCACCGGGTGTTCGAGATGCAGCAAGTTGTAGATCAACGCCCCCGCCTGCGTACCGGATGCAAGCCCCGCCCCCTGGGCGATGATATCCCTCCGGCAGATCCGAATATTGGTGATTCCCGCGGTTGTCGCCTTGTGCTGAACCTCGGCAATCAGGTCGGGCTCGATCTCCAGTGCCGTTACCCTTCCCTGCACGCGCCGGGCGACAGGCAGCGTGAATGTGCCGTATCCACAGCCAAACTCAACCCAGTCACCGGCCGGAAGCGGCTTCGCCAGCAGGCGGTCGATGGCCATGTCGGTATCGAAAAAACTGGCCCAGTACGCCTCTTCCGGCATGCCGCTCTCTCTCGCTTTCATACCTCGCTCCCCGATTCAACCGGCAGACCGGCGGCCTGCCACTCGCTGACGCCATCCGCCAGTTTTCGCACGCGGTAGCCATGCGCACTGAGCAGTGATACCGCCGTGTCGGACAACAGGCAGAATGGGCCCCGGCAATAGGCGACGATATCCTTGCCGAGCGGTAGCTCGGCCACGCGACGCTCAATCTCCTGCAACGGCATGGATCGGGCGCACGGCAGGTGTGCCGCTGCATATTCCGCCTGCGGACGCACATCGATCACGATGACCTCCCCACGCCGAGCCTGTTCCAGCAAGGAGTTCCGATCGCAGCCGGTCAACATGGCGGAATCATCCATCAATGACGCCAGCGCCAACTTCAACTCGATCAGATGCTGTTCGGCCACCTGGCGCAGGTACACCAGCAGAGAGGCAATGTCGCCGCCGCTCAAGGCATAGATCATGTACTTCCCGTCACGCCGTGACGTGACCAGGCCGGCCTCCTTGAGTACCTTCAGGTGGGCACTGGTCAAGCGGAGGTCGGATGCCAGTTCGGCGGCCAGCGTTTCGACGGCTTTTTCACCCTGGGCCAACAACTCCAGCAGCTCCAGACGCTTCGCGCTGGACAGAGCTTTTCCGACACGGGCGACCTGCTCGTAGAGTAACTTTTTGGACAATGTCTCTTTCATTCTTACAATCCAACGATCATTGGAATGTAAGATAGTACAGATCAGCCAACCCTGCTACCCTCCCCCTGACGCACATCAACAGCCGGGAGGATAAACAAGGGTGAAGCTGCTGATCGTTGAAGATGAGGTCAAGACCGGCGATTACCTGAAGAAGGGGCTCGGCGAGGCGGGTTTCAGCGTCGATCTGGTGCGCAGCGGCATCGACGGGCTGATGCAGGCCACGACTCAGGCCTATGACCTGATCGTGCTCGACGTGATGCTGCCGGAGCTGGATGGCTGGCAGATCCTGCAGACACTGCGCGGCCGTAACAACCCGGTGCCGGTGCTGTTTCTCACCGCCCGCGACGACGTGGAGGACCGGGTCAAGGGGCTTGAGCTGGGCGCCGACGACTATCTGGTGAAACCCTTCGCCTTCTCCGAACTGCTGGCGCGGGTGCGTACCCTGCTGCGCCGCGGCCGCACGGCGCTGGAGCCGACCCAACTGCAGGTGGCGAACCTGGAGCTGGACCTGGTCAAGCGGCGCGCCTTCCGCGACGGCCAACGGATCGATCTGACCGCCAAGGAGTTCCTGCTGCTGGAGCTGCTGATGCGGCGCCGGGGCGAGGTGCTGCCGCGCTCGCTGATCGCGTCCCAGGTGTGGGACATGAACTTCGACAGCGATACCAATGTGATCGAGGTCGCGGTACGCCGCCTGCGCAGCAAGGTGGACGACCCGTTCACACCTGCGCTGATCCATACCGTGCGCGGCATGGGGTATGTGCTGGAACCGCCGGAGTAAGTCCGACCGGGCCGCCAGGCAGCCTCACTTGCCGGACAGGATATCCTGCTTCATGGCAAGGTAGGTGTCGCGGTCGATCTCGCCGCGGGCATAGCGCTCGTGCAGGATATCGAGCGCCTCGCGGCGCATATCCGGCGTCTTGCCGTCCGAGCCCCACAGCCATTTAACCAGTGCCGCGATCGCCAGGATGATCAGCAGCCAGAACAGCAGCATATGGATACCGCCGAACAGCATCCAGCCCCAACCATGGTTCGCCCATTCGCCCCACATCATGTTGATCTCCTGCACTGTTAGTCTGATCTCAGCTTAGATAAAAAAGGCCGGACTATGCTGCCGGCCCTTGGTCAATCCGTGCTAAAGCTGCCCTGGATCAATGCTGCATGAACTGGAACGAACCGTTCATGCGGTGACCGTCCGCACCCATCGCGGTCCAGTGCACGGTGTAGTTGTCCGGCTTCAGGCCCGGCATCGGGACCTTGAACGCTTTGGCGTGCTCCTCCATCGGCTTGAACCCGATGCTCACGGGCTTGTTGCCGGAGTCGATCAGCTTGACGTTGACCAGGCGCACCTCCATGTCGAAGTTCATCTCCAGGTTCTTGACCGGCTCCATCATCATGGCGCCATCCATCGGATGAGAGCTGGTCATGCCCATCATGTCGGACTGCGCCAGCGCCGATGTAGACAGCGCGATCAGGCCTGCGGCGATAACGGATTTCAACTGTTTCATGTTGTGATTTCCTCAGGTTGGGTTGTGTCGGGAAGCAGGTTCTCCAGCGTCATGCGCTTGAGTGCGCGGCGACGCCAGAGGTAGTAGACGACGGGCAGTACCAGCAGCGTCAGCACCACGGCGCTGACCATGCCGCCGACCATCGGTGCGGCGATGCGGCTCATCACCTCGGAGCCGGTACCGCTGCCGTACAGGATCGGCAGCAGGCCGATGATGATCGCGGCGGCGGTCATCATCACCGGGCGCACGCGCAGACCGGCGCCGTGCAGCACGGCGTGGCGCAGGGTCTCCTCGCGCGGCAGCACGCCATGGCCGGCGCAGCGCTCCAGCATCTCGCGCCAGGCCTGGTTCAGGTAGACCAGCATGATCACGCCGATCTCCACCGCCACCCCGGCCAGGGCGATGAAGCCGACGCCGACGGCGATGGAGAAGTTGAAGCCCTGCCAGTACATCAGCCAGACACTGCCCACCATCGCCAGCGGCAGCGTGCCCATGATGATCGCCACCTCGGTCAGGTTGCGGAAGTTGATGAACAGCAGCACGACGATGATCGCCAGCGTCAGCGGGATCACGTAGGTCAGTTTCTCCTTGGCGCGCTGCATGTACTCGTACTGGCCGGACCAGGCGATGGAGTAGCCGGCCGGCAGGTCGATCTGCGCGGCGACTACTTTTTGCGCCCCGGCCACATAGGAGCCCAGGTCCACGCCGTCGATATCGATGAAGGTCCAGCCGTTCAGGCGCGCGTTCTCGCTCTTGATCCCCGGCGGCCCCTCCTCGACATAGACATCGGCCAGGTCGCCGAGGGCGATACGCTGTCCGGTCGGCGTGACGATCGGCAGCAGCGCCAGCTGCTCCGGCGAGTCGCGGTACTCCTGCGGATAGCGCAGGTTGATCGGGTAGCGCTCCAGCCCCTCGATGGTCTGCGACACGTTCATGCCGCCGATGGCGCCGGCGACGATCTGCTGAACATCGGCGATATTGAGGCCGTAACGGGCGGCCTGCTCGCGGCGGATATCCACCTTGATATAGCGCCCGCCGGCCACACGCTCGGAGTAGACCGACGCGGTGCCGGGCACATCCTGCAGGATCGTCTCAAGCTGTCGGCCGATCTTCTGGATCTCGGCCAGTTCGGGACCGGCGATCTTGATCCCCACCGGGGTCTTGATGCCGGTGGCGAGCATGTCGATGCGGGTCTTGATCGGCATCACCCAGGCGTTGGTGACGCCGGGCAGCTTGACCAGGGCATCCAGCTCCTGCTTCAGGCTGTCGGTGGTGACGCCGTCGCGCCACTGCTCGCGCGGCTTGAGCTGGATGAAGGTCTCGATCATCGTCAGCGGCGCCGGGTCGGTGGCGGAGTCGGCGCGCCCCACCTTGCCGAACACGCTGTGCACCTCCGGCACGCTGCGGATCAGCTTGTCGGTCTGCTGCAGCACCTGCCGTGCCTGCCCTACCGAGATGCCCGGATAGGTGGTCGGCATGTACATCAGGTCGCCCTCGTCCAGGGTCGGGATGAACTCGCTGCCGATCTTGTCCAGCGGCCAGAACCCGACCGCCAGGACCAGCAGCGCACCGAGCAGCGTTGCCTTCGGGAATCTCAGTACGCCTTTGAGCGTGGGCATATAGAGTGCGATCAGCAGCCGGTTGATCGGGTTCTTGTGTTCCGGCAGCACCCTGCCGCGGATGAAGTAGCCCATCAGCACCGGCACCAGGGTGATCGCCAGCGCCGCCGACGCGGCCATGGCGTAGGTCTTGGTGAACGCCAGCGGCGCGAACATCCGCCCCTCCTGCGACTCCAGCGTGAACACCGGCACGAAGCTTACGGTGATGATCAGCAGGCTGAAGAACAGCGCCGGTCCCACCTCGCAGGCGGAGGTCGCCACCACCTGCCAGCGGTTCTCGGGTGTCAGCGGCGTGCGCTCCATATGCTTGTGCATGTTCTCGATCATGACGATGGCGCCGTCGATCATCGCGCCGATGGCGATGGCGATACCGCCCAGCGACATGATGTTGGCGTTGATCCCCTGCAGGTGCATGATGCCGAACGCGGCCAGAATCCCCACCGGCAGGCTGACGATCGCCACCAGCGACGAGCGGATATGGAACAGGAACAGCATGCAGACCAGGGCAACGACGATGAACTCCTCCAGCAGCTTGTGCCAGAGGTTCTCCACCGCACGGCCGATCAGGCCGGAGCGATCATAGACGGTGACCACCTCGACCCCCTCCGGCAGCCCCGCCTTCAGCGTCTCCAGCTTGGCCTTGACGCCGTCGATGGTCTTCTGCGCGTTCTCGCCGAAACGCATCACCACGACGCCGCCGACCACCTCGCCCTCGCCGTTCAGCTCGGCGATGCCGCGGCGCATCTGCGGGCCGGTACCGATCTCGGCCACATCTTTGAGCAGCAAGGGGGTTCCGTTGCTGTTCACCCCCAGCGGGATGTTCTCCAGGTCCGTCACGCCCTTGATGTAGCCGCTGGCGCGCACCATGTACTCGGCTTCGGCCATCTCCACCACCGAGGCACCCACCTCCTGGTTGCCGCGGCGGATCGCGTTCTGCACGTGCGACAGCGGCATCTCCAGCGCCCGCAGCTTGTCCGGATTGACCCGCACCTGGTACTGCTTGACCATGCCGCCGATCGCCGCCACTTCGGACACGCCGGGCACGGTCTGCAGCTCGTACTTCAGGAACCAGTCCTGCAGCGAGCGCAGCTCACTGATGTCGTGCGTGCCGCTCTTGTCCTGCAGCGCATAGAGATAGACCCAGCCGACGCCGGTGGCATCCGGCCCCAACTGCGGCCTGGCGTTCTCCGGCAGCGACGGCGCTACCTGCGACAGGTACTCCAGCACCCGGCTGCGCGCCCAGTAGATATCGGTGCTCTCGTCGAAGATCACGTAGACATAGGAGTCGCCGAAGAAGGAGTAGCCGCGCACGGTGACCGCCCCCGGCACCGACAGCATCGCCGTGGTCAACGGATAGGTGACCTGGTCCTCCACCACCTGCGGCGCCTGGCCCGGGTAGCTGGTCTTGATGATCACCTGTACGTCGGACAGGTCGGGAATGGCGTCCACCGGCGTGTTCTTCAGCGAGAACAGGCCCCAGCCGAGCAGGATCAGCGTCGCCAGCAACACGAAGAAGCGGTTGCTCACCGACCAGCGAATTATCGATTCGATCATGACGCCTCCTTACTGCCGGCCGGTGACATAGACGTCGTTGACCTGGAAACCGCCGCTGTCGAGACGAACGATCTCGATCTGCGCCTGCACGCCCGGTGCCAGCTGCGTCAGGTCGACCCACTCGGCAAGCGAAAAATCCATCCGCATATCGGGCCAGCCCCACTCCGGGATCGCCGCGTGGTCGACGTTTATCGTCAACTCCTCGGCCATCACCGCGTTGACGGTGGCTTCGACCCAGACACTGGTCGGCTTCTCCGCCTTCGCCTCGGTTGTCTCCTCCGCGGTCGCCACATGCATCCGCTTGAAGTCGGAGGTTTTGCTTGATTCTGAATCGAGCAGGAACTGCGCCGACGTGACCACGGACTCGCCGGCCGCAAGGCCGTCGAGAATTTCAACGCGATCACTGTCCGAGCGGCCTGTCGTCACCGCCACCGACTTGAATCGCCCCTCGCCGAGGGCCAGCACCACCCGGTCGCTCTGGCCGCCGCGGATCACCGCCTCGCGCGGCACGCTGAGGACGTGGGCATCGGTTGCGTTGTGGATGCCGATGGTGGCGAACATGTTTGGTTTCAGGGCGTGGTCCGGGTTGGCGAAGCGCAGGCGCACGCGCAGCGTGCGGGTCTTCGGATCCAGCGTCGGATAGACGTAGTCGACCTGCCCCGTCCACTCCCGGCCGGGCAGGTAATCCAGCGTCATCGTCACCGGCAGCCCCTGCTGCACCAGGCTGGCCTGGCGCTCGAACACCTCGGCCTCGACCCAGACCTGGTCGAGATCGCCGATCGACATCAGCGTCATGCCGGGTTTGACGTAGAACCCCTCGCGCACGGCAAAGTCGTCCACCACGCCGTCGGCCGGCGCGTAGAAGGTCACCGTCTGCTGCGCACGCCGCTCGCGCTTGATCCGCTCGAGGGTACCGGCGGCGATATTGAGCGAACGCAGACGCGATTCGGCGGCGGCACTCAGGCGCGCATCGCCCCGGCTCAGGCCGAACAGCAGCTCCTCCTGAGCGTTGACCAGCTCCGGCGAATACAGCTCGTACAGCGGCGCGCCGCGACTGACCGCCTCGCCCGCGGCCTTGACATGCAGCCGCTCGATCCAGCCCGCGACGCGGGGATGGATGTGCACCACCTCATCCTGGTTGTACTGGATGTAGCCGACGGTCTTGACCTCGAAGTTCAGCGGCATCCTCTGCGCCTCGGCGGTACGCACGCCCAGATTGTTCACCACCTCGGGGGAGATGGTGATGGTGCCTGCGCCCTCGTCGGGCCCTTTGGCATTGGTCTCCTCGTAGACCGGAATCAGATCCATCCCCATCGGCGACTTGCCCGGCTGGTCGCGGCGGTAGTTGGGGTCCATCGGCGCCACCCAGTACAGCGGCTGCGGCGCCGCGTCTGCGGCCGGATCGCCGCTCGTGCCCGTGCCTGTGCCGGTCAGATAAACGGCTGCGCCGCCGAGCGCAATGCCCGCCAGCAGCAGAGTGGCGGATTTGAGTGTTCCGTTTGCCATTTACTTCTCCTCGCTATCCATACCGGTGAGCAGATAGTTGAGCTGCGCCACCTGCTTCTGTCGGTCCGCTTCGAGCTCGATCACCGCCAGTCGTGCGTTTAGTTCGGCAATGCGCGCGCGCACTACCTCGGCAAAGTCGCCGTTGTCGCTGGTATAGGCGTTGAGCGCGGCCTCGGCGGCTTCGTGGCTCTGCGGCAGCAGCTGTCCGTTGTACAGCGCCAGGCGCTCGCCGATGCGTTCATAGGCAGCACGCGCGTTGTCGTAGCCGGCGAGCAGTTCCCTGAGTTTCAACAGACGTTCGGTTTTTACCGCCTCCACGCGGGAGCCGGCCGCCGAAAGCCCGCTGTCCTGCTTGCGGGACGAAAACAGCGGCATGTCGACACTCAGACCGAGCGTCATCAGGTCGGCTCGGTCCGCCCCCATCGCATCCTCGCCGCGATAGCCGTAGCCGGCCGTGACGCCCCACTCCGGCTTGTACTTCTGTCTGGCCAGATCCACGTCGGTGCGGGCCAGGTCGATCTGGCGGTCGATCAACCGGATGGCGGGGTGTGCAACAAAGGCCGCGGCTCGACTTGTGTCGCCCTCGCCAGGTCCCGTCGACAACGCCGGCTCGGGCTTCGCGGCAGGCAGTTGCATGGTGTCCGGGGTGGCGATCTGCCCACCGTCGGCGGTACCGGCCATCAACCACTCGGACAGCCTTGCCAGCGAGGTGTCGCGCTGCTGCGTCAACCGGGTCAGGCGGTCGTCGAGTTGGGTCAACTCCAGCTGCGCCCGGACCAGGTCCTGCTGGCGGGTGCGACCGAGCGCCGAGACATAGCCGGCGGTGGCGACATCCACCAGTTGCTCGAACAGGTCGCGATTGTCGTCGATCAGATCAAGGCTCCGCTGTGCGCGCCAGGCATCGAGCCAGAGCAGGCTGACCTGCATCCGCACGCGTGCACGCCGCTCCGCCCGCAGCAACGGCTGCATATCGGCCTGCTGCTCAAAACGTGACGCGTTCAGCGCCAGTGTGTCGCCACGTGGAATCATCTGCGATACGCCCAGCACCAGTTGCGTCATCGGCTCCTGGTTGAAGTCGAAGCTGTCGGTGGGCAGATTCGCCAGCGCGATGTTGAACTTTGGGTCCGGCAGGCGCCCCGCCGCGTCACCCTGAGCCCGCTGGGCGGTTTCGTTGTGTCGACTGGCGTCGAGCCAGGCATCGGCTTCCAACGCTCGTGCCACCGCGGCTTCAAGGCTCAGCTCCTGCGCCTGAACAAGCGGGGCCAGGATCAGACAGCTCGCGACCAGCAGGCACGGCATCCGTTTCGTTGCTGTGTGTAAAAAGGACATGGTTACTCCATGACAAGACGGCAAGCGCACCCAGAGTGCAGACGTCGCCGCTTTACGAAAAAACGCTCTTTAAAACCCCGGTTATCGCCGGATGTGGATGACGTCGGATCAGACGGCTTTTGGAGGTGGACCCTGAGGGGGACGCGGTATCAGGCGCGGTTGCAGAGCGAGCCGGGGCCACTGCGGGTCGACTTCGATAGACAGGGGCTGGTGAAACGCCCTTGCCAACGCGTGCGCGCTGCTGCAGTGCTCGAGAGAACAGTCTGTTGCGTTATCGCATTTCACGGCGCTCGGTTCGTCGGCGCCCAAACCCGCGTTCAGGCCGACACATCCGGACGCGGCAGCAGGGGCTCGCGGCATTCGGTCCAGCCGGGTCGCGTGCACATGTCCGTGACCGGCTTCCCCGTGAAAACCGGAGCCCGCGCTACGCCCGGGATTGGCCGGATAAGCATTGACACCCGTAATCGCAACCAACTGGGCGATCATCGCGATAACCAGCAGCCAGACAGAGTTGAGATAAACGCTACGCATCGGGTGGGCCAAACGTCCTTGCAAGAGTCAGGCTAATCTAAAGCCTTTCCCCCACCGGCGCCAGCGGCTTTAGCCCACCTTACAAAAATGTAATCCAGGCGTCAGGGAGTGATTCAGCCCCTCTCTCCGTCATACTCCGACCGCAGGATTTATACATTG
>Ga0214472_10005311_pt1 | contig 13548 bp, 14 predicted proteins | sample RVTome_6_FD_207662 | JGI IMG/M metagenome (GOLD analysis project Ga0214472, IMG submission 207662) | Soil microbial communities from uranium-contaminated site in the Upper Colorado River Basin, Wyoming, United States - RVT140D175 | ecosystem: Environmental > Terrestrial > Soil > Contaminated >... | reverse complement strand
GACTATTTCCAGGGCGGCCGCTTGTCCCAGCCATCCCAGTGGGTCGTCTCACGGGTCGGAAAGCGGGAGGTGGGGCCGAATTTTCCGCGCGGGTAGCCCATCGGGATGCAGCAGTGGAACTCCACCTCCTTGGGGATGCCGAACATCGCGTACACGCGATCCATCACGGTCGCGTGCAGCGTGGTGAGCGTGGAGCCGATGCCCAGCGCCCGCGCCGCCAGCATCAGGTTCTGCACGGGCGGAAAGACCGAGTGGCCGCGCCCCTTCATCATGCTGAACGCCAGGATCACCACCGGGGCGTCCTTGATCTCGTCCGCCAGGAGCGCCGCGTGCGGGTGGCTGCCATCGTTGGGCGGGATCGCCTCGCGCTTCTGCGCGGCGGCCCAGGGATGCCCCTCGTCACGCCGCTTGGCCCACCACGCCTCGTGGTAGAGCGCGCCGAACTGGCGGATCTTCTCGCGATCGCGGATCACCAGGAAGCGTCCGGGCTGCACGTTGCCGCCGTTGGGCGCCTTGGAGGCGGCATCCAGAATCAGGTGCAGATCCGCGTCGCTGATGGGATCGGGCTTCAAGCGCCGGATCGCGCGCTGGGTGAACATCATCTCGCCCAGGTTCTGGTTCAGCCGGGCGGGGGGATCGAGGCGAATCATCTCTGGCATGGGCCGTCCTTCCAGGGCAAAAAGAAGCGTGGCATCGGACGCTGGGAGCCCGCCGGCAAGCCTGCGGCGCCCCTTGGGGGCATGGCATCGGGCTTCACCCGCAAGTGCGCCTGCGCCCTTGCGCGCGCCGCTGCAATCTGTGATGGATGAATCCGTAAGCGGTTATCCCTCATTTTCGCGAAAAATCCAAACGCCGCTGCACGGCTCCGCGCGCACGTTCGCCGTCCGTGTGCCCGGCAGCGGCCCCCGCACCCAATGGAGACACAATGGCCGGCTATGAGACCCTGCTCGTGGAGGCTGTGGAGCCGCACGTGCTCAAGGTGACGCTGAACCGCCCCGAGGCGATGAACGCCATGAACACGCAGATGGGCATCGATCTGCGAGCGTTCCTGCGGGAATTCGACCACGACCGGGTGCCGGACATCCGCTGCATGATCGTCACGGGCAGCGGGGACAAGTCCTTCGGCGCCGGTGGCGACCTGAAGGAGCGCCAGGGCATGAGCGTCGAGACCTGGCGCCACCAGCACGTGATCTTCGAGGAGGCGATCGAGGCCCTGTGGCGCTTCCCCATGCCCGTTATCGCCGCCGTGAACGGCCTGGCGCTGGGCGGTGGCTGCGAGATGGCGCTGGCCTGCGACTTCATCATCGCCGCGGAGCACGCGCGCTTCGGCCAGCCGGAGGTGAAGCTGGGCATCATGCCCGGCGCCGGCGGCACGCAGCGCCTGCCCCGCCGCATCGGCATCGGGCGCGGCAAGGAGCTGCTGTTCACGGGGCGCATCATCAAGGCGGACGAGGCCCTGGCCTGGGGCCTGGTCAACCACGTGGTGCCCGCCGCGCAATTGATGGACAAGGCGTTGGAGCTGGCGAGGCTGATCGCCGCAAACGGCCCCATCGCCGTGCAGCAGGCCAAGAAATCGGTGGACCGCGGCATCGAACTGCCGCTGGCCGAGGCGCTGGACTTCGAGATCCAGGCCTACAACATCTGCGTGCCCACGGAGGACCGGCACGAGGGCGTGAACGCCTTCAACGAGAAGCGCCCGCCGGCGTTCAAGAAGCGCTAGACAGAGGGACCAGCGCTCGCACGACTCACGGGTCTATGAGCTTACCGGCCAGGACCGCCTCCAGCGCCTGTGCCGGTTCCCGCGGCTCCTCTTGCGGGATGAAATGCCCGCAAGGCAGGGCGCGGAAATGCCGTTCCCTGCCATCGGACCCGCGCCTGCCGCTGCTCCGCGTGCAGCTCCCGGACTCAAGCCCGTCGCCAGTTCCGCCGATACCGCATGCAGGGCAGCCGGCTGCGCCGGCCTCCCTGGCGGCCGCGCCAGCAGCGGGCGGTCGATCCTCTCTCTTACCTCCGCAACGGAGATGTTCAATGAAACGCAAAGCAGCCTTTTGTGGGGCGCTGCTGGGCGGCGGGGCCTTGTTCGCCCTGGCTTTCGCCCTGCCACTGCCGCACGTCGTTGGCGCGTCGGATGCGCCCTCGGCCGCTCTCACGGTCAGCACCGGCAACGCGCCCAGCGACGAGCTCGCACGCGACGTGCCGACGTCCGAGCCATTGCTGGCGTTCGGGAGCCGCCGCTGCAAACCGACCCTGCGGCACCCCTGCCGGCGCGGGCACCGCGACCAACCCCAGGGCTGAGCCCGCGAGCGGCCGCGCGGAGGCGGCCGGCTCTCCATTGCATCCTCGCTGCACGTCTCCCGTCGAACGAACGCACTGCAGTTGCTGGCGCCCCACCGGATGTCGCCCCGGCCTGCTGCGCGCATGCTTGTTCCGCCGCAGGAGTTGCTCGTGTCGCATTCAAGCATTGGCCTGCGCAACCGATAACAGGAATGAGGGCCTCTGGGGTCCGGCGCCCGGCCGGTGAATGCACCGAGCCGCAATGGCGCCGCTGGGAGGCCAGGACATTTCAGGGTCGGAGATCGCGATGAAACGCTTTGCATTGACGGCTGTACTGCTAGGACTGGCGTTGATCGGCAGCGCGCACGCGCAGGTGGCCACGACGGACCTGGTGCCTGCTGCGCCATTTTTTACCCATCCGCAGGCCACCGGCCTGAACGGGGCCAACATCACGCCGGACAACCCAGCCGCGCTGGCCTGGGGCACCCCCTCGCGTGTGGCCATCGGTGCGCTCAAGGGCAAGTTCGAGGACAATCTGACCCCGCCTTCGCCGACAGTGGACTTCGACGGAAAGTTCGGCGGCCTGAGGCTGGTAGGGGAAACCTTTGGCATCGCTGTTGAGCAGCTCACGGTGGACGAGAAGAATCCCCCACCCGGCAGTCCCTCGAACCTCGACAAGTCCAACGACCTCCAGGTCAGCCTGGCACTGGGCAAGTGGCTGGCCTTCGGCATCGGTGCGGGCAAGAGCAAGAGCGAGGCCACCGGCGATGACATCTCTCGCAAGGAAGCGGGCATTTCGCTGCGCCTCAATGAGATCTTCTACCTTGGCGTCGCGGCGTACCAGGACGAAAACACCCCCATCGGGCTGGTGCCATCCGTGTCGGACAAGCGAAACGGCACACTGTACGGGATCGCTTTGCGCACCGAAGGCAACATCAAATGGTACGTCGCCTACGATGCACTGGCACTGAACAGCTTCGACTTCACTCCCTTTGGCGGTCCTTTGAGCGGTGGCTTCGACCTGTCGCGCTTCAGTGTGCAGGCGCACGCCGGTTGGTTCTTGGTGGGTGCCTCCGTCACCGATATCGACGTGAAAAACTATGGCGGCGGCAAACCCACCGTGAAGCACAAGGCCGTGGATCTCGGCTTTGCGCCCATGCAGGGGCTGACGGTCACGGCCCGCGTGCAAGTCACGGACGTGAGCGATCCATTGCCGTCCGACGCCACAATTACCACCAACTCGCTGGCGGTCGCCTGGCAGTTCTAGGGGCGGCCATGCTGCCGGCCGCCTGGCGGGGCGGCCGGGTTCGCGGCCCGACCGCGTCTTGTCATAGCGGAGGATGACATCCATGCGCACGTTTCTCGTCTCGCTGCTTTTGCTGTCGTTGGGCGCCCTCAGCGCCCTCGCACAGGTGGCGGCACCCACGCTGCTGCCGGGAACGGTGCGGATGCAGGACCCGCAGCGCTGGAGCCGGCTTTTCGTGGCGGAGTTCGACATCACGGACGGCCCGGTGCTGACGTTTCTGCCGGTCAACCCGGCCGCGATGCAGTGGAGCCGTTCGTCGGAGATCGGGCTGGGCAAGGTGCAGGCCGACAATTCCGATACGGTGGGAGGAGTGCCCAGTGAAGTCGGCTACGAGGGCACCTTCGGCGGTCTGCGCTGGGTCGGCGAGTACGTCTCGCTGGGCGCGGAATTGCTGAGCTGGAGCGGCTCGTCGGCGATTGCGGCCGACCATAAGCAGAAGCGCAGCAATCTGTCCGCAGCGTTCCAACTGTTCGACGTGATGGCCCTGGGTGCCGGGCAGACCACGTTGACCGAGCAGTTCGTCTTCGATCCCTCCGGCAGCAACAACCCCATCGAGACGGACTGGAAGCTTCCTTCCTATGGCATCTCCCTGCGGTTGGGGAGTGTATTCTACGTGGGGTATTCCGCCGGCGAGGAGACGTCGGACTTCCGGAATCCCAACAACCCCGGCAACAACTTCATCCTGAAGCGAAACACCCAGGCCTACGGCATCGCCTACATGAGCGAGAGCAAGGAGCCCTGGCACCTGGAGGTGCATCACACCTCCAAGGACGCTAAGTTCGACGGCGTGAATTTCCTCGATCTCGAGGAGCACACCGTTGGCGTGATCGAGGGGCAGTTCGGCAGCGCCATCCTGGGGCTGACCTCGGACGACGGCACGGTCAAGCGCGAGCAGCCGGCGCCTTTCGAGGAGTCGGTGCGTTCCCTGCAGCTCACTGCGGCCTGGGTCACCCAGGGCGGGTGGACCCTGACCGTGCATCTGGAGAAAACGAAGATCGCCGACACGCCCAATACCTTTGAGCGCCAGGTGGATACCAAGGCCCTCTCCGCGGGCTACCGCTTCTGAACGCCATGCCCGCGGCACCCGTTATCACGGCTCTCGAATCGCGCTTCTTCCCGGCGTCGGAGCCATCCTCGCGGCTGATGGTGGTGCTGCACGGGCTGGGCGACAGCATGGCCGGCTTCTATTGGATGCCGCAGATGCTGGGGCTCCCCTGGCTGAACTACCTGCTGGTCAATGCCCCGCATCCGTACTTCATCGGCTACGCCTGGTACGACATCGAGCACCCCGAGCCGGGCGTGCTGGAGAGCCGGACGCTGCTGCGCCGGCTCTTCGCGGAGCTCAGCGCGCAGGGCTGGACCTCGGCCGATACGGTGCTGTTCGGCTTTTCGCAGGGCTGCCTGATGTCGCTGGACTTCGCCCTGCGGCACGACCAGCCGCTGGCGGGCATCGTCGGCGTGAGCGGCTACGCCTTCGGCCTGGAGCGGCTGCCCGCCGAACTCCATCCCCAGGCACGCCGGCAGGCTTGGCTGGTTACGCACGGCCACTACGACGAGCTGCTTCCCATCGCACGCTCCCGGGCCCAGATGGAGCAACTGCGCACCCTGGGCGTCCCCATCGAGTGGCACGAGTTCCCCAAGGCCCACACCATCGACCCCGAGGCCGAGCTGCCTCTGATCCGCGACTGGATCGCCGCCCGCTGGCCCGAGACACCCCAGCCCTAGCCCCGCGCCGCACGCAACAAACCACACCTGGCGGAGACGGCCCGCCCGCCCACATGACAGGCCCCCGCGAGGTCGGGCTGCGGCGCTTGCGCCTTGCCTCTGGACATACGCATCACTGTATGCGTATATGATGCTTTCAATGTTAACCGAGGCGAATGAGGAGGGGGGCATGAGCGCACAGCCACCCAAGTGGCACATCGAGACGACCCTGGTGCACGGAGCCGCGACCGCGGACGGGCACACAGGGGCAACCCTGCCGCCGGTGAACCTGACCACGGCCTTCGACTTCGCGCGGGCGGAGGACATGGAGGCGGTCTTCAGCGGCCGCCAGGAGGCGCCCTACTACTCGCGCATGGGCAACCCCACCGTGGAGGCGCTGGAGCGGCGCGTCACGGAAATCTGCGGTGGCGCAGGCACGCTGGCGCTGGCCTCGGGCATGTCCGCCATCACCACCGGATTGCTGGGCCTGCTGCGCGCCGGCGACGAACTGATCGCCAGCCCATACCTGTTCGGCGGCAGCTACACGCTGTTCACGCGCACCCTGCCCGACCTGGGCATCACCGTGCACCTGCTGGATCCGGCCAACCGCGATGCGTGGGAAGCGCGCATCGGGCCGAAGACGCGGGCGTTGTTCCTGGAGGCCGTGGCGAACCCAGCCATGGTGGTGCCGGACCTGGCGGCCTTCCGCGCGCTGGCGCAGCGCCACGGCCTGCCGCTGCTGCTGGACGCCAGCCTGCTCACGCCCCTGCTCTACGACGGAGCGGCAGCCCCGGCGGACGTGCTGTTCTTCTCCGCGACCAAGTACCTGGCGGGCCCGGCGAGCACCATCGCGGGCCTCGTGGTGGATACGGGGCGATTCCCCTGGCACGAGTCGCCCCGGCACGACTTCGCGGAATTCAAGGGCGCCGGCCAGGGCGCCTACCTGGCGCGGTTGCGGCGCCAGTTGATGGCAGCCGTGGGGCCCTGCCTCTCACCCATGTCGGCGTTCCTGCTGCTGAACGGCCTGGAGACGCTCTCGCTGCGCCTGGAGCGCCAGTGCGACAATGCGGAGCGCTGCGCCGCGTTCCTGCGCGAGCACCCCAAGGTGCACGAGGTGCGCTACCCGGGCCTGCCCGACCACCCGGCGCACGCCCTCAGCCAGGCCCAGTACCGCGGGCGCTTTGGGGCCGTGCTGGCCCTTGCACTGGCGGACAAGGCGGCCTGCTTCCGCTTCCTCAACGCCCTGCGGTTGGTGCGCCGCTCCACCAACCTGGGCGATACGCGCTCACTGGCCATCCATCCCGCCTCCACCATCTACGGCACCTTCTGGAAGCACGAGCAGGAGCAGGCCGGCGTGACGGAGGGCCTGATCCGCTTCTCCCTGGGGATCGAGCACCCCGCGGATATCCTGGCCGATCTGGAGCAGGCGCTGGCTACCGTCTGAGGCCCACGGGTTCGGCCCAGGGAGGCCGGCCGTGCTTGCCCTCCGGCCCCGGCTTGACCTAGGGTACGCCAAGCGGACGCCTGTGGGCCGCCGCGACGAGCGATCTCCCTTCCTATCGACTGGCAAGAGGGCAATCCATGGACCTGTTCGATCTCACCGGCAAGGTAGCCATCGTCACCGGAGGCAACGGCGGCATCGGCCTGGGCATGGCCCGCGGCATGGCCCGCGCGGGCGCCGCAGTGGCTGTGGCAGCGCGCAACGCAGAGAAGTCCGCGGCGGCCGTCAAAGAACTGCAGGCCCTGGGTGCCAAGGCCATCGCGGTGGAAGTGGACGTGGTCAAAGGCGCGCAGGTGCAAGCCATGGTGGCCAGCGTCGTCAAGCAGTTGGGTCGCGTGGACATCCTCGTCAACAATGCCGGCACCAACATCCGCAAGCTGCCCCAGGACCTCTCCGAGGAGGAGTGGCACACGGTGATGGACACCAACCTCACCAGCGCCTGGCTGTGCGCCAAGGCCTGCTACCCGGAAATGATGAAGGTGGGCGGCGGCAAGGTGCTCAACAACGGCTCCATGATGTCCATCTTCGGCGCACCCTGGGCGCCCGTCTACGCCGCCACCAAGGGCGGCATGGTGCAACTTACCAAGTCACTCGCCACGGCCTGGGCGAAGGACAACATCCAGGTGAACTGCTTCCTGCCAGGCTGGATCGACACCGAGCTGACCCAGCGCGCCCGTCAGCAGATCGACGGGCTGCACGAGCGCGTGCTGGCGCGCACACCCGCCGGGCGCTGGGGCCACATCGACGACTTCCAGGGCCTGGCGATCTTCCTGGCCAGTCCCGCATCCAACTTCGTGACCGGCACGGCCATCCCCATCGATGGCGGCTTCTCGGTGATGGGGTAAGGAGGCCCCGCGCACATGGCACCTTACAAGGTCTACATCCTCAAGTACGCCCGGCGCGACGTGATGTACGGCGAGCTGAAGCTGGGCGACATCCACGACACGACCATGCTCGACATGGGCTATTTCATGTGGGTGATCACCAACGGCGAGCACACGGCCGTCGTGGACACCGGCTTCACCGAGGAGCTCTGCCGCAAGCGCGGCCGGCAATGGATCTGCGATCCGCGCGAGCGCTACGAAGCCATCAAGATCGACCCGGCCCAGGTGCAGCACGTGATCCTGAGCCATCTGCACTGGGATCACGCCGGCAACTACAGCCTGTTCCCCAAGGCCACCTTCTACGTGCAGGACGACGAGGTGGCCTTCTGGACCGGCCGCTACGTGAAGTACCCGCACTTCCGCTCGGCGATGGAGGTGGAGGACGTGTGCGAGTTCATTCGCCTCAACTATGACGGTCGCGTACAGTTCGTGAGCGGGACGGAAGAGGTGCTGCCGAGAATCCGCGTGCATCGCCTGGGCGGCCACACCAAGGGTGTGCAGGTGACCGAGGTGCCCACTGCCTCCGGCACGGTCGTGGTGGCCTCGGACGCAGTGCACAGCTACCCCAACTACCGCGACATGCGCCCCACGCCCATCATCCACAATGCGCCCGAATACCTGGAGGGCTACGACCGCATCCGCCGCCTGGCCAAGCAGGAATCCTACGTGCTGCCCGGGCACGACAACCAGCAGATGAAGAATCACCGCGCAGTGGCCGAAGGCGTGGCGGTGGTGGAGTAGCCACCGCGCCGGCACACGGAGCGACTTCCATCATGGCCGCGCTGCTCGCCGACGCGGTGCTGCTGCTGCACCTGGCCTACGTAGGCTTTGTCGTGCTGGGCTTCGTGGCGGTGCCGCTAGGTGGGGCGCTCGGCTGGCGCTGGGTACGCTGGCGCACGCTGCGGCGGCTGCATCTGGCCGCCATCGCCGGGGTGGCGCTGGAGGCCTTGCTGGGGCTGGTGTGCCCGCTCACGCGCTGGGAGGCGATGCTGCGGGGGAGCGCAACCGCGGAGAGCTTCGTGGGGCGGCTGGTGCAGGCAGTGCTGTTCTACGACCTGCCGGGATGGGTGTTCACGATCGCGTACGTGGCGCTGACGGCGCTGGCTGTGGCGCTCTACCGGCTCGTGCCGCCGGCCCCGCCCGGCTCGACGCGCTGAATGGTGGCCCGGATGCGCAGCGTGCGGTAGTAGCGCTGTACCTTGCTGGATTTGCTGGCTTCCTGGAAGAGCCCATTCACCAGGCCCGCCTCCTGGCGGTTGTGCAGGTACTGCAAGATCTGCTCGCGCACGGCGGAAAAGGGCGGCAGCGGCGGATTGACGTAGTACACCGAGCGCACCAGCATGCAGCCCTGCGGCACATCGAACACGCGCATTTCGCCCTGCTTCATCTCGAAGAAGCGCGCCTCGTAGCCGTCCGAGGGCTCATCGCTGCGCATCATCAGACCTAGGTCGCCACCGCTGTCCCGCGTGGACTTGTCCAGCGAGAACTTGCGGGCGGCAGCTATAAAGTCGTCTTCCGTGGCGATCCGCTGCTTGAGTTGTTCGCAGCGCTCGCGCTCGGGGAGCAGGATGCGACGCACGCGCACGTGCTCCCCACGCACCTGGCTGGGGTGCGCATCGTAATAGGCCCTCGCGTCGCCCTCGCTCACCTTGATCTGCGAACGCACGTGCTTGTCGATCAAGTGGCGCACCACCAGGTCCTTCACGGCTTTGCGCAGGGCGTCGTCACCGCCGAAGTCCTCATCCAGCGCCCACTGGAAGAGCATCTCCTCGTTGATCATCGCCTCGATGTAGGTATCGATCTGTTCGCGGGCCTCGATCTGGTCTCCCAGGGCGAGCGTCCCGATGGATTCGAACACGTCCGAGAGGCGCAGCTCGTGGTCATTGACTCGCGCCACCAGCGGATCGCGGTGTGGCGCCTCGTCCGCGGCCGGGGCTTGCGCGGCGCCCAACGTGAGCGCGAGCAACGCCGCGATGCCCAGGCGCTTCAGCCACACGGTTCCCGGAGCAATCGTTGACATGGCATCCAGCAAAAGCATTGCGCGTGATATCCCGATCGGCACAGCCATCATGCCCCGACGTCGTGCATGGCCCGCGCCAGGGCAACTCTCCCGTCTCCCGCAGGTATGATGCCCTCAATGGCCCCGGTGGTTCAAGCCGCCGTGGGCGCGGAACGCCCCCGCATACCGCGTTGCTCCCCCCGGGCGCGGGCCCGCACCCGGATGTGGTAAGGTGAAGCGTGTGGCCCCGGCGGGCAGGCCCGCCGGGGCCATCCCGGTAACCATCGCAAGAGGAGGATGTGTCGTGCCATCGTTCGACGTGGTTTCCGAGGTCAACATGCATGAAGTTGCCAATGCCTTGGACCAGGCCAACAAGGAAGCCAGCACGCGCTTCGACCTGAAGGGCACAGGCTCCAAGTGCCAGCAGACCGACAACGTCATCACCGTGGTGAGCGACAGCGACTTCCACCTGGAGCAGGTGGTGCAGCTGCTGATGGGCAAGCTGGCCAAGCGCCAGGTGAACCTGCAATGCCTGCAGAAGGCCGAGCCCGTGACCTCCGGCAAGGAGGTGCGGCAGTCCGTCACCATCCGCCAGGGCATCGACGCGGCCCTGGGCAAGCAGATCGTCAAGGCCGTGAAGGACGCCAGGCTCAAGGCCCAGGCCAGCATCCAGGAAGACAAGGTGCGTGTCACGGGCAAGAAGCGCGACGACCTGCAGGAGGTGATCGCGCTGCTGAAGCAGACCGACTACGGCCTGCCGCTGCAGTTCAACAACTTCCGGGACTGAGCGCGCCCGACCGCACAGAGGAACCCCCATGGCGGCACAACCGGCGCAGGCGTACCGGGGCGTGTTCCCCATCGCTCCCACGCCCTTCACCGCCTCCGGCGCCCTGGACCTGGAGGGCCAGCGGCGCGTGTTGGACTGCATGGTCGATCAGGGCGTCGATGGCATCTGCCTGCTGGCGAACTACTCCGAGCAGTTCGCCCTGTCGGATGCCGAACGCGACACGCTGCTGGACACGTGCGCCGCTCACGTGGCTGGGCGCGTCCCGCTGATCGTGACCTGCAGCCACTACAGCACGGGCATCGTCATCGAGCGGGCACGGCGCGCGGAGGCCGCCGGGGCGCGCATGATCATGCTGATGCCGCCTTATCACGGGGCTCTGCTGCACCCGGACGAGCAGGGTGTGTTCGAGCACTTTGCCCGGGTGGCGGAGGCCGTCTCCATCCCCATCATGGTGCAGGACGCGCCACTGAGCGGGGTCACGCTCTCCGTGCCCTTCCTGGTGCGCCTGGCGCGCGAGGTGCCGCAGGTGAGCTACCTCAAGGTGGAGATGCCCAACGCCGCCGCCAAGCTGCGGGCGCTGGTGGAGCAGGGCGGCACTGCCATCGCCGGGCCGTTCGACGGCGAGGAAGGGATCACGCTGCTGGCGGACCTGGAGGCGGGCGCCACGGGCACCATGCCCAGCGCCATGCTGCCCGATCTCATCACGCCGGTGCTGGAGCACCACCGGGCCGGGCGCGCGGCTGAGGCCGCGGCGCAGTATGCGCGCATCCTGCCGCTCGTCAACTACGAGAACCGCCAGTGCGGCCTGCGGGCCACCAAGGCCGTGATGCTGGAGGGTGGCGTGATCCGCAGCGATGCCGTGCGCCATCCACAAGCGCCGCTGCACCCGGCCACCCGCGCCGGCCTGCTGGCCCTCGCGCGCCCGCTCGATCCTCTGGCGCTGCGCTGGGGCCGCTAGCCGCGGCATCGTAAAGCCTTGCCGAACTGCCTCGATCCAGGCATGAAGTTGAGTCGGGCCGGGTCGCTCCGTTCTGTCGGGGCGATGCCGGTCATCGCAACGGCAGGACGCTCGGAGCCGCCACGCACGGCCCTCGCCCGCCCCATCCACGCACGCAACGGGAGTTCATCGTGGCAGCACGCAGGGCCCCCAGCCGACTGCTGAGCCTGCGCGTCTCGCCCATCCACGGGCTGGGTGTGTTCGCGGCCGGCCCCATCCGCGCGGGCACGCGCCTCATCGAGTACGCCGGCGAGCGCATTACGCGGGCCCGGGCGGACGCGCGCTGCGAGGACGACCCCACGGACCGCGCATTCTCGTTCATGTTTACGCTGGACGGGCGCCTGGTCATTGACGCCGCGCGGGACGGCAACATGGCCCGTTTCATCAACCATTCCTGCGAGCCCAACTGCGAATCCACCATCGAGGACCACCGGGTCTACATCGAAGCACAGAGCGACATCCGGCGCGGCGAGGAGCTCACCTACGATTATCACCTCACCACCAACGGTCCGCGCGGGCGCAACTGGCGCACCGAATACGCGTGTTACTGTCGGTCACCCAACTGCCGTGGCTCGTTGTTGGAGGCGGACGAGAACGGGCCCATCCCGCGTCGCCTACCCGCCCGGCCTGCCACGCCGCCTGCACCTGGCGCCAGGGAGCGCGCAGAACGCTTTCCCTCCGAGTTTGCGGAGCTGCTCAGCGAGGCCGGACTGGGCGTGCTCTGCACGGGCCCGCGTAGGCCCACCCTGCGCCACAAGAGCGCCGCGCCGATCCTGCTGCTGCCGGACGTGTTGGCCACGACGCGGCTGGCCTCGCCGCTGGCATTGCTGGAAGGTGCGTTCCGCAAGCATCTGCGGCCGCTGCACGTGCCGATCGCCGATGCCACGGGCCGGCGGGCGAAACGTGGCCGGCGCGAGAGCATGCCGCCTACCCAGCGTGTGCTGGGCGCCGACCTGAACGGCCGCCGCTCGCCCGCGCTGCAGGCCGCGCAGGCCATCGGGCTGCACGATATGCTGCACTCGCAGACGTTCCGCAACTTCGCCGAGGCGGTGAGCGGTCAGCGCCTGCACAACGAGTGGGACTGCCAGGTACTGTGCTACGAGAGCGGCGGGTACCTGGGCCCCCACCGGGACCATCTTCCGCGGCGCAAGGCGCGCCGGGAAGCACGCATCGACCTGCACGTGACGCTCTGCAACGAGGGCGTGCAGACCCAGTGGCTCGTCTACGAGCGGGATCGGTACCTGACGGGCAGCGTGCGGCTGGGCGGACGGCCGGCAGTGATCGCCTGCCGCCTGCCCTGCTGGCACTACACCACGCCTCTGCTGCCGCGCCCGGGCAGGGAGCGCGAGGCCCGGCGCTGGGTGTTGCGCGGCTCCTTCCGCATCGCGGAGGGCTGAGCGCGGGATCAGGTGGAGTAGGACGAGAACGCCACCGTGCCGGCCCGCGCCCGATAGTCGGTCTTCACGTTCACCAGCGCCACGCGGCCCTGCTCCACCTGCTCCTGTGCGCGCTGCAGGGCCGGGCCGATTTCCTGGGCCTTGTCCACGTACTCGCCGTAGCAGCCCAGCGCCTCGGCCATCTTGTCGAAGCGGGTATAGCCGAGATCACGCCCGGGCTTCTCGCGATTGGGATCGGCCGTCCAGCCGCCGTTGAGGCTGATCACCACCAGTACGGGAATCCTGTGCCGCACGGCCGTGTCCAGCTCCATGGCATTCAGGCCGAACGAGCCGTCGCCGTGCACCACGATCACCTGCTTGTCCGGCTTGGCCACCTTGGCGCCCAGGCCGAACGGCAGGCCAACGCCCATCATGCCGAACGGGCCTGAGTTGAGACGGTGGCCCGGCACGAAGGTGGGCATGGACTGGCGGCCGTAGTTGAGAATCTCCTGGCCGTCCACCACCAGGATCGCGTCGCGCTGCATGAAGTTTTTGATCTCGTCGCAGAGCCGCAGCGGATGGATATCCTTGCCATCCTGATAGGCCTCGGCCGTCGCCTTGGCGCGCTTGGCCGCCTCGCCCTCGGCCAGTGCCTTGCGCCAGGGGGCGTAGCGCTCGGCGCTGATCTGCCCGCCCATCGCCTCCAGCACCTGCTGCAGC
>Ga0214472_10005310_pt1 | contig 13550 bp, 12 predicted proteins | sample RVTome_6_FD_207662 | JGI IMG/M metagenome (GOLD analysis project Ga0214472, IMG submission 207662) | Soil microbial communities from uranium-contaminated site in the Upper Colorado River Basin, Wyoming, United States - RVT140D175 | ecosystem: Environmental > Terrestrial > Soil > Contaminated >... | reverse complement strand
TGGTATTTCAAATCCATGTTCTCATACAGAGACTGGAGCTCCTTATGATTTTGCCCAAACAACTGGTGGTAATGGTGTTCCCTATCAATTTACTTCAAGTGGCGGACATACAATTGTCTCAACCTCCAACTACACTAGCGGTTCTCCGGATGTTATAACGGCCGACTTCAATGTCTCCGCTCCCTCAACGGCAACAATAAATGTCGTGGAGTCCGGAGCCAGCGGCGGAACCTGGACGATAAATCCGGGAGGATATACTGGTTCTTCAAACACTGTTAATCCTTCGGCCGGAGGAACTTCCTACACAATTACAGTTAATTCAACTCCTGCGGGGTACAGTGTCTCAAGCATTTCTAATTCCGACGGCTCCGGCTCTTCAATGACTGTTTTTCCAGGTAATATAAAACAGTTCACAATTAACTATTCTCCCGTAGCTTCGTTTGATTACAGTATGAGCGCACCAAATCCACCCGCGGTATTTCCGGGAGGCAGTACGCCGACAACAGTAACCAAAACGCTCACAAGCGGCACGTCTCAACAGGTATTTCTCAATACGCTTGGATTGCCGGGCGGAATCACCCCAAATTATGACGCGAATAGGGACTGCTCTCCTTCTTGTAATTCCACCCTTACGTTTAATGTCGGTTCGGGGGTAAGTCCGGGTTCCTACGGCGTAACTCTTGAAGGTAGCGCTTCCGGAGGACCGACTCGTAGTGTGCCTGTAACTATTACCGTAAGCACTCCACCTTCACTCTCGGTTAGCTGTTCGGCTTCGCCGACTCCCGGATATGTGGGTCAACAGGTCATTTGGACCGCTTCGGTTTCCGGCGGGACAGCCCCATACACTTACGAATGGGCTTTTGACGGAGGGGCCTTTTCAGCACCGCAATCTTCAAATACTTTCTCCAAGACCTATCAGACAACCGGGCAAAAAACGGCGGATGTTATTGCGACTGATGACAATAGTTTCACCACTCAGTGTTCCACCTCTACGGGTTTAGGGACGGTTCAGATTGTGGTTGATCCGGAGTTCAAAGAATTCTAAATGGCTAAATAACATCAAACCCCCGTATTAGCGGGGGTTTGATGTTATAATTCAAGAGTATTTTGATAAGCCTCCGGCTAATTGTTCAAGTTGTTACATGACAATTGACGAGAAACATCTCAAGGAGTTTATTCTTGACTCAGGTCTCATTTCACGAGCCGACCTCTCAAAGGCGGAAAAAGAAGCCAAGGAAAAAGGAATAAACATAGGCAAAGTCGTCGTAAAGAACGGCAATATAAGTGAAGACGACTTAAGACGAATGCAAGCTTATGTCCTGGGTGTTCCTTTCGTGGATCTTAAGGGGCAGAAATTTGATTTTGACGTTCTCTCTCTTATTCCGGAACCAATCGCCCGAAATCACAACATCGTTGCCTTTCGCAAAACCGGGGACTCTCTTGAAGTTGCCATGCTTGATACCGATGACTTGGCGGCAATTGATTTTGTCAGAAAAAAGACGGGGTTGAAAATTCAACCGCGTCTGACCGACGGAGAGTCTATGAAGAATGCGCTTCTAAACTATCAAAAAAGCCTCAAGGCCGAATTCGGAGACATAATTCAAAAAGAGGCGGACTCTCTCAAAGCTGTTCAGGAGAAGGGCGACGAGGAAGTGAGCGAGGGAGATCTAAAAAAATTGGCGGAAGATATTCCGGTGGTGCGCATCGTTGATACTCTCCTGAAACACGCCATTATCCAAGACGCATCTGACATTCATATAGAGCCGCAAGAAGCCCAAGTTTTAATCAGATATCGCATTGATGGAATTCTTCATGACGCTATGGTTTTGCCGAAAAATGTAGCCAACGGCATTACAGCCCGCATTAAGGTTCTCTCCAACATGAAATTGGATGAAAAAAGGTTGCCGCAAGACGGTCGGTTCAAAATTGACATGAGCGGGGAGAGGGTTTCGTTTCGTGTTTCAACCCTACCCTCTTATTACGGAGAGAAGACCGTGATGAGACTCCTGCGCGAAGGGGTCTCCGGTTTCACTCTTGAGGGTCTGGGTTTCCACGGCGAAGGACTCGAGAAACTTCATCGCGCCGCCAAGCTCTCCACCGGAATGATTTTAACTACGGGTCCGACAGGTTCTGGAAAAACCACCACCCTGTACACCATGCTTGATATTTTAAATACCCCCGACATTAACATTTCAACCATTGAAGACCCGATTGAATACCAACTTAAGCGAGTAAATCAAACGCAGGTAAAACCCGAAATCGGCTGGACTTTCGCGGCTGGACTCCGAACTCTGGTTCGTCAAGATCCGGACGTGATTATGGTCGGTGAGATTCGCGATACGGAAACAGCCGCTCTGGCAATCAACGCGGCCCTGACGGGTCATCTGGTTCTCTCGTCTCTTCATACCAATTCTGCCGCCGGAACGATTGCTCGCCTAGTTGATATGAAAATTGAACCTTTTCTTCTAGTCTCCACCCTTTCCGTAATAGTGGCGCAAAGACTCATCAGGCGCCTTCATGAGACTAAGGAAAAATACAATCTATCAAAGGAAGAATTTGAGTCGCTTCAGAAAATTGTTGATATGGATCGCGTTATGCAGTTTCTCAGGGAAGAAAAAGTGGTTGACAAGGGTGCAACCTGGGAAAAGATCTCTTTTTACAAACCCAAACCTTCACCTGACGCCGAAGACGGCTATAAAAGCAGAATCGGAATTCATGAAGTCCTTAAAGTTACGTCGACTATCAAGGAGCTTATTATGAAAGGCGGAACAACACAGGAAATTGAGGAACAAGCCAAGAAGGAGGGCATGCTCAGCATGACCGAGGACGGAGTGTTCAAAGCCGTTCAGGGTATAACAAGCGTTGAGGAAGTGCTTCGTGTTGTAACATCGGAAATATAGAGATGAAATAGAAAATTCGGAAAATGAGATATTAATAACAAAATGCCAATATTTTTTTACAGAGCCAAAGACGCGAGCGGAGAAATTCTCGAGAAGAAAATGGAAGCGGCAGATCGCTTTGCCGTTTATCGCAAGATTAAAGAGGGAAATCAGATTGTAATTTCCGTTAAAGAAGAATCCGCCGTTAAATCAAAGATTATTGAAAAAGCGAAATCTCTTCTGAGTAAAGTCAAAACTCCCGAAAAGATTGCCTTCGCCCGCAACCTCGGGACGATGATTAAGGCCGGGTTGTCGGTTACCAGGGCCATTTCGGTTATGGAAAAACAAACTCGTAATCGTAAACTCAAATCAATCCTGATAAGTCTGTCAGAAGGGGTGAGCAAAGGCCAGCCGCTCAGCGAATCAATGAAAAACCATCAAGATATGTTCTCAACCCTTTTTGTTTCAATGGTGCGTTCCGGAGAAGAATCCGGAAATTTGGCTGGTTCCCTGAAGGTAGTAGCTCTTCAAATGGAAAAATCTTATCTTCTGGCCAAAAAAGTGAAGGGAGCCATGCTCTACCCGATAATCATTATTTCTCTCATGATAGTCATCGGAGTTTTAATGATGGTCTATATGGTGCCGACTCTAACAGAGACATTCAAAGGCTTGGGAGTAGACTTGCCATTATCAACTCGTGTAATTATTTTTATAAGTGATTTTTTGAGAAGCAGTTATTTGTTAATAATAGCGCTGGTGGTAGCGATGGTGCCGGCAACAATCGGCTTTGCTCACAGTAAAAAGGGCAAGAGATTTCTTAACAAATTGATTCTCAAAATTCCCATCATTGGAAATTTGGCCAAGGAAATAAATGCGGCTCGTACGGCCAGGACCCTGTCATCACTTCTTTCGTCGGGGGTGGACATTGTGGTGGCGATAGGGGTAACGCAAGAAGTGTTGCAAAACGTGTTTTACAAGGAAGTTTTGAATGAAGCGCAAAAAAGCGTGGAAAAAGGAGATCCAATGTCTTCTGTTTTTGTGAGACATGAGGACTTGTATCCGGTCTTTGTCGGAGAAATGGTTAGCGTGGGAGAAGAGACGGGACAAATGTCGGAGATGCTTCTAAACGTGGCTACTTTTTACGAGAATGAGGTTGATCAAAAAACTAAGGACATGTCAACAATAATTGAGCCGCTTCTCATGATTATTATCGGTGTCGGCGTGGGACTCTTTGCGATTTCCATGCTTTCTCCAACATATTCCTTGGTTGAAAAAATCTAAAATGAAAACACCTCAAGCGGGATTTTCTGTACTTGAAATAATTATCGTCATTGTGATTCTGGTGCTTCTTTCCACTCTGACATTCGTTTCTTTTTCAAATCTGAATAAGCATGAAATTCTTGATAAAGAAGCGCTTCATGTTTTGTCTCTCATTCACGAAGCTCGTTCATTGACCCTGTCTTCAAGGGAAGACTCGCAATACGGAGTTAATTTTGAGTCAGATAAAATGACCCTTTTTAAGGGAGCATCATACTCCCCCGGTGATCCAGATAACAAAATCATTTCTATTCACCCGCAAGTAAGAATTTCATCAATTGTTCTCAACGGAGGAGGCACGGCAATGATTTTTAAGAGACTCTCCGGCACAACGGATAATCACGGAACGACAACTCTGTCCTTGGTTGGAGACACTTCTCAGACTAAAGATATCACCATTTTCTCAACCGGAATTGCAGAAATTCGCTGATTGTTTGGCTGCTAGATACAAAAATCTACTTGTTCGTTGGGGTATAATGAGAGCTGTGAAGGGGAGTTTCTTAAAAAAAGAAAAAGGTTTTTCTCTCGTTGAAGTAATAGTTGCCGCTTCCATCATTTCTGTTTTTCTTGTTTCTCTGATTGGGGCCTATAACTTATTTCTCACACTTTCTCTATCAAATGTACATAAGGTAAAAGCCACTTTTCTTGCCGAGGAAGGAGTGGAGGCGGTGAAGATTTTAAGAGACTCTTCTTGGGCCACTTCAATTTTTCCTCTAGCCTCTGGAACCCCGTATTATCTGGAATTCACACCTTCTTTGTGGAGCGTTACCACCACTCCTTTTTTGGTCGACTCTCTTTACGACAGAAGAGTATTTTTTGAAGATGTTTATAGAGACGGGGCGGGGGATATTGTAGATAGCGGCGGCACTTTTGACTCTGGTACAAAAAAAGTGACTGTGACTGTGGAGTGGCAAGAAAGGGGTGCAACAAGCAATAAGGTGATTCCTACTTACATAACGAACCTTTTTGACAATTAACATGCTGTCGCTAATTCAAAAAGTTAGGCAGGGGGGCTCGCTCAGGAGCGAGTCAAAAGGCTTTTCACTTGCTGAAATGATTATTTACATTGCTATCCTCTCGTTACTTTTGGTCGTAATCGTAATGCTTCTCTCCGGCATAGCCAATTCTCAAAGAAGGCTCAAATCCTCTAGGAGCGTTGAGAATTCAGCTATTTTCGGTCTGGATCGTATTGTTCGGGAGGCGAGAGACGCGCAATCAATCGACACTTTAACTAGCCAATTTGGCACACACCCAGGTGTCCTGCGTCTTTCAGGCAAGGATGAATTTGGCCAAGCCCGAATGGTTGAGTTCTATCTAAACGGCAACACCTTACGTCTTAAAGAAAACGACATTGACCGAGGACCACTCACGCCTGAAGATGCCCGAATTACGAATCTAGTATTTTACTCAATGCCAACGGGGAATTCTTGGGGAATCAGAGTGGAAATGACAATTGAATCGGGACAAGGAAGCGCTTTGCGTTTTGAAGAGTTTTCTAGCACTGCGATATTGAGAGGGTCGTATTGATATGAAAATCGAAAATCAAAAATCCCTGCCCGTCCGGCAGGCGGGGAAAATCGAAAATTCTGGAAAACAAGCCGCCGCCTCTGCGGGACAAGCGATGATTACGGCAGTGATTTTCTTCGTCTTTATCTCACTCACTATTCTCATCGGTTTATCTGCTCCAATAATGCGTCAAGTTGGAATAGTTTCTGACCTCATCCGCTCAAGAGACAGTTTCTTTTTGGCAGAAGCAGGTATGGAGGATGTAATTTATCGTTTAAGGAACGGGCTTCCTCATGTGGCTACAAATCAAGAGCTCTTTTTGGACAATTACATCGCAACAACCAATATAACCGACGATATCGGAGGAAAAATTGTTTCAACGGAAGCGAATTGGGCGGGGCATGTGCGAAAGGTAGAGACAAGGCTTTCCACGGGTGTCGGAATAGCTTTTAATTATGCCGTGCAAACCGGTACAGGAGGTTTTGTGTTTGGCAATAATGCCGGCGTCAACGGCAACGTTTACTCAAACGGCAACATCCTCGGTAGTAACGGAGCTTTTATTACAGGCTCTACTTTCGCCGCCAATAGTATTCCTCTTACAGCCGACCAGTCAAACTTGACCCCCGCAACGCCCGCCAATTGGATTACTTTTAGAGACACTTCGGGGAGTCAAGATATGGCGCAAAGGTTTCAGGTATCAACCACATCCCAGATAAACAAGGTCCAGTTCTATATTAAGAAAATCGGCAATCCCGGGAATGCCACCGTGCGAATTGTTTCGGATAATGCCAACAATCCGAGCACCAACACTTTAACTTCCGCCTCTCTCTCCGCCTCTCTCATTACGACAAATTATTCGCTTGTTGATGTTATATTCGGCACACAGGTTGAATTGACAGAGGGGGTTGGTTACTGGATTGTGGTTGACAACTCATCTCAGTCAACAAGTCATCACTTTATCATCGGAGCCAATGATACTTATGAAAGCGGCGTGGCAAAGGTTGGTCAATATAACGGCACTTGGAATGACACTAACCCTTCCGGATTGGATGCGTATTTTACGGCATCACTCGGTGGGGTAGATGGTGTTATAGAAAATGTTTTGGTTGGGTCAAGTACAGCTTCAACGGGGGATGCTCGGGCTCATACGGTGAACAGTTCCACAGTTTATGGCAATTTATACTGCCAGGCTGGTTCGGGTAATAATAAATCTTGTGACACCAGCCAGCCCGATCCGAGTGCGCAAGGATTTCCAATTTCTGACGGAGTCATTGCCCAATGGAAACAAGATGCTGAGTCAGGGGGAGTTATAAACGGAGATTTGGTAATTGACGATGAAGAAGTTTCTCTTGGTCCGACAAAAATCACAGGCAATTTATTAATAGAAAATAACGCTGTTGTGACGATTACTGGTACGATTTATGTTGTCGGTACGATAACTTTCACAAATAACATAGACGTGAATCTTTTCTCCGGATATGATTCTGACAGCGGGGTAATTTTGTCGGATAATCGCATAGTTATTTCAAACAACGCCGTCTTCGGAGGTTCGGGTACCGAGGGAAGTTACATTCTTGTCTTGACAACGAGTGATTGTCCAACCTCGGCTTCTTGTAATGGCCTCTATGCTCTGGATGTCGGGAACAATGCGGGCACGGTTGTTTTAAACGCACAAAAAGGAACTTTGAATTTCAGCAACAATGCCGGAGCCAAATCGGCCACGGCCTACAAAATAAACCTTAGTAACAATGCCGTGATAACCTATGAGTCTGGTTTGGTTGATACCAATTTTTCAAGTGGCCCTTCGGGAGGGTGGGATATAATCAGTTGGAAAGAGGTTGAATGATGGGGAATAACATTTAAAATCCATGGCCAAAAATATTGTAGTTGCAAATTGGAAAATGGAGCCTGACACACTGCGCGAGGCCCTCTCGCTCTTTAGGGTGACCAAGAAGCTAGCCGAGCAATACAAAAAAGTCGCAATCGTGGTGAGTCCACCTTCTGTTTATCTGGGAATTTTTTCAACTCGCGAAACCGGCCGATTAGCTTTGGGGGGTCAAGATATTTTTTGGGAAAAGGCAGGAGCTTATACAGGAGAGATAAACGCTCGGATGTTCTCCCATTTGGGAATCATGTATGCCATAATCGGTCATTCTGAACGCAGGGCTATGGGAGAAAGTGATGAAATCGTCAGCAAAAAGATCAAAGCTTCTCTCTCAGAGAGAATCACTCCTATTCTTTGTGTCGGCGAGAGGGAAAGGGATACACACGGCAATTACTTGGGGGTTTTGAAAAATCAGCTCAAAAATTCGCTTGCGAAAATAAGGAGACAGGATGTGCGTAATATTGTGATTGCTTATGAACCAGTTTGGGCAATTGGCAGAACCGCTCGTGGCGCAATAACTCCGCGTAATCTTCACGAGATGGTGATATTCCTGCGCAAGGTTCTTGCTGATATTTACGGCAGAGACACCGCGCACGCTGTAAGGATTATTTACGGGGGTTCAGTCGAAGAATCCAATGCAGAATCCCTAATTAAAGAAGGTATGATCTCGGGATTTCTCGTCGGTCACGCAAGCCTTGAACCGCGAAAATTCAAAATCATTCTTGAAGCGTCTTCGCGCTGACTATTTCAATGAAAAGTGTAAGAGATATCGGCAATATTGAAGGCAAAAAAATTTTTTTGCGTGCCGATTTTAATATCCCCTTTATAAACGGAGTGATTGCAGATGATTTTAGAATAAGAAAAACACTTCCGGTTATAGATTTCCTGCGAGGTAGGGGGGCTGACCTCATTATCGCATCGCATCATGAGAAGGGGGAGGAGAGTCTGCTCCCCGTGTTTGAGTATTTGAAGAAAAAATACAAAGATGTTTATTTTTTAGAGAATTTTTATCCTACAGAACCAGCGGTAATAAAAGGGATTTCGCAAAATGGGATTATTCTCTTGGAAAACCTACGTAAATATCCTGAAGAGAAAGACAACGATGAGTCTTTCTCTCAACATCTCGCCTCCTTTGCCGACTTCTATGTCAACGAAGCATTTCCCGTTTCTCACAGAAAACATGCCAGCATAGTGGGAGTCCCGAAGCATATTCCCAGTTACGTGGGGTTTGTTTTTGAACAAGAAGTGAACAATCTTTCCAAAGCCTTCAACCCTTTACACCCATTCCTTTTTGTTTTGGGAGGGGCCAAATTCGAGACCAAAATTCCTCTGATACAGAAATTTTTTTCCTCCGCGGACCGGATTTTTATTGGCGGGGCTTTGGCAAACGATTTTTTTAAAGCAAAGGGTTATAGCGTAGGCAGCTCGCTTCTATCAAAAGAAAAATTAATTTTAGAGGAATTTTTTGGTGAGAAACTCATTCTTCCCGTTGATGTAAGGGTAAAGGGGCCGCGAGGGATTGAAGTGAAGTTGCCCCATGAAGTTGAGAAGGAAGATTTTATTGTTGATATCGGTCCCAAATCAATTGAAAACCTCGGATCTGTTATAAACGAATCACGATTTATTCTTTGGAATGGCCCTTTGGGTAATTATGAGCTGGGTTTTAAAGAGTCAACCGCTGATTTGGCTGAGAGAATTGCACAAAGCTCCGCCACTTCTGTTGTTGGCGGGGGCGATACCATAGCCTCGATTTCTTCGCTGGGGATTGAAGACAAATTTACTTTTATTTCAACTGGCGGCGGAGCAATGCTTGATTTTTTGGCTAACGAAACTCTTCCCGGAATTGAAGTGTTGAAAGATTGAATTCTCTCTGCCCCGCCACCATCCTTAGCTTACGATATATCGTATTAGTAGGATTGTCATTGTTGTCTTTCAGACCGAGGGAGCTGGACTAACCGACGGCTTTTCGGATTTTCTCCGCCACCTCTTTCAGTGTTTCCTTTGGGGGGTTGTTAACTATCGTTTGCATTATCCCTCCACTATCGTTTTTCCATCGGGGGATTATGTGTATGTGAAGATGGGGCAACCCGGCTTCTTCTTTGTGGTTAATTCCAATGGAGAGTGAATTTGTCAAAAAAGCCCTCTCAATCGCCTCGGAAGTATTCCTCACAGCGCCCATTATCTGACCCAGTTCCATATTATTGAAATCTATAATTGTTCTCCCGTGCCTCCTGGGTATGACCATGGTGTGGCCTGGAGCGGAAGGCTTGATCTCTAGGAGTGCTATTGCAAAAGCATCTTCATAAACAATATGTGCGGGAATTTCTTTCCTGACTATTTTACAAAAGACGCAGTCGGGGTTTGTCATATAGACACATGATACAATAACAAAAGCATGGTTACAAAATACCGCCGACTACGCGAAGCCCTTCCAGCTGAAATTGTTGAAGAACTCAAAGTGTATCCGGAACTGACAAGAAAACTCCTCTTTTCCCGCGGAATTTCAACCCTTCCTGAAGCCGAGCGTTTCTTTGCTCCAAATTACGAGGAAGATGTTCATGATCCGTTTTTACTGAAAGGAATGGAGAAGGCGGTGAAGAGAATCCTTAAAGCAATAGAGCAAAAAGAAAAAATTTTAGTGTATAGCGACTATGACGCTGATGGAATTCCCGGAGGGATTATTCTTAAGGAGTTTTTTGAGTGTATCGGTTATAGTAATTTCCAAAATTATATCCCCCACCGCCACGATGAGGGTTACGGACTCAATAACGAAGCAGTTGAAACTTTTGCAAAAGAGGGAGTCAATTTAATCATCACAGTTGATTGTGGGGTGGCTGATTATGGACAGATTACTTTGGCGCAGAGTTTGGGAGTTGACGTTATTGTTACGGATCACCATGAGCTTAATGGCAAAATTCCACCGGCTTATGTAATCCTTAACCCCAAACAGAAAAATTGCCCCTACCCCTTTAAGGAACTTTGCGGCGCGGCGGTCGTTTTTAAGCTTGTTCAGGCGCTGATAAAAACAGGAGATTTTTCATGGAAGAACGGGCGCGAAAAATGGTTTCTGGATTTGGTAGGTATGGCCACGCTCTCGGACATGGTTTCTTTGACGGGAGAAAATCGCGCGTTTGCTCACTACGGTCTAAAAGTTTTGCGCAAGTCACCTCGCCCAGGTTTGCAAAAACTCTGGAGAAAACTAGGTGTTGATCAGAGATTTTTGACGGAAGACGAAGTTGTGTTTTCGCTTTCTCCGCGTATTAATGCCGCGTCTCGCATGGGACACCCCGTGGATGCGTTTCGCCTTCTTTCTACAGGTGACCACGTTGAGGCCGATCAGGTCAGCGACTACCTGAATAAAGTAAATGACGAGCGAAAGGGGGTGGTTGCCAGTATTGTTAAAGATATAAAGAAAAATCTGAATATGCGCGCTCAACTATCTAGTGTCCTGGTTTTGGGCAATCCGCAGTGGAAACCGGCTCTCCTGGGGCTTGCGGCTACAAGCGTGGTGGAAGACTTTGGGCGGCCGGTTTTTCTTTGGGGTAGAAATGGGGAGAATGACCTAAAGGGGTCTTGTCGTTCAGACGGTTCGGTAAACCTGGTGTCTTTAATGGAGAGTGTCAAAGATTCATTCCTGCAGTTTGGCGGGCATAAGCTGGCGGGCGGATTCTCTGTCTCCCATGAAAAAGTTCATTCTCTTGAAGAGGAACTTTCCCAAGCTTACGGGAGTGTTGCTGGTGAAAGAGAAGAAGAAAATTTATGGATTGATGAGAAAATTCGCCTCGATGACGTAGACGAGAGTCTTTTCAAACAAATCGACAAGTTCTCCCCTTTTGGCGCGAGTAATCCAAAGCCAATTTTTCTTTTTGAAGATGTCAGACCAAAAGGGGTGAAGCAATTCGGCAAGACTAAAAATCATTTGGAGATTAGCTTTGAAAATTCAAAAGGAACCCTTGTCAAAGCCATTAGTTTTTTTGCCAAACCGGATTCCTTTTCTAACAAGCCGGAGGAAGGTAAGTCTGTAAATCTCGTGGCAACCCTTGAAAAATCATTTTTTAGAAATTTCCCAGAACTTCGCTTACGTGTGGTTGACATAATTTAGATATTTGATATAATCCATATAGAAGTTTATTGCGGTGAAAAATAGTAACCGCCGGTACCTTAGCAAGGAGCTGACCGTGCATCCCACACTCAGATCAGGACTGCGTAAGTACAACGCACTCCGCCAACAGTTCGATGCTGTTCTCCTCGGGGACGAAAGTGATATCTTCGAACGGGAACTCAGAAAGTGTCTCGCCAAGCGTCCGTCGTTCGTGCCAGCGAAAAAAGGATCAAGAGTTTTCATTCTCAATCCCCAACCCTTTGTCCCCGCCGAGTTCTTGGGCCTGGGCTGGAGTCTGTGGCTTGGTCCTGCGAATGGCAGTGGAATCGAAGGGCGGCCCGCGATTGACGAGCGCTCGCTCGCTCTTTCCGAAGTCGATGTGGCCTCGATTCGTTTCGAGAACATGCTGAACGAGGAAGATGGCGAGATCTCGGTGAGAGGCGAAGAGAAGATTCTCCGCCTCAAAACAGCGAAGTTTATCCGGCTCGACGCTCGGCTCGGCCGTGATCTTCTCGCGGAACCGAAGCATGAAACGCTCGTGTGGCTCTATCGCGAGCGTGGGATTACAGGGTTCGATCTTCCGGGTACAGTCTTACGCGACCCGAACGGCAACCGCTACGTTCCGTGTCTTTATCGGAACGAGCGCAGGTGGAACTGGAACGCCAATTGGCTCGAGAACGACTGGAACCGGAGCAATCCTTCCGCCGTCCAAGCAAGTCATTTCATTTCTCCTCCGACTTCGTTTCGCGAGGAGTTTTGTTTTGTGGCCATTTTATGGAAACTAAAAAAATCACTATTTTCACAGACGGCTCTTCGCGAGGCAATCCAGGTCCTGGAGGGTGGGGGAGCATTTTAATTTTGCCTGCGAGCAAAATTAAAATGCGTAATAAAGAATTAGGAATTAGGAATCAAGAGTGGGTTCGGGAATTGGGTGGGGGTGCTAAAAATACGACAAACAACAGAATGGAGCTGACTGCCGTCATCAAGTCTCTTGAATTCGTCTCTAAGCTTGAAGCTAAAAGCTTAAAGCCTATAGCTATCCATACAGATTCTTCTTATGTATTGAAAGGAGCGACGGAGTGGATAGAGAATTGGCAGGAAAATAAATGGAAGACAAAAAGCAGGCAAAACGTGGAGAATCAGAATCTCTGGAAAAATTTTTTAAGGATAAACAAAAAAATAAAAATCAAATGGCACCTTATCCCGGGGCATTCGGGCATTTCAGCAAATGAACGTTGCGATGAAATTGCTACCGCTTTTGCGGATGGAAAACGTCCCAAACTCTATTCCGGTTTTCTTAAGAATTACGGAATAGATGTTTCCTTAGCCGTGACCAATCTGGAAGCTAAGAACAACAAATCGAAAGCCAGAAAGGGCAAAGCCTACTCCTACGTGAGTATGGTGGATGGAGTTATTAAAACTCATGACTCCTGGACTCTGTGCGAAAAGAGGGTGAAGAAGGTATCCGGAGCGAAATTCAAAAAGGCTCTATCCCCGGAGGATGAAAGGAATATAATAAATTTGTGGTCTCAAAATCGGCTTTTTTAAGGATACACTTTCCTATTTTAATTGTTCTTGCATTCGCAGCGGGTGTTTTTCTGTCGTCGCTTGTAGATTTGTCAATAAACACTTTCCTTTTTTCATTTTTGATTTTTTCGGCACTTTTGGCTTATGGATTTCTTACAATCAGAGAAACAGAAGTTCGTAAATTTTTCTTTCTGTTTCCTTTTCTGGTATTGGCTCTTGGTCTGGGAATTCTACGTTACGAGATAAAAGATTTTCTTGAGATTGACCCTGTTCTTTCCGTCCGGGTCGGGGAGAGGGTTACACTCACGGGTCTTGTCGCCGGTGAACCCGAAGA
>Ga0214472_10005309_pt1 | contig 13550 bp, 12 predicted proteins | sample RVTome_6_FD_207662 | JGI IMG/M metagenome (GOLD analysis project Ga0214472, IMG submission 207662) | Soil microbial communities from uranium-contaminated site in the Upper Colorado River Basin, Wyoming, United States - RVT140D175 | ecosystem: Environmental > Terrestrial > Soil > Contaminated >... | reverse complement strand
GACGGCTCGGGCCGCTCCTCCTGGTATGCGCTGAGCATCGTGGATTCCCTTGACGAACTACGGCGCCAAGCCGTCCGATTTGCAGTTTTACCGGCAGTTGAACGGGTGGATAGCATCGCCTCCCTACTGCCCGCAGATCAAGAGATACGCATTCCGCTCGTCAAGCAACTGGCCGCCTATGTCACGAATGTGGAAGGCGACTGGGCGAATCCAGAACCGGTAATTTTGGACGAGTTACAAACGTTATTGAGCAAAATCCGGTTTAAGTTACAACGGAACCCAAAGGACTGGGACGCAGACAAACGGCCATCAGCAACGGATCTCACCGCGGCACGCAACGCCCTGCTTGTGGTACAAGCTCGTCTGGGCACCCAAGACGAGGAAAAGACAGTGGCGCTTCTCGACAGCTTCCAACGGCACCTCATGGCTGACTTCGCCGATAAACTGGCTTTTCTGCAGGCCAATGTCGATCCAGCCCCCATCACCATCGACGATGTCCCACCGCAACTTCGCCAGCGTTTTGTGGGGAAAAGTGGCCGCTATCTCCTGCAAATTTTTGCCCGCGACAATATCTGGGAGCGCGAGGCCATGCAGATGTTTGTCAGGCAATTGCAAACCCTCGATGCCAATGTCACCGGCCCGCCCGTCATCGCCTTCTATTCCATCCGCCAAATCCAAGAAGGCTACGCACGCGGCGGATTTTACGCCATGATCGTTATCATCGTCATTATTATGGTCCTGTTCTGGAGCGTCAAGGCCACGTTGTTAGCTCTGGCCCCAGTGCTTTTTGGCGGTCTCTGGACCATTGCCATTATGGCCCTGTTGGATATCGATCTCAATATGGCCAATTTAATTATTCTGCCGCTTTTTCTCGGCATTGCCGTCGATAATGGCATTCATATCGTGCATCGCATGTTCGAATCGCCCAAGGCGGCGCTGGCGCCTCTGGCGCACAGCACGGGGAAAGCCATTGTATTGACCTCGCTCACCACCATGGCGGGATTCGGGAGCCTTATGGTCGCCCGGCACAACGGCATTTTTAGTCTCGGCCTGCTCTCCGTGCTCGCCGTGGCTTGCAGTCTGGTGGCCTCTTTAGTGGCATTACCCCTAATCTTGCGCTTCCTGCCGTCCCGTATGTTGGCCCCACCCTCCTCTCAGGCACCACACCCAGAGGTGTCACCTCCCAATATGTCACCCCCTTGTTCAGCCGAATTAAAGACGAAGGACTAAGACGATTCTAATGACGTTACCCACAGTGATTTCGCAGATCAGTCCCGTGTCGATTGCCGCTCGAATCGGGGGCTTGCCCCTGATTCTCCGGCACTTGAAAGAACTCCATAAACTCGGCCTCAAAACGTTTTATCTAGATCGTTTTACAAACGACCCGCGATCACTTACCGATCGTCTACCGCGTGACATCTCGCTGTCTATATTGCCCAGCGACTTATCGCCACGCAATCAGCAACTGCATCAACTCGCCGAGACATTGGAAGGGATCTTGTTCCTGCGAGGCGACTGGCTCATTGACCCGCGACTTTTGCGCCCCCTGATCGACGCCACCAAGCCGATTTGGCTACCGTCTCCGACAACGACTGCGCCACCATCGCAGATGATATCGCAATCGCAGCCCCTCATGGTTGCGGCCCGTCTTTCACCCAAACTCACCCAACAGTGGATACAGGCCGACGTCACGTGGACACCGGAGGCTCCCACTCTCGAGGTGGACGCGCTCGATACCTATCTTCCCTCCCACCGAGGTGATCAACCCTTCTACCTACAAGCTGTCACCACTCTTGAGGAGAGCGTGGCCGCCACGCAGACGCTGATTCAAGCCGCTCAAAAACAGACCTTAGACTTGCCTGCTCAATGGCTCCACCCCTTTTTCGAAAACCGTATCGTGCTCGGGTTGTGCAAGACGCGTATCACCCCTAATCACGTGACGCTAGCGACCGCCTTTCTCGGGGCCTTTATCGCTCTGCTCTTTCTCAATGGGATGCTGAGATGGGGGGTACTGCTAGCCTATCTCGTGGCCATTCTCGATGGCGTGGACGGTAAACTCGCCCGCACGACATTACAGACCTCACGGTTAGGCGAAGTCGAACACGTGATTGACTTTTTCGTCGAGCAAGCGTGGTACTTTTGCCTCACTCTGTATTTTGTCAACCATACCGTCCAACCTATCATTGGCCACCCTCTCTTAGGATGGATCGGCGGCATCCTCATGGTGAGCGATGTGTTTGACAAGTTGCTCTATATGTGGGGCCACACCGCATTCGGCAAGCACCTCGATGAACTCAGTCCCTTCGATCGCCGATTTCGGCTCATCGGCGGCCGGCGCAACGTGTATTTGTGGTTTTTTATACTCGGCTTCTGGTCTGGCAATCCAGTACCAGCCTTCATCGCAGCCAGCTTATGGGCACTGTGCACCGCCCTGGTCCACAGTGGGCGCTTTCTATACCATACCCGCCATCGCGCTCCTAGTGGGATAAGCCTTGGGCAGTCAGCGTCATGACGGCAGTGTGCACGATACCATGATACCGGAACAGCGGGGCATTCCCGCGGCTGCGATGTGCACGGCGGATTGTATCGCTAGCGGGCGCATGCAAGCTGGCCGCCATGTCTCGAAGCGTTTCATGGCTGCGTAGGGACTGCCGTTTGAGGGGACGCCTTATCTTGCTTCCCACCCCGGATACGGGTGATCAACGACAGGCTGGTTTGCAACGTCTTCAGCGGCTCGCCCAAGGCATGCGACACCAAACGGGCACAGCCGAGGGCGCAGCCGGGTTCGCACGTTTTATGGCGGTGATTGGCATGTAAATCGTTCACCGTCATCTCGCTCAGCGGCTTTTGAAATTCAGTATTTTGGCTGCAAAACTGCACCTGCCCCTGCCCATTCACATAGAGAAATTTACTGCCGCCAAGGCATTTCCAAGGCCGTGCATCGTCACCCAACAACATTTCCTCAGCGTGCTGCCGATAGAATTCCATCCCGGCAAACAAGTGATGCTCGGTGAGCAACTGCACATATTCTTCCCCTTGGATGGCCACATGCCCGCCCGGCTCGTGCAGTAACGAGAAGCTAAAATCGAACGGTAGATCGGCGAGCGTGCAGCGAAATTCGTCGTACTGCTTTGCCGTCTGCGGTGTCAACACGGATTGCACTTTAACGTGAAACCGGGCTTCTCTGGCCAGCATCTGCAGCTTGGGTAGCACTGTCTTGAGCGCTTTATGCGATGACGCGGTCGGCACAATGGAATCCACGCTGATCTGCATCAGGTCCAAGCCTACGTCATTCAATGCCGCTACATGACGCTCCGTGAGCAAAAAGCCATTGGTAATCAAAATGACCATATTGGCCCCACGGCGCTTGGATTTAATATGGCGAATAAGCGCCGCCAACTCGGGGTGCATCAGCGGCTCGCCACCAAGCAAATCGTAGACCATGACACCCAAGGCATCGAGCTTATCAATGCGGGACGTCAAGGTGCCAAACGGCACGGGAGGCGCGCCGGGGATAAACTCCGTGCAATAGCCGCAGGACAGGTTACAATCGTCGGTCACCACCAGTTGTGCATAGACCGCCCGGTGGTCGACGATTCGTTTCATTCCCCGCATCACAAACCCGACTCCGGGCATATCCTCTTCTCCTCCACCACCGTCATGTTTGAGATCGCAATCCCTGTGTGCCCATTTACAGCATACGCTATAATACATCCCATGAGAAGATGCCGAGTCGAATTAAGAGGACACCGATGCACACACGCACCACGACGAACACCACGACTCAAGGTATTTTGTTTCTCGCTCATGAGCCGTACTTTACTGCCGACATCGCACGGGTTTCCGTGTTGCGCCGGGCCTTGCTGAACGGCACTAAAGCCGGTATTCATAAATGGCTTATTCTGACGTATGCAGACCCCGACATCGTGCGTTCGCATCTGGCCGATGAGACGCGTCTCCAGCACATTGCGTACGACATCGTCCACCTCGATACCATGACCTCAGAGACGTTGCGTGCACGGCTGCCACAAGGCGAGATGATCGCGATCTCGTGCACGGCCCTTTTCGACGCTCAGACACTGCTGGCCGCGCAAGATCAGAGCAGTCCCACGCTGGGGGTGAAACCCGCCACATCTATCCTTCAAGATGCCCTCCACGTGCATCTCCGGGACGGCAATCAAGCCGTTCCTGCCGCCCCTTCATCCCAGGCGATGCATGTCGCGGTGGGACTTCTGCGGTGTGACCATGCACTTCTCGCCCAGGCCATCGAGGACGCCTGGGATGCCATGTCCACCGCCACCGATCCCCTCTCACCCGTGCTCGCCGAACTGCTCGCCACGGCCAAAGAGATCAATGCCTTTGATGTCAGCCCATATCTATGGCTCCCACTCTCCGATTTTAGCGAGGACGAGATTAACCAGGTCGAAACCGAATTGCTGCAGCGCTTGGGACGCGACGGCGACAGCCCTATCGTTCGGCTCATTGCACGCCGTCTGTCACGCGCCGTGACACGCATGCTCATCCATACACGCATACGGCCCAATCACGTCACCCTTGTCTCTGGGGCGATCGGCATTTGCGGCGCCTTAGGCTTGGCTCAACCCAGCGTCGATTGGCAAGTCATCGGCAGCCTCCTCTTCCTACTATCTACGGTGATCGATGGCTGCGACGGCGAACTCGCTCGCCTGACCTTCCAGGAATCAGCCTTTGGAGCAAAACTCGACGTCACCATGGACAACGTGGTGCACGGCGTGCTTTTCCCGGCCATTGCGCTGGGCCTCTACCGCGGGCAGCCGCACACCGTGTACCTGATCCTGGGCGCTCTAGCCCTGGGCGGTGTCTTTCTCTCCATGTGGGTATTCTTGCCCCATGTCCTACGCCCCGGATCGCCTCGAACCCGAGAAACCCGGCTACATGAAAGTCTCGCCAGCCGTGATTTTGCTTATCTTCTCCCGTTTCTCGCGATTTTCCACCTCTTGCCCTGGTTTTTATGGGCCACGGTTATTGGCTCATATGCCTTTGCTGGTGCCTGGCTGGTGCTGCGTCGGCGCCAACCCGCCTAACAACGCAACGATCATTTGCCGGACTCTCCACACTTAGGCTATGTTTTGTACATCTGAAGTGCCGCAAACCCTGTGGCACCATCGACGGATATGAGAAGAGGAGCGACAGGTGAATACGTCCAAATGCAGGCATCCATGGTGGATGGCGACCTATTTCTGTGTCCTCATCCTGTCCACCGGTGCCCCACTCGCCCAGGTGCAGCCAAGTGAGCAAGGCTGGACCCTTGAGCAGATGTTAGAACGCGCTCTTGAAACCAGTCCTGAGATACACGAAGCCCTAGCCGATGAACTCATTGCGGCAAGCCAGCACAACCGAGCCAAGACCGGACGGCTGCCAACGGCCTCATTGACGGCACTGTTGAGCCCGATCACCGCAGCCAGGGGCAATGCCGTGGATGGCCGCACGGATAACGACGACATTGGCATTTTTAGCGAAGTCGATCTCAAAGTCATCCAACCCCTCTACGCCTTTGGCCGCCTACGCAACGAGATTCGCGCCGCCCGCCAGGGTCTGCTCGCCAGTGAAGCGGCGACGCAAAAAGCGCGGCATGCGGTCCTATTTGCCATCCAGGAACTCTACTACAATTTACTCCTCAGCCATCAAATCAAAGAGTTGTTAGACGACTCCCAAGAGCATTTCGCCAAAGCCCTTGCCACCGTCGAAGAGCGTCTCGAAAACGATGAAGGCAACGCCACCGAACAAGACTTATTGCGGCTGCGTATTGGTGTTGCAAGTATTGCGCAAGAACAATTGACGCTAGAGCGGGCCATTGCCGTCACCCGCAGCGCTCTCAAGCGCCACCTCAGCATCGAGGCCCAAACCCCGTTTCAACTCGCCAGCACCCAACTCACCACCGTCAACGTGGTGCTCAAACCGCTAGACTTCTATCTCAGTCAGGCGGATCAACACCGCCCGGAATTCGCCCAAATTGAAGCCGGCCTAGCGGCTCGACAAGCTCGACTTGAGGCAGCCCGCAGCCAGTATTACCCCGCCATCTTTCTCGCTGGGGGGTTCGAGTATTCAGTCGCGCCCAACCGGGATGATCAAGATAGCCCGTTTGCCAAGGATTTCAATTTTTTTAATGGTCCTGGCGTGGCCTTGGGCCTGCACTGGCAAGTCGATTTTTGGCAAACCCGATCCGAAGTGGCCGAACGGGCTGCCCAAGTGCAACAACTGACCGCTCAAAAAGGTGCTGCCGTATCGGGTATCGCCCTTGATATAGAACGGCGCTATCTAGAAGTCCAAGAATTTCAGCAAAAAGTCGCATCTGCTCAAGAGGCGCGCAAAGCCGCGCGGGCGCTTCTCGTCACCACCCTCGCCAATTTCAACATCGGCATTGGAGAAGGCAAAGACGTGTTTGAGGGGTTGGGGCTTTACACCCGTATCGTCGGCGATTATTACAAGACCCTGCGCAACTTTAATATCGCGGCAGCGCGTTTAACGCAGGCGACGGGTCAAGACGTCACGGTCTCTGGCCGCGGGCAGTAATCTATGGTGACGGCGCTTGGGCACCCCCACCCGTACGGGCTAGTTGATACCCATGACACCGCCTCACCGGCAGGGGCGGATACTTCCGCAAAGCCGCGTCCGTACTGGCCAATGTACACCTATAAAACACGCTGCCCCGCTTGCTTTCCGTACGTTTCACATGTTTGCATGTCCCACACAGTCCCGGCTCCATCATCACGATTTCCCCTCTTTCCACTCGCTCCGCATGCCGAATCGCCCTCACCTATGGCTTAATGCCAAGAGGTTCATTATACTACCATGAAGCACATTTATTCCGTAACGATCATCGAAAGGTAACGGCGAGTCCGGTGCTTTCGGGAAACGAGATGTAGGGAGACCATTGTGGAGAAGATCAGAGCGAGCGTCATTGGCGCCTCGGGCTATGGTGGAGCCGAAGCGGTGCGGTTGTTGACCACCCATCCTCAGATTGACATTGTCCACGTGACCGCGGACTCACACAAGGGGCGAGAGATGTCCAACCTCTACCCAAATTTGCGACGCTTTGTCGACCAAATCATGATCGAAGCCGATGCCGAGGCCATTGGACGCGACTCTGACGTGACCTTCGTCTCTCTGCCCAGCGGTAAAGCGATGCACATGGTGCTGCCTCTATTGGAAGGCGGCAGTAAGGTCATCGACATCGCCGCCGATTTCCGGCTCCACGATGCTTCCCTCTACCCGGTTTGGTATAAATTTGAGCACGTCGCCCCGACCTACCTCGGTGAAGCGGTCTACGGGCTGCCGGAGCTGCACCGGGAGGACATTCGGCAAACTCGACTGTTGGCCAATCCAGGGTGTTATCCAGCGGCCTCGCTTCTGGCGCTACTGCCGTTGGTGCGTTCGGGCAAAGCGCAGACAACAGGCATTGTGATCGATGCCAAATCCGGGGTGTCCGGCGCCGGACGAGGCGGCGGCGGCGGGTTTGGCTATGCTGAAGTGAACGAAAATCTCAGCGCTTATAACGTTACCGCACACAACCACACGGCGGAGATTGAGCAGGAGTTGTCAGGAGCGGCCGGCAGCCCAATGCGCGTGGTGTTTACCCCCCATCTCGTGCCGATGACGCGCGGTATTCTGGCCACCGCCTACGTGCCTTTGGCGGCAGAACTGCAAGATGCTGAAGCCCTGGCGCTCTACGACGACATGTACGCTAACGAACCATTTGTGCGCGTTTTACACGACGCTTTCCCCCAAACCAAAGCGACGCTGGGCTCGAATTACTGCGATGTGACGGTCAGGATCAATCCGCGCACGCAAACCGCTATTGCGATCGCCGCGATTGACAATCTTGGACGCGGCGCCGCCGGGCAAGCCATACAAAACATGAACCTCATGTTTAACCTGCCCGAGACCACGGGATTGGCATTTCCAGGGGTGTTTCCCTAAAATCCGTTAGGGCGCAGAGATTGCACGTCATGCTTGACCATCCTGGCGGTAATACGCCAGGGTGCGTGCCAACCCTTCCTCGACATCCACGGCGGTTGCAAAACCGAGGAGGTTTTTGGCACGCGTCGTATCGGCTTGTGAATGCTTCACGTCACCAGCCCGGGGCGGTAGCCACAACACCTGAGCCCGCCGCTGGCTAAGTGCCTCCAAGGAGGCGATCAACTCCAGCAAACTGGTGCGTCCACCGAGCGCCAGGTTGATCACCTGGCCAGCCACCTGGGGTGCGGTCATCGCCAGGAGATTGCCGTGTACCACATTGGCCACATAGGTAAAATCCCGCGATTGATGGCCATCGCCGAACACGCGCAAGGGCTGATTGTGTAGCAATGCCTTGATAAACGCGGGAATCACCGCAGCGTACTGACTATTGGGGTTTTGCCGCGTGCCAAACACGTTGAAATACCGCAGCACCACCGTCTCTAAGCCATGCACATGCGTAAACACTCGACAATAGTGCTCACCAGTCAGTTTGGCGACCGCATAAGGCGACAGGGGGTTGGGCGGCTGATCCTCCTGTTTAGGCAATGTCAGGCTATCGCCGTAGGCCGAAGAAGAGCCCGCATAGATCACGCGCTTGACACCTGCATCACGGGCGGCCATCAACACACATAGGGTACCCTCCACATTGACCCGATTGCTTTGAAACGGATCTTGCAACGAAAACGCCACAGAGGGCAAGGCCGCTTGATGAAAAATATAATCGACATCCGCCATGGCATCAGCCAGCACCGCTGGAGCTAAAATGCTACCCTCCATCGTCTCTAGGGAGAACTCGATCCCCTCCGCTTCTAACTGTTGGTGGACTGCTTGCACGTTGCGTCTGGAACCCGTGGATAGGTCATCCAAGATGCGTACTTGATGTCCAGCCCGCAATAGACCTTCGACGAGATGGGAGCCGATAAACCCAGCGCCGCCAGTCACCAGGCAATGTGCCATAGCATACCCTTTGTCTCTCTACCGTTTGCCCCGCCCGGTTCAGGAAAGGCCTTAAAGTTTGTATATTTTTTCCCGCCCGACCACGACATCCCGCGTGGCATTGCGGCTATCCACCACCATCTGGGCGTGCTCGACGATCTGCCCATAATCGTAACAGGTATGATTCGTGGTAATCACCACACAATCCACCCAACTCAGGACTCGGTCATTGAGTTCAGTGTATTGTAACCCACCGAGATCGACTTCCACGATATAGGGATCGTGAAAATAGAGTTCACCGCCTTTTTCTTGCAACAGTCGAATCACTTCGAGCGCCGGCGATTCGCGCAGATCGTTCGTATCCGCTTTATAGGCCACGCCCAGTACCAAGAGCCGCGATCCATTGACACTCTTGCGCCGCTCATTCAAGCCATCCGCCACTCGCGTCACCACGTGGTGGGGCATATTCGTATTGATGTCATCCGCGAGTTCGATAAAGCGAGCCCGATAGTCGAGAGTGCGCAATTTCCAGGCCAAATAGTGAGGATCGAGAGGAATACAATGCCCACCGAGTCCCGGACCAGGGTAAAACGGCATAAAGCCAAATGGCTTGGTAGAGGCCGCCTCAATAATTTCCCACACATCGAGATCGAGGCGATTGCACATCAACGCCATCTCGTTGACCAACCCAATGTTCACAGCGCGAAACGTATTTTCTAACAATTTTACCATTTCTGCGGCCTGGCAGGAACTCACCGTCACCACAGTCTCAATGATTTGCTCATAGAGAAGTTTTGCGGACTGCACACACATTGGGGTCACACCGCCAATGATTTTAGGCGTATTCGTCAATTGATAAGCATGATTGCCCGGATCGATGCGCTCCGGTGAAAACGCCAGGCCAAAATCTTGCCCTAGTTTGAGTCCGGTACCTTCCAGAGTAGGCTGAATCACCTCATTGGTGGTGCCCGGATAGGTGGTGCTCTCCAAAACAATAAGTTGCTCATGGTGCAAGTGGCGGCAGATCTCTCCGGTCACGGCAATAATGTATGAGATGTCGGGATCTTTGGTTTTCCGCAACGGCGTCGGCACACAAATACTCACGGTATCCGCGTCCTGCAACACGTCGAAATCCGTGGTCGCAGTCAACCGCTTAGCCTCGACCACTCGGCGCAACTCATCCGAGCTGACATCTTGCACCGGGCTCTGCCCGTCATTAATCTCTGACGTCCGATCGATATCCGTATCAATGCCGGTGACTCGGTAACCGGCAACTGCAAACGCGACAGCAAGCGGTAGGCCAACGTAGCCCAGTCCAATCACACAAACCTGTGCTGAATGATTGGCAATTTTTTCATTTAAAGCTTGCATAGTTATAGGACACTCCTACAAAGTGTATGTGGAGAGAGCACAGATAAATCCAGCTTGAAGTTTAAACATGCCTGTCATTGCCACATTGAACTTAGAGCTATGGCATGGATACATTAGGTCGATCATACACCTAAGCGATTGACATCTGCGATGAAACGATGGACGGAGGCAGAAGTGGCAGGAAACATTGAGGATTGTAGGGGTCAACACCAACGAAGAGAGTGCAAACATGATGGCCATCCAGCAACAGCTACTGCTCCGCAGTAGCGATTTCTTCTTTGGGCTTTCTCCATCGCAACAGGGCTTCGATGGGTCCGGATAGGGCATAGCCAAAAAAAATCAAAAACAGGGCGAGTGCAGGCATGAACGCACTGACCAGGAGCATGGAAAACAAGGCGACACCAACTAGGATGACATGTGCACGCCGCAGCCGCAGCCGCTTCAAGCTCTCGTATCTCACATTGCTCACCATGAGCAGGGCGAGACAAACCACGGTGACCACGATCGATAACTTCCAGCCGGGCTCCACACTTTCCAAAGCGCCGTAGAGCTGCTGGCTCAGCAACACCGCCGATGCGACGACGCCAGCTGCAGCAGGAATCGGCAAACCGGTAAAATACGAATGTGGCTCGGTCGTGGCTTGCACATTAAACCGCGCCAAACGCAACGCCCCACAGATGACAAAGATGCCCGCCGCAAACCAGCCGACATACCCCATAAAGTGAAGCGTCCAGGCATACAACAGCAAACACGGTGCCATGCCAAACGAGAGCACATCGGCTAAGGAATCATATTCGACGCCAAATGCGCTGGCGGAATTGGTCATACGGGCAACCTTGCCATCCAAACCGTCGAGAACCACCGCAATCAAAATCGCCACCGCCGCTTGTATATATTGACCATTGATAGACGCGATGACGCTAGAAAAGCCGCAGAGAAGATTACCGGTTGTAAAGAGATTCGGAAGGAGATAAATGCCGTTTTTCATATATCCAACGTTTCCCTCAGGGCTTCAAGCATCGATTCCCCGACCACAACACAGGTTCCAAGACCAAGTATTCAATCAATACCCCAGCTTACATCCAGATTCGTCATAGGTCGGAGAGATAGGAGTTATTATAACACGCGGTTGCCGCGAACGATAGCGATTTTACCCGTACGCACCACCTCTTTGACCCCGAGAGGTTTGAGGAGTTCGATCAGAGCGCGGATTTTACCTTCGTCCCCAGTCACCTCAAGAATGTACGTTTTTGGCGTGACGTCTACGATTTTGGCCCGGAAAATATCCGCCAGACGCAACACTTCAGCTCGTGACTCCGCTTCGGCCTCGACCTTAATGAGCACCAGCTCCCGGTCGACATGAGACTCCTCGCTCAAATCCGTCACTTTGATCACATCAATGAGACGATTGAGTTGCTTGTTGATTTGTTCGAGGATTTTTTCGTCCCCCTCGGTCACCAAGGTAATCCGCGACACGGTCGGATCTTCGGTCTCAGCGACACTCAAACTCTCGATATTAAACCCACGTGCACTAAACAACCCAGTAATGCGCCCGAGCACCCCGAACTTGTTCTCGACGAGAACCGCGAACGTGTGCCGGCGCACGGCATCATTGTCGGTCGGCATATTCGAGTCACCTACGAAATAAGGCTAAAACAGGCAGAATGATGCCAGCAACATGTCCTGAATCGACCCACCCGATAGAATCGTGAGGGAAACATTTTCCGTCTGTTTGACCGGGAAATCGATCGCCACGAGACACCACATCGGCATGCATCTCACGTTGGCCGGTGCGGTATTCACAAACCAAAGTGTCGGCCTCGACTGGCTTAGACCCGCTCAGTTCTTAACCACTCAGCTTTTCGAAAGTTGATACTGATTAAGAATCTCCATCATGCGATCTTTGCCTTGCAATTTGAGCTTTTGCAAGCGTTTGCGCTCCAATTCCTGCGCTTCACTCAAATACGGCAACGCCTCGTAGCCCAAGAGCTCCACCTCATATGTTTGATGGGCCTCAAGCAACCGACAAAACTCGTCGTTTTCCTGCTGAACCCGTTCGACTAACGCTACATCAATGCCATCTAGCATGTCTTGTCCTCCCCAAGCCGAAACATCACCTGGTTATCCCGCCGCTGCGCGGCGCCACTGCGACACCGCCGATTGCCATAGATGTCGCGCCCGCCGCATTGGCAGCAATGCGCGGCAGCCGCGCATCCGCCGGCCGGATATAGAAAGGTTGCACCCGCAACAGGTCTTCCTCCTGCACGCCTCGTGCAGCTCCCCAACGCGCCACACTGGCTGCCAAACCCGTATTGGCCTCAACAAGATCGAGACAAATCGCATCGCTGCGCAGCGCAGCCGTTAGTGCAGATCGAAAAGCCGACACCCCACTGCCCAAAAAAAGCGTCCGTTCATGAATCAACGTGCATAACACCTCTGGCGTCACCACCATTCCCGGCAACTTTTCTTCAATCATCAACAGATCGCCATTCATTTGGTAGAGCGCCGCGTACACTTCCCCCTTACGGGCTTGCACCACCGGACACAGAGCCCCCTGCCATCGCGGCACGAGAGTCACTAATGCCTCAAACGCCGTACACCCCACCAGAGGTTTCCCGTAGGCTACCGCTAGACCCTGCGCAGTGGCCAAACCGACCCGCAACCCCGTAAACGCCCCAGGTCCAATATTTACCACCAGTGCGGCCACATCGGTCAAGGCGCACTGTGCCTGGACGCATAAGACATCGATCAAGCGCAGCAGGGGGCGTGAAGACATCGAAGGTTGGCGTAGCGACAGGGAAGCCACAATATGCTCGCCACGGGCCAGGGCCACACTATCCACCGGACCCGTGGTGTCAATACCGAGAATAAGTGCTTCTGATGGCTCTTGCATATCTCTCGTGGTGCATCTATTTTTGCCAGTCTCGCCAGACTTTGTAGAGACTGGGAGAGGCCGGTGAGGGGGTCGGTCTAACGCGTTCATCATGAACGGCTCTTAATATTTTCTCAACATAGCACGCAGTCCCAGTGGCGTCAAGAGGGGGCTTGCCCCTTTGGGCGGACAGAAGTACAATGCTTTAGGAGTGGAGTCGAGACACTGAGAATAATGATCAACCTCGCGATGCGATACCTAAGTATGCCCCTTAAATATTATTTTTATCTGCTTTTACTCTGTGTTGCCTGGACATTCGTGAGTGGTTGCGCCCAATCACAAAGCGGTTTAACTGCGGATGAGTACTTGCGTT
>Ga0214472_10005308_pt1 | contig 13551 bp, 11 predicted proteins | sample RVTome_6_FD_207662 | JGI IMG/M metagenome (GOLD analysis project Ga0214472, IMG submission 207662) | Soil microbial communities from uranium-contaminated site in the Upper Colorado River Basin, Wyoming, United States - RVT140D175 | ecosystem: Environmental > Terrestrial > Soil > Contaminated >... | reverse complement strand
CCGGCCGTGGATGGAGCTCGTCCCGGTGGGCGACGGCGGTGGGGCGCAGTACTCGCCTTTCCCGCCGGTCCCGGCGCTGACCCTGATGCCGGTGGTCGCGGTGCTCGGCCTCTTCCCGGGGATGGGAGAGCTCTCCGGCAACGTGATGTCGGCGCTGATCGGCGCGCTGAACGTGGCGCTGGCGTGGTATCTGCTGGCGGGGATCGGGGTCGCGCTGCGCCCGAGGCTTCTGATCGTCATCGGCTTCGCCTTCACCACCCACTGGTGGATCGCCGGCATGGCGGGGACGCACCATTACGCGGCGGTGGTGGCCGCCTGCTTCCTGCTGCTGGCCCTCAACCTGGCGGTTCGGCGGCGCCTTCCCGCGCTGGTGGGGCTGTCCCTCGGCCTGGCCGCCGGCAGCCGCCTCCCGACCGGCCTGGCGCTGCCCCTGATGCTGGCCTTCTTCGCCGACCGATGGCGCCCGTCCCGGGCGCACCTCCAGCTGCTGCTGGGCCTGGCGCTGCCGGCCGCGCTCTTCGCGGTCTACAACATCGCCCGCTTCGCTTCGCCGTTCGACGCCGGCTACGCCCATATCCCGTCCGGCGAGTTCGGACGGGTCACCGACGAGCCGTGGTTCCGGCACGGCCTCCTCTCACCGCTCTACATCCTGCGCCACCTGTACGCGATCTTCATCCAGGGGCCGGTGCTCGTCGAGGGGTTCCCATACCTCAAGCCCGACGTGACCGGGCTCTCGCTGACGCTCTCCGCCCCGTTCCTCTTCTGGGCGGTGAAGGCGCGCGGGCCGCTGGTGGCGGCCGCCTGGCTGTCGGTGGCGCTGGTCCTGCTGCCGGACCTGATGCACGGGTCCTGGGGCTTCGCCCAGTTCGGCTATCGGTTCATCCTGGATGCGGTCCCGCTGCTCCTGCTGCTGCTCGGCTGGGCGTACCGCGAGCGCGCGCCGTGGAGCCTGGTGGCCGCGGTCGCGGTCGGGGTCGCGGTCCACGCCTGGGGCATCGTCGTCGTCAACCTGTACGGCTGGGCCTAGGAACGGCTCAGCCCTCGAGGTGGAAGGGGACGTCCGCCACGATCGTGTTCTTCCGTCCGAAGAGTCGCAGCTTGAGCCGGAGGCTGGTCTGGTTGTGGAGCAGGTTCTCCCACCAGTGGCGCGGCACCACCTCGGCCAGTACCACCACGATCGGGCGGTTCGGATGGAGCGACTGGAGCGCATCCATGTAACGCAGCAAAGGGCCGACCAGGGCCCGATACGGCGACTCGACCACCACCAGCTCCATCGGCCCGCCCAGGCTGCCCCAGGCCTCGCGCAGCTGGTCGGCGGTCTGCGGATCGTTGGTGATGTGCACCGCCGTGGCATGCGGCGAGATGGTGCGAGCGAATGCCAGCGCCCGGCGCGCGGGACGGTCGAGCCGCGCCAGCGGCACGATCACGATCGGGTCGGGCTCCTTGTCGTCATCGGTGCCGGCAACCGGGTGGAGCTGGTGCTCCATCCTCCGATAGTGGGCGCGGATCCCCATCAGCAGCGCCATCAGGGCGGGCACAAGGATCATCACCATCCAAGCGCCCTGGAAGAAGTTGCTGGTGCCGACCACCAGCGCCACCGCCGCGGTCGTGGCCGCCCCCAGCCCGTTGATGACCATTCCCTGCCGCCAGCCTGCCTCGCGGCGTTGCCACCAGCGCAGCAGCATCCCGGCCTGCGAGAGCGTGAAGGCAATGAAGACGCCCAGGGTGTAGAGCGGGATCAGCCCCGTGACGCTCGCCTCGAAGGAGACGAGCAGGAGGATCGCCAGGCCGGCCAGCGCCACGATGCCGGTGGTGAAGGCCAGCCGCTCGCCGCGGAAGGCGAACTGGCGCGGCATGAAGCCGTCGCGCGCCAGGAACGATGAGAGGCGTGGGAAGTCCGCGAAGCTGGTGTTGGCGGCCAGGACCAGCAGCAGCGCCGTCGCCACCTGGGCGAGGATCAGGATCGGACCGCTTCCCACGATGTGGCGCACCAGCAGGCTGAGGACGGTCTGCTGCTCGGTCGGGTCCGGCACGAAGCCGAGGGTCGTGATCAGGTAGGCGATCCCCAGGAACAGCACGCCAAAGATGGCCGTGGCCCACGTCAGCGTCGTCCGCGCATTCCGCCATTCCGGTGGCTTGAAGGCGGGCACCCCGTCCGAGATCGCCTCGACCCCGGTGAGCGCCACCGCCCCCTGCGAGAACGCTCGCAGCAGCAGGAAGAGGCCCAGCGCCTGGGTCCCCTCGTTCAAGGCCCAGTCCGGCGGGGGCACGTACGGCGGCAGGTCGCCCATCGCGTTGCGGACCAGGGCAAAGCCGATGATCGAGAGCATGGTGACGATGTAGAGGTAGGTGGGCGCCATGAAGATCGAGCCCGATTCGCGGATGCCGCGCAGGTTGCCCAGCGTCAGCAGGACGACCATCGCGACCGAGACGTAGACGCGATACTCGTACAGGCCTGGCACGATCGAGGTCATGGCGGCCACCCCCGCCGAGACGGAAACCGCCACGGTCACGACGTATCCGATGAGCAGGGCCGAGGCCGCCAGCACGCCGACGCGATCCCCCAGGTTGTCGCTGGCCACGATGTAGCTGCTGGCACCCAGCGGGTAGGCCTTGATCGTCTGCCGATACGACATCGTGACGATCGCCAGCATGGCGATGATCAGCCCGGCGATCGGCAGCGTCAGGCTCAGTGCCCCGGCACCCGCGAAGGCCAGTACGCGCAGGATCTCCTCGGGCCCATAGGCCGATGAGCTGATGTTGTCGCTACTGAAGATGGCCAGCGCCTTGACCTTGGTCAGGCGCTCGTGCTGCTCGTGCTCCGACGAGATCGGGCGGCCGATCAGGAAGGTGCGGATGCCGCGCAGCGTGCGCGTCCAGCCGCTGCGCTGGAGGACCGTTCGCTCGGTCGCTACCAGCCGCCCCTCCTCGTGCTCGAACTCGTCCTCGAAGGGCCGCACGATCCGGACGTAGGAGTCGCCGAGGCGCTGGCCCTTCCGCTTCTCGCGGACCTCGAGCAGGGGATCGACCCGCGGCTCGTCTGGGTCGTGGCCGCGATCCGGCGGGCGGTTGGAAGTCATGCGCCGGGTATTACAGCACCGATCGTGGGCCGCCGCCGCCCCTCACAGGCGCAGCAGCAGCCCTTCGAGCGGCTCCACGCGCAGCTCGGTCAGGTCCAGCGGGCCGCGGCGGAAGCCGGTGCCGGCCAGCACCTCGCCGCGGGGGGCCAGGCCCGCGAGCTCCAGGGCATACGCGGCCTCGCCCAGGTTCGCCACGAGCAGCACGCGCTCGTCACCGCTGGTCCGGATCCAGGCCACGACCTCCTGCGGCGTGTCCGCGACGAGTCTGAGCGCTCCGTGTCGCAGGGCTGGCGAGCTGCGCCGCAGCCCCAGGAGGCGCCGGTACAGGTTCAGCAGGGAGGCCGGATCGCGCGACTGGTCGGCGACGTTGCGGGTCGCCGGGTCGACCGGCGGCAGCCACGGTGCGCCGGCCGTGAAGCCGCCGGTCGGAGATGCGTCCCACTGCATCGGGGTCCGCTGGCGATCGCGACCGAAGCGGTCATGGAGCGGCGTCGCCGGGTCGGGTCCGTCCACCATCCCGATCTCCTCGCCGGCGTAGAGGCAGATCGTGCCGCGCAGCGAGAGGAAGATGAGCGCGGCCAGTCGCGACCGCTCCTCGCCGAAGCGGGTGGCGTGCCGTGACAGGTCGTGGTTGGAGAGCGCCCAGGTCGGCTCCGCATGGTCCGGGGTGAAGCGCTCGGCCCGCTCGATCGTTCGACGCAGGTGGTCCGCCCCCCAGTCGATCATCGACAGCTCGAAGTCGAAGGCACGCTGGAACCCGTCGCCCCTGCTCAGGTAGCGCGCCAGCCGTTCGACCGGGAGGTACGCCTCCCCCAGCAGCAGCCGCTCGGGGTACTCGTCGGCGACCCGGCGCAGGCTGCGAACCACCTCCGACGTCTCCGGACGGTCGTCGTCCCACAGATGCTCCTGTCCGGTGCGATCTGCCGGGAAGGGCGCGACCGGCGGCCCCGCCGGCGGGTTGTCCCTTAGCTGCTCATCCTTGATGGCATGGGTGATGGCGTCGACCCGGAAGCCATCCACACCGCGATCGAACCAGAAGCGCAGCACGCCCGCCATCGCGTCGACGACGGCGGGGTTACGCCAGTTCAGGTCCGGCTGCTCGGGGTAGAAGCTGTGGAGGTAGTACTGGCCGGTGGCGGGGTCGAGATCCCACGACGATCCACCGAACAGCGCGATCCAGTTGTTCGGCGGCCCGCCATCGGGCGCCGGGTCGGCCCAGATGTACCAGTCGCGCCGCGCGTTGCTGCGCGAGGTTCGGCTCTCCACGAACCATGGGTGCTCGTTCGAGGTGTGGCACGGCACCAGGTCGAGCATCAGCCGCAGGCCGCGCGCGTGGCAGGCCACGACCAGCCGATCGAAGTCGGCAATGGACCCGAACTCGGCCGCCACGTCGGTGAAGTCGGAGATGTCGTAGCCGAAATCGGCGAGCGGGGAGGGGTAGATCGGGGAGAGCCAGACCGCGTCGACGCCCAGTGAGGCATCGGTTCCGGCCAGGTGGTCGAGGTGCGCAATCAGGCCGCGGATGTCGCCGATCCCGTCGCCGTCGGCATCGGCGAAGCTGCGCGGGTAGACCTGGTAGATCACCCCGCCCGTCCACCACGGGACGGCTGGCTGATCGGCTGGCGGCGTCACGGCCTGAAGATTGTAGGGATCGGCTCAGTGCTGGCCGAGCGTTCCTCGCATCCGCATCCGATGCTCGGTGCGCCGGAAGACGACCCGGCCAACGGCAATCAGCAGCGACGACAGGATGCCGAGCGCCAGCCACTCGAGCGCTGGATCAAGCAGCGGATCCGTGCCGAGCGCGTAGACCCGCAGCAGGTCGACCGCGTAGGTAGTCGGCAGGAGGTAGGCGACCGGCTTGATGAACCACGGCAGGACCGCCACCGGGAAGGCGACGCCGCTGATCATCGCGAAGAGGAAGTTGGTCGCATCCACGAAGAAGTTCGGCTCACGCAGGATCAGCACCGCCGACGCAACCAGGTAGCCGATCCCGACCATGCTGGCCATCGCGAGCAGCAGGGCCGGAAGCGCCAGCCAGAGCCCATCGCCGACGGTGGCGTCGAAGAAGGCAAGCCCCAGGCCGATCAACACGGCGCTGGCGCCCATCGAGACGAGGCCGCCGCTGATGGCACGACCCAGCACGAACGTCTCGGGGCGTGTCGGCGACAGCCAGGTCTGCTCCAGTGTCCCGACGTCCATCTCGCGCTTGAAGCTGAAGGCCATGTCCCAGAAGGCGGTGCCAACCATCCCGCCGACCACCACCCCGAGGAAGAGGTAGCCGGCCAGGTTGTCGGTGCCGGTCATCGACTCAAGGCCGATGGCGCGGCCCCCCACCGCAAGGCTGGCCCCCAGCAGGAGGGCCGGGATCAGGAACTGGTAGAGCGGCTGGGCCACCTCCGTGACCAGCTGGAGCGGGTAGCGCAGCGCGGTGAGCAGCTCCTTGCGCGCGATCGCCCACGCGGCGCGCAGCTCGAGCGCCTGGTCGCCCATCAGTACTGCGCCAGCCTTCCCCCGCGGCGGGCATAGCGTTCGGTGGTGCGGAAGGCCACCACTGCGGCACCGCACAGGAAGAGGCCGGTCGCCAGCAGGATCGCCATGTCCGGGACCAGGGAGACGAGATCGGCCTCGGCCAGCAGCGCACTGCGCAGCCCGCCGATGAGGTAGGTGGGCGGCAGGCTCAGCGCCACGGCGCGACCCCACTCGGGGAGGACGATGATCGGAAAGGTCATGCCACAGAACGCGGTGAAGACGCCGCGAACCGTCTGGACCAGGGCGCTCACCTCGCCGAAGCGCAGGACGACCGAGGCGAAGAGGGCCCCCATCCCGTACAGCGCAGGCACGGAGACGGCGATGATCGCCAGCGCGCGAAGCGCCTCCATCAGGCCGATGTGGATGCCGAACACGAAGACCATGGCAGCGCCCACCAGGCCGAACATGTAGAGCGCCCACACGATCTGGCTGAAGGCCGGGCCGAACAGGATCACCAGCCGCGAGGCGGGGGTCAGGAAGAGCGCCTCGAGCGACCCACGCACCTGCTCGGTGCGGAGGGCGGTCCCCGGCCCCCACAGGATCATGCTGATCCACATGTAGGCCGCGAAGCCCAGGAACAGGAAGCCGACCACGTCCGACGTGCCGGCTCGCGAGGCGAAGGCCGCAGAGGCCTCCGCGCTGTCGCCGGCGAAGCCGCGCGCCTGGAGGACGTACGCGAAGGGGAGCACGATCGGCCAGAAGAGGAAGCCCAGGAAGAGGGTCGGGTAGCGACGCAGGATGCGGAACTCCTTGGCCCCCGCGGCGGCGAACGCGCGCAGGTCGCCGAGCAGCGTGCTCATTCGCGCAATTCGCGGCCGGTGAGCGCCAGGAAGACGTCCTCCAGCGTCACCGCCACGACCTCGACGTGGTCGATGGTGGCTCCCTCCGCGCGGGCCGCGTCGAATGCGGCCGGGACGAAGTCGCGCGCGCTGCGGCAATGGATGGTCAGCGACAGGACGCCGTTCTGTCGCTCCTGGCGCGCGACCGATCCCACCTGCCCGAGGCGGGCCACCAGCCCCGGGTCGCTCATAGGCGCGCCCTGGATCTCGAGCCGCACGACCTCGGTGGCGGCGATGGTCCGCTTCAGGGCGGCGGGCGTGTCGAGCGCCACGATGCGCCCGTGGTCGATGATCGCGATCCGGTCGCAGAGCTGGTCGGCCTCCTCCATGTAGTGGGTGGTGAGCAGCACCGTGCGGCCCTGGGTGCGCATCTCCCGCACGCGGTCGCGCAGGTCGCGCGCCGACTGCGGGTCGAGGCCGACCGTCGGCTCGTCGAGCAGGAGCAGCTCCGGATCGGGGATGAGGGCGCGCGCCAGGACGAGCCGCTGGCGCATGCCGGTGCTGTAGCGCTCGACGTAGTCGTCGGCTCGGTCGTCGAGGTGCACGGCCGCCAGGGCTGAGGCGATCCGCGCCTTCTGGAGCCCGGGCGGAACGTGATAGAGCGCGGCGAAGTACTGGAGGTTCTCGCGAGCGGTCAGCTTCCAATAAAGGCTTCGTCCGTCCGACAGCACCGCTCCCATCCGGCGCCGCACCTCGCGCGCCTCGCGGACCACGTCCCGGCCGAGGATGCGGGCGCTTCCGCTGGTCGGCTCGAGCAGGGTGGCGAGCATCTTGAGCGTCGTCGTCTTGCCCGCCCCGTTGGGCCCGAGCACGCCGAAGATCTCGCCGCGCTCGACCAGCAGGTCGATCCCGTCCACCGCCCGGAAGCGCTCGCGCTGGTCCGGCTCGCGGCGGAGGCGCTGCCAGAGCGTGCGGCGGCCCTTCTCGAACTCCTTGACCAGGCCGATCGCCTCGACCGCCGGACCGCTCGCGGCGGTCATTCGATGCTGATGAGGACGCCGTCGCCGTCCTCGTCCTCCGCCACGTCGACGATGGGCCCGACGGTGTCGGTTTCCACCGCCTGCTCGATGAGGGCTGCATAGCTGTCCGGGATGCCGGGCACCATCCGCGCGGCCATCGCCGCGAAGGCAAGCGGCACGCGGACGTCGACCACGCGCCGTCCGCGCTCGGTGACCTGGATCCGCACGCGGCGGCCGCGGCTCTTGCCCGGTATCGGCCCCGACGGCGGCGGCGGAGGCTCCGGCGGTCGCGGGGGACCCTGGCGCCCGAGTGCCTCGATGATCGGGGCGGCCTCCTCGGCACTCAGCTTCCCCTCGCTGACGAGGCGCAGGATGGTGCTCAGTTCGTCACCCATCTGAGCCCCCCTTGGCCAGCCGGCGGGTCGCCTCGTCCACGTCGATCTCCCCGCGCTCGAGGGCACGCAGCACCTCGAGCTGCGACTCCTGCTGCGCCGCGGTTGGCTCGGCCGCGGGCTTCGGGACCGCGGGCCGTTCGCTGATCCGTCGTGGGTGGCGGATGTCCACGTCGCCGGACATCGAATTGAAGACCAGACGCGGGCCACCGCTACCGACGATCAGCCGCCGGCGGTCGATCTGCCCCTCGAGCCGATGATCGAGCTCGCTGCTCACGTCGGTCGAGAGGCCGTGGATCTCGAAGGTCGCGCTGCCGACCAGGCCGACGCTCAGGTCGCCGCTGACCGTCTCGACCTTGAAGTCGCCGTTTCCGGCGAGCTCCGCCTCGAGCTCGATGTCGCCCGAGACGGTGTTGGCGCGGAGCGAGCGCAACATCGGGGCGGTGATGTTCAGGTCGCCGGACACGGTCTGCGCCTGCACGGCCACCTGCTCCTCAGCGCGAAGGGTCGCATCGCCGGAGACGGTCTCCAGCCGGACGGACCCGCCCGAGTTGTTGACGCTCAGATCGCCCGAGACGCTGTTGTAGCGCTGCTCACCGCGGAGGTCGGTGACGGTCACGTCGGATGACACGGCATGCAGTTCCATCTGGGACGCGGTGGGTACATCGGCCTCCACGGTGAGCTCGTAGTAGTCGCCGCCATTTCCGAAGAGGCGGCCGATCATCGAGCCAACCGATTTGCTGCCGCCGTGCTCCTCTGCGCTGAGCGACCCGCCAGAGCGGTCGACGCGGAGCTGGATCGCCTCGAATATCCGATCGGCGTCCGCGTCGGACGTGGCCTTGATCTCGAAGGTTGCGCGGATGTGCGCCTCACCGCCGGCGATGCCGCGGAGGCGAACGTCGCCGGAAACGACGTTGAGCGAGACGCTGCCGGTCTCTCCGACGTTGTGGTCGATCGATTGGGTGCGGACGTACGTGCCCATGGTCTACGCACCCCCGAGGGCGCGGAGCGCTTCGGCGGCCTCCTCGGCCGAGATCTCGCGGCGCGAGAGGCGGTCCAGGATGGCGCGGCGCTCGCCGGCATCGTCGTCGCTGGTTGGATTGGGGGCATCGGCCTCGACCGGCTCCTCGGCTGCGACTTCGTCACCATCGGCCAGGCCGAGGGCGCGCAAGAGGGCTTCGATCCGGCCGCGCACGGTGGGGTAGGAGATGCCGAGCTCGCGCTCGAGGTCCTTCAGGTTGCCGCGGGAGCGGAGGAAGGACTCGAGCAGCGTGAGCTGCTCACGCGAGAGGCGACCAAAGCGGCCGACCCCGAACTCACCTTCCAACGCGGTCCCGCAGCTGCGGCAATGAAGACGGGTGATGGCAAGCTCGCCCTCGCAGACCGGACAGGTGGAGATGACGTCGCGTGCCATCTAGCGCCGTCCGACCTGGCGTGCACCGTGGCGCTCGCCGCCGAGGCGGAAGATGCGCTTGACACCGCGGTCATTGGCGGTCTTGCGTGAGCGAAGGTCTCGGATCCGGTCCTCGGTGGCCAGGATCGCGAACTGGAACTGGTTGTCCAACATTTGGGGTGCGCTCCTTGCGTTTTGCTATGTGCGTTGCTGTTTTCTGTAGTCGCTGATTGGAGATTAGTACCTGCGATTCCAGTTGTCAAGCCCCATGTTGCATTTTGGCATGTGAACTTTCCAAACTGATGCCAGAGGTCACGGAATTGAGCGTGCAGGACTGCTGAGCGAGCACGGCAGCCGGTCGGCTACCATCCGCCCCAGCCCCGATGGACCTGCGACTCCTGCCGTACCAACCGGCCCGCGACGTCTACCGGCTGCTGGGAGTCCCCCCGAGCGCCGGTCGCGCCGAAATCGTGTCCGCCTGCCGCCGGCTGGCGCGGGCCTTCCACCCGGATCGCAACGAATCCGAGCGCGCGACCGAGGAGATGCAGGTCGTCAACGCCGTCCGATCGATCCTGATCGATCCGCGTTCGCGCGCCGAGTACGACCATGCGCGGCTGACCTATCTGCAGCAGCTCGCCATTGCCCAGCCGGCACCCGTCACCCCCCAGCGCGCGCCGCGCCCGATGCCCGCGCCGCACGGCGCGCAGGAGCTGCGACGGACCGCGCGTGCGGCGATGTCCGCCCTGCTGGCGGGGGTGCGAGCGCTGCCGCCGGCACGCTGCGACGACTGCAGCACCTGGGTGCAGCCCGACTATCGCTTCTGTCCGGCGTGTGGGGCACGGCTGCGGCGATCGGTCCCGCTGGTGAGTTCAGACCAGAGCTAGCAGCGCGGCCTGCCGGCGGGCCTACGCCTCGCGCGGGTCCGTTCGCTCCGGGTCGATTCCCAGCTCGCCGATGGCCTTGACCAGCTCACCGCGATCGGCCTCCCCGGCCAGGCAGAGGCCGTGGAGCGCCGCGTAGGCGATCTGCTCGGGGCTCACCTCGAAGTGCATGCGCAGCGCCTCGCGCGTGTCGCTGCGGCCGAAGCCATCGGTGCCGAGGACCGTGAACGGCCGGTCGACCCAGCGCGCGACCATGTCGGGGAGCGACTTGAGGTAGTCGGTCGCTGCGACGATCGGTCCGGGTGCCTGGCCGAGCTGCCGCACCACGTACGGGATCCGCGCCTCGGCCTCGGGGTGCAGGCGGTTCCAGCGCTCGGCAGAGAGCGCGTCGTGGCGGAGCTGCTGGAACGACGGGACACTCCACACGTCGGCAGCCACGTCAAAGCGCTCGGCGAGGAGCTCCTGCGCGCGCAGCGCCTGGTGCAGGATCGAGCCCGATCCGAGGAGCTGGACGTGGCGTGAACCGCGGTCCGCTGCGCGGAAGCGGTAGAGGCCACGGAGGACCCCCTCCTCCACGCCATCGGGCTTGGGCGGCATCGCCCAGTTCTCGTTGTACAGGGTCAGGTAGTAAAAGACGTCCTCGCCGGCCTCGCCGTACATGCGCCGGATCCCCTCGCGCACGATGATCGCCAGCTCGTAGGCGAAGGCGGGGTCGTAGGCGAGGACGTTCGGGACGGTGCTGGCCAGGATGTGGCTGTGCCCGTCGTCGTGCTGGAGCCCCTCGCCGGTGAGGGTCGTGCGCCCGGCGGTGGCGCCCATCATGAATCCGCGCCCGCGCGCGTCGCCGAACGCCCAGATCTGGTCGCCGGTGCGCTGGAAGCCGAACATCGAGTAGAAGGTGTAGAAGGGGATCATCGGCTCGCCGTGAGTGGCGTAGCTGGTCGCCGCGGCGGTGAAGTCGGCCATCGCGCCGGCCTCGGTGATGCCCTCCTCCAGGATCTGCCCGTCGGTCGCCTCGACGTACGACAGCAACAGCTCCTGGTCGACCGCCGTGTAGCGCTGCCCCAGCGGGTTGTAGATGCCCACCTCCTTGAAGAGGGGATCCATGCCGAAGGTGCGCGCCTCATCGGGGATGATCGGCACGATCCGCTTGCCGATCTGCGGATCGCGGACCAGGTTGCGCAGCAGCCGGCTGAAGGCCATCGTGGTGCTCGCCGGTCGATCGGCCCCGGCGAAGAGCTCGGCGTAGGCCGCATCCGCCGCCTGCGGAAGCGGCTTGGGCTGCACCACCCGACGCGGGACGACGCCGCCGAGCTCGTTGCGGCGCTCGAGCATGTAGGCGATCTCCGGCGACTCGGGACCGGGGTGGTAGTAGGGGGCCTCCTTGAGCTGCTCGTCGGGGATCGGCAGCTGCAGCCGATCGCGGAAGATCTTCAGCTCGTCCTGGGTCAGCTTCTTGGCCTGGTGGGTGACGTTGCGCCCCTCGATCCCGGGGCCCAGGGCCCAGCCCTTGACCGTCTTGGCCAGGATCACGACCGGGGCGCCGGTGTGCGCCACCGCGGCCGCGTACGCCGCGTAGACCTTGCGGTAGTCGTGCCCGCCGCGGCGCAGCTTGGCCAGCTCGTCATCGGAGAGGTGCTCGACCAGCGCCCTGAGGCGCGGGTCGGGGCCGAAGAAATGCTCGCGGATGTACGCGCCATCGGCGACAGAGAGCTTCTGGTAGTCGCCGTCGAGCGTTTCGTTCATCTTCGTCAACAGGACGCCGTCGCGGTCGCGGGCCAGCAGGTCGTCCCACTCGCGTGCCCAGATGACCTTGATCACGTGCCAGCCGGCGCCGCGGAACGTCGCCTCCAGCTCCTGGATGACCTTCCCGTTGCCGCGCACCGGCCCGTCGAGGCGCTGGAGGTTGCAGTTGACGACGAAGATCAGGTTGTCGAGTCCCTCGCGGGCCGCGAGGCCCAGCGCGCCGAGCGATTCCGGCTCGTCCATCTCGCCGTCGCCGACGAATGCCCAGACGCGGCTCGCGCTGGTGTCGGCGATGCCGCGCGCCGCCAGGTATCGGTTGAAGCGGGCCTGGTAGACGGCGGTCATCGGCCCCAGCCCCATGCTGACGGTGGGGAACTGCCAGAAGTCGGGCATCGTGCGCGGGTGCGGGTATGAGGCGAGGCCGGTCCCCGGTCCGCCGGTCTCGCGGCGGAAGTGGTCGAGCTGCTCCTCGCTGATGCGCCCCTCGAGGAAGGCCCGCGCGTAGATGCCGGGCGCCGCGTGGCCCTGGAAGAAGATCTGGTCCCCGGCTCCACCGTCGTCACGGCCGCGGAAGAAGTGGTTGAAGCCGACCTCGTACAGGCTGGCCGCGCTGGCGTAGGTCGAGAGGTGGCCGCCGATCCCGTCGAAGCGGGTGTTCGCGCGCAGCACCATCGCCAGCGCGTTCCATCGGATCATCTGCCGGATCCGATGCTCCATCTTCTCGTCGCCGGGGAAGTTCGGCTCCTGCTCGGTCGAGATGGTGTTGACGTAGCGTGTCTGGACCAGCGGCGGCAGCCCGACCTGGAGCTGGCGGGCGCGCTTGAGCAGCTTGTAGACGATGAAGCGGGCACGCTCGGGGCCCGCCTGCGCCACGACCCCGTCGAGGGAGTCGAGCCACTCCTGCGTTTCGGCGGGGTCGATGTCGGGCAGCTGCTGCTTGAACTGGTCGAAGATCTCGTGCATGCGTCGCCCATGGTACAGACCGATGACGGGGCCGGAAACCAGGCGGTCGGTGGCCAGCCCCGACCGATCCTGCCACCATGACCGTGTGAGCCATGGCAGCGCGGCAGCGCAGCGGAGGCTGCATCGCGTCCTGATCCTGGGCGGTGGCTTCGCCGGCGTGACGACCGCACAGGAGCTCGAGAAGCGCCTCGGACGTCGCGACGACGTGGAGATCTGGCTCGCGTCGAGCGAAAACTTCCTGGTCTTCACCCCGCTCCTGCCCGAGGTGTGCTCGGGCATCCTCGAGCCGCGCCACGTCGTCGCCCCGCTCCGTGGCATGGTCCGCCACGCGAGCACGTGGTGCATCACGGCCGAAGTCGAGACGATCGACCTCGAGGCGGGCAGGGTCATCGTCATGGGCGGCGACGGCCATTCCCACCGGCTCTCGTACGACACCCTGGTGCTGGCATTGGGCGGCGTCACCCACACGTTCGGCATTCCGGGCATCGACGAGCACGCGATGGGGATGAAGACGCTGGCCGATGCATTCAGCCTGCGGAACCGGATCATCGAGATGCTCGAGCGCGCGGAGATCGAGGAGGATCCGGCCGCACGGCAGGCCCAGCTGACCTTCGCGGTCGGCGGCGCTGGGTCGAGCGGCGTGGAGACAGTGGGTGAGATCGAGGGCTTCATCCGCCATCTGCGCCACCGCTACTACCCCAAGATCAAGAGTGAAGAGATCCGGATCCACCTGATCGAGTTGGGCGACAGGGTGCTGCGCGAGATGACG
>Ga0214472_10005307_pt1 | contig 13554 bp, 12 predicted proteins | sample RVTome_6_FD_207662 | JGI IMG/M metagenome (GOLD analysis project Ga0214472, IMG submission 207662) | Soil microbial communities from uranium-contaminated site in the Upper Colorado River Basin, Wyoming, United States - RVT140D175 | ecosystem: Environmental > Terrestrial > Soil > Contaminated >... | reverse complement strand
GGCGCGCCGGTGGGTATCCGCCACCGGGGTGAGCCACCGCTGTGGATGGCTCGCTCCATCCGGTTGACAACCCCTCCCGTCTGCGGCCGCCGATCCGGCGGCTTCATCCACGCCGAGCCCGAGTTCTCCACCGCCCCGCAGGCGTTCTCCACGATCGGGACAGGTGTCACTCCGAGTAGATCATCTCCCGCACCGCACTCACCTCGCGGCGCATCTCGTCATTCTCGGCCAGCTCCCGCGCGATCTTGTCGTAGGCATGCAGGACGGTCGAGTGGTCGCGCCCGCCGAGCTCGGCGCCGATCCGCAGCAGCGAGATGTCGGTCTCCTCGCGGATCAGGTACATCGCGATCTGGCGCGGCACGACGATCGCCTTGTCGCGCTTCGACGAGCGCAGCTGATCCAGGTTGACGCCGTAGTAGTCGGCCACCGCGCGCACGATGCGCTGCGGCGTGATCGAGCGCTTCTTCGGGTTGTACATGACGTTGGAGAGGACGGCGCTGGCCAGCTCGTTGTTGATCGGCATGCCGGACATCGAGGCATAGGCCACGACCCGGTTGAGGGCGCCCTCCAGCTCCCGGACGTTGCTCACCACCTTGCGCGCGATGAACTCGATCACCTCGGCCGGGATCAGGTTCAGCTGGTCCTCCGCCTTGCTGCGCAGGATCGCGATCCGGGTCTCGAGGTCCGGCGGGGTCAGGTCGGCGATGAGGCCCCACTCGAAGCGGGAGCGGAGGCGCTCCTCGAGGGTGGTGATCGCCTTCGGCGGCCGGTCGCTGGAGAGGACGATCTGCTTCCCCGCCTCGTGGATCGTGTTGAAGGTGTGGAAGAACTCCTCCTGGGTCCGCTCGCGTTCGGCGATGAACTGGATGTCGTCGATCAGCAGCACGTCGATGCGGCGATATCGGTTCCGGAAGTCCTCCATCTTCTGCTCACGGATCGAGTTGATGAAGTCGTTCGTGAACTTCTCGCTGGTGGCGTACAGGATCCGCTTGCGCGGGAACTTGACCGAGACCGCATTGCCGATGGCGTGCATCAGGTGGGTCTTGCCGAGCCCCACCCCGCCGTACAGGAAGAGCGGGTTGTACGCGTGCCCGGGCCGCTCGGCGACGGAGAGGGCCGCCGCGTGCGCGAGGCGGTTGGCGCTGCCGACGATGAAGTTGCTGAACGCGTAGCGACCGTTGAGGTTGACGGTGTTGCCGCCCGCCGACGCGGGAGGCAGCGGCAGCGTCTCGTCGTCGGACTGTGCCGGCACCGGACCGGGGGCATCGGCGACCACGAACTCGACCTGGACCGATCCACCCACCACCCGCGCCAGGGTCTGGCTGATCAGGGTGCGGTAGCGGTTGTCGAGCCAGTCTCGGGCAAAGCCGTTCGGGGCTGCGATGCGATAGCGGTTCTCGTCGAGGTCGACGAGCGACGTGTCCTTCAGCCAGGTCTCGAAGTTGGCGGGGGAGAGGGAGACCTGCAGCTCACCCAGGACGGCACGCCATACCTGCTTCGCATCCATCGATAGCCAACTCCCAATCGATTGAGCCGCGGCGTTCCGGCACCTGTGGAGGACCTCCCCCGGGGCGCACGGACCTGAGTCATATGGGCCTCGGGCCTCGGGGGTCGCGGTAGTGTAGCAGCACCCTTTCGGGGCGGGCAATGGATTCGTCGAAGTTGCCGTCCGAGGCGGGTCAGGAGGGGGCGAGAGGTTTGACACTCTGCTCGGCGCGTCGCTAGAATCGGCGGGCAGAGCGAGACGGGCCGCAGCACGGGGCCATTCGCGTGAGGCTGGCGAAGACGCCAGCCGTTCTTGTGTTATCGACCCGAATCGCCGCCGCTGAACGAGGACAGGCACGCACTCATGAAGAGGACCTACCAGCCCAAGAAGCGCGCCCGGAAGCGGGAACACGGCTTCCGCGCTCGCATGGCTTCGAAGGGTGGTCGCCGCGTGCTTGCCCGTCGTCGGGCGAAGGGGCGCGAGAAGCTCAGCGCCTGACGCGCCGAGGACCCGAGGTGCCGCCCCTTGAGATGCTTCGGCGCAAGGCGGACTTCGAGGCGATCGGCCGCCACGGGACGGTTCGCTCCAGTCGGCTCCTGGTCCTGCGATCGATGCGGACCACCGGGTCGAGGACGAGGATCGGGCTGAGCACTCCGCGAACGCTCGGTGGCGCGGTCCAGCGCAATCGGGTGAGACGTCGGCTGCGCGACCTGCTCCGCGAGCAGCTGACGGCGGAAGGGGGCGTGGACCTGCTCCTGATCGCGCGATCGGAGGCGGGCTCGGCAACGTACTCGGAGCTGCGAGAGGAACTGCGATCGCTCCTCGAGCGATCCGGAATCGGTGGATGAGGAAGATCGGGCTCGGGCTGATCGTCGCGTACCAGCGGCTCTTCGCATGGCTGCCGCCCAGCTGCCGCTATACCCCGAGCTGCTCGCAGTACACCTACCAGGCGATCGAGCGCTACGGCCTGCTGCGCGGATCCTGGATGGGGATGCGCCGCATCGGCCGCTGTCACCCGATGCACCCAGGCGGCTATGACCCGGTCCGCTAGAGAGAGCACCAGACCTTGACACCCGTACTCGGCGCCGGCTTCCTCGGGATCGAGCACTTCACGCCGCCGTGGGATGTCTTCTTCCTGCCCCTCTTCAACCTGCTGATCGCGTCGTATCGGATCATCTTCAGCGACTTCGCGCTGGCGATCATCGTCTTCACGATCGTGATCCGGACCCTCCTCGCACCCCTCTTCGTGCGGCAGATCCAGTCGCAGAAGGAGATGCAGCGGATGGCGCCGCTCATCCGCGAGGTGAACCGCAAGCACAAGGGGAACCGGACCAAGATCGCGGAGGAGACGCAGGCGCTGTACCGCGAACACGGCGTCAACCCGGCCGCCGGCTGCCTCCCCGTCCTCCTCCAGCTGCCGCTCCTCTTCGCCCTCTACCAGGCGCTGATCCGTGCATCGAGCTCGATCCAGGGCTTCATGGTGGGCGCGGACCAGCGCGCAGCCTTCGACGCGCTCCAGGCCGAGGGCCTGATCACGGCCGTGGCCGGCAAGGCCAACGAGTATCAGGTCGCGATCTCAGGCCCCTGCAACCTTGGCGAGTTCAGCCAGCTGCCGCAGTTCCTTCCGCTCAACTGCCAGCTGATCGACCCGCTCAAGCTGCATCAGCCGATCGACACCACGGTCGCCTGGCTGGGAAACCTCGACCTGGCACGGATCGACAACGTCTTCTCGGTCCCGATCCCGGGCATCGGCTTTGCCCTCTCCGCGCTCGCCGTGCTCGCAGCGCTCCTGCAGTTCGTGCAGGTGCGCATGACGGCGCCGCCGCCGAACGCCGACGACCCCACCTCGTCGACGACCAACACCATGACCTACCTCTTCCCGCTCCTGACCATCTGGTGGGGTGGCCTCTTCCCGAGCGGCCTGATCCTGTACTGGATCGTCTACACCGCATATCTCGTTGTCCAGCAGTACCGGATCATGGGCTGGGGCAACCTCTTCCCGCTCTTCGGCTGGCGGCCGCGCTTCGCGCCGGCACCGGACACCGGGCTCGTCAGCCGACCCGCGCGCCGCGACTCGCCCGAGGATGAGAAGCCGGGGAGCAACGCCGCGCCGTCGAACCAACGTCCCGCAGGCACGCCGGGCCCGTACCGCCCCGCGGCCCGCCCAACCAAGAAGAGACGCCGAGGACGCAAGCGATGACATTTCGAGAGTTCACCGGCAAGAACGTCGAAGAGGCGATCCGCACCGCCATGAAGGAGTACAGCGCGGAGCTCTCCGAGCTGGACATCGAGATCCTCTCCCAGGGGAGCCGCGGCATCCTCGGGGTGGGAGGCGAGGAGGCGCGGATCCTGGCAGCGCCGAAGTCGGCGGTGGCGGCCGCCGAGACAGTGCGGGACGCATCTCCCGAGCCCGCCGAGCCCCAGGCTCCGACTCGCCAGCCGCGCCGATCGAGCTCCCCACCGCCCGCCGAGGCCGAGCCGATGCAGGAGCCGATCAGCGAGCAGGTCGCTGACCTCGGACGCGGCGATGCCGCGCCGCCACGGCGTGACGGCGGCGGGCGACCCCGCGGTGGTCGCGGCCGATCGGAGCGGGACGCGCGCGGTGGCCGTGGGGATCGCCCATTCCGCGACCGCCCGCCGCGCGCGCCTCGCGAGGAGAGGCCGTCCCGTGAGCCGGCCCCCTTCATCCCCGGCAAGCCGCTCGAGGAGCTCACCGACAAGGAGCGCGGCACCCTCGAGGAGGCGAAGGGCGTGCTCATCGAGCTGCTGCGCCTAATGGAGGTGCCGGGCACGGTCGAGGTCGCCACGGGTGGCGAGACCGCGCGCCTCAACGTTCGCGGCTCGGACCTCGGCGTGCTGATCGGCCGACGTGGCGAAAAGCTCGCGAGCCTTCAGCACATCGTCAACCTGATCGTGGCCAAGAAGGAAGGCGAGTACCACCGCATCGCGGTGGACGTCGAGAACTACCGCGGCCGCCGCGAGGAGCAGCTGCGCGACGTCGCCGACCGGGCGGCGAAGCGGGTGCTGCAGACCGGCAAGATCATCCAGCTCGAGCCGATGCCCGCAATCGAGCGCCGCATCGTGCACATGGCGCTCGTCGAGAACGGGAAGGTGCGCACCCAGAGCGTCGGGGTCGAGCCGAACCGTCGGATCGTGATCCTGCCGGCGACGAAGGTCGAATAGCCGGAACGATCAGCATGGAGCGCGCGATCGAGCCGCTCGAGTCCGCGCGCGCCATCGGGCGCCTCGAGGCCGACGGCCCCTGGATCGGGTTCGGCTACCGGGCGGGGCTGCCCCGCTTCGTCGTCGGCGTGGCCGACGGCATGCTTGATCGCGCGGGTGACCGCGACCTTCTCCTCACGCTCGCGATCGCCCACTTCGCCGAGGCCGTCAGCGATGCGCCGCCCGACCTCGAGGCCACACAGTCGGACCTGTCGGCCCTCGTCCGCCACCTGCTGGGCGCAGAGCGGGACCCGGTGCGACGGGCACTGCTCAGCGAGGCGATCGACGCGATTGACGACGGGCTCGCGGGGGACGCCGTGGCACAGAAGCTCGATACGGCGAGATCAGCCCAGGGCGAGGCTGTCGACCCGCTTGAGGTGCTCTCGAGGAAGGTCCGCCAGATCGCGGCGGCCGGTTAGCGCTGCTGGTCGTCCTCCGGCCGCTCGTCGCCCATCGGCTCGTCCATCGAACCCGCCATCGGCTCGGCCGGCGGGGGGGCCATCGGCTCGGCCATCGGTGGGGCAGGCGGTGGCACCATCGGCACCGGCGGAACCGATGCGCCCGCCGACATCCCCATCACGAACTTGCCTCCCTCGGCCTGGAATTCCTTCCAGCCAAGCCAGAGGATATAGACCGCTGCGATCGCCGCAATCGCAAAGAGCCACGTCCGGTAGTCGTCGAGGGTGTTGAAGAAGTAGGAGATGAACCTCAGGAACTCGATCACCGCTCCAGCTGCGGCAATGCCGCCGAGCGCCACGAGCAACGACCCCTTGGAGCCCGGAAGCTTCGTGCTGGGCGAGATCTGGGGGAGGAGCACCACCGCCAGCACGGCGACGCCAGCCAGAACGGACAGCCACATCAGCCCGCCCCAGTTGCTGATGATCCCCGCCAGAACGAGCACCACCGAGCTGTAGACGGCCATCTTTTCATTCGAGCTGAGCTTGGACAAGTCCATGAGTCCCACGCCTCCTTCAACGCGGCCGGAGCAGAAACCTGTGCGTGCCGCGTACCGGCACGTTAGCACAGGGGTCCAGCCGATCGCCCTGCATGACGGACGGCGGCCTGTGTCGCCACAGCCGCCGTCGGGATGAGTGCTGGTGGAGATGGGGGAGAATCGAACTCCCCGTCCAGAACCAAGTCGCCGGGAACGTACTACAGATATTTCCGGCCTATTTACGAGCTTCGCCTGCGGGCCCCCGACCGGCGGGGTGCTCCGCTCACTATCCGGCTGACCTCACGGCCCTTTGATGCCGCTCACCGGAGTCGGCGGCACCGCATCTCGCCTGATGACGCCTTCACGGCCCGGCGAGAGAGGGCCGTGTCGGCGCTCGTCGCTAGTTAGGCGGCGAGGGCGTAACTATTCTTGCCAGTTACTGGCTTGCCCGCGGTTTTACGAGGCCATGCGGGCGACCTCGACCTGCAGTTCCCGGTCCCTGAGCCCTGTCGAAACCTGACATCCCCACGGACCGAAATGAGCATTGATGGTATCACGAGCTCGCCAAGAGCTCGAATCGGGCTACATCCGAACGCGCTCCTTGGTGGATCGCTCGAGGTCACGGCGCGCGTCGCGCTCGGCGATGGTCCGGCGCTTGTCGAATGCCTTCTTGCCTCGACCGATCCCCAGCTCCAGCTTCGCCATCCCGTTACGGATATAGAGCTTCAGCGGAACCAGCGTGAATCCCTTGGCCTGGGTGCGGCCGATGAGCTCGGAGATCTGGTCGCGATGCAGGAGGAGCTTTCGCGTGCGGGTCGGTTCGTGGTTGTTGCGGTTTCCCTGCTCGTAGGGCGCGATGTGCGCCCCGATCAGCCAGGCCTCGCCACGCTCGATTCTCGCGTACGCCTCGGCCAGGTTGACCCGTCCAGCGCGGATCGACTTGATCTCGGTTCCGGTCAGCGCGAGGCCCGCCTCCAGCGTCTCCTCGATGGCGAATTGGTGGCGTGCGCGGCGATTGACGGCAACGGTCTTGTCGGGCATGGGACCTTACGGCGGCTGGGAAAGGAAAGAGCCGACCGTATCGGCCGGCTCTCTCGTCGCTACCACACGAAGGGGTGCTAGCGCACCGCCTCGGTGGTGGCGTGACAGGAACTACTCACTGCACACCACCTCCTTTCGTTGGGCGGGATGCTAGCAGTCGCCCCGTCGGGGCGCAATGCCCCGGTTACGCGGCGGCCCGCAGCAGCCGGAGGACCAGGGCGGCCGAGGCCGTCAGCTCCGCGACGGCCTGGTCGAGGATGGGGTCTTCGTCGGGAGGCGTCCCGTCGGGGCGCGCCACGAGCACGTCGGGCTGAACGCCGTCGGGAGCGACCGAGTTGTGGTCCGGCGTGAACCAGCGGGAGATCGTGATGCGCACCCCGCTGTGGTCGACCAGCTCGGTCCAGACCTGCACTGTGTTCTTGCCGTAGGTCGGCTCGCCGACGATCACGCCCCTGCCGCGTTCCTTGATCGCGGCCGCCACGATCTCCGATGCGGATGCGCTCCCGCCGTTGACGAGCACGGCCAGCGGCAGGCGCTCGTCGATTGCGAGCCCGTCCCCGCTCGCCTCCCACTCCTTCCTCTCACCGCCGGACGATTCCTGGCTGAAGATCGGCCCGGATTCGATGAACTCGGATGCGATCTTCTGTGCGGCGTCGATGAAGCCGCCCGGGTTGTCGCGCAGGTCGAAGATGATCGAGACGGCCCCATCGTCGAGGAGGGCGCCGAGCGAGGTGTGGAACTGCTCCGCGCTCGCCTGGCTGAACCCGTGGAGCCCGATGTAACCGATCTTCCCATCGAGCATCTCGCTGGTGACCTCGCGCTGGACGATCTTGGCACGCGTGATCGACAGGTCGAAGGTCCGCTCGCCGCGCCTGATCGTGAGCGTCACCTCGGTTCCCGACTCGCCACGAACCTTGCCGACCTGGTCCTGGAGCGTCGACCCGTTCACGCTCACCCCATCCACGCCCTGGATGATGTCGCCGGACTGCAGCCCCGCCGCCTCCGCCGGGGAGTCGGACAGGGGCGCCACGACCACGAGGACGCATGTCTCCGAAAGCTGCGGGCAGGCCGCGAGGTCATCGGGGTTCTCGAGGTTCTTGACCGCCATCTCGGCGCCGATCCCGGTGAACTCGCCCGACAGCGAGCCAAGCGCCCGCTGGTACTCATCGGGCGACATGTAGCCGCTGAAGGGATCCTTCACGCCGTACTCGAAGAGGCCGCGGATCGCCCCCTCGACCAGCTCGGTGTCGTCGAGCTTGTCGACGAACTGCTGCTTCAGCTTGTCGTACGCCTCGCAGAGCGCGGCGAAGGCTTCGGTCGGCGCCGCGCAGGTCCCGGCCCGGCTCGCGCCTCCGGCTGCGAGGTAGCCGCCCGCGAAGAGGAGGGAGCCGAGGATGCTCGCCAGCAGCAGCGAGACGACCCAGGTCACCGGGGACGATCCTCGTGAGGCAGGCTGCACTGGTGGCGTGGTCGGCAGGGGGGTCGGGATCTGGTCGCTCATGGGCGGCGGAGTGTAGCACCGGGCGTGAGGAAAGCCGGTTACGGGGCCATTACGTTTCGCTTACCGCGTCACGCCGCCGACGAGAGGTTGGCACGCACGCTGATCCAGCTGCCGACGGCCCCGACCCCCAGGCCGACGCCCAGGATGACGGCCGAGAGGACGGCGAGGAAGTCGGTGCTGACGGCTGTCGGCATCTGGAAGACGCGCACCATGATCGGCTTGATCGGCTCCCAGGCGACCGCCACCAGGATGATGGTGACGAACGCGCCGATGACGCCGCACAGGATCCCCTCAAGGATGAACGGCCAGCGGATGAACGAATCGCTGGCACCCACCAGCCGCATGATCTCGATCTCGTTGCTCCGGCTGTAGACCGCGATCCGGATCATGTTCACGATCATGAAGAGGACGGTCAGGCCCACCAGCCCGAGCGCCACGATCCCCACCGTGCGGACGTAGCCGATGATCCCGAGCAGCTTGTTGTAGTCGACCTGCCGTGTAGTGATTCGCTCGACCTCCGGCCGATTCTCGAGCGCGCTCTGGACCGCGCTGGCCTGGTTCGGATCGGTGAGGAGGATCTCGACGCTGGCGTAGAGGGTGATCTCGGCGCCGCCGAGGTCCAGCTGCTGGCCCTGCTCGCGGTAGAACTCCTTCAGCCGTTCGAGCGCGGTCTCGGGAGAGATGTAGTCCACCTTCGCGACGCCGGGGAGGGCGGTGATGTCGAGCACGAGCGCGTCGACCTCCTCCTGGGGAAGGTCGTCGATGAGGCGCGCGGTGACGCCGACCTTGCTCTCGATGTACTGCAGGCCGCTGTCCAGGCCGGCCAGCACGATGAGCAGCCCGGAGAGGAGGACGAGCATCAGCACCACGGTCGACGTGGCGGCGAGGCTCATCATCGCGTTGCGCCAGAAGCCTTGCCAGGCACGGACGACCGAGAAGGCGATGAAGCGCACCAGCGGCATCGGCTAGTACTCCCGCTCGTACGCGGCGCCGGACTCGTCGCGCACCAGGGTGCCGTGCTCGAGCGCCAGGACCCGACGGCGCATCGCGTTCACGATCTCCTGGTTGTGGGTGGCCATGAGCACCGTGGTCCCCATCGCGTTGATCTGGATCAGGAGCTGGATGAGGTCCCAGCTGGTGACCGGGTCGAGGTTGCCGGTCGGCTCGTCCGCGATCAGCATCGCCGGGTCGTGGACCAGAGCCCGGGCGATGGCGGTGCGCTGCTGCTCCCCGCCGGAGAGCTGCGCCGGGAGGTGCTCATCGTGCTCGTGGAGGCCGACCAGGTTGAGGAGGCGCGGGACGCGGCGCCGGATCTCGGCACTCGTCGCGCCGGTCACCTCCAGGGCAAAGGCGACGTTCTCGTAGACCGTCTTCGCGGGGAGCAGCCTGAAGTCCTGGAAGACGATCCCGATCCGGCGACGGAGCGCCGGAACCTGGCCGCGCCGCATGGTGGACAGGTCCCGTCCCGCAACCACGACCCGGCCGGCGGTGGGGAGCTGCTCGCGGATGAGGAGCCGGATGAAGGTGCTCTTTCCCGCCCCCGACGGGCCGACCAGGAAGACAAAATCGCCCTCGGGGATGTTGACGTTCACGTCGACCAGGGCGACCTTGCCGTTGGGGTAGGTCATGCCGACGTCGACCATGGTGATGACCGGCTCCGCGACCTCGGGCACCGCCACGTACGGGCGGCGAAGCGTCTCCGTCACGTGGCGGCCACCTCGCCGATCCGTGAGCGCAGGTAGCCCTCGATGAAGGCGTCCAGGTCGCCGTCCAGCACCGCGGTCGGGTTCGAGGTCTCGACGCCGGTGCGCAGGTCCTTGACCATGGTGTACGGCTGCAGGACGTAGCTGCGGATCTGGTTCCCCCAGCCCGCCTCGACATGCTGCCCGCGGAGCCGCGCCATCTCCGCCTCGCGTTCCTCCTCGGCTCGCTCGACCAGCTTCGCGCGCAGCACCGCCATCGCTCGCTCCCGGTTCTGGATCTGGCTGCGCTCGTTCTGGCAGGTGACCACGATGCCGGTGGGCAGGTGGGTGATGCGCACCGCCGAGTCGGTCTTGTTGACGTGCTGCCCTCCGGCGCCGGAGGCACGATAGGTGTCGAGCTTGAGGTCGCCCTCGTCGATCTCGATCGCGGCGTCCTCGGGCACCTCGGGCATCACCTCGACCAGCGCGAAGCTGGTGTGACGGCGGTTCTGCGAGTCGAAGGGGCTGATGCGCACCAGGCGATGCACGCCACGCTCGCTGCGCAGCCGGCCGTATGCCCAGCGGCCATCGATCGCGACCGTGACGCTCTTCAGGCCGGCCTCCTCGCCCTCGGTCTGGTCGAGGATCTCGGTCCGATAGCGGTTGCGCTCCGCCCAGCGCAGGTACATGCGCAGCAGCATCTCCGCCCAATCCTGGCTCTCCGTGCCGCCTGCGCCGGCATGGACCGATACGATCGCCGGCCGTTCGTCGTACGGCTCGGAGAGGAGGAGGCGCCCCTCCATCCGGTTCCAGTCGCCGCTGAGGGCAGCGAGGTCGCGCTCGAGGTCGGCGGCAATCTCGGCTCCGCCATCGGGCTCAGCGGCTGCCAGCTCGGCCATCTCGGCCAGTGCGCTGGCGCGGGCGCCGAGCTCCTGCCAGGCACCGATCTCCTCGCGCAGCTCATCGGCGCGGCGGAGCACAGCCTGTGCGGCCGCGGGATCGTCCCAGAGTCCGGGATCGGAGGATCGCGAGGTCAGCTGCGCGAGCTCGAGTTCCTTGGCGGGCAAGTCAAAGGCGCACCGCCGTATCGGCCACGAGGCGCGCAAGCCGCAGCGCCTCGTCCTTAATTGCGTCCAAGGGCCGCCACCATGGGGAGCTCCATCTCGCCCAACCGGACGCTCTTGCTGCGGACCCTGGCCGGGTTGACGCAGGGGCAGTAGTCCTTGCGCGGGCACGAGCCGCAGTTGCCGTCACAGTCGAGGGTCATGGCGTAGCTGCAGCGCATGCAATCGCGCTCGCAGACGATGAGGTCTTCGTAGGGGAGGGAGGGGTCTCGGAAGCGGGTGACCAGCGGCAGCTCGGTCGTCGGAGGGTCGGGAGTGAGGGTCTCGGAGCCTCGACGAGGGGTGGTCAGCTGCTTCACGTAGCCCTCCTCTTGCGAGGAATCGCGAGGTCACTAGGCCTCGCGATCCTGAGCCCGTATGGTAGCCGGTCGCTTCCGATTCGCCAACCCCCAAGTCAGGCCGATTCAGGCTCCGTGGCAACGCTTGTACTTCTTGCCGGAGCCGCACCAGCAGGGATCGTTGCGACCGAGCTTCGGGCCCGCCCTGGCGGTCTGGGGCCGGGCGCCCGAGCCGCCGCCACCGGAGACTGCCGCAGCCGTGGCGGACGCGGCGACCGCGCTCCCGGTCACGTCCGGCCGGCTCTCCATCATCGGTCGCGACTGGCGCTGCGCCACCGGTTCGCGAGTCAGGGTCACGCGGAAGACCGTGTGGGTGATGTCGTGGCGGATGGTGGTCTTCAGCTCGTCGAACATCCGGTACGCCTCGACCTTGAACTCGTTGAGCGGGTCGCGCTGGCTGTAGGCCCGCAGCCCGATGCCGCGCCGCATGTCGTCGACCGCGGTGAGGTGCTCCACCCAGAGCGAGTCGATGACGCGGAGCAGGACGAGTCGCTCGAGAACGAGCATCCCCTCGTCGCCGACTTCGGCGCGCTTGCGCTCGTATGCCTCCTCCACCAGCTCGACCAGGATGGTCGCGACCAGGTCCGCATCGATGAGGTCGTCGATCGCGGCCAGGGCTCGCGGCTCGAGGGTCGGCACCATGGTGGTGAGCTGGGTCTTGAGGCCGTCACGGTTCCACTCGGCCGGGTACTCGGCCGCGGTGTGTTCGGTGACGAGGGCGCGAACCTCCTCCTCGAGCATCGCCAGCACCGTGGGGGCCAGCGTGTCGGAACGAAGGATCCGCTCGCGCTCGTGGTAGATCGTCTCGCGCTGGCGGTTGATCACGTCGTCGTACTGCACGACGTGCTTGCGAGTGTCGAAGTTGAAGCCCTCGACGCGGGTCTGCGCGCCCTCGATGGTGCGGCTGACCGTGCGCGACTCCAGGGCGGTTTCGTCGTTGAAGCCGAGGGTGCGCATGATCGACTGGACGCGGTCGCTGGCGAAGCGCCGCATCAGGTCGTCCTCCAGCGACAGGTAGAACCGCGTGCTCCCCGGGTCGCCCTGGCGGCCGGCCCGCCCGCGCAGCTGGTTGTCGATACGGCGCGCCTCGTGTCGCTCGGTCCCGACGATGTGCAGCCCGCCGGCGGCCACCACCCGCTCGCGATCCTCGGCGCAGAGCCGGTCGGCCTCGGCCAGCGCAGCGGCGTACTGCTCGGGCGACGCCTCCAGAACGGTCATCCCCTTCTTGTGCAGCAGCTCGGCCGCCAGCATCTCCGGGTTGCCGCCCAGGATGATGTCGGTGCCGCGGCCGGCCATGTTGGTGGCGATGACGACGTTGCCCCTGCGCCCGGCCTGGGCGACGATCTCGGCTTCCTTCTCGTGGAACTTGGCGTTCAGCACGCTGTGCCTGATGCCGCGGCGCGTGAGCATCTCGCCGAGCATCTCGCTGACCTCGACGCTGATCGTTCCGACCAGGACCGGCCGGCCCTGCTCATGCTCCTCGACGATCTCGTCGACGACGGCGCCCCACTTGCCCTTCTGGCTGGCGAAGACGAGGTCGACGAAGTCGTCCCGGATCATCGGCTGGTTGGTGGGGATGGCGACGACCTCGAGGTCGTAGATCTTGTGGAACTCCTCCGCTTCGGTCTCGGCCGTGCCGGTCATGCCGGAGAGCTTGTCGTACATGCGGAAGTAGTTCTGGAAGGTGATCGTCGCCAGCGTGCGCGACTCGTTCTGGATCTTCACCCCCTCCTTCGCCTCGACCGCCTGGTGCAACCCCTCGCTCCAGCGCCGTCCCGGCATCAGGCGACCGGTGAACTCGTCGACGATCACGACCTCGCCGTCCTTGACCACGTAGTCGCGGTCGCGCTTGTAGAGCGCCTCTGCCTTGAGGGCCTGCTCGAGGTGACGGGCCATCGAGAAGTCGTTGTCGAAGAGGTTGTCGACCCCCAGCCACTTCTCCATCTTGTCCGTCCCGGCCTCGGTGATCGCCACCTGCCGGAACTTCTCGTCCAGGATGTAGTCCTCCTCGGCCTTCAGGCGGGGCACGAGACGGGCGAACTGGAGGTACTTGTCGGCCGATTCCTCGGCCGCCCCGGAGATGATCAGCGGGGTCCGCGCCTCGTCGATGAGGATGTTGTCGACTTCGTCCACGATCGAGAAGAAATGGCCGCGCTGCACGCGCTGGCCGAGGTCGATGACGAGGTTGTCGCGGAGGTAGTCGAACCCGAACTCGTTGTTGGTTCC
>Ga0214472_10005306_pt1 | contig 13557 bp, 11 predicted proteins | sample RVTome_6_FD_207662 | JGI IMG/M metagenome (GOLD analysis project Ga0214472, IMG submission 207662) | Soil microbial communities from uranium-contaminated site in the Upper Colorado River Basin, Wyoming, United States - RVT140D175 | ecosystem: Environmental > Terrestrial > Soil > Contaminated >... | reverse complement strand
GGCGGAAGCGGTCTGGTGGAAAAACCGCTGGAACTGGACATTCCGATCTATATCGGCTCCATGTCCTTCGGCGCGCTTTCGGCAAGCGCCAAGGCGGCGCTCGGCTATGGCGCCTCGAAGGTCGGTTCGATGACCTGCACCGGCGAAGGCGGCATGCTGGAAGACGAGCGCGAGGCCTCCAGGACCCTGGTCTATCAGATGACGCCGTCCCGCTACATGCTGGATCTCGACCATCTGCGCCGCGCCGACGCGATCGAGATTGCCGTGGGGCAGGGGGCGAAACCCGGCACCGGTGGATTGCTGCTCGGCATGAAGGTCTCGGAACGGGTCGCCAGGATGCGTTCGCTGCCGCCAGGCGTCGATCAGCGCTCGACGGTCCGGCATCCGGATTTCCTCGGCGCCGACGACATGCAGGTCAAGATCGAGGAATTGCGGCTGGCGACCGATTACAAAGTGCCGATCATCGTAAAGATGGGGGCCACCAGACCGCGATACGACGTGGCCATCGCGGCCAAGGCCGGCGCCGACATCATCGTCGTCGACGGCGCCGAGGGCGGCACCGGCGCCTCGCCGGAACTGCTGCTCAACCATACCGGCATTCCGTGCATGACCGCGATCCGCGCCGCCCGCGAAGCGCTGGACGATTGCGGCATGACCGGCAAGGTCTCCCTGGTCGCCGCCGGTGGCATCCGCTCCGGCGTCGATGCCGCCAAATGCCTGGCGCTCGGCGCTGATGCGGTGATGATCGGCAATGCCGCGATGATGGCGCTCGGCTGCAATTCGCCGCGTTACGCCGAGGATTATGCGGCGCTCGGCACGGCGCCGGGAAAATGCCACCATTGCCATACGGGCCTCTGTCCGGTCGGCATCACCACCCAGGACCCGGAACTGGAAAAACGCATGGACGTCGCCGCCGGCGCCGAGCGCGTGGCCCGCTTCCTGACCGCCATGACCATGGAAGTGACCCTGCTCGCCAAGGCCTGCGGCAAATCCACGGTGCATAATCTGGAAGTCGAAGACCTGCGCGCCCTGTCGCTGGAAGCCTCGGCCTTTACCGGCGTCAAGCTTGCCGGCATCGACCGGGAGTTCCGCTGGTAAAGACCATTTTTCGGCAAGCGGTATTTATTGGGAAAACACCAGCAGCGTGTCGAAGTCTTCAAGCACGATATGCACCGCGCCGGCCCTGTCGTAGCGGGTGATGTCGGGCGTCGGCCGAATGCCGTCGAGCCCGGCGAGGTCCGTCACATGCAGGTGCAAGGCGCCGAACATGGCGGTGCGCCCTTTCAAATCGCGCGCGCCGTCGCCGTATCGGCGCGCATAGGCCTCAGGTGTCAGAAACCGCAGACGCTGTCCGGTTTCCAGCGTGATGAGCGTCGTCTCGGGATGCGCCAGATCGGCCTCGGGCGCTCCGATCGCGCGCCGCAGATTGGTCGCCTCGGCCTCAGGCGCTTCCGCGACCATCACCAATTCGGCAAATCCCGATGCCGTATTTGCATGGGTTTGCCATTCGGCCCGCCACAAAAGCTCGGGCGTCAGATGCTGGCAGAAATACAGCCGACCGACGCCAAAGGCGTCGGCGCGCACCGCGACGGTGCGAAACCGGGCGTCCCGGGCGGTCCCGTCCGACAGGAATACCGGGCGGGAAAACGATTTCGGCGGGTCGCCGGCAAGGCCAACCGCGCGCAGATGCGCATGGGTCGCGTCAATATCGTCGCTCTTGAACACCAATCCATTGAGCCCGCGGGGCGCCTCGGCGATTTCCGGGCGCTGTGCCGCGGCATCCGCCGGCAGGCCGATCAGTTCCAGATAATCCTGGCCGAACATCATCAGATGATTGACGGATCCGAGCGTGTGATGACCGCGCGGCGTCAGACAGAAGCCCAGGCCGGAGAAAACCTGTTCGGCGCGGTTCATCTCGAAACGGACATTGATCACGATGTGATCGAGGCGGGCGGGGGTCATCGATTGGCTCACCGGTCGTGCAACACGCCTGACTTATGCGCGTTGGTATTACCCAATGGCTGGGCATCCGGCAAGCAATCAAAGCGGCCGGCGTCTTATGGCTGACCTCAATTCCCCGCATTCTCATTATACGCCGCCGACCAGATATTCGGCGAGATATCGCATTGAAGCCCCTCGAATTTCTGGCCGACCTGATAGGGGTCGTGGGGCGCCGCGATGATTCCATGCATGTCCGGCTCCCGTAGAATCTGTATGCGTCGCGAACCGGACCGTGCGCAGCGGTCCGCGCGTTTAAGACAGCGTATCGCTGTAAAAAGCAATTTAACAGGGAATAATTTGAAACAAACACTTCAATAAATATCGTAACCATAAGGACTGAGGAAAAATTCCGGCGTCGGGTTGCAAGACGGTCACGGTCTCTGGTCGCGGTGCCATTCGACGGGCAAACGACTTGTCTTCGGCTGTTCCGGAGTTTTTTGGCGGACCGGCTTGCGAACCGGTGTAGATTTGAGCAAATAACGAAAAGCTCGTGCGTCCGACGCGCGCAAATAAGCAAAAACCGAGGAAACGAGAGGAAACAAAATGCCGTCTATTCTGCCTGAGGATATTGAAAAGGCGCTGCTTGTCGGACGGGTTTGGCGGGAGGATGTGTCCGGCCCGGCAATCGTCACACTGCGCGGCGGCGACGTCGTCGACATCACCTGCCGCGAATTTCCGACCATGCGCGACCTGCTGGAAAGCGACGATCCCGTCGCAAATGCGCGCCGGGCGCCGGGTCCGGTTCTGTGTTCCCTCGGCGCGCTTCTGGAACAGGGCGCGGGCGCGCCGCGCCTGCTTGCGCCGATCGATCTGCAAGCCATCAAGGCCTGCGGCGTGACCTTTGCCGAGAGCATGCTGGAACGGGTCATCGAGGAGGCGGCCGGCGGCGACCCGGACCGGGCGGAGACCATCCGCAGGGATATCGTCAGCATGATCGGCACGGATCTGTCGACGATCAAACCCGGTTCGGCGCAGGCTGAACTTCTCAAGCAGGACCTGATCGACCGGAGCCTGTGGTCGCAATATCTCGAAGTGGGCATCGGTCCCTATGCCGAGGTCTTCACCAAGGCGCAGCCGATGAGCGCGGTGGGGCATGGCGCGGAAATAGGCATTCATGAAATCTCGACCTGGAACAACCCGGAGCCGGAAGTCGTGCTGGCGGTTGCCGGCGACGGGCGCATCGTCGGTGCCATGCTCGGCAACGACGTCAATCTGCGCGACGTGGAAGGCCGTTCGGCGCTTCTCCTGGGCAAGGCCAAGGACAACAACGCCTCGACGGCTTTGGGACCGTTCATCCGGCTTTTCGACGAGGATTTTTCCCTCGACGACGTGCGCGCGACCGATGTCGGGCTGCGGGTCGAGGGCGAAGACGGTTTTCTGCTCGAAGGCGGCAGTTCCATGTCGAAGATTTCCCGCGACCCGGTAGATCTCGTCGCCGCCACGATCGGCGCGCATCATCAATATCCCGACGGCTTCGTGATCTATCTCGGCACCATGTACGCTCCGGTCAAGGACCGGGATGCGCCCGGCATGGGCTTCACCCATCACGACGGAGATATCGTGACCATCTCGGCGCCCCGGCTTGGCGCCCTGGTCAACACGGTGCGCCGCTCGCACCAATGCCCGCCCTGGACCTTCGGCACGGCGGCGCTGATGCGCAATCTGTCAGCGCGCGGCTTGATCTGAGCGCGCCGGGCCGCGGCTCCATGATCCGGGCCTGCGGAATTGTGGGGGAGATCGATGAGCGCCACTACCTTGGATAGGGCTTGCCTTTTATTTCGTATAGGCCCTAATCTCCAAGCCCGCGTCCAGACGGGTAACCAAGGGAGCGAAGCCAATGTCGGAAAACGATTCTACGGTCTCCTCGTCGCAAGCGGTGGATCAAACCATTGTCCGTGCCGCCATCCACCCCGCGATCGGCATCGGCCGGGTCGGCAATGCGCCCGACGCCTGTTATATCGGGCCGCAAGTGCCCGATCCGGCGCCGAAGCCGGAAGGCTTCTACCGGGATTCCTCCGGCGCTTTGAAACGCGAGGCGGCTTTGTTCCGGGTATACGGCCTGAACGCCGCCGGCGAAGCCGTGCGCGAACTCGATGCGGACTGCGCCGATATCCGCTGGACCGTGCACCTGGCGAACCAGAAGGCGGCCTGGTACGAATTCCAGCTTGCCCTCGACATTCCCGAAGCCGCCGCCGCGCCTGCATCGAACCGGCGCAACGCCGCGGTGAAGGACCGCTCCAGCCTCATTATCGACCCCGGCCCGCGCAGCATTTCCGGCTGTGACGAAAGCGGACCGGGCTACGCCTTCGACAGCGGTCAATTCATGGGAAAAACCGTTTATCTCGGCGAAGTGCGCACCGACGACAAAGGCCGCTTGATCGTGCTCGGCGGCCATGGTGTCTCGGCCTCCCATGACGGGTCGAAGGCGACCACATTCGCCAACAATGACGGCTGGCATGACGACGTTTCCGACGGGCCGGTGACCGCCACGGTCACCCTTGACGGCCGGGAGCTTCAGGTCGATCCGGCCTGGATGGTGGTGGCGCCGCCGAATTACGGACCCAATCTGAAATCCGTGCGCACCATGCATGACCTGATGCTCGATGTCGCCGTCCGGGCGGGCCACGCGCCGCTGCCGTCCGAGGCCTCGTTCACGCGGGACATCCAGCCGCTGCTGGAGCGGCTTTCGGGCCTGCAATGGGCCAATAAGGGGTTCGCCGCCCAGTTCGGCTGGGGCGGGCCGAACCATCTGATCAGCCCGGACTGGCTGGAAAAACTTTCCAGCCCGTCGAACGACCACAAGGAATTGCGGCTGCAGATTGCCAACGCGTTCCGTGTTTTCGAACGCGACGGTTACGCGCCCATGCCCTGGCCCTGGTTGTACGGAGACGCCATGAACGTTCCGCCGGTCAAGGTCGCGCGCCAGAACGCCATGGTCACCGACACGCAGATTCGCCTGCTGCGCCTGTGGGCCGCCGGGCATTTCGCCGACGATTACGATCCTTTCGCCAAGCCGCCGCAAAGCATCGACGATTTTCCGATGGCGGACCGGCCGGCCATGCTCGACAAGGCGGCGCTGGATTTCTGTCTGGCGGACGCTTTCCATCCGGGCTGCGAAATGACCTGGCCCATGCGCCACGCCTCCATATACCAGGCGCCGTTCCGTATCCGGCACCGTCCGGCGGCGGACAAGGCGCCCAATTACGGGTCGCAATTGACGCCTGAGGTTGCGGTCTCCGAAAACGGCCCGCTCTACGCCCAGGCGCCGGGCGACATCTGCCGCTGGATGGCCGTGCCCTGGCAGACGGACACGGCCAGCTGCCGCTCCGGCTACAATGCCGGCTACGGCGTGCGCTACGATCCTTATCTGCCGACCTTCTGGCCGGCCCGTGTGCCCAACCAGGTCCTGACCGAAGCGGATTATTCCCTGGTCATGGACCAGTCGGCGCCGATGGACCGGCGGATCGCCGCGTTTTCCCGCCGGGCAAGCTGGTTCCGGACCCTCGGACCCGGCGGCTATATGGCCCAGATCAATACCATGATCGACCATTTCGATCAGATGGGCGTGCTGGAGACCCAGAAGGGGATCGAGGACGATCCGAATTTTCCGCCGGTCATGCAGGTCGAGGTCCGTGGCCCTGAGGCCCCGCCGGCGCCGAACCCGGAAATGGCCATGACGCCGATGCATGTGGAGGCCCCGCAGGGCGCGGACACCCCCTCCGATGCGGCCGTGCAGGCGGTCGAGGCCGCGGGCCTGGAGATGGACGAAGTGACCGTCGGCTATATCGAAAAGGTCCGGCGGTTCCCGCACGGGCTCGGAAACTAGCACCCACGGCGGGGGTTTGAGAGTGCGGATCTGCGACGTGGCGATTGTCGGCGCCGGTCCGGCCGGTGCGGCCGCCGCCCATGTGCTGGCGCCCGGCCACGATGTCGTGCTCCTGGAACGGGAGGCGGCCGACGGCGCGCGGATCGGTGAATCCCTGGTTCCCGCCTGCCGGCCGATCCTGGCCGATCTCGGCCTTTTCGAAAAGGTCGTGGCGGACGGCCATGCGCCCTATAACGGCAACATTTCGATCTGGGGCGCGGCGCAGCCGGCGCGCCGGGATTTTCTGTTCGATCCGGACGGAGCCGGTCTGCATCTGGATCGGGCGCGTTTCGACGGCCGGTTGCGCTGTGAGGCGGTGGCAAACGGCGCGGAACTGATGCGGCCGGCGGCGCTTGCCGGTGTGGATTATGCGCCGGGATCAGAGCATCCCTGGCGCCTTGCTGTGGCGGTGGCTGCCGGGCGTCGCCGCGTCGCGTGCCGCGTGCTTATCGACGCGACCGGTCGCTCGTCGCATGTCGCCCGGGCGCAAGGCGCCGTTCGCTGCAGTCTCGACACCCTGGTCAGTGTTTACGCGCTGAGCCCGGAGCGGCTGGGCGGTGGATCCCCTGACACCTTCACCACTCTGGAGGCGGTCCGCGACGGCTGGTGGTATGGGGCGCAGCTGCCCGGCGGGCGCACCGTGCTGGCTTTTCACACCGACGGCGACGATCCCGCCCTCGGCCAGATGCAAACGTCCGGCGGCTTTGCGGGCGCCGCCGGGCGGACCGTGCTGATAGGGGAGATCCTGGCGTGGGCCGGCGGGCTGTTCGGTCCCGCCCGCGTCAAGGCCGCCAACAGCTCCCGTCTGGACAGGGCCGCCGGAACCGACTGGCTCGCGGTCGGCGACGCGGCCTGCGCGTTCGATCCCCTGTCGTCGCAAGGCCTGTTCAACGCGCTTTTCACCGGCCTGACGGGTGCACAAGCCATCGCGGCGCGCCTGGCCGGGGACGCGGCGGCATTCGGGCGCTATGACGCAAGGATCGCATCGGTTTTCGCCGCCTATCGCACCAATCTCAAAGCCTATTACGGCCTGGAACGGCGTTGGCCCGCAAGCCGTTTCTGGCGTCGCCGGCAGGAGGCGGCGCCTACAGCGCCATGACGCCGTCATAGAGCAGCTTCGCCGCGAGAAGCGTCAGGATGACTGCCAGGACCCGGTGAAACAGCACATCGTTCATTTTGACCAGGCAGCGCTTGCCGATGACGGTGCCGACAAATCCCGAAAGGATCATCGCGCCGACCAGTCCGAGATAGGGGGCAAAAGCGAAGCCAAGCAGACCGAAAACCACGATCTTGATCAGATGCTGCACCACCATGCAGGCCGCGTGGGTCGCCACATGCTCGAGCCTGCCAAGTTTCAACGTCTTTACCATGGCGGCGACGAAGGTGCCGGTCGCTCCGAAGAACATGGTTAAGAAACTGGAAAAGGCGCCGCTGCCGACGACCGCAAGCCGGCCCTTCATGCCGACCGGCGGAAACCAGACCGACCAGAGGATGAAGCCGGCCAGCCCGATCTTCAAAACGCCCGGCGACAATTGCACCGCCGTCAATCCGCCGAGGCTCGCGCCGAGCACCGCGCCGAGCGCGAAGGGCATCAGGACCGGCCATTGCACATGGCTTGCCATGATGGCCATACGCCCGGCATTCGACCCGATCTGCACCGCGCCATGCACCGGGATCAGCGCCTGCGCCGGCACGATGACCGCCATGAGTGCGAGCATGACCACGCCGCCGCCAATGCCGGCGGCGGCGGTGATGAACGAGGTCAGCGCACTGAAGGCGACCAGCGCCATCGAAGCGTGCAGACTGATGTCCGGGGGGAGAAAAGAATCCATTTTCGGGGCGTTGCAGATTTGATCTTATGTGCCGCATTAGCACGGAACGCCGGGCCGGTCGCGCAAATACTGGGCGCGCGCGCTTCAGGCTCTCGTTTGTGCAAGAATTAAAGTACTGTCCCCGCAATGCCAGCCATCGAACCGGTCTTTCACGGCGATGGACTCTGTCGAGAATTGAAGGCTCGAAACCGGCTTCGCATCGACCACGATTTGGCAAGCGCTGTCGTGGAATACACAAGCATCGGCGAATTTTGCATGCATCGGGAAATGGATGCGCACGGGGAGAATTTTCAACTGGACCGGTCACAAAACCAAATTAAGGTGGCAGCAACAAAAACTCTCGATTACGGTGATGGCACCGCAACGAACTGGGGCACAGCAACGAACAGGGGCACCGCCATGCGCAATCGGCATCGCAACCGCAACCACGACCGGCGCGCGGCGCGGCTTGCCGGTTTTTTCCTCTGGGCCTCGCTGGTCCCGGTGATCATCGTCGCGGCGACGGTCGGATCGGCAGCACAGACGGTGAAGCTGCAGCAGGTGCCGCCGGGAAAGGAACAGCGCCTTTCCAGTTATCTCCAAGCGGACGGGCCGAGCGGCACCGCCAGAATTACCATCAACCTGAACCAGGATTCGGATTGGGAGACGAAGACGAACTGGACCATCGACATCGGGGGCGACAACCGCATGACGGTCAGGAGCGCGTTCGACAGCCGGTATCTGGCGCGCGACCCTTCGGGCGCGATCGTTCTGAACGAGGATAGCGGGCCCGATGCCGAGTGGACGCTTTCGTGCAACAGGGACGGCTCATTTGCGATCGGCGCGCCCGCAGACCTCCGCCCGTCGGGATTGCTCGACAAAGCCCTGTTTGCGGACGGCTTCGGGACGACCTCCTATACCGAGCCGAAATCCTACGGCAGCCCGTCGGTCTGGCTGGCGTGGTCGGCGGTGCCGCCATTCGCGGCCGCCGCACTGGAGGAGGTGGTGGACACGCTGGCGCGGACCGGGAGCCTGGCAACACTCCGGGGCGAGGACCGGACGCGGATCCTGCTCGCGCTGTCGGCGCTGCCGGCGATGAGCCGGACCGACGGGGACGCCTATCTGAAGCGCATGGCCGCCGCGACCCTCTTCACCTCCGAAGACGGCAGGAGGACAAGCGGTCTCGCGGTGCCTGCGTCCGTGCCCCGGGTCACGAAAGAGGTCCTGCTCTCCGGCGACGTTCTGGACGCGGTCGAAGACTCCTCTCCCGCCGCCGCGGCGTTCAAGCCGCACGAAAGCCAGTTCTATTCCACCGGCCTTTACGCAGCTCCCGGCGAGACCATCGACTTCATCTTTCCGCAGGCTCTCGTCGACCGGAACGCGGAAATCCGGATCGGTCACATGGATACGGTGATCTGCGGCAATGCCGCGGTGAAGCGCTATCCGTTCTCCCTGGTTTCGACGACCTCGATCACGGGGACGTCGATGGCGGTCTCCAACCCGTTCGGCGGGGTGATCCAGATCCGGGGCGACCGCAAGGGGAAGGCGCCCTTCGATCCGAACGGGATCGCCTTCACGGTATCCGGCGCGGTCGAGATGGCCGTTATCGAAACCGGCGAAAACAACAAAGCGGTCGACGGCAAGCTCGAGCGGATGAAGGCGCCGTGGGCGGAAGTACGCGGAACGCGCATCGCGGCGATCCTGCCGGCTGCCGAACTCAAAGCAGTGAAAGATCATGCCCGCGGGATCGGCCTGTGGGAGCGCGTCGCCGAAGCGCAGGACCACTTCACGGGCCAACGCCGTGGCCTGAAGGGTCCCGACCTGATCGCCTTCGACGCCCAGATGCCGCCCGGTACCGGCGCCTATACCACCGGCGGGCGGCTGGTCCGCGCACCATTGTCGTGGATCGCCGACTATCTGGACCCCGCTCCCGCGACCGCCTGGGGACTTGCGCACGAGATCGGCCACATGCACCAGGCCCCTGCATGGACCCTGCTCGCCGGGTCCGGCGAGATCTCGGTCAACTTCATGACGCTCGAGGCGTTCCGGACCGTGTGGCGACTGAACTTCTCTGAGGCGGCACTGGCGTCCGGCCCCTTCTGCGACCGGCAGCGGTTCCGGCAAATCGCCGACTTCCTGGCTCTCGACGCAAAGGAGAAGCGGAAGAGATGGGAGAAGACGATGCCCGATCCGCCGATCGACAGCTTCATCGGTCTCACCCCGTTCGCGCTGATCGGCGAGGAGTTCGGCTGGGATGCGTTTGCCGCGGCGCTCGCCTCTTACGCCTCCGACACGAGCCTTGCCGGCCGGAGTACGGAGACCAGCGCCCAGACTCTGGCAATCCAGCTCTCCAAGGCCGTGAAACACAACCTTTCCGCCTATTTCGCCCTGTGGGGGCTCGAGCTTTCCGGCCCGGCCAAGGCCCATCTCGAGTCGCTCAAACTTCCCGACTGGGCGCCGGACTCGGCCCACCACAAGGTGCTGCCGTTCAGGCACCAGGCCTTCGTCGGGCTGGACCCGGAGGCGGTGAAGTGCCGCTCGTGGCGCGACCTTGGGGGAGGTCCGGTCGAGCCGGGCCTTGCCCGCATCCAGGCCCCGCGGTTCGAGCGGTTGAGGGACAGATATTCCGGCAACGTCCTGTGGACCCGGGGCGGGCGCGAGATCTACCTCAACCTGCGTCTCGATCGGCGCTGCGGCACCTGCGCGAAGCACCTGCTCTATTACGGCCTGCGCGGCCGCAGTTCGGTGGTGAAACTGGACGAAACCGAGGCCAAGTCCGTCGAGGACGCCTATGCCCCGTTCCGCGACCGCGCCAACCTGCGCTACATCACGATTCAGGCTCCGCTGAGAAAGGGCGTCTACGAGGTCGTGGCGATCGCCGTACCGGCCGCCGACCCGCAGCAGGCGCAGCTGGCGCTGCAGCGCCTGCGGGACGGCCGGCCGGAGGACGTCGAAGCGTTCGCGCTGGTGATCGTCGACAACTAGCGGTTCACTGTTTCACGGAAACAGCCAGCGCGCTTATACTGTCGGTCCGATCCATTCAGGACATTTGCCAGCGGGCGTTGGGAGTCTCGCCGAAGTGGTTGATTCGATGCTTGCGCCTTCAGGACGAGGCGGGCGAGGCGCTGTAGCGCGGCCAGTCTCCGCCCATTCTCCGCCCATTCTCCGGATGTCCAGGCTCAACCGTGCGCGGCGGCCTTCATCGATCGACAACCGCTCGACATAGTTCAGATGTTCGTAACACTTCCCCATCGCATCGCTCCTGTTTCAGCCGACAGGATTGTGCCCTGTTGCACTTACTTTTGGAACGCGCGCCACAGCTTTTCAGTAACTGTCACCGGAAACCAACTTTCCCTTTCAAACCTTGATGGATATAGCACTTAGTGCTATATAAGCCAATGACAGAACGAGTGTTCAAGACAGCTTGGTTCGCCAAGGCGGCGAAGAAGGCGCGAATCTCCGACAAGGCGTTGTCGAAGGCAATCCATCAGGTTGCCCTCGGTCAGGCCGATGATCTCGGCGGTGGCGTGTTCAAGAAGAGGCTCAACGACAACATGCATCGTTCAATCGTTCTGGCAAAGGCCGGAGGATTCTGGGTGTTCGCCTATCTCTTCGCCAAGAAGGATCGGGCGAACATCGATGACGATGAGCTTCTTGCATTCCGGAAGCTCGCCGATCTCTACCGCCGCAAGACGAAAGCCGACCTCGAAGCGGAAATCGAAACCGGCACACTGTTGGAGATAGACCATGGCGACTAAACGCAAGTTCAAGAGCGATGCCTTCGAGGCAATCCATAGTGCGGTCGATGGAATGTTTGCGGCTGGGACCATCGACAAGGAAACGATGCGGACCTTCGATGAAGATTGCCTTGTTTTCCCGCAGGAACTGACGCCCGGCGAAATCAAGGCGCTGCGCGAGAACAACCATGTCAGCCAGCCGGTCTTTGCCCGTTATCTGAACACGAGCCAGTCGACGGTCCAGAAGTGGGAAACGGGGGCTAAACGGCCGAGCGGACCGGCGCTCAAGCTCCTGTCGCTCGTGCAGAAGCACGGGCTGCAGATGCTTGCATAGCGGGGTCTCAGCTCCATGCGTAAAAACCGAACTCTTGAGCAGGTTTGTTCCGGTAGATGACAGTAACAAAAATATAGGGGGGCCGCCCAAAACGTCTCCGACGGCGTCACTTCGGTCCTGCAGAACTATTACGGTTGTGTCGACGATCTCAATCTGACCAATATCTGGGACGGGCTGAATACGTAGCAAAACCAGAGCTTCTGGCACACTGCAACGGAGCGGATCCAGAATGCCGACGATCCCTGGGGCGAACTGACATTTTACCACGACGATTCCGACAACCGCACCAACCGGATTCTGACACTTGGTGGGGCGACGACCTCGGATTATTATGGTTATCCCTCAACGTCGAACCGGCTGACCAGCATCACGCGCAACGGCAATGCGCATCGCTCATTCGCGCTCGACAATGCCGGCAACACGACGTCGGACGCCGAGACCGGCGGATCGACCAAGGCGTTCGCCTATGACAGAGCTGGCCCGGGGAATTTGAACAGCCGGATAAGTGGATTTTCTGCCTGACAGCGGCCATGATAGCCGCGGATCAGGAGATAATATGACGAAACGCACCCGCCGCAACCATACACCAGGCTTCAAGGCGAAAGTGGCTCTGGCCGCTCTCAAGGGCGATCGGACGCTGGCCGAACTGGCTCAGGTTTTCGATGTCCACCCGAACCAGATCACCTCCTGGAAAGCACAATTGCTGGAAGGTGCCGCCGGCGTCTTCGGCTCGAGCGCGGCACGCCTGGAAGCTGCGCCTGTCGATGTGAAGACACTGCATGCCAAGATCGGAGAGCTGACGCTGGAGAACGATTTTTTAGAAGGCGCGCTCAGCAAGGCCGGCATGCTGAGCGCAAAGCGATGATCGACCGTTCTCACCCGCTGTCGATTTCTCGTCAGGCCAAAGTTTTGAACATCAGCCGGGGCAGTGCCTATTACCGGCCCCGACCCGTGTCGGCGGAAGCTTTGGCGATCATGCGGCGCATCGACGAATTGCACCTGGAATTTCCCTTCATGGGCAGCCGGATGTTGCGCGACATGCTCGTCCGGGAAGGGCTGGAGATCGGCCGCCAGCGCGTTGCGACGATGATGAAGCGCATGGGCATCGCGGCGATCTATCGCCGGCCCAATACGTCCAAACCCGCGGCAGGCCACAAGATCTACCCGTATCTGCTGCGCGGGCTGAAGGTCGAGCGTGCCAACCACGTGTGGGCAATGGATATCACGTACATTCCCATGGCCCGCGGCTTTGTCTATCTCGCCGCCGTCATCGACTGGTCGAGCCGGCGCGTGCTCAGTCACCGCATATCGATCACGATGGAGGCCGATTTCTGCATCGAGGCGCTGCAGGAGGCTTTGGCCAGGTACGGCAGACCCGAGATATTCAACACCGACCAGGGCAGCCAATTCACCAGCCTCGACTTCACCGGGGTGCTGATCGATAACAAGATCGCGATCAGCATGGATGGCAAGGGCGCCTGGCGTGACAACGTGTTCGTCGAGCGGCTGTGGAAATCGGTGAAATATGAAGAGGTGTATCTGCACGCCTACGACAGCGTCAGCCAGGCGCGCGCCGCGATCGGCCGTTACCTGGAATTTTACAACACACGCCGGGCGCATTCGAGCCTTGACCGGCGCACGCCGGACGAGGCCTACTTCGACCAACTGCCGCTGACAGCGGCAGCATGAACTTCGCCGTGCATTTGGGGCGCACCTCCGGTCGGGCTACGCCCTCCCTGCGCCGCTCCCCAAATGCACACCAAGCCGAGAAACGAAACCTGGCAGGAAACCACTTAACGGAGCAGCGAA
>Ga0214472_10005302_pt1 | contig 13560 bp, 23 predicted proteins | sample RVTome_6_FD_207662 | JGI IMG/M metagenome (GOLD analysis project Ga0214472, IMG submission 207662) | Soil microbial communities from uranium-contaminated site in the Upper Colorado River Basin, Wyoming, United States - RVT140D175 | ecosystem: Environmental > Terrestrial > Soil > Contaminated >... | reverse complement strand
ATGTGGGTTGTGTTAAGCCCCATTGCCTTCTCCTTCCACTATCGGCCCACCAAGACTCTCAAGATGGTTCTCAAGCTCCTCGACTTCGGCCTCGATTGCTTGACGCCTCCCCATCAATTCATTGAGCGTTGCCCGTAACTGTTTCTCTTGAACACCAAGAGAGTTGGCCCGAGACCTCTTTGATCTGATGGTTTTGGTTAGTTGTTTACGAACGACAACATCCTTCATACCAGCCCCTTCCAAAGCCTACCTATTTAGGCGGCTGGCTTGGCTGACTTCTTCTTCTTGACCGGTGTTGAGGCAGGCTTGCGGCCTCGTGTCTCTTGGATTGGCCCACCCAATGCTGTGAGTTGCGCCTCAATTTGAGCCAAGGTTGACTCAGCCGTAAGACGCTCCCCCGCCACGGTTTGCGCCTGATCCAGAAGATCAGCCTCTTGTGTGTGCATGGCATCAATCTGCTTGAGCAGAGTGTTGACCGTCTTGGTCAATTGCCGCCGAATCACTGTGTTTTCACTCATTTCCTATTTCTCTTTCTCCGTGCTCGTTGTCTTTCCAGTTTCTTACGTGCTGATACTGATGCTTCTTGTATTCGTCCTTCCTCTAGGATTTGCTTGCAATCGGTGCAATAGGGCACCGGAACCTTGTAATCATTGTCATCACGGCTCAACCACTTCCACCATCGAGCGGGTGTAGAACGATGATACAACCTTCGACACGGGCTGCACAATGACCCACGCTGGCTTTTTGGGATCAACTCAAAGGATTCATTCCAAGTCATTTTAGATGTCCTCGCCCAATATATCAGCCGAGATGGGCAGAGCACGAGCCGTTAATCCTCGGCGCTCTTGATCACGTATTTTGGCCTGTTTTGCCCAAGAGCGATTCTCGTTCGTGCGACCCATAGTGGCTTGTAGTTGGTTATCCCCTATGTGCTGTGGACATCTAACCAATAATACGTCATTGTCCATTAGATATATAAACCAGTCACCCAATTCCTCATACCAAGCCTTTCGATCCTGCCGCCTGGGATAAACATCAGGGTTTGCAGGAAACACTCGTTTACATCTACGAGCTTGGCAGTAGAAATATCTACCGAATGATGTGGTAATGGTGTCTAGTTCCATATCTAGTCCTTGTTGAGAGTGGGTGATGAATGGGGCGGCGGGAGAAATGCCGTTCTACATCACCCATCTCTCAACCTTTCAGTGGATTGACCTACTCCTCTTGAGACTCCAAGATGGCCTCGATGAGTTCAGTCTTGGACTTCTTGACCGTTTTGATCTCGTAGTCCCGAGCGATCTCTCGCAATTCAGTCATCGAAAATGAGGCAAGCTCATCCTCTGTGTACTGCTCGTAGTCGTCGCCTTCTTCCTCATCCTCATCGTCTTCCCAATCCTCGTCCTCCTCCTCATCCTCATCACTGAGTTCGAGTTCCTCGGCAATACGTGCCCGCAATGCCGGAGCGGAGATGCGTTGCTTGCCCTTATCGGGCTTGATTGAGATTCCGATATTCTCGGCCACCTCCTTGAGTGCTGCGAGGTTGAGCTTCTCAAGCTCATCCAAGGATTCGGGGAGTTCAGATTCCTCGTCCTCATCCTCGTCTTCTTCCTCCTCTGTTTCGTCTTCCTCGTCCTTCTCATCACGAGTTGGACGCCGACGACCACGAGATGCAGCCTCACGAGTGCGCCGTTGACGAGTGCGAGGAGTCTCCTCCTCGTCTTCATCAGTGACACTCTCACCCCACACAACATCCCAAGCCTTTTGCAGAGCATCACCCAAGTCAATCAATTGATACTTGGAAAATGCCCGCTTCTTGGGTGCCTCGGGGTTGAGGTCATACTCGGTGTCCAAACCCTCACCGGTCTTGAACAACTCGTAGTCACGGTCCATGAGAGTGTCATTCCTCTCATACCGTGCTGTGAGCCGGTTGGCGAGTGATTTGGGAAGGAGCAAAGCGATAACCTTGTCCTTCTCAACATCGAGTGCATTGGCGAGATAGCGAAACGTCCGCTTCTGATCCGTAGCACATCCGGGGCAATCGCCCTCAATGCACGGATAAGACTTCCGTATCGCCTCGTCATAATGCTCGTAATAACCGAACCAATCATCTGGTTCAGTGAGGAACCTCACGGTTATCCCCTCTTTTGGTATCCAAGAGAGAGGCCCCATGCCAGTCGCCTTGAGCGACTTCTTGAGGTTCTTGATTGAGCCGATCTTTCCACCGGCAATCTGTGTTTGCGCCACAGTGTTTTCTCCTTCCAGTAGCGCTTTTGAGCAGGCTCCGGGCAATGACACCCGAACCGACACATTATTACATGGTCGGATTAGGGTGTCAATTACTACCGGGAACCCTGCTCGTCTCGCATCATCAGTTCGTTGATCTTGTCGTTCAGCCTGTTTTGGACAAACGACTCGATCCGACCGGCTGCCTTATTTGCAGACTCGGTTCTACGAACCCTTCCAGAGACAGTCACCCGAGCCGTCATCACCACTCCTGGTGCGGGTCGCACCGTAGCGGATAACGAATAGGTGTACTTGTCTCCCGTATCAAGCGTTGGTGTTCGTGGCATCAGGGTTTGTTGATTGTTCTCAACGGTTTCCCTCGTTTAGTGATCTCGGCAAGCTGATGAAGGTTCTCAATGTCCTTCTCCGTGTATACGTACACAATCTGCTCGCCCATGACCACCTTCTTTGAGGGAACCATGAATCCCGAACGTCGCCAACGCCTGAGAGTATCCGCTGATTTCCCGACAAGCTCAGCAGCCTCGGACACCGTGTAATGGATGCCTTTGAGGTTACGTCGCAAGTAGATGTTCAGCGGATTGGCCTCTTTGATCATCATGCTTTCTCCTTTTGGTTGGTGTACTCTCCTTTCTCGCCACACCTAGAACGGCCACCGTGCCCCTAACTGCGGGCACAAAAAAGAGGGGCCACACTCCCACCCGTTAAGGTAGGAATGTGGCCCCTCGTTGCATCGCAGCCGGGAGCTTGCGCCCTTACGAGCGCTTCTCGGTGATTCGTATGTATGGAGCCTTTGGTTCCTCGGAGGCACAGGAGGCCACCGTTGACGGAGTGATCAATCCACTCGCCACGGCAGACTCCAAAAGCGCCCGATCGAGAACTCGCTTCGTGATCTTGTTCCAAACGGAGGCACCGACCTTCTTCTTGAGTTTGCCCTCATCAAGAATCAATGAGGTTGGCTCAACCAGAGTGCCGGTGATCTTGACCGTTTGATCGTCAGGATCATCAAAGGCGAGGGACTTGATCTTGAGATGCTCCTTGAGGAACTGAATGCCCTCAGATTGCACCCCGCTAATCTCATCCTCTATTTCTCGTTTCTCGGAACGAAGGTCTCTAAGACGCACCACTACCTTGATGGCAGCAGTACGTGTCGCCTTGGGCGACTTCTTAGTGGTTGTGACTTTGGATGTCATCCTGGGATTCTCCTTCCCGGCTAAGCGGGAGTATCAATGGCGAACAGCAGTTGCCGCTGATACTTCCCGCATTAGCTCGGTGACAAGGCTCCCAACAATGGGCACGATGTTTTCAATCTTGCCCAAGTAGTAGCCCTTTTCGTGGTAGCACAGCTTGATGTCGTCTGACTTCATCTCTTTAACGGCCACTTGATAGTGACTGTCATATCCGATGTTGACCATGTAGGTTTTCACACCAACCTTCCTCAACACATCAATTGCGTATTTGGTCGGCTGATTGAGAATCCACTGTCCATCAGTAATAGAGACAAGCAAACGATTCGTGGCCCTTGATCCTCTAAGGATCGCCTCGGCTTGGCGCAAAGCGCCAATTGGATTGGTGTTCCCCGATGAAGGGAAACGCCGCACCTTGCCAGACATAGCCTTGTCATGAGGCTGATAGAGCACTTGCCAGTCATGGTTGTAACCAATGACCGTTGTTGTGATACCCGACTCATCCAAAGCCCTCTTAAGTGTCCACATGGTTGTGGACGCTGAGGCCATAATGCTGTCCATTGATGATGACTGATCAAGCAGGATCACAATTTCTGTGGAGGCTTCTTCTTCGGAACCTTCCTCCCAAACTGTGAACACATCAAGATCGCCGGGTTGCGCCAGCATTGCGGCCTTCACGTCGATCACGCCACTTGGTTGTTGATTCATCCAAATAGGCTCAAGATCAACCCGAAGATCACGAAGCCGATTTTCGAGTTGTGCTACAACTCTTTTTTCGGCACCAGACGCAAGTACATCGGTAAAAACACCTTTGTACCCTTCGATCGTCTTGACTTCCCGATTTATCTCTTGACGGATTGAATCCATCGTGGAACGAATGTCATCTTGAACCTCGTCCATTTTCCCGACCGCCTTAACAATGTCTTCGGCAATGTCGATCAATTCCTCTCGGATTTCTCCTTGAGATGTGAGGTTCGGCTGATCACTAACGCCCTCGCCGGTACCAGATGGAGTAGAGGCATCACTCTCATCAAGTGTTCCTTGTCCATCACCGGAGCCGGAATCGGTGTCATCATCATTTGGCTCTGTGCTTTGTTTGTCGGTACTTGTTGTTGTACCGCCGTCATCATCTGTCTCTTGATCGTTGTCGGACTCATCGCCCGACCCACCAGAATCTTCGGAATCATCATCAGAGCTTTCGCCCTTGCTTGATCCCGCCGAAGATGAACCAATGTCATTGCTGTCATCGTCATCATCCCCGTATAGAACCTGATCTTGTTCTTCCTCAAGTTCTTCGAGGAAGGCATCACGATCATCGGCAGCGTCCTTTTGTCGCCAGGTGTCCTTTGAGTTCCCCTTAAACCCCTTGTCCTGGCCGTTCATTCTCATAGCCTCGGGGCTATGGTGAATACCAGAAGGTGGAGCAAGAGTCGGTGCTGACAAGTTGAATAACAACTCAGCAAGCCGAGATACCAGGAGCCAACCTTTGTTGGTGTGCTCCGGGTAAATCAATCTCAAGTACTTCTTGGCTATCTCATCTACTTCGTCGGCAACTTGCCGACCGTATTTGAGAGCAAACGCATTACGAGCAGCACGCCGCAAGTCAGATGGAAGATACATTCTCCCCGACAAAAGCGGCCAAACATCGTCAAGATGATTAGCTGTGTTGTCGAGAATCCACTCAGAGACAGTGTTTGTGTAGTAATTGATTGCCGTTGGGTAATCAGTTACAAACAACATCTCGGCACGCAAGTCTTCAAGAACATTGAAGGCGTACCAGTACATCTTCCACGATGCTTGAGTATGCTCTCTCCACACCTTCTGCGAGATATCTTGTCCCGATTTCGGTGTGTAAAGAACATGTGCCAATTCGTGATAATTGACTCCCTTGAGAGCCAAGATCAGTCTTTGATCACCGGCTTTGGATTCCAACTTCTTGCGGATGTTCGGGCCGTTGAGCCAAATAGTCTCACCGTCCGTCCAACCAGGAGTCTCAAATCCAAATGCTGGCTGCGTCTCCGCAATGGTCAGAGCGATAGGCTCGCCTGTAACAATACGGTTGGCACGACCAAGAACTGAGGCGATAGCGACAAGGTGACGGCGGGCTTTCTCTGTTCTTCCCATCATATCAATGAGGGAATTAGAGACCGCAGCCATGTTGTTCATCATTTTTCCTTCCCGAGCAAGAGAGGGCATCCCCGCCCTCTCTATGCCCGATCTTCTAGTCCTTGGAGTACCTTGCTGAACAGGGCACCCTTGTTGTAAGGGCCACCAGATATATCTATCTGGAAGTCCTTAGCTGTCAACTTCAACTCGGAAATGGTCATCGCCTTGAGTTCGTCAGATGTTGGAACATCCGATCCATCCTCAAGGAAATCTCCATCTTCGTCCTCACCATTGAAATCACTCTCAAGTCCTGCCCTGTGAAGTGTTACCACTTCCTTGACAGCAGCCCTTTCCTCGGTGGAAAAGGCATTGAGAAAGTTCTCAATAGCAAAATCGAACCCGATGTCGTAAGCAACATCCTCAAACTCCATCAGCATATTCGTGCTGATAGGAGTCTCGATCTCCCCTGTCCGGTGAGAGTCCCGAAGGACTTTCGCAAGAGTAAGGAGAGCGTCCGAAGACACCAACTCGGTCTCAATCTCGATGTCGTAATCGAAAAAGAGCTTGAGACCAAAGCGGTTCTTGAACGCCTCATTGAGTGGCCGAGTGCCTTCATAGTCGGGGTTGTAATCCGCTATGACTTGGAAGTTGTCATGAGCAACAATGACCTCGTTGTGATGCTCGATCAAAGACAGCGTGCGCCGCTTGTCGAGCAATGAGTACATTGATGCTGCAATCCGTGGTGGCATGAAGTTCACTTCGTTAAGAAGCAGAACTCCACCTTCCCGCACCATTTGAGTAACGGGTCCGTCCTGCCACACATATCTTCCGGCTTCCTCGGTTGGTACCCAAGAGCCGAATAGTTGGCGAGGATCAATTGCCCCGTTGCAGGACACTGAATAGAAGGGAATGATGAACTCGGCTGCGTACGCAAGCACGCAACTTGTTTTCCCCGGCCCGGTCGGTCCAAAGATGATTGTATTCATCTTCATCGTCCGAGCTTTGTCGAGGATTTCCACGTCCCGCTTGCCACCAATCTTACGATTGATGTATTCCTCGGCCAACCAAGCGGGAGGCACAAGAGAATTAAGCGGATGGGATGACTTCTCAGAAGTCGTCGTCTTTTCAGACATGAGTTACACCTTTCGTGTAATACAGATCGCCAATATGGGTTGCACGAACGAGAAGCTCTTTGATGGGCACGATTTTCCTTATGGAATCCGCCGTGGTGATTTTCTCTTGTACTCAGGGTCCAAATAAGGATAGCGCCGAAGCAACCTATCCCTAATGAAATTCCCGAAATACCAGCCAACAACACCTAGACCAATACTCCCAAACAGGCCCCAGGCCAAAAGGCCCCAAACCTCTCCTTGGGAGAATTCTTGTGCAATAAGCGCAAGAATCATGGAATCAACCTCGACTTTGGAAACCACAATCTCAAAGCTTGAGGTTGTGTGGCCTTGACTTGCCAAAATCCAAGTCGTGATCTTGACTTGTAACTGAGATATACCTGATGAGCTATGTCAGCAAGAATCTCAACATGAGTGCGCTTGATCATTTTTGCTCCTTCCTCTCTCGTTCTCTTTGTAATGCCCACCCCCGACAGATTTGTTCAGTATGAGCTATGGCGGTCCTCCCTCACCGCTTCTTGGATCATCTGAATCGCTTTCAGACAATCCTCATCGGATATGGAGTCATCGCCCTTGTTGTAGTGAATGTGATCGAACAACTCATGGGCATCGACCGAGTAAGGAAGGTTGGTATTCCAATCTTCCTCAACAGCAAAGCCAATACCGATAGTCGTGTACTTGGGGAACCCCACAACAGCTTGTGTTTCTGACAACCGGACCCGATAAGCCCAATAACCATCATCCACCAGCGGTGCGATCATTACCACACCACCACGGCCATTACTAGCCATACCTGTTTTGTTTTCCTCATCACGACGCTCAAGTATGAGTTCCATCAGTCCACCACCCAACCATCATCAACCATTGCCTCGATGGATTGGTAAACCATCGGAGCAGGACGAGGTCTGCTATCAAAATTGGTATTGGTGGGAACCACTACTGGCTCCACAACACCATTCTGATTGGCAAACACTCGACCAAGATTGATCTTGTGCTCAGTGTGGATTCTCTTGACGAAGATCATTGGGCTAAGAGGCCAACGCTCAGGATTACTGAGCATGTCAATCTCCCGCTGACGATCTTCCTCGGTGTGAATGTAGGGCATCACGCACTCACCAAATAGTCAGGCACCTCGACATTGCGGGACTTGTATCCCTCAACCAAGGTGCTCACGGCCATATCCCGCTCGATGTAAGGGCGAATATCCCGAAGCTCCGCTACTGAAACGTAGCCAATCTCGGGGAAACCAAGCCCAAGGTCACAAAGACCAAAAGCAAGATCATCGTCCTTGTCATACTCCCAAATCACCCAAAAAGCTGCACCGGCGATGAAAAACAATTTGACCGCAGAGCGATCTGTCTTGTTGTCATCCGTCACCCCAAGATTGGGGAGAGCTTCCAATGCCTTCTGAACGTTGGGATCGAGAAGTGTATGTCTAATCATGCCAACCTCCTTTCATTGGGGGTGGGCACTACAAAGAGAACGAGAATTCTGCCAAGCCCCTTATTAGCGGTTGACCAATTGCTTACTTCCGTGCCGCTAAACACTTCCTGAAAGTATCGAGTTCATACTCAAGCCGGTTCTTGTATCCCCAATTTGTGTAGGGATGTGGAGTGTTATCGTTGATATCCGCCCTAGAACCAACCTCAAGCCTAATGGCCGTTCCGTGACGTACCGAAGTACGCTCAGGCACAGTCATGTGGATGAAGTCGTTGCCATGCTCAGAATACTGAGCGGAGACAACGGCCCTCGATCCACCGTGAAACTCAAAACCGAACAGGTCGATTTCGTTGTTAATAAGACGAGTGTTTGGTTTAGTCATGTTGACTCCTTCCTTAGAGGATTGCCCCAAATTGGAGCAAAACACCATTCGTCACTATCAGTCGATGGTGAGGCCAACCGCTAACAAGAGGCTCAGCAATGATGAGTCGTGCCCATCAAGGAGCTTCTCGTTCAAGCCGTAATTTCTGATTGTATGAGTCTCCATTGACACCTTCGGGGGATGAAGGATTGCGCCGATTCCTAGTCGGCCTGCCAAAGCGCTCTCGGGTGAGGTTCTCAAATAGAGAAGGCCACCACTCGCCACGGTGATGAGTGATGGCCGGAACCCCGCCCTAATAGCCTGCCTTTGGCTTTCGGTCGGAGAGACCGTTTCCCGAATCCCGATGGTGTGCCGTTTACAGAAGTGGCTCGCTCTACCGGCTTCCACAGAGCGGTGGTTGCCTAGCTTGCTCATCTTCGGCGGGGATACCGATAGTGACCGTTTCTCCCTACCGAAGCTCATCCATCGGTAGGTAGTCGTGGAGAGTGTTCGGGCCGTGGCCCTAGCCGCTCCCGATATCCGCTCTGTTGCGGCCTTGGCGAACCTTGCGATTCTCCTACCAGGGGTGGCACCTCCCTCGACCGGATTTCTCGGCGTTGCCGCCGCATCCATCTCGGGATTCGGTTGTCAATCAGGCCTTACGGCCTACTGTAAGTATACCATAGGCATTTAGAGCTATCAAATACCATTGACCACTTGGGCTAGATGGTCGAAAACCGGGCAAAAACCGGCCAAAAACGCCCCATTTCCATTGGGTTTTTCCGTCCCGAGAGTGGGAAAAAATCCGGTAAAAATGAGTCTCCGAACCACTCAAAAAACGCCTTGAAATAACCCTGGCATACCTCTCGTGCTAGGATGTTCACGCCACCCCCAAAGCTACCTGGAAGGAGCACCCCAATGGCAAAGTCCTCACCAGAGGCGATGTTGATCTCATCCATCGTTCGGAGCCAGAACCATCTCCCCGTCATCTCATCAGGTCTCGATCTTGAGATGTTCCACGCCTACCCTGATGAGTGGGAATGGATCACTCAATATGTCACCCGCCACCGACGAGCACCAAGCAAGAGAGCAATCAAAGATCGGTTCCCCTCCTTCTCTATCTACGTAGTAGATGATGTAGAGCACTACGTCGATGAAGTGAAGAAAGCTCACATCCGACATGAGCTAATCGAAACCATCGACAAAACAGCATCACAACTCCAAATGGGTGATGACCCCATCAGAGTGTTAGAACAAGTCGGTAACTCTGTTCAGCATCTTGCGTTACAACGACATGGTGCCTCACCAGAAATAGACCTCATCACCAATTGGCAATCCGTTTATCAAGATGCTCTGAGGAGAGTCATCCGAACTCAAGAACAAGGTTCACCAGGAATCCCGACTGGATTTGATACCTTGGATGTGGCAACAGGAGGAATTCAACCCGGACATCTTTGGGTGGTTGCAGCACGACTAGGTGTTGGGAAGACATGGAGTGCTATCAAAATGGCTGTAACGGCCATGAGTAAAGGCTATACACCTCTTTACTTCTCGCTAGAACAAAGCAAAGCATCCATAGGATTCCGTACTCACACTTTTCTCTCAGCCCTCTATAACGGTCGGGGTGATGTATTTCGTAACCTTGATCTGAATATGGGTGAGAACTTCTCTCTACTTGAATACAAACGCTTTCTCAGGAACTTGAGTAAGTATGTCAAGAGCGGGTTTTTCGTTAATGACACAACAAGAGGGCGCATAACCCCCGCTCATATGGCTACTCAAATCGAAGCTGTACATCCCGATTTGGTGATTGTGGATTATCTAACCCTTATGGCACGAGAATCCGGTGATTGGCAGGCCGTCGCAAAACTCATAGGTGACATCAAATCAGTAGCCGAGAAATACCAGATGCCTACCATCGTAATCTCACAAATCAATCGGGCAGGAGTAGGCAAAGAACCACCGGGAACCGAAAACCTCTCTCAATCTGATTCCGTTGGACAGGACGCCGATGCTGTGATCACTCTTACCCGAGTTTCTGATCACGTCGTCAAGTTCAAGCTAACCAAATATCGGCATGGTATTGATGGACACACTTGGTACGCAGAGTTCGATGTCAACAACGGCATCTATCGAGAGATCAGTGGGGATGAAGCAGAGAGGATCAAGCATCTTGACACCGAGAAGCCATGAAGCACTCCAAGCTCATTCAGCGAGTGCTCAATGTACGAATGCACTCGGGAGATGAGGCTTACTGTCTTTGCCCGTTCCACGAAGACTCCAATCCATCATTCGCTATCAACGAGAGAACCGGACTGTGGATATGCCACGGATGCGGCCTCAAAGGGAACATAGAGCAACTCACACAACGGCTTGGGCTTGACTCTCCAACTTCTACTTTGGATGGCATCATCGAGAAGATTGGCGAGTTACAAACTCCTCTCCCTGATGTGAACCAAGCATTACCCGAAGAATGGCTCAGCCAGTTTCTAAAGGATCAAGGCTATTGGCGTGGCAGAGGCTTGAGAAAGCGAACCATAGACAAATTCGGCCTAGGGCATGATCCCATCACCAATTACGCAACCATCCCTGTACGCCGTCATAACGGCGATCTCATAGGCGTGATACGGAGAGCCGTCCTCCCTGACCAATCACCCAAGTACGTTTATCCAAAGGGCTTTCCCAAAGCGCAAGAATTCTTTGGGTCGTGGATGTTCCGAGGCACAAAGGCCGTGTTGGTTGAAGGAGCCTTAGATGCCATTGCCTGTTGGGAGGCCAATTCCACACCTCTCGCCATTTACGGCTCAAGCATCAGCACCCATCACGTTTCTTTGTTGCGGAGATTAGGAGTAACAGAAGTAACCATTCTCACCGATGACGACATAGCCGGTCATCGAGCCAGAAATGACATCATTGAATCACTCAATGGCATGATCATCAGAATTCCTAGTGAGTGGCCTAATGGCGCAAAAGACCCGATGGACATTGATCGTGGAGAGCTTTATCGAATCATCAGGAATGCAAAGCATCTTTGGAATATTGACACTCTCTCAACAGAGTGACATAATTACCAATGCTGATTCTCCTTCCACGATCAGGTCAGCAGGCTGAGACAACATCCTCATGGATGGGTAGCTAAGAGAGACCTCCGAAAGCCATAACCGGGGGTCTCTCTCTTTTCAGGTAGTTTTGTTTGCCTTGAGCCAAACACCCACACTGGTAAGAACCGCCAATGCGTATGTGTTGTCTACAAAGGTGCCCTGCAAGCCATCAACCAATTGAACGCCTGCTTCCCATATGATTGGGATTGCAAGGGCTACAACAGCCTTCCAAGAGGCTGTGATGAACGCCCATGTCTTCTTGAGTATTTCCATTGTCTTCTTTCTAGCTGTGCGGTGTTGTGGACTTCACATCAAGTGTGTGCTTGGCGAAGTCGGTCTTGAGAACGTACTTGGTGAGGTCAACAACGGTAGGCGGCTTCACATAGGCATCATTGACCATCGCATCCCAAAGAAGCTGATTCACCACTCCTGTTTTCGCCTGAGCAAGCAAGCCTTGTACGTTCTTAACGTTTGTCTCACAGGTAGTGCCATAATCGCCATCTTCTCCCGATGCGAATGCCTGCCCGTCAAAGGCCGACTTACCCGGATATGGAGTGAAGGCCCCATTGCTTTGCCCGTAACGCTCGGCCAGCATCTTCTGAAGCTCGGCTACTTCTTGTCCCTTGCTGCCTTTTTGCAACAACATATCTTCTCCTTGTGGGGTTGGTGAACCGGCAACAGACACCATATAGTCGAATGTCAACGACAAGGCTTTGGCCGGAGATTGTGTGGTGTGATCATGGTCATTATGAGGATGAACCCCGCCGTAATATCTGCCCATCGGCGTGGCATCGTCATACTTCACTCGGTCATAGATTTGCTCCACAATCCCGAACTCTGTGGAGAACTCATACAAAAACCGAATGATCGGATAACCAAGTGCTGTGTTGGCGGCACCATTGGAAAGTACCGGGATTCCTATGTCACATGCCCTGCCACAAGCATGTTGGCTAAGAGAAGTAGACCCGGCCACATTGCGGCAGTTGTAAACACCCATTGACTTGGCATATGGGAACTTGAGCAAAATGTACTTGAGAAGCACCAATGTTCCCGGCTGAGCATGGCCCGAACATTTAGTGCAAGATACGTATGGCTGGTAGCTCAAATTGGATCACCTGGCTTCCAGCCATCAAGATCATCTCCGGTTTCGTCATCAAGAGCGTTCGAGTTGTTATCAGGATCGTCGTCATCCGAGTCTTTGCGCTCCTCTATGGGCACCCATGAATCCTCTGTTGGGTTTTCAGGGCTAACTTCCTCTCCCCAAGCATTGTATTTAGGCATCATTCATATCCTTTCTTAGTTGATGCTTTCTTCGCAACCATGAATATAACGACCATGAAGCAAGAGCCATAGGGATAAACAACAAGATCAAAACCCCTGTACTTCTTAAACGTCCACTCTCTGTCATAAAAAACAATCCAGCCACCAAGAACATGACTTGAATCATTAAACGAAAAACCTCCCCAATCAATCTCTGTATTACGATCTCCCACAAATCATTCCTGGGTGGGGATGAATGATGAACAAGCCAGTAATCACGCACAGAATCAATTACAAGCAAACTACTGATCAAGGTTCCTATACCAGAGACCAAAGCAACTATCGTGGCTTCCATTGCCCACCACCTCTCTTGAACCTATACAGTTTCAGAAATTCTTCCAATGCTTGAATACGAGCTTTGGCTTGCTCCTTTTCCCAACCACTTTCAACATTCTTCGATTTCTTGACGACACGAATCCACTTCATTGACGTTCCACCAAGGTAACGGCCTTCTCTGTAGCCGTAAGTGCTCTCAAGGCTACATTCTTCCACTCGTCACGATCTTGCTCCATCTTCCGATAGAGAGTGCCAGGAACCCACCAGCCTCGCAAAACCCCTAAAACAACCCATATCAGGGCTATGAGAAGCCCCAATGGGCCAAGCAACATATCAAAGAAGGGTTGCAAATCATCCATTGTCAGCAGGTGTCTTCGTCATAGCTTACTCACCAAGGG
>Ga0214472_10005300_pt1 | contig 13562 bp, 15 predicted proteins | sample RVTome_6_FD_207662 | JGI IMG/M metagenome (GOLD analysis project Ga0214472, IMG submission 207662) | Soil microbial communities from uranium-contaminated site in the Upper Colorado River Basin, Wyoming, United States - RVT140D175 | ecosystem: Environmental > Terrestrial > Soil > Contaminated >... | reverse complement strand
TCTTCGGCCCCACCCGCGACTGGGAGTGCAGCTGCGGCAAGTACAAGCGCGTCCGCTATCGCGGAATCATCTGCGAGCGCTGCGGCGTCGAGGTGACGCGCTCCAAGGTTCGTCGCGAGCGCATGGGCCACATCGAGCTTGCCGCTCCCGTGACCCACATCTGGTACTTCAAGGGCGTTCCGTCGCGCCTCGGCTACCTCCTTGACCTCGCCCCGAAGGACCTGGAGAAGGTCATCTACTTCGCGGCGTACATGGTGACCGAGGTGGACGTGGATGGTCGTCACGAGGACCTCCCGCAGCTCCGCAACGAGCTCGAGGTGGAGAAGAAGACGATCGCCAACCAGCGCGACGTCGACATCAACGCTCGCGCGGAGAAGCTTGAGAAGGACATCGCCGAGCTCGAGGCCGAAGGCGCCAAGGCCGACGTCAAGCGCAAGGTGAAGGATGGTGCCGAGCGCGAGATGGCGGCGCTGCGCAAGCGCGCCGACGCCGAAATCGAGCGCCTCGACCAGGTGTTCGACCGCTTCACGAGCCTCAAGGTCCAGGACCTCGAGGGTGACGAGCTGCTCTACCGCGAGCTCTCGCGTCGCTATGGCTCGTACTTCAAGGGCTCCATGGGTGCCGAGGCGATTCAGAAGCGCCTGCAGACATTCGACCTCGAGACCGAGGCCGCGACGCTGCGCGACATCATCACGAACGGCAAGGGTCAGCGCAAGACCCGGGCGCTCAAGCGACTCAAAGTTGTCAATGCGTTCCTGACGACCACGAACTCGCCCGAGGGCATGGTCCTGGACGCCGTCCCGGTCATCCCGCCGGACCTGCGTCCGATGGTCCAGCTGGATGGTGGCCGCTTCGCGACCTCCGACCTCAACGACCTGTACCGCCGCGTGATCAACCGCAACAACCGCCTCAAGCGACTTCTCGACCTCGGAGCACCCGAGATCATCGTGAACAACGAGAAGCGGATGCTGCAGGAGGCCGTCGACGCGCTGTTCGACAACGGCCGCCGTGGCCGCCCCGTCACGGGTCCCGGCAACCGTCCCCTCAAGTCCATCTCGGACATGCTCAAGGGCAAGCAGGGTCGTTTCCGCCAGAACCTGCTTGGCAAGCGCGTGGACTACTCGGGCCGTTCGGTCATCGTGGTCGGTCCGCAGCTCAAGCTGCACCAGTGCGGGCTTCCCAAGCAGATGGCGCTCGAGCTCTTCAAGCCGTTCGTCATGAAGCGCCTCGTCGAGCTCAACCACGCGCAGAACATCAAGTCTGCGAAGCGCATGGTCGAGCGCAGCCGCCCGGAGGTGTGGGACGTCCTCGAAGAGGTCATCACCGAGCACCCGGTGCTGCTTAACCGCGCGCCCACCCTGCACCGCCTGGGCATCCAGGCCTTCGAGCCTCAGCTCGTCGAGGGCAAGGCCATCCACCTCCACCCGCTCGTCTGCGGCGCGTTCAACGCCGACTTCGACGGTGACCAGATGGCCGTTCACCTGCCCCTGAGCGCCGAGGCGCAGGCCGAGGCCCGCATCCTCATGCTCTCGAGCAACAACATCCTCAAGCCGTCGGACGGCCGACCGGTGACGATGCCCTCTCAGGACATGATCATCGGCCTGTACCACCTCTCGCTGTACAAGAAGGGCGAGAAGGGCGAGGGCCTGGCCTTCGGTTCGGAGGCCGAGGCGATCATGGCCTACGACGCTGGCGCGATCTCGCTCCAGGCGGAGATCCGGCTGCGCCTCGACGGCACCACCGTGCCGCCGATCGGTATGGAGCTTCCGGCCGACCACGTTCCCGGCACGCCGTTCATGCTCACAACGACGCTCGGTCGTTCGTTGTTCAACGACACGCTTCCCGTGACGTTCCCGTACGTCAACCGCGACGTCGACAAGAAGGTGCTCGGCGACATCGTCAACACCCTCGCCGAGCGGTACCCGAAGGTCGAGGTCGCGGCATCGCTCGACGCCCTCAAGGCCGCCGGGTTCCACTGGGCCACGCGTTCCGGAGTGACGATCGCCATCGGCGACGTCGCGACGCCGAAGAACAAGCAGGAGATCCTCGAGCGCTACGAGACCCAGGCCGCCAAGGTTCAGGACCAGTACGAGACCGGTCTCATCACCGACGACGAGCGTCGCCAGGAGCTCATCGAGATCTGGACGCAGGCGACGAACGAGGTCGACAAGGCCATGCGCGAGTCGTTCCCGGAGTTCAACACCGTCCACACGATGGTTGCCTCCGGTGCGCGTGGAAACTGGATGCAGGTCCGTCAGATCGCAGGTATGCGCGGCCTTGTGGCGAACCCGAAGGGCGAGATCATCCCCCGCCCGATCAAGTCCAACTACCGCGAGGGACTGTCGGTCCTCGAGTACTTCATCGCCACCCACGGCGCCCGCAAGGGCCTCGCGGACACGGCGCTGCGTACCGCTGACTCGGGCTACCTCACGCGTCGTCTGGTCGACGTGTCGCAGGACGTGATCGTGCGCGAAGAGGACTGCGGCACCGACCGCGGCCTCACCATGCCGATCGCCGAGATGCTGGCGACGGGCGAGAAGGTCAAGCACGACCGCGTGGAGACCTCGGTCTTCGCCCGCACCCTTGCGGTGGACGTCTCCGACGCCAAGGGCAACGTGATCGCGAAGGCGGGCGCCGACATCGGCGACGTCATCATCGATGCGCTAATCGCCGAGGGCGTCGACGAGGTCAAGGTCCGTTCGGTGCTCACCTGTGAGTCCGCCGTCGGCACCTGTGCCAAGTGCTACGGCCGCTCGCTCGCGACCCGCGAGCTCGTGGACATCGGCGAGGCAGTCGGCATCATCGCGGCCCAGTCGATCGGTGAGCCCGGCACTCAGCTGACGATGCGTACCTTCCACACTGGTGGCGTCGCGTCGGCGGAGGACATCACGCAGGGTCTGCCGCGTATCCAGTAGCTCTTCGAGGCCCGCACCCCCAAGGGTGAGGCCCCGATCTCCGAGGTTTCGGGCACGCTCAAGGTGGACGACTCCGAGGCGACGCGTCGCCTGGTGGTCACTCCCGACAACGGCGACGAGGTCATCGAATACCCCGTCACCAAGCGTTCGCGCCTGCTCGTGCAGGACGGCGAGCACGTCGAGGTGGGCCAGCAGCTCGTCTTCGGCGCGGTCGACCCGAAGAACGTGCTGCGTATCCTCGGTCCGCGTGCCACTCAGAAGCACCTGGTGGACGAGGTCCAGCAGGTGTACCGCTCGCAGGGTGTGGAGATCCACGACAAGCACATCGAGGTCATCGTGCGGCAGATGCTGCGTCGCGTGACCGTGCTCGACTCGGGTGACACCAACCTCCTGCCGGGCGAACTCGCGGAGCGTTCGCGCTTCGAGACCTTCAACCGCGAGACCGTGACCGCCGGCGGCAAGCCCGCGTCGGCGCGTCCCGAGCTCATGGGCATCACGAAGGCGTCGCTCGCGACGGAGTCGTGGCTGTCCGCCGCGTCGTTCCAGGAGACGACCCGTGTGCTGACCGAGGCGGCAATGTCCGGAAAGTCGGACGCGCTGCTCGGACTCAAGGAGAACGTCATCATCGGAAAGCTCATCCCCGCGGGCACGGGTCTTGCCCGTTACCGCAGCGCGACGGTCGAGCCAACCGAGGCGGCGAAGGCCAACCTGTTCCCGACCTTCGGGTACGAGGAATGGGACGGTCAGTTCTTCAGCGAGGGCACGGGCGAGGCCGTGCCGCTCGAAGAGTTCGAGATTCCTCGCGACTAAGTCCAACGTCGGGGTCGGCGGTCCGCAGGGCCCGCTTTGACGGCGACGCGGGACGCGGGTATCTTAGATACTCGTGCCCGCGTCGTCGGGCCCCCACGCGCGCCCCAGTTGGTGCGCCATGATCAAGGAACGACACGCCCGGGCGCGGGGGTCGGACCCCGAGAGTTTCAGTACACAGACGAACACGGAGATGCAGTGCCTACGATTCAGCAGCTGGTCAGGAAGGGACGCCACCCCAAGGCGTCCAAGACCAAGACCCCGGCTCTTCAGTCGAGCCCCCAGCGTCGCGGTGTGTGCACCCGCGTCTACACGACGACCCCGAAGAAGCCGAACTCGGCTCTGCGGAAGGTTGCGCGTGTCCGACTGTCGCACGGCGTCGAGGTCACGGCCTACATCCCTGGTGAGGGCCACAACCTGCAGGAGCACTCGATCGTGCTCGTGCGTGGCGGCCGTGTGAAGGACCTCCCCGGTGTTCGCTACAAGATCGTTCGCGGCTCTCTCGACACGCAGGGTGTGAAGAACCGCAAGCAGGCTCGCAGCCGCTACGGCGCCAAGAAGGAGAAGAAGTAATGCCTCGCAAGGGACCGGCACCGAAGCGGCCGATCATCAACGACCCCGTGTTCGGCGCCCCCGTCGTCACTTCGCTCATCAACAAGATTCTTCTTGACGGCAAGCGTTCCGTCGCCGAGGCGATCGTGTACGAGGCGCTTGAGGGCGTCCGCGAGAAGTCGGGCCAGGACCCCGTCGTCGTGCTCAAGCGCGCGCTCGACAACATCCGCCCGGCGCTCGAGGTCCGCTCGCGCCGCGTCGGTGGTGCCACGTACCAGGTGCCCGTCGACGTCCGTCCGGTTCGCCAGACGACGCTCGCGCTGCGCTGGCTCGTCGACTTCTCGCGCAAGCGTCGCGAGAAGACCATGACCGAACGACTGATGAACGAGATCCTCGATGCTTCCAATGGCCTTGGTGCCGCGGTCAAGCGTCGCGAGGACATGCACAAGATGGCCGAGTCGAACAAGGCGTTCGCGCACTACCGCTGGTAGTCGCGGCCTCGTTCGACGGACACAGAAGACTTAGGAGACACCCAGTGGCACAGGACGTGCTGACGGACCTGAATAAGGTCCGCAACTTCGGCATCATGGCTCACATCGATGCCGGCAAGACCACCACCACCGAGCGCATCCTGTTCTACACGGGTATCACCTACAAGATCGGCGAAGTGCACGACGGCGCCGCGACGATGGACTGGATGGCGCAGGAGCAGGAGCGCGGCATCACGATCACGTCCGCCGCGACGACGTGCTTTTGGGACAACACCCAGCTGAACATCATCGACACGCCCGGCCACGTCGACTTCACCGTTGAGGTGGAGCGCAACCTTCGCGTTCTCGACGGCGCGGTTGCCGTCTTCGACGGCAAGGAGGGCGTGGAGCCCCAGTCCGAGACGGTGTGGCGTCAGGCCGACAAGTACAACGTCCCCCGCATCTGCTTCGTCAACAAGATGGACAAGATCGGCGCCGACTTCTACTTCACCGTCGACACCATCATCAAGCGCCTCGGCGCCAAGCCCCTCGTCATCCAGCTGCCGATCGGCTCCGAGGGGGACTTCGTGGGCGTCGTCGACCTCGTCGAGATGCGCGCGCTCGTGTGGCCCGGCGACTCCAAGGGCGATGTGAGCCTGGGCGCCAAGTACGAGATCACCGAGATCCCCGCGGACATGAGGGAGAAGGCCGACGAGTACCACGCGGCCCTCCTCGAGGCCGTTGCGGACGCCAGCGACGAGCTGCTCGAGAAGTATCTCGGCGGCGAGGAGCTGACAGTTCCCGAGATCAAGCAGGGCATCCGCAAGATGGTGCTCGGCTCGGAGCTCTATCCCGTGTTGTGCGGCTCCGCGTTCAAGAACCGCGGCGTCCAGCCGATGCTCGACGCGGTGGTCGACTACCTCCCGAGCCCCGTCGACATGCCCGCCATCGAGGGCCACGACGTCAATGACTCGGAGAAGATCGTCGAGCGGCACGCCGACGCCGAGGAGCCGTTCTCGGCCCTCGCCTTCAAGATCATGACGCACCCGTTCTTCGGCCGCCTCACGTACATTCGCGTGTACTCCGGCCACATCGAGCAGGGCGCGCAGGTCGTCAACTCGACCAAGGGCAAGAAGGAGCGCATCGGGAAGATCTTCCAGATGCACGCCAACAAGGAGAACCCGGTCGACGGCGTGACCGCCGGACACATCTATGCGGTCATCGGCCTCAAGGACGTGACCACCGGAGACACGCTGTGTGACTCGCAGCAGCAGGTAATCCTCGAGTCGATGACCTTCCCGGAGCCCGTGATCGACGTGGCCATCGAGCCCAAGACCAAGGGCGACCAGGAGAAGCTGTCGGTCGCCATCCAGAAGCTCGCCGAGGAGGACCCGACCTTCCGCGTGCGTCAGGACGAGGAGACCGGCCAGACCGTCATCGGCGGCATGGGCGAGCTCCACCTCGACATCCTCGTGGACCGCATGAAGCGCGAGTTCAAGGTTGACGCCAACGTCGGCAAGCCCCAGGTGGCATACCGCGAGACCCTGCGCAACAAGGTTGACAAGGTCGATTACACCCACAAGAAGCAGACCGGTGGCTCCGGCCAGTTCGCCAAGGTGCAGATTTCGCTCGAGCCTCTCGAGGCCGGCTCCGAGGTCCAGTACGAGTTCGTCAACGCCGTCACCGGTGGTCGCATCCCGCGCGAGTACATCCCGTCGGTCGATGCGGGCATCCAGGACGCCATGCGCCTCGGCATCCTCGCCGGCTACCCGATGGTGGGCGTGAAGGCGACGCTTCTCGACGGCGCCTACCACGACGTCGACTCGTCTGAAATGGCGTTCAAGATTGCTGGTTCCATGGTTTTCAAGGAGGGTGCGCGCAAGGCGAACCCCGTGATCCTCGAGCCGCTGATGGCCGTCGAGGTGCGCACGCCCGAGGAGTACATGGGCGACGTCATCGGCGACCTCAACTCGCGTCGTGGCCAGATTCGTCAGATGACGGAGGCCACCGGCGTGAAGATCATCGATGCTTTGGTGCCGCTGTCCGAGATGTTCGGCTATGTGGGCGACCTGCGTTCCAAGACGCAAGGCCGCGCCGTGTACTCGATGTCCTTCGACAGCTACGCCGAGGTTCCTCGTTCGGTAGCCGAGGAGATCATCGCAAAGACCCGGGGCGAGTAGTCCCACCGGTTGAAAATAGGAAACAATACGACCAGTAGGGATCACGACGCCTAGGGCCTCGGCCATCACAGCGATCACGTCACTACCCGAGTCTCACATCAATTCAGGAGGAAGCCACAATGGCTAAGGCCAAGTTCGAGCGGACTAAGCCGCACGTTAACATCGGCACCATCGGTCACGTCGACCACGGCAAGACGACGCTGACCGCCGCGATCTCGAAGGTACTGCACGACAGGTACCCCGCGATCAACCCCTTCACGCCCTTCGCGGACATCGACAAGGCCCCCGAAGAGCGCGAGCGCGGTATCACGATCAACATCGCGCACATCGAGTACGAGACCGAGAAGCGTCACTACGCACACGTCGACGCCCCCGGTCACGCCGACTACATCAAGAACATGATCACCGGTGCCGCCCAGATGGACGGCGCGATCCTCGTGGTTGCGGCGACCGACGGCCCGATGGCCCAGACGCGTGAGCACGTGCTGCTCGCCAAGCAGGTCGGCGTTCCCTACCTGCTGGTCGCGCTAAACAAGGCCGACATGGTTGACGACGAAGAGATCCTCGAGCTCGTCGAGTTCGAAGTTCGCGAGCTGCTCTCGAACCAGGGCTTTGACGGCGACAACGTGCCCGTGATCAAGGTCTCGGCGCTCAAGGCGCTCGAGGGCGACCCGGTGTGGGCGGCGACTGTTCAGGAGCTCATGGATGCCGTGGACGAGAGTGTCCCCGAGCCCGTCCGTGACATGGACAAGCCGTTCCTCATGCCGATCGAGGACGTCTTCACGATCACCGGTCGCGGCACTGTCGTCACCGGCAAGGTGGAGCGCGGCAAGCTCAAGATCAACTCTGAAGTTGAGATTCTTGGCATCCGCGCGCCGCAGAAGACCACGGTCACCGGTATCGAGATGTTCCACAAGCAGATGGACGAGGCGTGGGCCGGCGAGAACTGTGGCCTGCTGCTTCGCGGCACCAAGCGTGACGACGTCGAGCGTGGACAGGTCGTTGTCGCGCCCGGCACCACGACGCCGCACACGCAGTTCGAGGGCAAGTGCTACATCCTCAACAAGGATGAGGGTGGCCGCCACAACCCCTTCTACACGAACTACCGTCCGCAGTTCTACATCCGCACCACGGACGTCACCGGCGTCATCACGCTGCCCGAGGGCACCGAGATGGTCATGCCTGGCGACACCACCGAGATGACGGTGGAGCTGATTCACCCGATCGCCCTCGAAGAGGGACAGGGCTTCGCGATCCGTGAGGGCGGCCGCACGGTCGGCTCAGGCACGGTCACCAAGATCCTCAAGTAGCACCTCGCGATGCGGGGCCCGGTCACGGCCGGGCCCCGCATCCGTGTGCTAGTGGCTCGCAGCGTCGGTGTCGGGATGACCGACTTGGCGTGAACGGCCGAAGTCTGGCACAATGTTCCGGTTGCCCTTTGAGGGGCGGCCATCACACTCACCAACGACCATTCGAGAAATCGAGCAGGCGCCAGTGTGCCGCGAATGCGCGACACGCCCGAGCGCGGGGGTCGGGGGTGACGACCACAGTTGTACGAGAGAAAAGGCAGAACCACGCCATGGCGGGACAGAAGATCCGCATTCGGCTGAAGAGCTACGACCACGAGGTCATCGACTCTTCCGCCCGCAAGATCGTTGAGACGGTCACGCGCGCCGGTGCATCAGTGGTGGGACCCGTCCCGCTGCCCACCGAGAAGAACGTGTTCTGTGTGATCCGTTCACCCCACAAGTACAAGGACTCCCGCGAGCACTTCGAGATGCGCACGCACAAGCGCCTCATCGACATCGTGGACCCCACGCCCAAGGCCGTCGATTCGCTCATGCGCCTCGACCTCCCCGCGGACGTCAACATCGAGATCAAGCTCTAGAGCTTCTTAAAGGACTTCACCCATCATGAAAACCACGACTTCCAATGCCCAGCGCACGGTCAATGCGCTGCTAGGTACGAAGCTGGGCATGACACAGGTGTGGGACGCCGAAGGTCGCGTCGTGCCAGTCACGGCGATCCAGGTCGACACCAACGTCGTAACCCAGGTGCGCAACGTAGAGCGCGACGGCTACGAGGCGGTTCAGCTCGCCTTCGGCGCCGTCGACCCCCGCCGCGTCACCAACCCGCTTAAGGGCCACTTCGAGGCAGCCGGCGTGACGCCACGTCGCCACGTCGCCGAGGTGCGTACCGGTAACGCCTCCGAGTATGCGCTCGGCCAGGAGATCACCGCAGAGGTGTTCGAGGCCGGACAGCTCGTCGACGTGACCGGCACCACCAAGGGCAAGGGCACCGCGGGTGTCATGAAGCGCCACGGCTTCCACGGCGTCGGCGCCTCCCACGGTGCGCACCGCAACCACCGCAAGCCGGGTTCCATTGGTGGCGCCTCGACGCCGTCGCGTGTCTTCAAGGGCATCAAGATGGCCGGCCGCATGGGCAACGAGCGCAAGACGGTCCAGAACCTCACGGTCCACTCGGTCGACGCCGAAAAGGGCCTCGTGCTGCTCAAGGGTGCCGTTCCCGGCAACAAGGGCGGCGTCATCCTCATCCGCACCGCAGTGAAGGGCGCGTGATCCCCATGGCTCAGACACTCACGATTGACGTGATTGACGCGAAGGGTAAGAAGGCCGGCACCACCGACCTTCCCGCCGAGATCTTCGACGTCGACGCCAACATCCCCCTCATTCACCAGGTCGTGGTGGCGCAGCGCGCCGCGGCACGCCAGGGCACGCACGCGACCAAGACGCGCGCGGAGGTCTCCGGCGGTGGGCGGAAGCCGTACAAGCAGAAGGGCACCGGCCGCGCACGCCAGGGCTCGACGCGTGCACCGCAGTTCGCCGGCGGTGGCGTCGTCCACGGCCCGCAGCCGCGCGACTACTCACAGCGGACGCCCAAGAAGATGAAGGCCGCCGCACTTCGCGGTGCCCTGTCGGATCGCGCCCGCGCCGGGCGCGTGCACGTCGTCAAGGACATCGTGTCGAACGGCGTGCCGTCGACCAAGTCCGCACTCGCCGCAATCTCGGCCCTCACCTCCGGTCGTAGCGCCCTCGTGGTGCTCGAGCGCAGTGACGAGGCGTCGTGGAAGTCGCTTCGCAATGCGGCCGCGTTCCATGTGCTTGCGGTTGACCAGCTCAACACCTACGACGTTCTCGTGAACGACGACACCGTCTTCACAGCCGGTGCGCTCGACGCGTTCCTGGCCGGCCCGGCGAAGGGCGGTTCGGCGAAGGCCGTCGCCACCGAGTCCGAGGCAGCCGCCGAGGAGGCAGCAAAGTGACCACCATCAACAAGAACCCCCGCGACATCCTGATCCGGCCCATCGTGTCGGAGAAGAGCTACTCGCTCATGGACGAGGGCAAGTACACGTTCGAGGTTGCGCCGGGCGCCAACAAGACCGAGATCAAGATCGCCGTTGAGCAGATCTTCGGTGTCAAGGTCGCGTCGGTGAACACGATCAACCGCAAGGGCAAGACCCGCCGTACCCGGAACGGGATCGGCAAGCGCAAGGACGTCAAGCGCGCGATCGTCACCCTTGGTGCCGGCGAGGCTCTCGACATCTTCGGCCAGGTCGGCTAGGTAAGGACAGGACATCATGGCTATTCGTAAGTACAAGCCGACAACGCCGGGCCGCCGTGGCTCGTCCGTTGCCGACTTCGTCGAGGTGACCCGTTCGGAGCCCGAGAAGTCGCTGGTTCGCCCCCTTCACAAGAAGGGTGGCCGTAACAACACCGGTCGCATCACCACCCGTCACCAGGGCGGTGGCCACAAGCGCGCCTACCGTGTGATCGACTTCCGTCGTCACGACAAGGACGGCGTGCCCGCGACCGTGGCGCACATCGAGTACGACCCCAACCGCACCGCGCGTATCGCGCTGCTGCACTATGCGGACGGCGAGAAGCGCTACATCATCGCCCCCGACAAGCTGCGCCAGGGTGACCCGATCGAGGCCGGCTCCAGCGCCGACATCAAGCCCGGCAACAACCTGCCGTTGCGCAACATCCCCGTCGGTACCGTCATCCACGCCATCGAGCTCAAGCCCGGTGGCGGAGCGAAGATCGCCCGTTCGGCCGGAGCCTCGGTTCAGCTCGTCGCCAAGGAGGGCACTCACGCTCAGCTGCGCATGCCTTCCGGCGAGATCCGCCACGTCGACGCTCGGTGCCGTGCGACCGTCGGCGAGGTTGGCAACGCCGAGCAGTCCAACATCAACTGGGGCAAGGCCGGCCGCATGCGCTGGAAGGGCAAGCGCCCGACCGTCCGTGGTGTCGTCATGAACCCGGTGGACCACCCGCACGGTGGTGGTGAGGGCAAGACCTCCGGTGGACGTCACCCGGTCAGCCCCTGGGGCAAGCCCGAGGGCCGCACCCGCAAGCCCAACAAGGAAAGCGACAAGCTCATCGTGCGTCGCCGCCGTACTGGCAAGAACAAGCGTTAGGGAGCCTGACTTATGCCACGCAGTTTGAAGAAGGGCCCCTTCGTCGACGACCACCTTCAGAAGAAGGTGGATGTCCAGAACGAGGCGGGCACCAAGAACGTCATCAAGACCTGGTCGCGTCGTAGCGTCATCACGCCCGACTTCCTGGGTCACACCTTTGCCGTGCACGACGGCCGCAAGCACATCCCCGTGTTCGTGACGGAGTCGATGGTGGGACACAAGCTCGGCGAGTTTGCCCCCACGCGCACGTTCAAGGGCCACATCAAGGACGACCGCAAGGGCCGCCGCTAAGGCGCCCGGGCTAGGTCAAGAGGAGTTAAGAGATGGAAGCCAAGGCGCAGACGCGGTACCTCCGTGTCACCGCTCAGAAGGCTCGCCGCGTGGTGAACCTCGTCCGTGGTCAGAACGCCACCGAGGCGATTGCCTCGCTGAAGTTCCAGCAGCAGGCAGTGGCCGTCGACGTGCGCAAGCTCATCGAGTCCGCCGTCGCGAACGCCCGTGTCAAGGCGGACGCCGCAGGCGAGCGCTTCGTGGAGAGCGAGCTCATCGTCAAGGAGATCATGGTGGACGAGGGCCCGACCATGAAGCGCATTCAGCCGCGCGCTCAGGGCCGTGCGAACCAGATCCTCAAGCGTTCGTCGCACATCACCGTCACCGTCGCGACCCCGGTCGCCGCCAAGGAAGGGGCCAAGTAATGGGTCAGAAGGTCAATCCCCACGGCTACCGCCTGGGCATCACGACGGATCACCGTTCACGCTGGTTCGCGGACTCGACCAAGAAGGGCGAGCGCTACCGCGACTACGTGGGCGAGGACGTCAAGATCCGCGAACTCATGAGCAAGGGCCTCGAGCGCGCGGGCGTGTCTAAAGTCGAGATCGAGCGCACGCGTGAGCGTGTGCGCGTCGACCTGCACACCGCTCGCCCGGGCATCGTCATCGGCCGCCGCGGCGCCGAGGCGGACAAGTTGCGCTCGAACCTTGAGAAGCTCACGGGCAAGCAGGTGCAGTTGAACATCCTCGAGGTGAAGAACGCCGAGATGGACGCTCAGCTCGTTGCTCAGGGCATCGCCGAGCAGCTGGCCTCTCGCGTCTCGTTCCGTCGCGCCATGCGCAAGGGCATCCAGTCCTCGCTGCGTGCCGGCGCCAAGGGCATCCGCGTGCAGTGCTCGGGTCGCCTCGGCGGCGCCGAGATGTCCCGCTCAGAGTTCTACCGCGAGGGCCGAGTGCCGTTGCACACGCTGCGCGCGAACATCGACTACGGATTCTTTGAGGCCAAGACGACCTTCGGTCAGATTGGCGTGAAGGTTTGGATCTACAAGGGCGACATGACCGAGAAGGAGTGGGCGGCCGAGCAGGCCAAGGCTCCTCGTCCGCAGCGCGGCCGTCCCGACCGTGGCGGCGACCGCGGCGATCGCGGACCCCGTTCCGGCGGCGACCGCGGACCACGCTCCGCCAGTGCCCCCCGTGCCGAGGCCCCCGCGGCCGACGCTCCCGCAGCAGAGGCCCCCGCGGCCGACGCTGGGAAGGAAGGCTAAGCCATGCTCATTCCCCGTCGAGTCAAGCACCGCAAGCAGCACCACCCGGGTCGTTCCGGCGCTGCCACCGGTGGCACCCAGGTGTCCTTCGGCGACTTCGGTATCCAGGCTCTCGAGCCTGCGTATGTCACGAACCGTCAGATCGAGGCCGCCCGTATTGCCATGACGCGTCACATCAAGCGTGGCGGAAAGGTGTGGATCAACATCTACCCCGACCGCCCGCTGACGAAGAAGCCTGCCGAGGTCCGCATGGGCTCCGGTAAGGGTTCGCCTGAGTGGTGGATCGCCAACGTCAAGCCCGGTCGCGTGCTTTTTGAGCTGGCCGGTGTTGACGAAGAGCTTGCCCGCGAGGCCCTGCGCCGCGCGCAGCACAAGCTGCCCATGAAGACCCGCTTTGTGACCCGTGAGGGTGGTGACATCTAATGGCTATCGGTACCAAGGAACTCATGCCAGCCGAACTGGACGCGCTTGAGGACGAGCGGCTCCTGGAGGAGCTGAAGAAGGCCAAGGAAGAGCTGTTCAACCTGCGCTTCCAGTCGGCGACCGGTCAGCTCGAAAACCACGGTCGGCTCAAAGCGGTCAAGCGTGACATCTCCCGCATCTACACGATTTTGCGCGAGCGCGAGCTCGGCATTCGGACCGCGCCTGCCGCGAAGTCCGAGTAAG
>Ga0214472_10005299_pt1 | contig 13562 bp, 10 predicted proteins | sample RVTome_6_FD_207662 | JGI IMG/M metagenome (GOLD analysis project Ga0214472, IMG submission 207662) | Soil microbial communities from uranium-contaminated site in the Upper Colorado River Basin, Wyoming, United States - RVT140D175 | ecosystem: Environmental > Terrestrial > Soil > Contaminated >... | reverse complement strand
CCCAGAAGAGTCCTCCCGGTTTCACCTTCATCGCGGGATATCTACCGGTCACATCCACGGCGAGGCCAGGCTGCACACATACGAGACAGCTCGCTTGGGCAGCGGACGGCGGTTGAAACAGGTCGGAGTCTGCAGCTGGCTCGCGGATTTATCCGCCTCGAACGCGTCTCGAAGCTCGCCGGCCAGGGCGAAGTCCCGGAATACGATGCTGCACTCAAAGTTGTTCTTCAGCGCCGTGGCATCCAGGTTGGCCGAACCGAACAGGACGGTTTCGCGGTCGTTCCAGGCCACCTTCGCGTGCATGAAACCGCCGGTAAAACGATAAACGTTCCCGCCGGACTTTGCCAGCTTGTGCCCATGCACGTAGTTGGCCCGGTCGATGACCGGGACTCGGGTGCGGTGGGAGAGCAGCACATTTACCGAGATGCCTTGCTGTGCCTGGGAGCGCAGAGCGTTCAGGATCTCCCGATCGGGCAGGAAATACCAGTTGCGAATACAGACCTCCCGGTCCGCATCCAGGATGAGATCGAGCAGCGCCCGGCGAATGTCGTACCGCTGCTTGGGGACGGTGAGGAAAATCTGGGCTTCCCCAACAAAGAGGCGGGAGAGATGGAAATCCGGCGGGAGGTCCGGCTGCGAACCGGACGAGTGCCGGCAGGTGAAATCGAACAGGTCGTGAAACGCCGCCCCAAGATCCCCGTCCAAACGCAGGTTGTGGTCGTCCCACTCGATATAGTGATCACCGATGTTGGATCCCCCGATGAACGCTGTGCAGTCATCCAGGGCGCAGATCTTGGCGTGGAGGCGGTTGGACGGATTGAGGCGGTGACCGCGGGGCTGGAACCGCTCCACCTGGACGCCACCGGCCTGCAGGGCCGCCAGCAGCCTCAGGTTCCGGAAGGCATGGCGGGGGGCGTCGAGCCCCAGGCCGAACGCATCCACCATCAGCCGCACCTCGACCCCGGCCGCAGCTCTCGCAGCAAGTTCACGGGCGATCTTCTCGGACCACTCACCGTGATCGAAGGTGAAATACATCATCGTGATCCGCTCCTGTGCAGCCGGCAGGGTTTCGACAAGGTCGGCATAGAACGGTTCGACCTGGGTAAAGAGCTTGTATCGGGTGTTTGCGTTCATGGTCAATCCCTTATCTTTAAATTCAACCCTGCTCGAACTGCTGCCCCACCTTGCGCCAGAGAGCGAAGGCGGCGATCGTGAAGACGACGGCGACGACCAGCAGAACAGGGGAGATCCAGAGGCCCTGGGCACCGATCAGGGCGAACAGGATGGAGGACGGCAGACGTCCGATGAAGTTCGCGGCCAGGAATTTCCGGAAGGAAAGACCGCTCAACCCGGCGACGAAGTTCATCACGTCGGTGGGAAATATCGGGAGCATGAACGAAAAGATGAAGAAGATGACGCCCTGCCGCTCCGCACGCTTCGTCCACTTTTCGACCAGGGGCGCCGGCGCCAGTCGTTCAACGACCGGCCGGCCGTAACGCCGGGCCAGACAGTAAGCAATCTGGCTGGCAATGACCGTCGAGGTGTGGATAATCAGGGCTGCGGCGACGAAACCATACAGATACCCCCCTGCGATCATGATGAAGTGTCCTGGAATGGCGGCCGCAATCACCTGGACGAACAGCAGGATGAACATCAACACCATGCCCAGGTCCCCATACGCGTTCAGGTAGTCCAAGAGGCTCTCCCGGTCCTTGACGAGGGCGAGCAATCCCTGAAGCGGGATGCGGTAGGTCCAGAGCACGGCCAACCCGATCAGGAGCATCCCCGCCTTGACAAGGCGGGGCTTGTTGATCTTCGTTGATCTGATGGAATTGCAGCGGGCGGTGAGTTGGATTTGCATGGTCAGCTCCTTCTTTCTGAGATGACCGCAGTTTCCGGTTTTCCAACTGCCATAAAAAGAGAAAGAACTGCCAAAAGGCGCCGAATGCGTGGTCAACAAAAAAAGGCGGCCTGGCAGCATTATTGCTTGCGAGCGGTCTTCTTTGCGTGTAACATTAAGAACCTATCCGGGGATCGAAGATGCCGGTTGTATTCTCCCTTCGGCCGGACACAGAGAGGAACAGGATGTTGGTCGCAATCACGGCAGTTCTCGATCTGACCGGCATGTCGATCGGTCTCTGGTTGGCTTTCTACGTGCTGGCCCGGGGGTACCGCAGCGGTCTCACCCAAAGAGCCTTTATCATCCTCATACTCGCAGCCGGGTTCTTTTTCGCTGCTTATATCAACGTCTTTAATCAGGTGGCCGGCCGCGCCGCCTGGCGTGCGGTGCTCCTGATCGTCGCCCTGTACTTCTGGTACGACCTGACGCGCAAGCTGGTCCCGGCGTCCGACCGCGCTCGTACGCGAATCCCGCGCTGGTCATCGCTGATTCTGGCCCTTGCTGCCTCGATCGCCCTGCTGGCGGTCCCGAATGCGTTCCTGCGGGAGGCGGGGAATGCCCTCGATATCGGTCAGATGGCGGTGGAGCTGCCGTTCATCCTTTACGGGCTCTATATGATCTGGATCTCGGTCGCCATGCTCTACAACGACAGCCTGATCCGGCAGGCCGGTTTGGCGCACAAATACCGCTTTTTCTTCACCGCCACGCTGATTATCGCCATCAACGTCGGTCACGGGGTCCTCTCACTCGCAATCCTGCCGCCGCAGTCCCGCATCATCCAAGACGGGCTGATCCTGGCAGCCATCATCGTCCTGGGATATTCCATTGCCCGCCACCAGACATTCGTCGAGCGTCGCACAACGTTTCGGGACTTCCAGGTTTCCGCTGTGGCTGTTATGGGATTCGCGGCGATCTTTGGTCTGACCGGTCTGGTCCTGGATTTTCCTCCGGCGGAGATCGGCGTGCTGGTCGCACTGGCCGTCGTTTCCCTGGGGAGCTATGATTTCGTTCGTGTCGCGCTGGACGGAGTCCTCCACCGGCAGGTCAGCAGCCTGCGAGGCCAGCTCATGGCGGCCGCGGGGAGCGCCGGGAACGCCGCCCAGCCCGCGGAGAAATTTGTGGCCGGTCTGAAGACGCTTTGCGAATCGATCGGAGCCGAAGGCGGTTTGATCGGTTTGCCCGAGAAAGGCGGATTTCAGGTGGCGGTCTCGGTCCAATCCCTCCCAAAAGGCGATCTCTTCGGGAAGGGACTGGACCTGGGTCAGGAGCTGGTCGCAGGCGACCCGGGATCACAGGGTGGGCTGCATTGGATCGCACCGTGCACCTGGCAGGGCGAGCTGCTGGCGCTGGTCGCGGTCGGCCCTCGCCGCGCCGGCGGCGCATACAATGAAGGTGACCTGGACCTGCTGTCTGATTTCGCTGACCAGGCAGCCCTGCTGCTGCACTTCCAGGGGCTACAGGCCGCACAGAGAGACCAGCTTTCGGGGCTGGCGGTGGCTTTCCAATCCGACCAGGTGCTGCTCCAGACCGGAGGCGAGGCTATCGTGGATAAACTCAAGCAGCGGCCCGAGAAACGCTTGGTCGACCTGGTGGAGGACGGGCTTCGCAACCTGTCCGATTACAGCTATCTGGGACGATCTCCTCTGGTGGAACAGCTCAACATCCAGGGTGAAACCCACCTGATCCGGGGACGAGGGGTGCGGGAGCGAATGCTGGAGCTTCTGGATGAACTTCGACCCACAGGCCAACGCCCGGGAGAACCGCTGCCTCGCGAATGGTACAGCTTTGCCGTCCTGCACGACGCCTATGTCGAAGACGTGCCCAACCGGGAAATCATGTCGCGGCTGTATATCTCGGAAGGCACCTTCAACCGCGCCCGTCGCAATGCAATTCGGGCTGTGGCGCGGGCCGTGCAGGACCTGCAGCTTGTCGATAGCTTTGGATAACCCCGGCCGCGCGCCGGAAACGATTCGGGGTCCTGTGGTAAACGGAGAGACGCCAAATTGTGGCGTCTCTCCATTAGTCCACCAAAACCCGCGCGTTCTCCGCCGGCCAATGCACCAACACCTGGTCCCCCACTGCAAAGGTCGTGTCGTAGCGCTCGCCGAAATTCTGGATCCGGACCACCAGCCGGGTTTCGCGGTCCAGCTCTACCAGGTAGCGGATATCGGTCCCGATATAGATCGCCTCGACCACTTTGCCCTGCACGACCACCGTGTTCTGCTCCCCCTCCAGGTACTGACGCACGTCCGCCTCTCCGGAGCCGGGCGGCCAGCCCGTGATCCGGGCGATCTCCCCCGGGCCCAGACCGGTTTCGTGTTCAAGCACGTTCATCCGTCCGGGCGGGTACAGGTTCATCTTCTCCGGCCGGATCGCCAGCGTGACCTGCTGACCGGCGATGACGGATCCGGTCCCCGCGACGCCCATCAGCACGTTCTCCCCCACCCGGACCCGGATAAAGTCCCCACCGTTCCCCGAACCGGCGCCCGCCGTTTCCACATCGCCCGTGACGAAGTTGGTCTCCCCGATGAAATCGGCCACGAAACGGTTGACCGGGGCTTCGTAGATCTCGCGCGGCGCACCGGCCTGCTGAATCACCCCCCCGTGGATCACGGCGATCCGGTTCGACATGGTCAGCGCCTCTTCTTGGTCGTGTGTCACATAGATAAAGGTGATCCCCAGATTGCTCTGCAGCTGCTTGAGTTCGAGTTGGACCGCCTTGCGCAGCTTCAGATCCAGCGCGCCGAGCGGCTCGTCAAGCAGCAGCACGGCCGGCTCGTTGATCAGCGCCCGGGCGAGGGCCACACGCTGCTGCTGCCCGCCGGAGAGCTGGTTCGGCCGCCGGTCCTCGACGTCCGGGAGCTGGACCATCTCCAGCGCCTCCCGCACCCGCGCCCGGACCTCCTCTTTCGGGACCCGCTTCAGGCGCAGACCAAACCCAACGTTCTCTCCGACGCTCAGATGCGGGAACAACGCATAGTTTTGAAAGACGGTGTTGACCGGGCGCTTGTTCGGCGGGGTCTTCCCGACCGGCCGGCCGTCGATGAAGATCTCGCCGCGGGTCGGGGTCTCGAAGCCGGCGATCATCCGCAGGGTCGTCGTCTTCCCGCAGCCGCTCGGTCCCAGCATGGTGAAGAACTCGCCCTGCGGGATGTCCATCGAGATGTCGTTGACAGCGATGACCTCCGCCGTGCCGCGCCCGGCGGGGAAGATCTTGGTGACGTTTTGGAGATGTACGGCGGGTGTGGTCAAAGTTTCTTCTCCATAAATCAGAAAATTCAAAGGGCCGGTCGGGCTTCGCCCGACCGGCCCTTTGAATTTTCTATTTCCTCTCACCGGAGGTCCTCAGCCACTCCGCAAACATGATCACGATCACCGAAACCGCCATGATCAGCCCGCCCATGGCGACGACGAGCGGAAGCCGGCGCGGGAAGCGCAGCAATGAGTACATATAGACCGGCAGGGTCGATTCGGTCCCGACCACGAAGACGCTCATCGCGTATTCGTCGAAAGAGGTGGTGAAGGCAGTCAGAAAGGCCGCCAGCAACGCCGAGGCGCTCATCGGAAGGACGACCCGCAGCTGCGCCCCCCAATAGCTGGCGCCCAGGTCCATGGCCGCGTCCTCCAGGTTGTCCGGGAACCCGGCCAGGCGCGCCCCGACGATCAGGGTCACGATCGGGATGTTGACCACCATGTGCCCCAGACCGACCGTCCACAGAGAGAGATCCCAGTCGAAGACCTGCCGGAAAAGGATCAGCAGGGCTACCCCGATCACAACCGCCGGGATCACCAGCGGCAGCGCCGAGACGGCCACGAACAGGTTCCGGCCCGGGAAATTGAACCTCACGATGGCGATCGCCGCCATCGTGCCCAGCACGGTGGCGGCCAGGGACGAAAACACACCGACAACGATGCTGTTCCCGGCCGCCTCCAGCAGCTCGGAGGCGTTCCGGAGATCCCGGTACCACTGCAGAGTGAAGCCCTGCAGCGGGAAGCGCAGCAGGGCCGAGTCGTTGAATGAGAAGATGATCAATAAGAAGATCGGCAGATAAAGAAAAACGGCCAACAGCCAATAGTAGATCGCCCCCGGGGAGAACATCTTTTTAAGCCGCATCACACTCCGGCGATGTCCGAGATCTTGAAAAACCGTGCGAACACGACCAGCGGGACGAGCACGATCGCTAGCATCGCCAGGCTCATCAGCGAGCCGACCGGCCAGTTCAACCCGCGCAGGAACTGATCCTGGATCAGGTTGCCGAACATGACCCCCTCCGTACCTCCGACCAGCGCCGGGGTGACGTACTCGCCGACGGTCGGGATGAAGACGAACAGGAACCCGGCCACCACCCCGGGCAAGGAAAGCGGCAGGGTCACCCGCAGAAAAGCCTCGAATTTCGTGCAACCCAGATCCGCCGCGGCCTCCAGCAGGTGCGGGTCAATCCGCTCGAGCGCAGCGAAGATCGGCAGCGCCACGAACGGGATCCAGACATAGACCAGCGTCACCGTGACCGCATCCGAACTGTATAGCAGAAAGGCGCTTTCACGGGGGTCCAGGCCGATCCAGGCGATAAAAGAAGCCAGGATCCCGGTCGAGCCCAGGATCACCTTCCAGGCCAGCACCCGCAGGAGGTAGCTGACCCAGGCCGGTACGATGATAATGGTCAGGAGCAGCAGCTTCCGGTCCCCCCCCTGGAAAACCAGGTAGTACGCAATCGGGTAGGCCAGGACCACCGAGTAAATCGATACCCAGAACGAGATCAACAGCGACCGCCACAACAGCCGCAGCAGCGGTGCATTGGCGAAAAAATCCCGGTAGTGGTCCAGGGTGAACATGTTTCGGGTCTCCCCAAATGTCCCGACCCGGAACGAGAACAGCGCCATAAACCCGATCGGCAGCAGGAACAGGACGATCAGGAACAGCGCCGGGGGGGAGACGAGGGTGGCGATGCGGGAACGATGTTCCATAGGGTAAAAATTTGAAGGCTTGCAAGGCTGCGCCTTGCAAGCCTTCAAATTTTTCTAAACAATCAGGGCGCGGCTTTGACGTCGTTCCACATATCGATCAGCCACCCGCGCTCTTCCTCGGTGATCGGCTGGTAGAAGACGGTCTCTTCGAAGATCACGTCGATGTTGTCGAGGCTCATGAACTCGACGATGTAGTCGTCGATCAGGTCGACGGCCGCGGTGTTGGCGTGACCGTACCAGTACCAGTTGCCGAGACCGGCAGCCGACGACGGGGCGGCTGCTGCGTTCAAGAACTCATAGACCAGGTCGATGTTCTGGGCGTCCTTCAGGATGCCGTAGCCGCAAACCCAGCTCATCCGGCCCTCGGCCGGATCGATATAAGCGACGTCGTAGCCCTCCCCTACCAGGTAGCCGTAGGCGTCCTGCCAGGCATTGGCGGTCAGCACGGCCTCGCCGGAGGCGGGCATGTCCCAGGTCTGGGTGTAGTCGGTCCAGTAGGTCAGAACGTTGGGCTTGAGCTCGATCAGCTTCTGCTTGACCTCCTCGACCACCTCGGGGCTCAGGACCTCCCAGGGATCTTCATAGCCCAGCGCCAGGGCCGTCATCCCGTAGTTGGCCTGGCCGGAATCCCAGAGCATGACGTTCCCGGCGTATTGCGGATCCCACAGGTCAGCCCAGGAGTCGGGCACCTCTTCCACGAGGTCGGTGCGGACCAGGATCGATTCGTAGCCCCAGTCCCAGGGCATGAAGTACTGTACGCCGTCCACCTGCCCGACTTCCTTGAGCTTCGGATGGAGGTCGTCCCAGTATTCGATCCGGGAAGTGTCTAGCGGCTGCATCAGCCCGGCCTCGACATAGAGGCCCATATAGGATTCGCACGGATGGACCAGGTCCACCTGCACGCCGGACTGGATCCGGGCGAAGGCTTCCGGGTCTTCGGCAAAGAAGATGTACTCAGTGACGGACTCGAGGGTCGGGGTGTAGGTATCGGCAAAATCGGGGAACAGGTAAGGATTCTCGGTGACCTCGTAGCCGGACCATTCCATGATCGTGATCGGCCCGCCTTCCTCCACCATCTCTTCGGTGGGCTCCGGCATCGCCTCGGTCTCTTCGGGCGCCGCCTCATCCGGCGTCTCTTCCGCCGCCGGAGGCGCACACGCCGTCAGGACTGACACCATCAGCAGGTTGAGGATCAGCAAGATGAGCTTGAAGGTCGATGGATGTTTCATTTCTTCTCCTCCGCGGACAGCCCTGACCGCAAAAAAGTTGGTTGGATTGCCCCGGGCTGCACCGGGCAACTCCGGCGAGGCAACCTTATGATACACAGGAATGGGCGAATCGGCGAATCGGCGAATAAGCGATCGACCGAATGCTGCCCTTTCGCCGCTTCGCCCATTCGCCCATTCGCCCATTCGCTACGGCACCCCCCACTGATAATTGTTCTTCACAATCCTGAGGTACATGAACGTCTCCGTCGAGCGGATGCCTTCGGTGGTGGCGATCTCAGAGATCAGTTCGATCAGGTGCTCGTTGTCCCGGCAGGCGATTTCAATCGAGATGTCGTAGGCGCCGGACATGATGGCGACCCAGCCGACCTCTTCAAACTCGCCGACCTCCTTTGCGACCTCACTCAGCCGGGCGCCGTCCACCTTGAGCAGGATCGAGGCCGTGATGGGCACTCCGAGGGCGATCGGATCGGTGATGGCCCGGATGCGAAGCAGGTTGGCTTCGATCAGCCGGGTGGCGCGCTGCTGGACGGTGGAAGCGGAAAGCCCCATTTCGGCAGCGATATCGGCGTACGCCCGCCGGCCGTCCCGGACGAGGTGCTGGATGATCTCCCGGTCGACTTCATCGATCTTGTCCGGGTGCGCTGAAGTGGGCATCCCTGTGTCCTTTGACCGGCTCTTACCGGCCGTGCTGCTGGAGTCGGATTTGCGTCCCGTGCGTGAAACGCGCTTCACGTCAACCATCCCGCGGGTCGACGGGCAGCCGGGCAAAACCTGCTGCGCCCGGCCCCGCCAGCCGGCCCCGGGAGGCCAACAGCACGCCGAACAGGAATGGGATCAGGACAAGCGACATCGATATTAAAATGCTTTGCATCGGCACAATTGTCAATACCCAACCTCCCACAAGATTTCCGGACAGGAACCCCAGCGACCAGATCGTGTTCGCCACGCCGAAAGCGGTCCCCAGGCCCGTCCCGGCCGGCCGCATGCGCTCCCAGGTCTCGGAGATCTGCGCGGTCGCCACCGTGGAGGCGAGCCCGACTCCGGCGGCTGACAGGTACAGGGCGGAGAGCATCGGCGCGGCGGTCTTGAAAGAACCGAACAGCACCAGCCCGCCGGCGAGGACGATCATCCCGGTCACCAACGGCCCCCGCCCACCGCGCACGGCCTCCCAGCGGCCGGAGGCGATCTGCGACCCGATCATGACCACGTTCCACCCGATCATCGCCACGCCGATCGCCTCCGGCCCATATCCCAGTTCTCGCGCAAACTTGAACGGCGCAACCAGCAGGATGACCGTGAAGATCACGAACAAGACCAGCGCCAGGGCGCCGCGCGTGGCGAGGGCAAACCACTGGCGCCGGCCGGCCCGGGGGACGGGCAGGGCTGCCGCCGGCCTCCGGGCCGCCCCGGCGCCTCCCCCGGCCCACTGAAACAGGACCAGGCCCGCCGCCAGCGCCGCAGCCAGCCAGAAAAATACCGAGACCCCGGCCCGTTCGAATAAAAACCCGCTCGCGACCGGACCCGCCAGCTCGCCCAGCGAAGCGGCGGAGAAAATGCTGGCCACCGCCAGCGATCGCCGCCCGGGACCGAAATGCTCGCTGGTGATCACCATCCCCGAGGTCCACACCGCCGCGCTCGACACTCCCTGGAGCACCCGCCCCAACCCAATCCCCGCTGCAGACGGGGCCAGGGCCAACACGGCCGCGCTCAGCACCGTTCCCAGGATCCCGATGGTAAAGATCGGCCGCGGCCGCCAGCGGTCGCTCGCCAGGCCAAGCGGCAGGCAGAGCAGCAAACCAGAAAATGAGTAAGCCCCCAGCAGCAGACCGATCGTCCCCTCGCTCAGCCCGCCCTCCTGCAACCCGGGCAGCAGCGGCAGCAGCCCCATCAACAGCAGGGTGTCCACAAATACGGCGAAAAGCACCAGCCCGATCTGCATGACGGCCGGCGACCCCCGGGGCTTAACCGCCCGGCCGGTCAACGTGTGGCCCCAGCGACTCTATCAATTTTATTGAAAATCGGCTGATTATCCGGTTATTCGATATCATTAAGGCGTATTTTCCGTTGACATTATATCGTATAAATGGTAGACTGGCAAATCAATATGAAAGTACGCACGCTTTGTTAGGGAAAAAACCGGAATATGAGCGCCCTGCCCGGCTCCGCCAGGCAGGGCGCTCATATTCCGGTTTTTTCCGACCATCGAGGATCGGGGTCATGCAGCCGCTCACCGAATCGCAAAAACAGTTCCAGAACGCCGCGCGCCTGATCCCCCTGGGCGTCAATTCCAACTACCGCTATTGGGGTCCCGAGGACACCCTGTATATCGACCGCGGCAAAGGCGCCCACATCTGGGACGTCGACGGCAACCGCTATATCGATTACCGGCTCGGGTACGGGCCGGCCATCCTGGGCCATTCGGACGAAAGGGTCGATGCGGCCGTGATCGCGGCCGTCGGCTCCGGGAACACCTTCGCCCTCAATATCCCGGCTGAAAGACAGGTTGCAGAGCGGGTCGTGGCGATGTGCCCGGCGGTCGAGATGGTCCGGTTCGCCAATTCGGGCACAGAGGCGACCATGCACGCCTTGCGGCTGGCCCGGGCCTACACCGGTCGGGAGAAGTTCGTCATGTTCGAAGGCCAGTACCACGGCCTGCACGACAGCGTGATGTTTGCCGCCAATATTGGGGGCGATTGGTCCAGCAACCGGCGCAGCCCGGTGGCGTACCCGATCAGTTCGGGGGTGCCGAAATTCCACCAGGAGCTCGTCATCATGCTCCCATTCAACGACCTGGACGGGATCGAACGGACCATCGAGCAGTCCTGGGGGCAGATCGCCGCCGTGCTCGTCGAACCCGTCCTGGGAAACTGCGGCGGGATCCTGCCCGACCCCGAGTTCCTGCCGCTCATACGCCGGCTGTGCGACGAGTACGGTATCGTCATGATCATGGACGAAGTCAAGACCGGTTTCCGGATGGCCCGCGGCGGGGCTCAGGAAGTCTTCGGCGTTGTCCCGGACCTGGCGACTTACGCCAAGGCGATGGGAAACGGCTACCCGGTCGCCGCCTTCGGCGGTAAACGCGAGCTGATGGAGCAGATCGGGCGGGGGATTTCACACGGCGGCACTTTCGCCGGGAACCGCATAAGTATGGCCGCAGCGAACGCGACCCTCGACATCCTCCAGAACACGGATGCCCTCGAACGGGTCCGGATCAACGGCGAGAAGCTCCGGACCGCCATCGGCGAGGTGCTCTCCCATTTCGACCTGGAATTCGTCTTCTCCGGCCACCCAAGTATGTTCAGCTTCATGTTCGCGGCCGAAGCCCCCCGCGAGTATCGCGACTGGAAAAAGCACGACAACCGGCTCTATGAAAAAGTCGCCGGCGGATTGCTCAAACGCGGGATCATCACGGAGCAGGATTCCCGCGAACCCCTGTTTCTCTGCTCCGCCCTCAGCGACGAAGATATCGCCGAGACGCAGACAGCGCTCGAGGACTCGGTGAAGGAGGCGCTGACGAATGGGCGAATGGGCGAATAGGCGAGCACCTCAAATCGCCCACCCGCCCATCCGCCCATCCGCCCATCCGCCCATTCGCCCATTCGCCCATTCGCCCATTCGCCCATTCGCCCATTCACGCATTCGCCCATTCGATCCGTGCCCGACCTCACCCACCTCCTCCACGCCCGCTCCGCCGCCATCGTCGGGATCAGCACGCCGGATCGATTCGGGGGGCAGGTTTACATCAACCTGCGAGATTTCGGATTCGGAGGGGATGTTTACGGAGTCAACCCGCGCTACGAGTCGCTGTACGACCGGCCCTGCTATCCGTCGATCGCTGCCCTGCCGGAGATGCCGGAGCTTGCCGTCCTGGCGGTTCCGAACCGGGCCCTGCTCCCGGCCTTCGAGGAGGCCGTGAACGCAGGCGCCCGGGCTGCCGTCATCTTTGGGAGTGCTCATTCGGAAGGGGAGGACCCGCACGCGATTGAAAACGCCGTCGCCGCCCTCGCCCGGCAAGAAGGGATCCCCATTTGCGGTCCGAACTGTATGGGCTTCCTGTCTTTCGAGCGCCGGCTGGTGGTCTCCGGCTATCCTGTCACCCCGGGGACACCGTCCGGGCACATCACCCTGATCAGCCACAGCGGGTCGGTCTTCGACTCGATGTGGCAGAACGACCGCCGGGTGCAATTCAATTACGTGATCTCCTCCGGGAACGAGACCGTCACGACCCTGGCGGACTACATGCACTTTGCCCTGGCCGACCCGTCCACCCGGGTCATCGCCTTATTCCTCGAGACCGTCCGGGACCCGGAGGGCTTCAAGCTGGCGCTGGAGGCGGCCGCCGGAGCTGACGTGCCGGTGATCGTCTTCAAGGTCGGGCGCAGCGAGCTTGGCGCCCGGCTGGCGCAGTCCCACAGCGGCGCCCTGGCAGGGAACGATGCCGTCTACGACGCGCTGTTCGAATACTACGGAGTCCGTCGGGTCCGATCGCTGGACGAGTTCATGGACACGCTCGAACTGTTCACCCCCGGCTGGCGCCCTCGCCCCGCGGCCATCGCCGCCACGCTCGACTCCGGCGGGGAGCGCGGGATGCTGGTTGACCTGGCGGAGGAAATCGGGGTCCGGTTTGCCGAGATCGGCCCGGCGACGGTCGCAAAGCTCGCCGCCACGCTCGACCCCGGCCTCGAACCCACCAACCCGCTCGACGCCTGGGGCACGGGCAACGACCTGGAGCGGATCTACGGCGACAGCCTCCTGGCCCTCGACGCCGACCCGGCCACCGGCCTCAACATCTTCAACGTGGACCTGATGCGCGCCTCCAACCTGCCGCCGACCTATATCGATATCACCCTGCCGATCCTGCCGAAGCTCACCAGGCCGTTCATATTTATGGTCAACATCTCCTCCTCCGCCAGCCGGACCCAGATGGACCGCTTGCGGGCCGCCGGCGTCCCGGTGCTGATGGGGACGGAGACGGGGCTGCGGGCGGTCAGGCACCTGTTTGAATATTGTGAATGGGCGAATAAGCGAATGGGCGAATGGGCGGATGAGCGAATGGGCGGCCCTGCTGGCCACCCGGTGCGCGGGACCGCATTTCGAGAATGGATCACCACCCGGTCTTCCAAACCACTCGATGAATACCGGTCGAAACGGCTGTTATCGGAATATGGTCTGCACGTTGCGGCAGAGAAAATCGCCGAAACCCTCGACGACGCCCTCGCCGCCGCGGAACGGATCGGCTATCCCGTCGTCCTGAAGACGGCCGAGGGACTGCTCCACAAAACGGACTCGGGGGGGGTGGCCCTTGACCTGCACAACGGCGATGCGGTCCGCCAGGGCTACGAATCGCTCGCCGCCCGGTTCGGCCCCCGGGTCCTCGTCCAGAAGATGCACCCGCGCGGGATCGAGCTGATCCTCGGGCTGGTGAACGACCCGCAGTTCGGGATGTTCCTGTCGGTCGGATTTGGCGG
>Ga0214472_10005298_pt1 | contig 13563 bp, 12 predicted proteins | sample RVTome_6_FD_207662 | JGI IMG/M metagenome (GOLD analysis project Ga0214472, IMG submission 207662) | Soil microbial communities from uranium-contaminated site in the Upper Colorado River Basin, Wyoming, United States - RVT140D175 | ecosystem: Environmental > Terrestrial > Soil > Contaminated >... | reverse complement strand
ACGGATGAGGTTGCTTGCCTTGCTCGGCTTCTGTCTTGCGATGGTCGGCTGCGCCCAGGTTCCCCTCGCATCCAACTATGACGGCCCCGAAGAACTGCCCGAAACGCTTCGACAGAGCTATGCGCAGCCCGCCTTCGAAGGCCGGGCAGAAGAGGAAATCCTGAAGTGGGAGGGGGATCTGCTCGTCAGGCGCATCCGCCTGGAGCCCGTGCGCAACCTGCTGCCCGAGGCCAAGGAGATCCTCATCGATTATTATCACCCCGGGGGAGGCCCCCGCCCCTTCATCCTGGTGCTGCCCAATCTGGGCGGCTCCACGGCCCTGGGTGACTCCTTCGCCACCTATTTCGCCCGGCACGGCTACGCGGCCCTGCTGGTGCACCGGGAGAACCGGGCCGACATCATCGAGGATCTGGACGCCATCGAGACCAACCTGCGCCAGATCCTCATCGATCACCGCCAGGTGCTGGACTGGGCCCAGTCACGGCAAGAGCTCGACAGCGGGAACATCGGCATCTTCGGCATCAGCATGGGAGGCATCAAGGGCACGCTGGTCGCAGCGCTGGATGAGCGCATCAAGGCCGCGGCACTGGCCCTGACCGGCGGGGACCTGCCTTACCTGCTGACCCGCTCCACGGAAGAAGACGTCATCGAGCGACGCAGGCACTACATGAAGGAGCAGGGCCTGAGCCTCAGGGAGCTCAAGGCGCGCATCGCCCTGCAGGTACAGACCGACCCCCTGCTGCTCGCCCCCTACATCGACGCCCGGAAGCTGCTGATGGTGCTGGCGGTGTTCGACGAAACCATCCCCTTCAACAAAGGCCGCGAGCTCAAGCGCCGCATCGGCAACCCGGAAACCATCTACGTCTTCTCGGGTCACTACAGCGCCATCCTCTACAAGAACTACATCAAGTACAAGGCGACGAAGTTCTTCGATCGCAAGCTCATCAGGAACTGAAGCCTACCAAGCCCCCCCTCTATCCCCTCCGCAAGGGGATGGGAAGCGATAGCCTTCCAGTCTTCCCTTAACCCGTGTTCCGAAGCCCTGCGGCGATGCCGCTGATGGTGCTGGCCAGCACATAATCCAGCTCCTCGCTCGTATCGCCTGAGCGCTTGCGGCGAAGCAGCTCGATCTGGATGAGGCTCATGGGGTCGACGTAGGGGTTGCGCAGCTTGAGGGAGCGGGCCGTGGCAGGGTTCTTCTCCAGCAACCGATTCTGGCCCGAGATGGCCAGAATCATCCTCAGGGTGCGTCCATGCTCTTCGCAGACCAGATCGTAGACCCGATTGCGCAGCGCCTCATCTTCCACCAGTTCGCTGTAGAGGCGGGCGATGGGCAGGTCCACCTTGGTGAGAGCCAGCTCCACGTTGCGCACCAGATCCCGGAAAAAGCGGAAATCGCGCATCATCTCCTGCAGCAGTGCAAGGCCCCCCTCTCGCTTCGCATAGTTTTCAAAGGCCCGGCCGACGCCGAACCATCCCGGCAGCACATGGCGGCTCTGCATCCAGCCGAAGCCCCAGGGGATGGCCCTCAGGTCCTCCAGGCCCCGGCCCTTCTCCCGCCGGGCGGGGCGAGAGCCGATCTTGGCCAGTTCGAAATGCCTCACGGGTGTTGCCTGCTCGAAGTAGGTCAGGATGTCGGGATTGTCGGCGATCTTTTCCCGGTAGAAGGCGAAGGCATCCTGCGACATGGCCTCCATCGCCTCTTCCCACCGGGGGTCGACGGCATCGGATGAGGCTTCCGGGCGGGCCAGGGCATCGAGGCTGGCGGCGATCATCAGCTCCAGGTTGCGCCGGGCCAGCACGGGGTCGGAATATTTCCAGTGGATGACCTCCCCCTGTTCGGTGAGCTTGAAGGAACCGGTGAAGGCCCCGGGAGGCTGGGCGGTGATGGCCCGGTGGGTGGGACCGCCTCCCCGGCCCACGGTGCCGCCGCGCCCGTGGAAGAGCCGCAGGCGCACGCCGCACTGCTCGGCGACTTCATGCAGGCAGCGGTGGGCCTTATGGATTTCCCAGGTGCTGGTGAGCATGCCGCCGTCCTTGTTGGAGTCGGAATAGCCGAGCATCACCTCCTGCAGCCGATCCCAGGAGTCGAGATAGGGCGCGTAGCTCTGCGAGCTCCAGAGCTCGCGGCAGATGCCCGGGGCGTTGCGCAGATCCTCGATGGATTCGAAGAGGGGCACGGGCATCAGCCCCGGCTCCTCATCCTTGGCCGCCACGGTCACGCCGGAGAGTTCCAGAAGCCAGATGAGGTTGACCATGTCCCTGCTGCCCGTGGTGCCGCTGATGACGTAGCTGCGCATGGCGAAAGGGTTGCCTTTTTTCAACGAAGCCAGGGCGCGCAGGGTCTCCAGCAGCTCTCGGGTGGATTCGGAGGGCGACTCGGCAAGACTTCCCTTTGCCCGGTCGCAGGCACTGAGCTCGACCACCGCCTGGGCATGGATTTTCGCATGCTGGCGAATATCGAGGGTATGGAGGCAGAAGCCGAAGGTCTCCAGTTTGCGAAGCAGGGGATCCAGATAGGCCTCGGCCAGCCTGGCCCCCTGCCCTTCGGCGAGGCTCTCCCGGATGAGGCGCAAATCCGTGGCAAAAGCGCCCGCACCGCCATAGCCGGCGTCGCTGCCTGGCTCAAGGAGGGTACTGCGCAGCCGCAGCAACACGAAATCGAGGAAATGGCGGTAATACTCGTTGGAGGGGTGGGCGGCGCTTTCCCTCGTGGCCCCGGGAAAGGCGGATATGTAGTGCTTCAGGGCCGCCATGAAGGTTTGCGAGCAATGCACCCGGCTGCGCGCCGGAGTCAGCAGCTCCCGAAGGCGGGAGGCATCTTCAATGTAATGTTCGAGTATCAGCTCCCTGGCCCGGGTCAACGCCTCCTTCGTCGTCTCGGGAGTGACGAAGGGGTTGCCGTCGCGATCCCCGCCGATCCAGGAGCCGAACCGCACCAGGGTGGGGAGCTTGGCCGCAGTCCAGTCCAGGGTGTACACCTGACGCAGGGCCAGGCAGAGTTCGTCGTAGAGCCCGGGCAGGGGCTCGATGAGCGAGACGCCGTAATGATCCAGCCCCATGCGGATTTCGTCCGATACCCCCGGTTTCTGGCGGCGCACCTCGTCGCTCTGCCACAGAGCGGTGATCTCGGCCAGCATGGCCTGCTGCCGTCGGATGGCTTCGGCCTCGCTCAGCGGCAGTCGGTCGAGGGCGTCCAGATGGGCGGCGATGCGGCGGCGCTTGTAGAGCACTACCCGGCGGGCGACCTCGGTGGGATGGGCGGTGAAAACGGGGATGACCTCCACCCGGCGCAGCAACGCCAGCACCTCCTCGGCTCCGAAGCCGGCCGCCTTGAGGCGCCTGAGGGTCCCCAGGAAAGATCCCGGCTTGTCGTCGCCGTCCAGGCGCATGAGCTGGGCGCGGCCCCGGCGCTTTCGATGCCGCGTTTCGGCCAGATTGGTCAACTCGAAAAAGGTGGCGAAGGCCTTGACGATGAGGTGGGCCTGCTCCAGCCTGAGCCCCTGAACGATGCCGTGGGACTGCTGCTGAAGTTCGAGATCGGCCTGCCGATCGCCGAGCTCCAGGCTCAGATTGTCGCTCATCTCCCGGTGCCGTATGGCCAACCGGCGAAGCTCTTCCTCGGTGCGGTAGATATTCTCTCCGGCCTGCTCCCGAATCACCCCGCCCAGCAACCGCCCGAGCGAGCGCACATCGCGCCGAAGCGGAGCATCGCGAAGCTCTTCATCCTCTCCCAGAAGTTCCGCCAATCTCGCTGCCTGATCCGCCGCCATCCAGAACTGTTCCATCGCCACCCCGCTATCTATCGAAGAATATTCAGATCGTTATTAAAAATTGTATCTTCTTTTCCCCTCCAGGCCAGAGTTCCCGGCGAGGGATGCGGTGCGAAGCCGATAATAGAGAAGGCCCCTCAACCTATAGGATTGAGGGGCCTTCTTTGCGGCATGCTGTCGAGAAAAAAATCAGAGCCTGTCGGCTTCGCTCTTGAGGTAGGAGGCGACGCCCTCCTTGTTGGGCGACATGCCCCTGTCCCCCTTGTTCCACCCGGCGGGGCAGACTTCACCGTACTGCTCGGTGAACTGGAGGGCGTCGATCATCCGCAGCATCTCGTCGACGTTGCGGCCCAGGGGCAGGTCATTGACCACCTGATGCCGGACGATTCCCGACTTGTCGATGAGGAAGGAGCCGCGAAGGGCCACGCCTGCGGGCTCGAACTCCACATCGTAGGCCCGGCAGATGGCGTGCTTGACGTCCGCCACCAGCGGATAGGAGACGTTGCCGATGCCCCCGTCCTCCACGACGGTGTTGCGCCATGCCACGTGGGTGAACTGGGAGTCGATGGAGCAGCCGATGACCTGAACGCCCCTGGCCTCGAACTCGCCGATGCGGCGGCTGAAGGCGATGAGCTCCGTGGGGCAGACGAAGGTGAAGTCGAGGGGATAGAAAAAGAGGACGATGTACTTGCCCTCGTAATCGCCGAGGCTGAAATCCGAATTGATGGTGCCGTCGGGCATGACGGCCGAGGCGGTGAATTGGGGGGCGGGCTTGCCGACCAGAACGCTCATGAAGTGAATCTCCCTTCCGGATGAAAAGTCATGTTGGACGCACGGAAACGTCGAATGGGGGAAATTCTACCGGGGGTTTACGGGCTGTCAAGAATTCGCGACGGATTCGGTCACTTTTTCTTGCTGCGGGGATGGGTGCGATCGTAGACGGCCATGAGGTGATCGATGCCCACCCCCGTATACTTCTGGGTGGTGGAGAGACTGGCGTGGCCCAGCAGCTCCTGGATATCCCTCAGATCCGCCCCGCCCTCCACCAGCAGATGGGTGGCGAAACTGTGCCGGAGCATGTGGGGGGTGGCGTCGCGCAGCAGCCCCGCCTGGAGCAGATGGTTTTTCAGATTGCGCTGGACGCTCCGGGGCGTCAGTCGCCCGCCCCGGTAGTTGAGGAACAGGGGGCCGGCCGAAGCGCCCTGAGCGCGCTCGTCGAGATAGGCTTCGAGGGCCCGGACTGCTTTGGCGCCCACGGGAACGATGCGCTCCTTGCCTCCCTTGCCCCTCACCCGCACAAGGGCCTCCGAAAGGTCCAGATCTTCCCGGTTGAGCCCGCAGAGCTCCCCCACCCGCAGTCCGCTGGAGTAGGCCAGCTCCAGAATGGCCCGGTCCCGCAGCCCCAGCTCGCCGCTTTCGGGCTCGCTGTCGAGCAGGGTGAAGACCTCGTCGACGCTGAGGGTTCGCGGCAGGGTCTTGGGAAGCCTGGGGGCGCTGAGCAGTTCGGCGGGGCTCTGCTCCAGAAGTTCCTCCTTCACCAGATAGCGGTAGAAGCTGCGGATGCCGGCCACCTTGCGGGCCACGCTGCTTTTCTTGTTGCGCTTGTGCAGCTCGGAGAGAAAGCGACGAAGCTCCAGAGGATCCGTCTTCAAGGCCAGCTCCCGGCCCGGGACATCCGTGCGGTGAAGCGCGGCGATGAAACTGCGGAGCTCTTCGAGATCGCGGCGGTAAGCGGCCAGGGTATGGGGCGAGGCGTCGCGCTGGATGCGCAGATAGGCGAGATAGTCATCGATGAGCTGCTGCATGGCCGAGGCTCCCTGCGGGCGAAACGCGGTTGGATGAGCGCCCAATCTAGCACGACGGAGCACGGCAGGCGAGTCGAGGCTCAAGGGCTGAGGCCCCCTGTGTTGACGGTTTGGGCGGCCCGTGAAATAATCCCCGTTTTTTAGGAGGGTTCGGATGCAGCTGCTGTTTTTTCTCCTGGAAGCCTTGTTCGCGGCGGTGCTGTTCACGGTGCTGACCAGCTTCGCCATCTGCTGGTACGAGAAGGCCAACGCCCGCCCGGAACTCATCGAATCGCGCTTTTCCCTCTCCGTCCTGAAGAGCACCCTGGGGATGCTGCTGCTGGAGACGGCCTCGCTCTTCGGCACCCTGCTCATCCATCCGCTGGGGTACATCCCCCTGCGACATAAACCCTGCCCGCAAGGGGCCACCCCCATCATCCTGCTCCACGGTCTATTTCAGAACCGCATCTGCTGGTGGTGGTTCGCCCTGAGCCTCAAGCGCCGAGGCCTGGGCCCCCTCTACAGCCTCAATCTCCCCCCCTGGAAGGACGTGGAATCCCTCACCGAGCGCCTGGCCAACCTGGTGGATCGCCTGAAGCTCGACGGCGGGGGGGGCAGGGTCATCCTCATCGGCCATTCCATGGGCGGGCTCATCGGCCGCAACTATCTGCAGATCCGCGGCGGCGCCACCAAGGTGCAGCAGCTCATCACCCTGGGAAGCCCCCACGGCGGCAGCCGCCTGGCGCCCTTCGCGGTGTCGAAAATGGGCAAGGATCTGCTGCCGGGCTCCGGCTTCCTGCAAAATCTCCGTCAAGCGCCTCTGCCCGAGGGCGTCAGCCTGATTGCCATCTACAGCCGGCACGACAACCTGGTGCTGCCCGCCGAAAACGGCCGCGTGGAAGGCGCTCAGAACATCGAGGTGCGGGGCATCGGCCACATGGGGCTGCTCTACCATCCCCGGATTCTGGAGCTGGTCGTGGAGAGCCTGAAAGCAGAGAAAGGATGATGCGCCTGAGCGTGCAGAGCAAAAAGAAGCAGGAGACGATCGAGGTGACGGACCAGGTGCAGGAGGCGGTTTTCCAAAGCGGCGTTCAAAACGGCCTGGTGCAGCTCTTCGTGCCCCATACCACGGCGGCGGTGACCATCAACGAGAACGCCGATCCGGACGTGGTCCATGATCTGCTCTTGGCGATCGCCGAACTGGTGCCGGAGGACCCCGCATTCCGCCACGCCGAAGGCAACAGCGCCGCGCAGCTGAAAAGTTCGCTCTTCGGAGCCGGCGAGCTCACCCCCCTGGAGGACGGCAAACTGGTGCTGGGCACCTGGCAGGGCATTTATTTCTGCGAGTTCGACGGGCCGCGCAGCCGCAAGCTGCTCGCCAACATCCTCTCCGCATGAGCTACCCCGTCAGCCTCAAGCGGGTCGCAGGCTACGCGCCTCACGAAATCTCCTCGGGCATCGAGGCGCTTCTCTCGCCCTTAGGCGGTATGAAGGCCTTCGTGAAGCCGGGACAGAAGGTGCTCATCAAACCCAACATGCTGGCGGGCAGAGCCCCCGAGAAGGCCGTCACCACCCATCCCGAGGTCCTGAAGGCGGTCATCCGGCAGGCACAACAGGTCGGGGGCATCGTCTCCGTGGGGGATTCTCCGGGCATGGGCGCCCCCGCCAAGGTGGCGAAGGACTGCGGTCTGCTGGAAGTCATCGAGGAGACGGGAGCAATCTTCGCCCCCTTCAGCGATTCGGTGCCCGTCAGGTCCCGGGCCCTTTTTCACGAGCTGGAACTGGCCCGGGACGTCCTGGATGCCGAGGTGATCATCAACCTGCCCAAGCTCAAGACCCACCAGATGATGGGCATGACCTGCGCGGTGAAGAACCTCTTCGGGGCCGTGGTGGGGCTGCGCAAGCCCAAGCTGCACCTTCAGGCCGGAAGCGACAAGGCCCTGTTTGCCCGGATGCTGCTGGAACTCTGCGGGCGCATCCGCCCCGCCCTCTCCATCGTGGATGGGGTAGTGGGCATGGAGGGCGAAGGCCCGGGAAGCGGCGACCCGAAGTTCATCGGGGCGCTGCTGGCCGGGGCCGAGCCCCTGGCCGTGGATGCCGTGGCCTGCGCTCTTGCGAACCTGGCGCCGGGCTCGGTCTGGACGCAGAAGCTGGCCCTGGCGGCGGGGATGGGGGGCGCCGACCTCGAGGAGGTGGAGCTGCTGGGCGATGCGCTCTACAGCGTTGCCTTGCGGCCCGCCCATGCCACGGACATCCATTTCGGCCTGCCCGAGCGCCTCCGGGCCCCCCTGCAGAAGAGCCTCACCGCCCGCCCCAGGGTCCGGCAGGAGAAGTGCCTGCGCTGCGGCCTCTGCGTCAAGGCCTGCCCGCCGGAGGCCATGCGCATCGAGAGGGATCGGCTGCTCATCGACGCCGAAGGGTGCATCCGCTGCTTCTGCTGCCATGAGCTCTGCCCCCAGGGCGGCCTGGACATCGAACAGGGGCTATTGCTCAGGCTGGCGGCCTTTTTCGGCCGGGCCTAGCCCTGCGGAAGCTCGAGTCCTTCGGCGCAAAAAAAGCGCGAATCCCGTCTGGAATTCGCGCTTTTTTTGCGGCGTCGGAAAAAGGCGGTTCAGCGAACCTGAACGACTTCCTTCACTTCGGGAAGGCGCTGCTTGAGGGTCTTCTCGATGCCCATCTTCAGGGTCATGGTGGACATGGGGCAGGAGCCGCAGGCGCCGGTCAGACGGACGGAGACGATGCCGTCATCGGTCACATCCACCAGCTCCACATCGCCGCCGTCGGCCTGCAGGGCAGGGCGCACATCATTGAGAACTTCCTGTACTTTCGCTTTCATGAATCCGTCTCCTTTTGGGGTTTCCACCAGTATAGGCCGCACGCCTAGGCGGCACAAGGCGCCCGGGGCGCCACTCTCGAATCAGATGCGGATGTCCTTCAAGGCCCGATGGCAGGCCAAAGAGGGCGTTCCGACGTTCTTGCCCTGGACCAGCACCTTGAAGGTCTCCCCCATGCCGCCCTCGGGCAGGATGAGGTTCTTGAGGCACATGCGAAGGGCCTGGGCTTTTTTGGGGTCCGACTCCAGGGCTTCGAGGCGCATGAGCTCCTCCAGAAACCCCAGCCCCATCAGAAACCGGTACTGCTCGCCGAAGTAGAGGCTCTCGAGCCCCTCTTCCTCCCCGGCCTGCTGCAGGGCGGTGTAATCCACATGGGCCGTGATGTCCTGGTGGCCCAGGCGCCGGTAGGGGTCTTCGCCGGCGCTGTGCCGATGGTAGCACATCAGGGTGCCGGTGCGGCGAAAGGGGGCATAGAGTTCGGCGGCGGGATAGCCGTAATCGATGGTGAGCACGAAGCCCCGCCCGAGCAGCCGGGCCACCTGCCGCATCCAGCGCACGGCCTCCAGGTTGACCTCCGCGCGGTTGCCCTCCACGGGCCCGGCGCCCAGCCAGTCGAAATGAGCCTCGATGTCGGGACAACCGGGATCCCGCAGGGCTTCGGCGAACCCGTCGGGGCCGCTCGTCACGAAGACTTCCTGTATCCGGCCCTGCCGCTTCTCCACCAGATGCACGGGCATGGCGTCCAGAAGCTCGTTGGAGAGCAGGCAGCCCTGCATCCCCGCGAGCTCCGAAAGCTCGCACCAGGCGACCCGCCCTTCGTGCCCGACGAGGGTGGCGAGTTGACGGGCGCGGTTGTCGGGGCTGATCTCCACCATGCAGTAGCGGAGCTGCCCGTAAAATTCGGGGTATTTCGTCCGGGCGGCATCCAGGATATCCAGGGCCAGATGTCCTTCGCCCCCTCCCTGTTCGGCCAGCACGAAGGGGCCGCGGCCAAGCAGTTGCCACATCTGCTCCAGCTGCCTCGCGATGAGGGCCCCGAAGACGCTGTGGACGCTGGAGGAGGTGAAGAAATCCCCCCCCTTGCCGATGCGGGCGCGCTCGCCGGTATAGTAGCCGTAGGCGGGATGATAGAGGCACTGGGCCATGAAATCCCTGAAAGAGATGCCCCCCTGCTGAGCGATCAGCGCTTGCAGATGCTCCACCAGACCGGGCTTGCTCCGGGTAGTTTCGGTATCCATGATATGTTCCTGCGATGGGTCGGATGAAAAAAACGCGGGCCACCTTACCCCAGGGCGGCGGGAAATTCAACGCCCCGGAGAGGGCCCGCAAAGGCTAGCGCCTGACGGGATAGGCGCGCAGCTGCCAGCCGGAGAGCCCGCCCACCATGTTGTAGACCCGATCGAAACCGGCGCGGCCCAGGTAGTTTGCCACCTGGGAGCTGCGGCCGCCGACGGCGCAATAGACGAGGATGGGCCGATCCCGGGGCACTTCGCGAAGACGCTTGACGATCTCATCGATGGGGATGAGCGCCGAGCCTTCGATATGCCCCTGGGCATATTCCCCCGGGGTGCGCACATCCAGCAGATAGACCGATTTGTCCTGCTCCAGCATGGCCCTGGCCTGGGCGGCGCTCAGATTCTGGGGCGGCGCGGCCAGGGCCGTGGAGAGTCCCATCCACACCGACAAAAGCATGCCTGTGAAAATTCCGAGTCTCATATCCTTGCTCCTCGTTTCCGGATTATCGATTCAACCTGCGAAGGCGCAATCATAGACTTTTTCATATAGTTTAAACCAGATCGAAATCTCCGGGCAGCCCCCGCCCAGGCCCCGCCTCTGTGTTGTCATCCGTTGTGAAACATGGCATGATGCCGGGTTTTCAAACAGCCCCATAAATAAGGAGATCGGAGAATCCATGGACCGCAATCTGGCACTCGAACTGGTACGCGTCACCGAAGCCGCTGCCCTGGCCTGCGGGCGCTGGGTCGGCAAAGGGGACAAGAATTCCGCCGACGAAGCCGCCACCAACGCCATGCGCCGGGCGCTGGAGAGCATCGACATGGACGGCGTCGTGGTCATCGGCGAAGGCGAGATGGACGAAGCCCCCATGCTCTACATCGGCGAAAAAGTGGGCAACGGCTCGGCGCCCGAGGTGGACATCGCCGTCGATCCCCTCGAGGGCACCAACATCTGCGCCAAGGGCATGAACGGCGCCATCGCCACCATCGCCATCGCCCCCAGGGGCGGCTTCCTGCACGCCCCCGACATGTACATGGAGAAGATCGCCGTGGGCCCCGCGGGCCGCGGCCACATCGACATCAACGACCGGCCCTCCGAGAACCTGCGCCGGGTGGCCGAGGCCAAGAAGTGCGCCGTGGAGGATCTCACCGTGGTCATCCTGGATCGCCCCCGCCACGAAAAGCTCATCAAGGAAGTGCGCAAGACCGGCGCGCGCATCCACCTCATCTCCGACGGCGACGTGGCTCCGGCCATCGCCTGCGCCGTGGAAGGCAGCGGCGTGGATCTGATGATGGGCATCGGCGGTGCTCCCGAGGGGGTGCTGGCGGCGGCGGCGCTCAAATGCATGCGCGGCGAGATGCAGGGGCGCCTGGTGTTCATGGAAAAAGCCGAGCGCGACCGGGCCCGCGACATGGGCATCGAGGATTTCGAGAAGATCTACACCACCGACGAGATGGCCAAAGGCGAGGTGTTCTTCGCCGCCACCGGCGTCACCGACGGAGATCTGCTGCGCGGCACCCGCTATTTTGCGGGCGGGGCCACCACTCATTCCATCGTGATGCGCTCCAAGACCCGCACCGTGCGCTTTGTGGAATCGCAGCACTATTTCGACAGCAAGCCCGTCTGAGCGCCCCGCCCGGACGGACTCTTGCCGTATACGGACAGGTCTGCTAGAGTTTCGGATTAACGTTTCGAGCTTAAGAGAGAAGAGGCGACATTTATGGCGATTATCACCATCTCCAGGGAAATGGGCAGCGGCGGCATCCCCATCGTCCACGAAGTGGCAGAGAAACTGGGTTACACCCTGGTGGACCGGGAAGCCATTCTCGAGGTGGCCGACCGGTACGGCCTCTCGGAAGAGGACGTGGAGTGCGCCGACGAGAAGCCCCCGGCCTTCGTCGACGAGCTGGACAAGAAAACCGCCGTCAATCTCCACACCATCGAACTGATCATCCTGGACTTCGCCCTCAAGGGCAACATCATCGTCTACGGCCGTGGCGGGCAGGATCTGCTCAAGGACGTCAACAACGTGTTTCGCGTCCGCATCATCGCCCCCTTCGAGGAGCGGGTGGAGCGCTGGGCCGAGCGCGAATGGCTCGACCCCGATCTGGCCTACACCCTGGTGCGCAAGAGCGACCAGCAGCGCGCGGGCTTCATCAAATACTTTTTCGACCGTGACTGGGCCGACCCCCTGTATTACGACCTGACCATCAACACCTCGCGCCTCTCGGAAGAGACGGCGGTCAACATGATCTGCGACGGCGTGAGCGACGGCAACCTTGTCGAGCGCAAGGAAGGCGCCAAGCTGCGTCTGGCCGAGCTGATACTGCAGAAGAAAATCGAGATCGCCCTGCTGCGCTCCGAGGCACTGGAAGGGCTGCACATCGATATCCGCGTCCAGGGCGCCACCGTCGAGCTTCGCGGCCACGTGCACAGCAACGCCGAGCTGCAGCAGGTCATCAAGATCGCCCGGGAAACCCCGGGAGTGACCGACGCGGTCAACCGCATCAAGGTGGTGGGCTACCGCACCACCCCCGGGGAGCACTGATTCAAGCGGTCTTCAAATTCGGACTCGAAGCCGGCCTCTGGCCGGCTTTTTCGCATCTAAATCGAGGCGGTTGTCGCCGCATTTTTTTTCATGCTAGTATCGCGGGCCGAAAACCGATGCTTCCCGCGAAATCCCCTTCATAAAGGAGCGCAGCAACATGGCAGGACATAGTAAATGGGCCAACATCAAACACCGCAAAGGCGCTCAGGACGCCAAGCGGGGCAAAGTCTTCACCAAGCTGATCAAGGAAATCACCGTCGCCGCGAAAATCGGCGGAGGCGATCCGGAAACCAACCCCCGCCTGAGGCTGGCCGTGGACAAGGCCAAGCAGGCCAACATGCCCAAGGACAACGTGGATCGGGCCATCAAAAAGGGAACGGGCGATCTGGACGGCGTCAATTACGAGGAAGGATCCTTCGAGGGATACGGCCCGGGCGGCGCGGCCGTCATCGTGGAGTTTCTCACGGACAACCGCACCCGCACCGTGGCCGACGTGCGCTTTATCTTCAACAAGCACAACGGCAGCCTGGGCGTTAACGGTTCGGTCTCCTTCATGTTCGATCGCAAGGGCCTCATCCGCTTCGGCGAAGATCAGGATTTCGACAAAATCTTCGAGATCGCCCTGGAGGCCGGAGCCGACGACGTGGAGCAGGACGGCGAGATCGAGGTCACCACCAGCCCCCAGCAGTTCGAGGAGGTCAAGCAGGCCCTGGAGGCGGCGGGCCTGGCCTATGAGTCGGCCGAAATCACACTGGTGCCCCAGACCACCACCCTGCTCGAGGGAAAGAACGCCGAGCAGATGATGAAGCTCATCGACAAGCTCGAAGACAACGACGACGTGCAGAACGTTTACTCGAACTGCGACTTTTCCGACGAGGAGATGGAACGGATCCTGGCCTGATGGGCCGGATCGGCTCCGCGCATACGCCGCTGCGGGTGCTGGGCATCGACCCGGGCAGCCGGTTCACCGGCTACGGGCTGCTGGAGAAACAGGGAAACCGCCTCATCCACCTGGACAACGGCGTCATCGTCACCCGCGACAGCGCCGACTTCCCCGGACGCCTGGGCATCATCTACCGGGAGCTCTCAAGCCTCATCGAACGCTTCGCCCCCCATGCCCTGGCGGTGGAACAGATATTCGTCGCCAAAAACGCCCTTTCCGCCCTCAAGCTGGGGCACGCCCGGGGAGCGGCGCTGCTTGCGGGCGTCAATGCGGGGCTGCCCATCCACGAATACACGGCCATGCAGGTCAAGAGCGCCGTGGTCGGTTACGGCAAGGCCGGAAAAGAACAGGTTCAGCAGATGGTCAAGGCCCTGCTGAGGCTGCCTGAGATCGCCCAGGAAGACGCCTCGGACGCCCTGGCCGCGGCCATCTGCCACCTCCACAG
>Ga0214472_10005295_pt1 | contig 13567 bp, 8 predicted proteins | sample RVTome_6_FD_207662 | JGI IMG/M metagenome (GOLD analysis project Ga0214472, IMG submission 207662) | Soil microbial communities from uranium-contaminated site in the Upper Colorado River Basin, Wyoming, United States - RVT140D175 | ecosystem: Environmental > Terrestrial > Soil > Contaminated >... | reverse complement strand
CATGAGGAGGGCCGCGGGCATCCCCTTCCCGGCCACGTCGCCCACCACCGCGGCGATCCGGCCCGCGCCGAGGTCGATCACGTCGAAGTAGTCGCCGCCCACGGTGTTGGCGGGACGCATGGCGGCGCGGATGGCGATCCCGTCCCGCTCGAAGGGCTCGAAGGGCAGCAGGCCGAACTGGATCTGCCGCGCCACCTCCAGGTCGCTCTTCAAGGCCAGCTTGTCGCGCAGCTCCAGCAGCAGCAGCGCGCAGAAGAGGGTGGCCGCGACCAGGGTCCAGCCGAAGATGGAGGGAAAGGCCCATTCCGCCCCGCCCACGGTCTGCGCGAACAGGTAGCGCAGCCAGGCCAGCCAGAGTAGGGGCACGGCCAGCGCGAAGAGGATCCGGCGAGCCGGGCTCAGGCGGAAGGCCGTGGCCAGGAAGACCCGCCAGGCCGAGACCGGCCAGCGCTTGTACCAGGGCATGCGCGCGAGGTCCTGGAGCTCCACGTCGCGGGTGAAGAAGCGGAAGGTGTCCTGGGCCTCGTGCTCCACCAGCTCCCGCAGGCCCTTCTCGGTGATGTCCTGCGTGAAGAGGTCCTGCACGTTCTGCCAGTAGCCGTCGCTGGAAACGGGGGACCGCCGGGCGCGCGGGCCCGCCGGCGGGCGGTGCCGGACGCGTTCGGCGAAGCGGGCCGCGAACCGCTCGAAGCGGTGGCGCACGTCCAGGAGGTCAGGCGACGCGGGACTCACCACGAGGGAGATACGAGGCCGCCACGGAGAAGTTCCCGCCCCTCAGTAGACCCACAGGACGTCGTACCGGAGCAGGTCCACGCCGCCCTGAATGGCGGGCACGACCAGCCTCTCCTGAAGGCGATCCGTATCTACGGTCACGGCCGAGCTCAACTCTGTCTCCAGGGCCGCGACCTCGGCCCTCAAGGCCTCGACCCGGGACTCGGCGGTGTTCTCCATGCGCTGCTTGCTCATGGCGGTGGGGACGTTCGAGATCGTTCTCTTCCGGCCGGTGATGAGGCCGATGTTCGAAAGCACGGCCGAGCCCCAGGCCGCCCATTTCTCCCGCTTGCGGCCGGCCAGGTCCTGCTCCGCGGCGGCGAGGTCGTGCCGCTTCTTCTCCAGCTTCTCCCGCAGCTTCTCTTGGCGCGGGCCCGACGAGTCCCGGGCCACCCGCGCCGCGAAGGCCTCGCGCGCCTCTCCCGCCTTCGAGACCGTCCTGGAGTCGGGGTCGAACCACATCGTCGCGGCGAGCTTGTCCGGCAGACGGTCCTTCAGGGCCCTCTCGATCCCGCGCGCGCCCGACGCGACGTAGGCGGGCAGCTCGCCGTAGCGCAGCGCCGGGGGCGGCTCCGTGGCGAGCGCGGACTCCTGCACCGCGATGGGCTCGGCCTCGAGGTCTTCGGCCATGGACCGCCCGGCCAGCGGCCACGCGCGCACGTCCACCGTCTCCCCCGCGCCCTTGTAGCGCACCGCGTACTTGACGAGGAGGTAGGGGCTCGCCAGATCGCCCCCGTGACGCTTGAGGAAGGCGTGGCGCAGGGGCGGCGGCAGGACGGGCGGGCCGGGTGGGGCGGCGGCGGGCCGCTCGCGGCCCGGAGCCGCGGGCGCGGGGACCCCGGCCGGGGCGTGGCGCTGTTTCATCAGCCGGGAGACCTCCTCGCGCGTCAGCGGCCCCCGCAGGTAGGACATCGCCCACCGCGAGTGCACCAGACACGGCCTCGGACGGTGGACGTCGTGGAGGAGGAAGACGCGCTTGCGCGTGGCGGCGAGGAGCTTCTCCAGCGCGCCCGCGTCCATCCCCGCGCCCTGCAGGCCGTCCCGCAGGCGCTCCCGGTCCTGGTCCGTCTGCAGCTTCCCCACGAACCAGGTGCCCATGTTGGCGAGGCCCTTGTAGTCGAGGTCCACGGGGTTCTGCGTGCCCAGCACCACCCCGACACCCTGCGCCCGCGCCTGCTTCAGCAGGGTCAGCAGCGGGCGCTTGGGCGGCGGGTTCAGGGGATGCGGCGGGAAATAGCCGAAGATCTCGTCCATGTAGACGAGGGCGCGCAGCTCGGTGGTGCCGCCCTGCCGGCGCATCCAGGTCTTGACCTTGTCCAGCAGGAGCGCGGTCACGAACAGCCGCTCCTCGTCCGCCAGGTGCGCCGTGTAGACGATGGACAGCCGCGGGCGGCCGTCGCTCGTACGCAGCAGCCGCTCCACGTCCAGCGGCTCACCCTCGCGCCAGGCCTCGAAGGAGGGCGACGCCAGCAGGTTGTTCAGGCCCATCATGAGCGCCTGGCGCTCCTTGCGCGGGTAGACGCTCTCGAGGGGCAGCGCGCCGACCTTGTCGAAGGGCGGGTCGGCCACGGCGGGGACGAGGGCGTCGACGGTGAGGCCCCGGCCCTGACGCCAGGCGTGCTCGATGAGCGTCGAGAGCAGGATGGACTCCCGCGACTGGAGGGGATCGGATGCGATGCGCAGCAGGCCCAGCAGGCCGGAGACGATCCCGGCGATCTCGTCCCGCAGGTCCTCCTCCGCCGACTCGAAGGGCACGGTGGGCGCCGCCAGCGACTGCATCACGTTCAGGCCCACGCCCGCCGCCGATCCGGGGGTGTAGATCGTGGCCTCGTGCGAGCGCCGCAAGGCCGCGATGTCCTCCGCGGAGAGTCCCCAGTCGGCCAGGCCCTTCCTCCACGCCGCAGCCGCCTCGGCCCCCGCCGTGGCGGCGTCCTTGCCCTCGCGGCGGGCCGCGTCGCGGTCGATCCACTCCGCGAAGGACGCGGCGTCCTGGCCTTCGAACAGCAGCAGCAGGTTCGCCAGGTCTCCCTTGGGGTCGATGGCCAGGACGGGGACGCCGCGGCGCAGCAGCTCCTCGATGAGGACGATGGCCTGTCCGGTCTTGCCCGAGCCGGTCATGCCCACGATGAGGCCGTGGGTGAGGAGATCGGACGGATCGAGGACGACCGGCGCGCCCAGGTTGCCGGAAGCCGGATCGACCTCCTTGCCGAGGTAGAGCCCGTCCTCCATGGGACCGGAGTATATCGAAACGCGCCGAGGCTTCAGCCTGTCCTCCACGGGAGACAGGGATCGGCGGAGGCCTCGGCCTCATCCGCCATCTTTCGAGCGACTTACGCTCAGGGCGTCCGCGGCACGGCCGTTGCTCTTTGTTCAGCAGGGTTCCCGCGCGCTTGGTCGGGACCGGTGAGAGGAACAGTCAATGAAGATGACAGGGTTTGCGGCGGGCACGCTCCTGGCGGCCGCCGCGTTCGCGTTTCCGGCCCCGTCCCAGGCCCAGGTGCGCGCCGGCGACGTCCTGGGGGGCCGCGACTCGCGCGTCCATCGGGACACCGGATACGGGTTCGACGAGACGTACCGCATCGGCTACGAGAAGGGCTTCGAGGACGGCCAGAAGCGCGGGGGCAAGGACCGCTCGAAGGGCGGCGACTACAGGGGCCTGATCCACGACTCGAAGTACCGCAAGGGCGACGCGGGCTACAAGAAGTCCTACGGGCCGCGGCAGGACTACATCGCGGGGTATCGCGACGGCTACGAGCAGGCCTACCGTCAAGGGTACCGGACAGGGAACGACCGGGACGCGCGCGTGCGGGGCCGGGGACGCGACCGCCGCGGCCGTGTGGACCCTTCCGATCGGGACGACCCGTACGGCTACGGCCGCGACGACCGGTATGGCCGAAACCGCGACGACCGCCGGGGAACGGATCCCTACGAGCGCGACGGGGAATACGGTGACGACCGGTACGACCCCTACGGACGCGACGACGAGGTCTACGGCCGCGACCGGGACGGGCGCGACGACGACGATGACGACTACGACGACGACGTCATCTACGAGGAGCCTCCCGGGCGGTGGTAGGTGCCTCTCCGGAGGCGTGACGCACGAAGGGCCGGGGTGACCCGGCCCTTTTTCATGGCGGAGGCGGGCGGAACTTTACGAAATCCCTGGGGTTTGCCCAGCTTCGTCCACAAGAAGATGTCGATCGTGATCTCCGAGCCGAGGAAGTCCGGTATGACCGTGTGCTTCCAATCATTGCCGACGCCGTAGTCGAGACGATCGAGCGTGAGCTGCGCGGCGATGCCCAACCGGGGCTTGCCGTCCTCCCACTCGATGGCCGTCGGCTTGAACGGCAGCTCGATCTCTCGCGAGATGCCCCGGAGCGAGAGGGTGCCGTACGCGACGTAGTCGTCGCGGCGCTTCTCGATCCGAGAGCTTTTGAAGCCGATAGTTGGATGCTGGGCAACGTCGAAGAAAGCCGTCCCGCGCAGGTCGGCATCCCTGGCATGGATACCCGTCAGGACGCTCGCGGCCCCGATCGACGCCACCACAGCGCACTGACCCACGTCGCTTGGGTGGAAGCGGATCGTTGCCGAGAACTCCGTGAACTTTCCGGTCACGCGGGTCATGCCGTGGACGATGGGGACGGAGAAGCCGATCGTGGAATGATTGGGCTCGGCGTCGAGCAGGAACGGCCCTGGAGCGCTGGGTGATAGCAGACCCTTCAACTCTTCGACCCGCTTTCGAGTTCTCGGGTTCTGCGGGCTCAGGACGAGCGAGCGCTCGAACGCTTGCAGGGCGCCGACGCGGTTTCCTGCCGCGAGGCGCGCCTCGCCGAGCAGATAGAGCGTCCACTCCGCGGTCGGATTGTTCTGGGTGTTGAGCTCGAGTAGCGGCAACGCCTCAGGCCCTCGGCCTTCGTCGAGCAAGCGCTCGCCCAGCGCGTTCAGCGGGCGCCGGCCGAAGTCGTAGGTGCCGCTGGTGAGAAACTGCGACCGAAGGTCCTTGTACGTCTTGAGAGCGGCGTCAATCCCATCCTTCGCCAGTACGCGCGTGACGACCGCGTCGATCGTTTCGGGCCGAGGCACGCCCCGGTGGCAGGTCACGCAGTCGACCCGCAGGGCAGGAGCGACAGGCTGGCCCGCCGTCACCGGTCGCGGCTCCAGCTTCCCGACGTAGTCGTTGTTGAGCGCGCGGACCATGCGGAACATGGTTCGCGCCGCTCGCTTCTCCCACTTGGCGTCCGACGGGAAGTCGACGCCTTCCAGGGTATCCGGGTTGCCACCCGTGTGGCAGTGCCCGCAGCGCATGCCGAGGGCGCTGGCCCAGCCGCGCATGGTCTGCACCAGCTCCCTGCGCGAGACGTCCTTCGGAAGGACCTGAAGGTTCGTGAACTTCTCCGGGACCTGGGCACTGGCGCGCGTCGACACGAGACCCAGCGCGGCCGCGACCGCCAGCGCCCGTCGAACTCGTCGATTCCTCATTCTCGCCTCCCGCACCTTGTCTGTTCGAGAGAGCTTGGCGGCTCGCGTGCCGGGATGGGTGGCCGCCCGGTGAATTCCGCGTCAGCGTCTTGTCAGGAAACGGCAAACTCGACCGAGCGAGGCCGCACGGCGCTGCTAAGATCGAGGCGCCATGCGAGCCATTCGCGACATCGTCCCGCGCGGGGCCGTGACCATCGTCCTCCTGGGTGTCGCCCTCGTCGCCTCCGGCCTGCTCGCGTGGCAGGCGTATGCCTCCTACGCCTCACACCGCGCCGCCACGGAGGCCGTGCTGCGGGACTACGCGGGTCTCGCCGCCGTCGAGATGGTGCGGCGAGCCGCGAGCGAGGTCGGTTACCAGGGCCACTACGTCCTGTTGCAGACGCTGTCCGACCGGGCAGAAGGCGCACCCAGCCTGAGGGCCGACGGCGACCCCGGGAGAGAGCGCGCAGCGACACTCGTGCGCCGCACGTTCGCCGCCGACTTCGCGTCGCGCACCGTGACGTTCGACGGGAAAGAAGACCAGGAAGCCGCCGCCTGGGTCGCCGAGCGACTGGCGCCGCCCCGGGAGCGTGAGGCGTTCTCGGTCCTGCAGGGCGACGTGGGCGGCGAGGCGCGGATGTTCGTCCTCGCGGCACCGCGGCACAGCCGGATCGCCGGCTACGAGGTCGAGAGGCGGGCGCTCGCCTCCTTCATCGAGGCCGCGGCCGCTCGGGCCGCGTTGCTGCCTTCCTCGCTCGGCCGAGGACGCGTCGGCAACGACCGGCTGGCCGTCGTGGTCCGCGACGGCGCCGGACGCGAGGTGTACCGCCGTGGCGCCGGGTGGTCCGGAGGCCTGCGTGTGCGACTCCCCTTCGGCGACGCCTATTCAGGCGTGCTTCGAGGTTTCACGGCCGAGGTGGAGATCGATCCGGCGGCCGCTCCTGACCTCGTTATTGGCGGCCTGCCCGGCTCGCGGCTGCCGGTCGTGCTCGCGCTCCTCGGCCTGGCCGCGGGCCTCCTCGTGGGAGCCGTGCTGCAACTGCGCCGCGAGCAGGCCATCGAAAGGCTCCGAGCCGAGTTCGTGGCCAGCGCGTCCCACGAGCTGCGCACTCCACTGACGCAAATCCGAATGTTCGTGGAGACGCTGCGCCTCGACCGGGTCCGCTCCGAGGAGGAGCGACAGCAGTACTTGGAGATCATCGATCGTGAGTCGCGGCGGCTCGGGCATCTCGTGGAGAACCTCCTGCAGTTCTCGCGGTCCGGTCGCGTTGCGGCGTCCCTCGCCCTGGAGACGCGGGAGGTCGCGCCTCTCGTGGCCGAGACCGTGGAGTCCTTTCGAGCCGTGGCGACCGTGGCAGGCGCGCGCGTCACCACGAGCCTCGCCCCCGGTCTCAAGGCCCGGGTGGACGCGGACGCGTGGCGACAGGTGCTGCTGAACCTGCTCGACAACGCGGTGAAATACGGACCGCGGGGACAAGAGGTGGTGGTCTCCCTGGAGGGTGTCTCCGGCGGGCTGCGCCTGACCGTCGAGGACGAGGGCCCCGGCATCCCGCCGGGCGAGCGGGAGCGGGTCTTCGAGCGCTTCCACCGCCTCGAACGCGACCGCGCCTCGGGGGTGACGGGCACCGGCCTCGGCCTCGCCGTTGTGCGCGAGCTGGTCGCACGCCACGGAGGTCGCTGCGCCGTGGAGTCCAGCCGCCGCGGCGGCGCTCGCGTCGTGGTTGAGCTGCCCTCCGAGGCCGGGGAGGCCGCGCCGTGAGCCGCGTCCTGGTCGTCGAGGACAACGCGGACCTGGCGGTCGGCCTCCGCAACAACCTCGAGATCGAGGGCTACGAAGTGGATGTGGCGACGGACGGCCGGGCGGGTCTGGCCGCAGCTCGCGCCCGGGCCCCTGAGCTGGTCATCCTGGACCTGATGCTGCCAGAGCTGGACGGATTCCGCGTCCTCCGGGCCCTGCGAGAACATCCGGGTGGGCCGCCCATCCTGATTCTCACGGCGCGGGGCGAAGAAGCGGACAAGGTGCGCGGGCTCAAGCTGGGGGCGGACGACTACGTGACCAAGCCGTTCGGCCTGCTGGAACTGCTCGCCCGCGTGGAGGCGCTGCTCCGCCGCGCTCGGGGCGCGCCGGCGCGGCGACGGGAGCGCTTCGGGGACGTCGAAGTCGACGTGGCGGCGCGAGCGGTCCGCCGCGAGGGCCAGGCCGTCGATCTCGCTCCGAAGGAGCTGGACCTGCTCGTGACCTTGCTCGATGCCGACGGCGCCGCCCTGTCGCGGCTGGATCTCCTGAAACGGGTGTGGGGCTACCCGTCCGCCGTGGTCACCCGCACCGTGGACACGCACGTCGCCGAGCTGCGCCGCAAGCTCGAACACGACCCCGCTCGGCCGCAGCACATCCTGACGGTGCGGAAGATGGGATATCGGTTGCGACGCTGAGCCCCACCCTCCCTCGCGACGCCAGATCGGACGCGGGCACGGTAACCGATAGGACGTTGAATCCGCGGCGAAGGCTACGGAGCGGCCGCCAAGGCTGTGAGAGTGCAGGTGGCGCGACTCCGGGGCCCCACAAGAGCCGAACGTCACGAACCGGACGTCAGAAATGGGGGCGGGGCCGGGGCTCCATCGGGGTGTCGAAGCTCAGGCCGGTGGCCGGCTCCAGGGAGATCCCCTTCCCCGCCAGGTCCCCGTAGCGCCCGTCGTTGGACACCGTGATCGTTCCGCCCCTGCCCTGCAGCGCGGCCACGGACGCGGTATTGAACGCCAACAGCGCCTTCGGCGCGAGGCCGAACGGTTGGATGTGGAGCAGCGCGCCGCCGCCGTCCCAGAAGTAGGCCCGGCCGTTGATGGGGTCGCTGGCCCGGTTCTGGATGAGCAGCACCGTGACCTGCCCCGAGTTGTTGAACCGGGGGATGGAATAGGTCGTCTCGTACACCCGCAGCCGGTACACGTCGTCGGGCCCGCACGCGGCGGCACACCCCGCTCCGCTCACCCGGATGTGCTGGGCCGTCACCGGCGCGGGCAGGAGGTTCTCCCACCGGAGGCTCCTGCCCGACCCCGTCCCCACCGGGGCCGCGGCCTGCAGCACGGTCGCGTTGTCGGAGTCCAGCCGCTGCAACAGGACCTGCGGCACCACGTCCCCCGAGACCGCGTCGAGCACCACCTCGTACGAGGCGCGCGGGGCCTGTCCCAGGCGGTAGAGGTCGACGTCCGCGACGGGACCGGGATCGGCGGCCAGGTCCGCCGTCTGCCGCGATCCATGCCCGAGCTCGTGGCCGGACAGCGAAGGCGCGTCGTCGTCGAGGATCGTGCCCTGCCCCTGGGGGTCCGGCAGCGTGGCCCCGCTGGCGCCCGAGAGGTTGAGCACGAAGGTCTCGTCGCCCTCCACGGCCGTGTCCCCCAGCACGGCGACGCTGACGGTCTGCGGTCCGGTCGTGAGGGCCGGGAAGGCCACGCTTCCGGTGACCGCTGTGTAATCGGAGCCGGCCGTCGCGGTGCCGTTGGCGGTGGCGTAGTCGAGGGTCACGCCCGACGCGCTGGGGTTGCTGAGCGTCAGCCGGAAGGAGCAGGACCCTCCGGACGCGCTGCCTTCGCCGACGGCACAGTCCTCGACGAAGACCACGGGCGTCGGGTCGTCGTCGGTGATCGTCCCCTGGCCCTGCGCGTCCGCGATCACCGCGCCCGAAGGGTTCGACAGGTTGACGAAGAAGGTCTCGTCGGGCTCGTCCACCAGGTCGCCGACGATCGGGACCGTGACCGCGGCCGATCCCTGGCAGGCCCCGAAGGCGAGCGTGCCGGATGTCGGCAGGTAGTCGGAGCCGCCCGTCGCCGTGCCGTTGGCCGTGGCGTAGCTCACGCTCGCGCCGGCGGCCTGCACCGGGGAAAGGGACACGGTGAACGTGGCGCCGACCGTGCCGGAGCTCCCCTCGGCCACCGTCACGTCGTCGATCGAGAAGGCGCCGGAGGCGCCGCCGGCGACCGCGGTCCACATCTCCCCGGACCGGCCCGTCGCGGTCAACCCTCCGAACAGCCAGAGGCGCCCTTCCGCCGGGTCGTAGAGCATCCGAGCGTTCTCGCGCGAAGAGGGGAGCGCGGAACCGGCGCTGCCCAGGGTCCACGTCGTGCCGTTCCAGAACCAGTGATCCTGCTGGAGAGCGCCCGCCGCCGTCCGGCCGCCGAACATCAGGACGCCGCCGCAAGGGCTTCCGAAGTCCGAGAGCGCGGCGCCGCTGCGAGGGGACGGACCCGTCGTGGCGCGCAGGGTCCAGGCGCTTCCGTTCCATTCCCACGTGTCTCCAAGCTTCCCGCCGCCGTTCTCGCCCCCGAAGACGACGACGACGCCGCGCACGCCGTCGTAGGCCATGGCGTGGTTGAACCGCGCGGGCGGACCCGCGGGGCCCGGGGACCAGGAGGATCCGTTCCATATCCAGGTGTCGCCCAGCGCCGTGCCCGCCCCGTTCCGGCCACCGAAGAGCACGATCCGGTCTTGGCCGGCGTCGTACACCATCGCGTGGTCGTAGCGCGCCGGCGGTCCGCCGGGGAGGTTGGTCCACGTGGGGTCGACGACACCGGGCGTCCGCGTAAACGACCAGGTATCGCCGAAGACCGTGGAGCCCAGGACGCCGTCGATGCGCTCTCGCCCGCCGAACAGGATGGCGCGGCCTTGGGAAGCCTCCCAGACCAGGGCGTGGCCGATGCGGCCGCCGGGCCCGCCGGAGCCCGGCGGGAACAACCATGGGAAGCGCCAGGTCAGGGTCCCGTTGTTGTTGCCGTAGTGGAACGTCTCCCACACGTGGCGGGAGCCACCCCCGTAAAGGAAGATGCGCCGGTGGCCGGTGACGTTCAGCGGATCGTACGCGATGGAGTGCTCGTCGTCGGCGGGCGGCCAACGCACGTCGTTGAAGGGGCCGGTCCAGACGTTGCCGACCAGCTCCCGCACGTCGGCGGAGAAGCCGCCGAAGACCACCGACACCCCCCGATCCGGGTCCCACACCATCGCATGGCTGTCGCGCGCCGTCGGGCCGTTGGGTGGCTGGGCCCAGGACGAGCCGTTCCAGGCCCAGGTGTCGATGAAGGAGAAGGAGCCGTTCCAGCCGCCATAGAGCACCAGCCGGGCGTTCGCCGCCTCGTATGTCACCCCTGACCACGCGCGCACGGGCGGTGACGCCCCGGGCGGGGTGACGTCCACCCAGGTGTTGCCCTGCAGCTCCCAGAGGTCGTTGAGATAGGCGCTCGGCCCGAACCCGCCGAAGATCGTGACGCGGCCGCTCGTGGTGTTGTAGACAAGCCCGTGGTAGGCGCGCGGCGAGAACCCGGCGCCGGCGGCCGGCATGAGGTTGCTCCAGGCGCCGCTCACCGGGTCCCACGCCCAGGTGTCGGAGAGGATGCCCATCGTCGAAGTGACGCCGCCCTGCAGGACGAACCGATCGTTGGCCACGTCGTACACCATGCGCGACCCGTACCGTGCCGACGGCGATGGCGACGGTGAGAGCTGCGTCCAGGTCTTGGTGACCGTATCCCACTCCCAGGTGTCTCCGAGGATGGTCCCCCCATCGTCTTGCCCGCCGAACATGAGGATGCGGGCACGGATGGGGTCGTAGGCCATGGTGTGGCCCAACCGTGGCGACGGGCCCGGCGCCGTCACGTTCGCCCACGTGCGCGCCACCCCGTTGTACTCCCAGACGTCGTTGGTTCGGTCGAAATTGTGGTCGTAGCCCCCGAACGTCACCATCCGCTGGTTTCCCGAGTCGTACACCATCGCGTTCTCGATGCGCGCGATGGGCACGACGGGGCCGCGGAACGTCCAGTTGACTTGAGCTGCGGCCGGAGCGGCGGCGAGGACGCCTGCGGCAAGGAAGATCGCCAGGGGCCGAGTCATGACTTTTCAGTCTAGCCCGGGCCGTACGAGCGGATGGCCCGCGAGCAGCCTCGGTGTGACGGCGCTCACGCGAGCGCGCAATCCCTCCCCTTGACGAACATGGCGCCGGCGCGGATCATCTGTTCCGCCACGTCGGGCGGTCTAGAGCGGTATCAACCCATGCCCCTGGCCCTGTTCCTCGGCCTGTGCATCGCTTTCCTCGTGAGCGGCTTCGCCTCCGCGGGCGACATCAAGATCGTCAGCGTGGACCCCTATACGAACGTCACGAGCTATCACAGGACCGAGGTCGAGCCCGACACGTATTCCTTCGCCAATACCGTGATGGGCGTCCACCAGACGGGACGATTCCAGGACGGCGGCTCTTCCAACGTGGGCTATGTCGTCTCAACCGACGGAGGGACCACCTGGACCCGCGGGTTCCTCCCGGGCACGACCGTCTTCGCCAACCCGCCGGGACCCTGGGGCAGGGCCACCGACCCGAGCGTCGCCTACGACCCGGCCCATGACGTATGGATGGTGAACATCCTCGCGATGACAGGCACCACGGGGAAGGCCATCCTGGTCAGTCGGTCGACCGACGGGGGACTCACGTTCGGGAACCCTGTGACCGTGGCCAGCACCCAGGGGAGCCAGTTCTTCGACAAGAACTGGATCGCGTGCGACACCACACCCAGCAGCCCCTTCTACGGCACCTGCTACACGGAGTGGGACGACGCCAACACCGGCAATAAATTGCACGTGGCCCGCTCGACGGACGGCGGGCTCTCCTGGACAGCGTCGTCGGTGCCGAGTGCGAGCGTGGTGGGAGGCCAACCGGTGGTGCAGCCCGACGGGACCGTCGTGATGCCGATCGACAACGGTTCGGAGACTTTCGTGAATTCCTTCGTCTCAGCCGATGGCGGCGCCAGCTTCCAGGGACCGTTCCCGATCTCCTTCATCACGGCGCACCTCGTCGCGGGGAACCTGCGGGTCCATGAGCTGCCCTCGGCCGAGGTGGACGCCACGGGCAGGGTCTACACGGTCTGGAACGACTGCCGGTTCCGCTCGGGTTGCTCCAGCAACGACATCGTGATGAGCACTTCGACGAACGGGCAGAGCTGGACCCCGGTGGTCCGCATCCCCATCGATGCGGCGAACAGCACCGTCGACCACTTCCTGCCTGGGATCGGCGTGGAGCCCGGCACGGGTGGCGACACCGCCCACCTCGGCCTTCTGTACTACTTCTACCCCGTTTCCACCTGCTCCGCGGCCACCTGCCAGCTCAGCGTCGGCTACATCGAGTCGTTCGACGGCGGCGCCACCTGGACAGAGCCCGTGACGGTCTCGAGGATGCGCAACACGTGGCTTCCCCTCACCACCCAGGGATACATGGTCGGTGACTACATGTCGACATCCTTCGTGGGCGGCCTGGCTTTCCCCGTGTTCATGGTGGCTCGACAGGGAACGTGCCAGCTCGGCCAGATCACGTCCTGCACGGTCCCGTCGGTCGTGCCCACCGCGGGGCTCATGGGAGGGCCCGGGCGCGTCCCCGTGCGCGACGATCCGATCCTCTATACCGGACCCTCGCAGACGGGCTTCCGAGGCTTGCGCCAGGCGAACTGATCTCGCGTCTCGTGTGCGGATCGCATCGGCGGGGAATCTACCGCGCCGCGGGCGACCACGGCGACTTCGCGCGCGGCCGCGAGGAGAGTCGCGAAGTCGTGCGCAGAGACCCCCGGCAAGGCCGCCGCGGGCGGAAGCCGTCCCGTCAGCCCGTTCAATATCACGAGCGCGGCCAGGGACGAGCCAAGCCGGGACGGGTGGAACCCATCCGGGCCGTAGAGCGCCAGGCCCGGGTCCCGCCGCCAGGCGGCCCGCCACGCCTCTCCGACCGGGAAAAGCTCGCCGCCGATGAGCGCTGCCGCCCCCGTGTACGACCGGCTCACGCCGTCGCGGTCGCCGCGGCGAGCGTCTGACGGCCAGACCATGAACAGGGCCGGGCGTGCTTTCGCGCGCCGGATCTCTCCATCGAAGCGCCGCGCGTACTCGTGGAGCAGCACCCGCGATTCCGGCAGCGCCGACGGGCCCTGTTGCAGCACGACGTACGACCAGCCTCCCCGCGCGATGGCCCGCCGGGCCTCCCCGTCGTTCCAGTGGTCCTCGAGGCTGAAGTTTGGCTTGGCGACCGCCGCGCAGCGCACCTCCACGCCCGCCGCCCGGCCCATGGCCTCGACCATTCCGGGCAGGTCGTTCGCCGCGGTCAGGCTGTTGCCGATGAAGAGGACCCTGAGGGCCGCGTCCAGCATGCGGGATTCTCCTTCGTGACAGGCGGGGCCTGGGCTATGCTCGTTTCGCGTGGCTCGATCGGTGGTCCTCGCGGTGGTGTTGGGTCTGGCCGCCACGAGCCGTGTCCCCGCCGCCGGGCTGGCCGGCCCCTGCTTCGACTTCCGCCAGACCGTGGTCGAGCCGCTCATCCCGCCCATCCCG
>Ga0214472_10005292_pt1 | contig 13571 bp, 15 predicted proteins | sample RVTome_6_FD_207662 | JGI IMG/M metagenome (GOLD analysis project Ga0214472, IMG submission 207662) | Soil microbial communities from uranium-contaminated site in the Upper Colorado River Basin, Wyoming, United States - RVT140D175 | ecosystem: Environmental > Terrestrial > Soil > Contaminated >... | reverse complement strand
TCACAGGGAGGCCGAGAGGACGCGGTGGCCGGCCCCCTCGATCGCCCTGATCAGCTCGTCAAAGTCCGGGGCTTCCAGGCGGAGGACGAGAACCTTCAGCTCCTCGCCGTGATACTTTCCCCTGGCAGTGAAGAAGCCGGAGATGTCTCCCCCTTGCTGCTCGATGATCTGGCAGACATCGGCGAAGGCCCCGGGCTTCTCTTCTAGGACGACTTCCAGGCGGGCAGGGCTGGCCCGGAGACCCATGAGTTCCACGAAGGCGGTCAGGACATCGGTTTCGGTGATGATCCCCACCAGCCGCTCCCCCTCCAAGACCGGCAGGCCACCAATCTTCTTCTCCACCATCAGACGGGCCGCTTCCTCCACCGGGGTGTCGGGGGTTGCGGTGGTGAGCTCTTTGGTCATGATCTCGTGGATCTCCACCTTGTCCAGGAGGTAGAGGAGTTCGTGGACCTCCAGGCTGGTTGCATCCGACGGCAGGGCGCGGCGGATGTCGCGATCCGTCACGATCCCGACCAGCTTGCCCCGATCCACCACCGGCAGGTGGCGGATCCGGTGCTTCTGGAGGAGTTCCGAGGCCGCTTTGAGGGCCATATGGGGGGTGGCGGTGAGGGGGTTTCGAGTCATCCGGTGGCCTACGCGCATTGCTGTCTCCTTCCGACAATGGCCTATCCTGGGGCACCGCTGGCTGCTCCCTCGGTCTTCTCCCTGAGGGCCTTTCTGATCTCATCCACGAGCTGGTTGATCCGGAATGGCTTACAGAGGTAGGCGGCGGCACCCATTTCGATGGCACGGGCATAGCTCCCCCAGTCGCCGAAACCGGTGACCAGCAGGACCGGCAGATGAGGTTTGACTCTTTTCAGCCGCTCGAGCAGGCGCAGGCCATCCAGGCGAGGCATGAGGAGATCGGTCAGGACCAGGTCGTAGTCTATTCGGGCAGCCTTCTCTAGGGCATCGAGGCCGTCCATTGCCAGATCCACCTCGTACCCCTCGCGGCTCAGGATCCGACGAAGCCCTTCCCGGTCGTCGGCGTCATCCTCTACCACGAGAACCCGGTAGGCCACGGTCCTTCCCCCAATGCGCAGCCCGCATCTCGTGTTTTTCGGAGGTTGGGAGAGATGGCCCTCGTATCGCCGGGGCAGCACTATCCCGTGCTGCTCCCTGCTCCTCAAAGCCCAAGCCGCTTTGGGCTGAAGGTCTCCAGCGGGAAGCTCGGCGTCTCCCCCAAGATCATTTCCGACACCAATCGGCCGGTAAGGGGACCAAGGAGAATGCCGTTGCGAAAGTGCCCGGTCGCGATGGCGAGGCCATCGAGATCGGTCAGGGGGCCGATGAGGGGGAGGCCGTCCTTGCAGTGGGGCCGGAGGCCGGCCCAGGCCCGCGTGAAGGGCTGAGCGGCCAGGCCCGGGAGGAGGCCCAGTGCCAGCTCGCTTAGGCGGCGGATCCCCTCGAGGGTGACAGTCTTCTCGAACCCGACGTACTCGACCGTGCTCCCCGCGATGAGGCCGCCGTTCAGCCGGGGAACCAGGTATCCCTCTCTCCCCCAGACCGGATGCCGCAAAGGGGGCTCGGGAAGCTCCGCGTAGAGGATCTGCCCCCGGGCGGGCTCCACGGGAATCCTCCTCCCGAGGAGGCTTCCGAGTTGCCCGGACCAGGCCCCGGTGCAGAGGACGATGTGGGCTGCCGTGTAGATCTCGCCGGGCGTCCGAACGCCGGCGACCCTGTCCCCCTCGTAAAGAAACCCCGTGACCGGGCAGCCCTCCACGATCCGGGCCCCGAGAGACCGGGCCGCCTGGGCGAGGGCCCGGGTGAGTTCGGCGTTGTTGACGTGATGATCACCCGGGAAGAACAGGGCTCCCCCGATCTCCTCGGTGAGCCCGGGCTCGAGTTTGCGGACCTCTTCCCGTGTCAACCGCTCCACCGGCAGGCCCAGCCCGTTCTGCCAGCGGTACCTTCCCTCCGCCGCCTCGTCCCCCTCCTGGTCGAGGAGGTAGAGAATCCCCCAGTCGAGGTACTCGATGTCGATTCGGGTGAGGTCCTTCAGCTCCGGCGCCAGCCGTTCATAGTACCGACGGGCCGCAAGGCAGAAGTCGAGAAAGGGGCCAGGTCCAGTCGCTTCGCATTGCGGGGCAAGCATTCCCGCCGCCGCGCCCGAGGCTTCCCCGCCGATTTCCCCCCGATCCAGGACGAGGGTCCCCTTCACCCCCATCCGGGCCAGGTGGTAGGCCACCGAGCACCCTGCCACCCCCGCTCCCACAATGATGACATCCGCCGTTTTCGCCACTCCTCACCCTTTCATCCGTGCCCGGATGGTATTGAGCAGCCCCCCGTGCAGCAGGATCTCCCGCTCCCGGGGGGTGAGGTCGAGGACCGCCTCGAACTCCCAGCCTCCGGTCTGGTTCCGCACCCGGAGGGACTGCGCGTGGCGAAGGGCTTCCACTCCTTCCCCGATTTCCAGCCCATCTCCCCGCTCTAGCCGGTTGTACTCCGCCTCCCCGACGCGCATCGGGAGAATGCCGAAGTTGACCAGGTTCGCCCGATGGATCCGGGCAAAGGAGCGGGCGAGAACCCCCTGGACCCCCAGGTACATGGGGGCCAAGGCGGCGTGCTCTCGGCTGGAGCCCTGGCCGTAGTTCGATCCCCCCACGATGAATCCGCCCCCTCGCTCCCTGGCCCGCTGGGGGAAGTCCGGATCGATCCGGGTGAACGTGTACTCGGCGATGGCCGGGATGTTGGAACGAAGCGGCAGGACCTGGGCGCCCCCGGGAAGGATGTGGTCGGTGGTGATGTTGTCCCCCACCTTGAGGAGAATCGTCCCACGCAGGGGCTCGGAGACCGGTCCCCGGAGGGGAAGGGGCTTGATGTTGGGCCCGCGCAGGATCTCTACCTCCGAGCCATCGGCCGGGGGCGGCAGGATCATGCCGTCTTCAACATGGAACGCCTTGGGCGTGGGGATCCGAGGGGGTCTCCCCAGGGTTCTGGGGTCGGTGATGACCCCGGCGATGGCGGTCGCCGCGGCCACCTCCGGGCTGGCGAGATATACCTTGGCATCCGGTGTCCCGCTCCGGCCCTCGAAATTCCGATTGAAGGTCCGGACCGAGACGCCGCCCGACGGGGGGGCCTGCCCCATCCCGATGCAGGGGCCGCAGGCCGATTCCAGGATCCGCGCCCCTGCCGCGACGAAATCGGCCAGGGCGCCGCTCCGCGCGATCATCTCCAGAACCTGTCGCGACCCCGGGCTCACCACGAGGCTCACCCCCGGGTGGACCCGCTTCCCCCGAAGGATCCGGGCCACGATCATCAGATCCTGGTAGGAAGAGTTCGTGCAGCTGCCGATGGCCACCTGGTGCACCCGCATCCCCGCCACCTCCCGGACCGGGACCACGTTATCGGGGCTGTGGGGACAGGCCACGAGCGGTTCGAGGGTCGCCAGGTTGATCTCGATCTCCCCCTCGTAGCTCGCATCGGAATCGGCCTGGAGGGGGCGGAAAGCACCTTCCCGGCCCTGCATCCTGAGATACGTCCGGGTCCGCTCTTCGCTCGGGAAGATCGAGCTGGTCGCCCCCAGCTCCGCGCCCATATTGGTGATGCTCGCCCGCTCGGGGACGGTGAGGTCCCGGACCCCCTCGCCGCCGTACTCGAAGATCTTGCCCACCCCTCCCTTGACGGTGAGGCGCCGGAGGAGCTCCAGGATGATGTCCTTCGCGGAAACCCACGGCGGGCGCCTCCCGGTGAGGCGAACCAGGACAACTCTGGGCATGGCCAGATAGAAGGGCTCACCGGCCATCGCCACCGCCACATCCAGCCCGCCGGCGCCAATGGCCAGCATCCCCATCCCCCCGGCCGTCGGGGTGTGGCTGTCGGAGCCCAGGAGGGTCCCCCCCGGCACGGCGAACCGCTCGAGATGGACCTGGTGGCAGATGCCGTTGCCCGGCCGGGAGAAGTAGACGCCGTACTTCGCGGCCGTCGTCTGCAGGAACAGATGGTCGTCCGCGTTCTCGGGCCCGCTCTGCAAGGTGTTGTGATCTACGTAGCTCACCGAGAGGCTGGCCCGGACCCGGGGAATCCCGAGGGCCTCGAACTGCAGGAAGGCCATGGTGCCGGTGGCATCTTGGGTCAGGGTCTGGTCGATGGTCATCCCGATCTCCTCGCCGGGCTCCATCCGGCCCGAGACCAGGTGCCGCGCGATGACCGTCTGCGCCAGGTTCTTGCCCATCCCCCCTCCTCTCACGGTAGCGCCAGCGGAACGATCTCCCCCCTCCCCACGTCCACGAGGCCTCGATCGGTCAGCCGGAGCTCCGGGATGACCGGCAGGGCCAGGAAGGACAGCACGGCGAAGGGAGTAGGAAGGGGAGAACCCAGCTCCCGAGCCTCCCGATGCAGCCGGTCCATCGCCGCCGCCACGCTGGCGGGAGGCTCGGGGCTCATGAGGCCCGCGACCGGCAGGGGCAGTGAGGCCTGCACTGTCCCGCCCGCGGCCAAGGCGAGGCCTCCACCCATCTTGATGACACCCTCGAGGGCCGCCAGGATGTCCCGGTCCTCCACGCCAGCGGCGATGAGGTTGTGGGAATCGTGCGCGACGGAGGAGGCGAGCGCGCCCTGCCGGAGGCCGAGTCCCCGGACGAGGCCGAGGCCGACATTCCCGTTCCGGCCGTGGCGCTCCACCACCACGAGCTTGAGGAGGTCTCGAGACGGATCCGGGCGGATCTCCCCTTGGACCGGCGGCACCTCCAGGACGACCTGCCGCGTCACGATCTGGCCCGGCACGAGATCGATGACCCGGACCATCCTTCCCACCCCCGGGATCCGGAGCCGCTCGGAGTCGAGGCGACCCACCCGGACGGTCTGCAGGGCCGCCGGGTCCTGCAGCCGGGGGACCGGATGCAGGAGATGTCCCTCCCTCGCCACGAGCCGACCCCGTTTGAAGACCAGGAGGGGGGTGAAGTCCTGGAGGTTCTCCACGACCACGAGGTCCGCGATCCGTCCCGGGGCGACCGATCCACGATCCCGCAGGCCGAAGTACTCGGCGGGGTTCAGGGTGACCATCTGCACCGTGAGGTGAGGCGACAGCCCCAGGGAGACGGCCCTCCGGACCAGCGCATCCAGGTGCCCCTCCCGGAGGAGGTCCTGGGCCTCCCGGTCGTCGCTGACCAGCAGGAAGCGCCGGGCCGTTTCCGGCCGGACCAGGGGGAGGAGGTCCGCCATGTTCTTCGCCTGGGAGCCTTCCCGGATCATGATCCGCATTCCCAGCCGGAGCTTCTCCCCGGCCTCCTCGAGCGTCGTACACTCGTGGTCCGTCCCGATGCCGGCATTCAGGTAGGCGATGAGCTCCTCCCCGCTCAGCCCCGGGGCGTGCCCATCCACCACCTTTCCCCGCGACCGAGCGGCAAGGATCTTCTCCAGGAGCTCACCCTTTCCCCGGATGACACCGGGGTAGTCCATCACCTCCGCCAATCCGAGGACGCTCTCGTCTTCCAGCAGCTTGGCGATTTCAGCCGGACCCAGAGAGGCCCCGGAGGTCTCCCACTCGGTGCTGGGGACGCAGGAGGGTGCCAGGAAGTAGAGATCCAGGGGGAGGCCCTGGCTGGCATGCAGCATGTACCCCACCCCTCCCACCCCCAACACATTGGCGATCTCATGCGGGTCCGCGACCACCGTGGTGGTCCCGCGGGGAAGGACGGCCTCGGCGAAGCCCTCCGGCGTCATCAGGCTGCTCTCCACGTGGATGTGGCCCTCGATGAAGCCCGGGAGGAGGTATCTGCTCCTGAGGGTGAAGGTCTCGCGGGCCCGGCGGTACTTGTCACCGATGCCGACGATGCGCCCACCGCCCAGGGCCACGTTCGTGCGGGTGATCTCTCCCGTGAAGATATTGAGGAGATTTACCCCCTGGAGGAGACAGTCAGCCTCTCGCCGGAGCCCCCCCATTTCAATCGAGCCGGCGAGCGTCCTCAGATCATCGCCCCTCATGCTCTCTTCCCTCGCTGATCCTGGCATGGCGTGCTCCACCCTCACTCGATCCCCTCGATCCGGTAGATCTCCGGGAGATGACGGAATCTCTCGGCGTAGTCGATGCCGTACCCGACGATGAAGCCCCAGGGGATCTCGAAGCCGACGTAGTCCACCTTCACGTCTACGAGCCGCCTCTCCTTCTTGTCGATGAGGGCACAGACCTTCAGGGAGCGAGGCTTCTGCTGCTTCACACGCTCCAGGATGCCCTGCAGGGTAATCCCGGTGTCCTCGATGTCCTCCACCAGCAGGACATCCCGTCCCCCAATCGGGATCTGGAGCTCTTTGGTGATCTGGATCTGGCCCGACGTCCGGGAGCGAGACCCGTAGCTCGCCGCCCCGATGAAGTCCACCGCCGCGGGAATCGTGAGGTGACGGATCAGATCGGCCAGGAAGACAAAGGCCCCCCGCAGGATACCGACGAGGACGAGATCCCCGTCGGCATACTGGGCGCTGATGACCGCGGCCAGCTCCCGGACCCGGCGGGCAATCTCATCCCGGGAATAGAGCAGGAGGAGTTGCTCGGTCATCTTCACCTTCCCCCATCTGCCTCATCTCCCTGTCCTCGCTCCCGTCCAGCACCAGGGTCCCTTCTCTCGCGAGCCCTCTCGGACATGCGGCGATCAGCATTGACGAAGTTGCGACCTGGCCTCACGGATCGGGGGATTTGGACGAGCGCTGAGCCCGCGCCTCCCCTGCGAGAGGAGTGTGGGCGTCTGGAGCCAACCCCAGCTTGCGCTCGTTTCAGCGTCCGCCACCGCTCGAGCCATTCACACCCCCCGCTTCGTTCGCTTCAGTCGCCGTGCTGGTGGCCCGCCCCATGGAGCCCGGCTTTGGCGCACGTGTACAGCTTGTGCGAATACACCTCCAGTCCCAGCATTGCCTCAACGTATTCTCGGGCTTCATCCACGTTCCCTTCGGCGTGGCTCTTCAGGTGCATGACGCGGTCGAACTTTGCTTTCACTTCAGCTCGGACCGTGTCAAACAGCAGCTTCAGGAGCTCCTCCGGCGAACCGGTCTCAATCGCCCTCTCCGCCACGGGAACAACAGGGCCGTGGCCGAGACCAGCGGGTTTGAGGCCGGTGTAGGGGGCTCCCTCCCCGGCCCGGTGGATCCGGACGACGGTTTCAAAGAAGTACAGGTCGGCCACTTCCTTGGCTTCTGGACCTTGTTTTCTCATCCTGATCACTTTTTCAAATGCCTTCGCGATCTCCGCCTCACCCGCCTTTGGCACAAACGGCAGAATAAGACTGGCGTCCTCGGCGTCCAGAGCCTTCATCGCTGCCTTGACAACCGGCCCGTCCATCGCATCGCAATGCGGAGGCATCACGGCTTCCTTCTTTCTCAGTAACCCTAGGCGTTCGACCCAGAATTGGATCCTCTCCTCCCCCCATGACCACGTCCGTCTTGGCCTGGTGCCCTTTCCCACTTGGTGCCTGCGAGGAAGGCGGGTGAGAGCGCCGTTATGCCGCCGCAACCTGCATCGCCGCGTGCCGCACCGTGAGGACCGGGCAGGCCGCCATGCGGACAACCTTCTCCGCCACACTCCCCATCAGAGCGTGGGCCAGGCCCGTTCGCCCGTGGGTCCCCATGACAATCAGGTCCGCCTTCCGCTCGGCCGCCACCCGCACGATCTCCAGGAACGGCACCCCCCGAGTCACCAGGATCTCGGCCTTCACCTCGGGGGCCGTGGAGGCCAGCGCCCCGAGCTGCACCTCTGCCTCCCTCCGGTGGGCCGCGAAAATCTCCCTCCACTGCTCCGCGCTCAGGAAGGTCTCGGGGACCGGGTAGGGCCCCGGGGTGACGTGAAGCAGGAGAACCCTGGCCCCCAGCTGTTCAGCCATGTGGAGGGCATAGGGCCAGGCCGCCGCCGCATTCTCGGAGAAGTCGGTGGGATGCAAGATCCGTCGAATCTTCATCCGCGTCCCCTCCCTCGAGCTGCTCCTTCCAGCTGTCAGGCCGCTTCCCGCAGCTCCTGGAGCCGGACGGTGAGGACCGGGCACGGGGCTCCCCGCAGGACCCCCTCGGCGACGGAGCCCATCAGGATCCGCCGCAGCCCCGTCCGCCCATGGGTGCCGGTGATGATGAGGTCCGCCCCCTTCGTGGCAGCGGTTCGGATGATCTCCGTCGCCGCATCACCCGGCACCACCAGAACCTCCGCGTGGAGGAAGCGGCGGACCTCGTCCGGCACTGCCCGCCGGTACTGCTCGCGAACAGCCTCTTGCAGCTCGCTGTAGATCAGGTCCACGGGGTGGCGCGGCTGGTGGGCCTTGGCGAGTCCGTCCAGCTCCTTCTCGGACACCACGTGCAGGAGGACGAGCCCGGCGTCCATCCGGATGGCCAACGCCGCGGCACACCGGAGCGCGGGCTCCGATGCCGGGGAAAGGTCGGTGGCGAGCAGGATCCGCTTCAGCTCTTGCATGGCTGACCCCCTTTGCGGTGTCTCCCATTCCCCCGTGCCGAGCCCGGGAGGAGCGAGTGGCCGGTCTCCCTCCGGAGCGCCTCCCGCGTGCGGTCGGGCCGCACCCCCCCTACGCGCTGGAAAGGGCCGGAGGTTGCACGATCCCGAAGAGCTCCAGGGCACAGCGAGAGCAAACCGCTAGGCCCTCCGGGGCATAGGTGCACCGCGAGCAGCAGGTTCGTCCACAGAACAGGCACCCCCACCGGGGCCCGGCCGAGGTCGCTCCGCACGAACAGGGCGCCTCTTGCCTATCGGCGCGGACCGCTTCCCTTGCCTGCGGCGGGCTGGCTGTCCGCGGTGCCGCATCCGTCTTGGGTGCCTGAGCCGGTTCAGGCGCCCCTGGGAGCTCAGAGGGGGGCGGGGCACTCTCCTTCTTTGATGGTGCGCGACCGGTTCGGGCCAGCAGGGCTTCCCACTCCCCGTCCACACGCTTCTGGATTTCCTCCATCACGTGCCGGTGCCCCGGCTTCAGGAGATGCCGGAACCGCCCCTGGGCCTCAAGCCACTGGGCCACCGGCTTCTTCTCCTTCGGCGTGTAGGTCAGCCGCCACTGCCCATCCACCACCTCGAAGAGGGGCCAGTAGCAGGTCTCCACGGCGAGCTGGCTGATTTTGATGGTATCTGCCGGCTCGAAGCGCCAGCCCCGGTTGCAGGGGGCATAGACGTTAATGAACGAGGGGCCGTCCGCCTCCAGGGCCCGCCGCACCTTGGTGGTGAGGTCGGTGAGGGGCTGAGGCGTGAGGGCGGCCTGGGCCACGTAGGGGATATGGTGGGCAGCGATGATCCCGGTCAGGTCCTTCCGCCACTGGAGCTTCCCCGGGATGACCTCTCCGGCCGGGGTGGTCGTGGTGTGTGCCCCGAGCGGGGTGGCGCTGGACCGCTGGATCCCGGTGTTCATGTAGCCCTCGTTATTGAGGCACACGTAGAGAAACCGATGTCCCCGCTCGAGCGCCCCGGAGAGGGATTGCAGGCCGATATCGTACGTCCCCCCGTCGCCGGCGAAAACAATGAAGGCGACCTTCTCCCCAGAGACCTTGCCCCGTCGCTGGAGGGCTCGATACGCGGCCTCGACCCCGCTTGCCGTCGCGGCCGCGTTCTCAAAGAGGCTGTGCAGCCAGGGGACCCGCCACGCCGTGTAGGGGTAGATCGTCGTAGCTACCTCCAGGCAGCTCGTGGCGTTGATCACCACGACCGGGTACTGGGCCGCCAGGAGGACCTGTCGAACGACGACGGACTCGGCGCATCCGGCACAGAGCCGGTGCCCCCCCGAGAGGAGATCGAGGCGGGAAGAGAGCTCCTTGACCGACGGAGAGCGGGTCGTCGCACCCATCGCCTTCTGAGGCAGCATCATGCACCTCCAACCGGGGCTAACCTTATGGGGTCTTCGCGAAGGGTCAGATACTCACACACCGCTGTGTCCCCTTCCTCCCCCGCTGCGACCCTGAGTAAGCGTTGGTACACCCGACGGATATCCTCGGGCAGGATGTCCCGCCCGCCGAGGCCGTAGACGTAGTTCAACACCGCTGGCCGCGCCTGAAGCCCATCCAGTGCCGCCCGCAGGTCGGTGAAGAGGGGGCCGCCGGGGGAGCCTGGGCTGTCGGCCCGGTCCAGGACGGCAACGGCCTGCAGATGGGCCAAGGCCGCGGCCAGCTCCTCAGCCGGGAAGGGGCGAAAGGCCCGGAGCTTGAGGAGGCCGGCCTTCACCCCCTCCTGACGGAGACCCTCTACCACTCCTCTTGCCGTCCCCGCCGCCGACCCCATGATCAGGATGGCCACCTGCGCATCGTCCAGATGGGAGGCCTCGAAGAGGCCGTAGAAACGGCCAAACCGGTCCCCAAAAGCCTTCCCCACCTCCTGGATGACCCTGGGGGCTTGGGACATTGCCTCCCGCTGCTGCCTTTTGATCTCGGTAAAGTAGTCGGGGAGGACAAGCGGCCCATAGGTCACGGGGCGCTTCAGGTCCAGCAAGGGATGGGCGGGGCGGTATTCCCCCACAAACGCCTGCACTTCCGCATCCTCCAGGAATTGCACCCGCTCAATGGTGTGGCTGGTCGTGAACCCATCAAAGCAGACCATCACCGGCAGGAGGACCTGCGGGTGCTCGGCGATGCGGACGGCCTGGAGGAGGCTGTCGTAGACCTCCTGCCCGTCTTCGGCGTAGAGCTGGATCCAGCCGGCGTCCCGGGAGCCCATGGTGTCGCTGTGGTCGCCGTGAATGTTGATCGGGGCGGAGAGGGCCCGGGTCGCGACCGCCATCACGACCGGGAGCCGGAGGCCAGACGTGACGTAGAGGACCTCGTGCATGAGGGCGAGACCCTGGGAGGAGGTGGCGGTCATCGCCCTCCCCCCTGCGGCCGCCGCCCCGACACAGGCGCTCATGGCCGAATGTTCGCTCTCCACCGTGATCAACTCGGTATCCACGATCCCGTCGGCCACGAACTGGGCGAAGGTCTCCATCACCTGCGTCGAAGGCGTGATGGGGTAGGCGGCGCACACCTCCGGCCGGATCTGCCGCATCGCCTCCGCCGCCGCCTGATTGCCCGTCAATGCCACCACCCTGCTCATTCGCGATCCCCTCCGGCGCGGACCGCCTCCGCCTCCTCCACCATGCTGATGGCCCGGATCTTCACCGGGCAGACCGCCGCGCAGATCCCGCACCCCTTACAGTGCTCAAGGTCCACCCCTACGACTCTCCGCTCTTGGACGAGGATCGAGCTATCGGGACAGAAGAACCAGCACAGCATGCAGTGGGTGCACTTCTGCAAATCAATGACGGGGCGGAGAGTGCGCCAGTCTCCGGTGGAGTACCCCTCCGCATTGCCGGCGTCCAGGATGAGCGCACCCAACGGAAGGTCTCTCCAGCCGCGCTTGGCGTCCCCGCTCATGGCTGCACTCCTTGGGTGTGCTCACCCCGGACCTCCCGATAGCCCCGCTCCACCGCCCGGAGGTTGCTGGCGAGGACCTCCGGTGTGACCTTCTTCCCCAGTTCCCGACGCACCTGGTCCTTCACCCCCTCCAGCCTGATCTCTGCCGTCGCGCGGGACAGGGCCCCCAGCAGAGGGGTGTTCGGAAAGTTCTTGCCCATCTCCTCCAGGGCGATGCGCGTGGCATCCAGGGTGTAGATCCTGCGCCCGCGAATCTTCAACTGCTCCCGCACCTCCCCCGGGGTCTGCGGGGTATTGAGCAAGAGCGTGGCGGTGATGTCGGTCCCCGCCAGGAGGTCTTCGGTCCCGACCAGGGTCGGATCCACAACGACAACCAGGCCAGGTGCAGTCACCTGGCTGTGAACCTGGATCGGCGCGGTGCTGATCCGGTTATAGGCGCGGATCGGGGCACCCGAGCGCTCCGGGCCGTACTCGGGCATGGCCTGGATGTACTTCCCCTCCTCCATGGCGGCCTCGGCAATGACCTTGGCCGCGGTGATCGCCCCCTGTCCTGCCCGGGCATGCCAGCGGATCTCTAGCATCGGCACCTCCTGGTTTTTTCTTCTCTTTGGGGGTCAGAGCAATGAGGGTGCCAGGAGGGGAGGTTTCTCTGCGGGGTTCTAACCTGTTGGATTTCCAGGGGGAATCCGCCTGGCTCTCCCCAGGGGTCCCCGGGGCCAGGACGTGGCGTGGGACCCGGTTGCCCTAGCGGAGGAGCCGGGACCGCGTAACTGCCGATAGGCGAAGGAAGTCTTCCTGTGGCGCGGATGTCCCATTGGGAGGCGCTACTTCGGAACCCGTTGCGGCGTCCCCACCAGCTCGAAGCCGGCCGCGAGCGCCCGCAGGTTCTGCTCCTCGATCGGCTTCGGGGCTCGGGCGAGGACCGCCCGCTCGAGCGCCTCCGGGGAGACGACCCCCGAGAGCGCGGCGAGCGCCCCCAGCGCGACGACGTTGGCGGCCAGCGCCTTGCCCGCCGTGTCCCGGGCCGTCGCCACGAAGGGGAGCCGGTACACCAGGTGTCTCCCTTCGGGAACCGTCGCCACCCGGGAGGCCTCGACGAGGAGCAGGCCACCATCCTTCAGATCCTCTCTGTGCTTGTCGCAGGCCTCCTGGGTGAAGGCCAGGAGGAGGTCGAGCCGGGTGGCCTTCGGGTACTCGATCTCCCGGTCGCTGATGATGACCTCGCTCTTCGTCGCCCCTCCCCTCGACTCCGGCCCGTAGGCCTGCGTCTGGGCGACGTGCTTCCCGTCCGCGATCGCCGCCTCGGCCAGGATGATCCCCGCCAGGATAACCCCCTGGCCCCCTTCGCCGCTGATCCGGATCTCGTAGCCCATGCTGCCCCCGGCGCCGAGCGCCCGGTGCCCTACCCGGCCTTCCCCTGCGCCCGGGCGATGATCCCCTGGTAGGCCTCGCCGTACTCGGGCCGGACGCTCTTGTGGAGGACGCCGGTCGGCAGGCCAGTCTTGGTCAGGGCCTGGAGCATCTCGGCCGGTGTCCCGAGGCGGTTCCGCCGGCCATGGATCTCGGGGCAGGTCGTCAGGACCTCGATGAAGGCGAACCCGCGGTGCTGGATCCCCTCGGCGATCAGCTTCTCCAGCGGGATGGTCCGGTACGCCGTCCCCCGGGCCACGAAGGTCCCCCCGGCTGCCTGCACGAGGCAGCAGGCGTCAAAGGCCGGCTCGATGTTCCCGTACGGGGTCGTGGTGGAGAAGAGCGCCTCCGGCGTCGTCGGGGCCACCTGCCCTCCCGTCATCCCGTAGATCTGGTTGTTGAAGAGGAGGCAGGTGAGGTCGATGTTCCGCCGGGCCGCGTGGATCAGATGGTTCCCGCCGATGGCCAGGCCGTCCCCATCCCCGGTGATGACGATGACCGTCAGGTCGGGCCGGGCGAGCTTCAAGCCGGTGGCAAAGGCCAGCGGGCGCCCGTGTGTGGTGTGGAGGGTGTTACAGTCCACGTAGCCCGGGAGGCGGCTGGAGCACCCGATCCCCGAGACCATCGCCACCCCGTCCTTCGCGAGGCCGACGCGATGGATGGCCCGGAGCAGCGCCTTGAGGACGATGCCGTCCCCGCAGCCCTTGCACCAGATGTGGGGGAAGATTTCGTGGCGGAGATAGGGCGCGTAGTCGAACATTTACCCCTCAAGACGCGGGAACGTGGCGGAGTATCCCCCGGCCCCAGCA
>Ga0214472_10005289_pt1 | contig 13576 bp, 8 predicted proteins | sample RVTome_6_FD_207662 | JGI IMG/M metagenome (GOLD analysis project Ga0214472, IMG submission 207662) | Soil microbial communities from uranium-contaminated site in the Upper Colorado River Basin, Wyoming, United States - RVT140D175 | ecosystem: Environmental > Terrestrial > Soil > Contaminated >... | reverse complement strand
ACCCACCGGCAAGGTCCGTCGCCAGCGACAGCGAGGCGACAACCTCCGCCAGCCGCACCCTTGGACCCTTCGTCACGCTGTCCGTCATCTCGCGATCATCATCGCTGTCCGGTCGATCCTCCGCCGTAGATCCAGTGCTCGAGCCAAATGGCAGGGTGAATCGTGCCGGCGTCTTGCGGATGAGGGAGCAGCTCCAATGTGCGAACGGCCGTTCCAATCGCGAAGCTGATTTGGTTGGTTTCCGACCGGCGGTCTCGTACAGTTATCAGCTGTTCGCGCGTTGTGCTATCGATCTGAGCGTGATCGACGCGGATCGGGCGAGCCCACGGACATCTGCTGTTCTCAAGCAGCACCTATACTCGCCATCGCGCCGACATAGCTCAGCGGTAGAGCAGCTGTTTCGTAAACAGCAGGTCCTCGGTTCAAATCCGAGTGTCGGCTCCACTTCCCTCTTCCGCGTTCGGGAAGACCTGCTGTCCGTTGATAGCACCGTCCTCGCAGGCACCGGATCGTGCGCGAGGGCCTGCTAACCAGCGAAGACCTGCTAACTGGACGGGATCGTCAGGCTCATACGCACGGACCGTCAGACAGCCAGGGTCCGATTCCAGCGTGAGCGAGCATCCTGAAGACCTGCTATCTCGAACGCAGCAGGTCCTCGGGCTCGACGTCCTGGTAAGACTGAGATTATCGAATCGATAGATTGACTCTTACTCATCGACGCCTTATCGTGCCGGCATGAACACGATCGGGCGGGCGCAGCTGGAGACAGCGCTTACAGCCCTCGGCGAGGTGTTGGCGGCTCGTGAGCTGCACTACGAGGTCGTCCTTGTCGGTGGCGGTAACCTCATCCTCCGCGAACTCATCGCGCGTCCGACCACAAAGGATCTCGACATCCTGGGAGCGAGGACGGCGAACGGTGTCGCCCAGATCCGCCCGATGCCTGAGCCACTCCGCGATGCCGTTATCGACGTCGGCCGAGCCTACGGACTCGCGGACGACTGGCTCAACACCGGCCCAGACTCACTGCTCGACCTCGGCTTGCCCGAAGGGTTTTCTGAGCGGCTCGAGCGCCGGGACTTCGGCGGCCTCGTGGCGTGGCTAGCGGGCCGGTTCGACATGGTTTGCTTCAAGCTCTACGCCGCAGTGGATCAAGGCCCGCGGAGCCGGCACTTCCAGGACTTGCGAGAACTGGAGCCGGAACGCGACGATCTCCTCGCGGCTGCACGTTGGGCGACCAGCCACGACCCGTCACCCGGCTTCCGGAGCCTGATCATCGACACGCTTCGCGGCCTCGGCGTGGAGGATGCGGATGCAGCCCTTGGCTAGTTCCCTTCAGGGAGCGCTGCTCAACCGAGCGTGGATCCAGTGGGCTGCGCTCGGGGTCGATGCCACCGTCGAACGCGACGATGCCGTCGTCGACCCTGAGGCCCTCATCGCTCTCACGGCGGAGTTGGGCGACGCCGACGCCCGACTCCGTGACCTCAGCACGGACTGGTGTTTGGGGTATGGCCGGTACATCAACGGCTCGCGCCTCAGGCAGGTGGTCCGAGAGCTTGGAACGCCGGCGGACGCAATCGGTGAATACGCGGCCACGGTCAAAGCGGCAGGCGGTCCAACGTGGCCGATGGCCACGGGACCGCGGGCTGACTACGTCCGGCGGGGCAAGGCACGGCTCGACTCAGCGGATTCGAAGGCCCGATTGCGCATCCGGCTCCGCGCGGCGTTCGGGGTCAATGCCCGAGCTGACATCCTCGCTGCACTACTGGCCGCGTCGCCTCGCGGCCTCAACGCCGCCGATCTGGCGCGCGTCACTCGGTTTACCAAGCCGAATATCGCCTCCGCTCTGGACGCACTCCTCCTGGCCGGACTCGTAACGGCGCGACCTGTTGCAAACGAGCGGCGCTTTGCCGTGCCGCCGAAGGTTCCGATCCTTCCGGGACTCCGTCCGCCGGTGCCGCAGGCGGACTGGGTTGCCATATTCTCCGTGGCTCTCGGGGTCCTTCGATTCCAGTCGCGCAACGACACGTCGACGACCGTCCGAGCCATCGATGCGCGCCGACTCGTCAACTCCCTTGTTGCCCGGGTATCGACCGAGCGCATGCCGATGCCATATCTCGACGCCGGCGGGGACGAGTTCGGAGTGGCTTTCGATAGGTGGGTCGCCTACCTCGTCGACTGGCTGCGAGCGCCCGCTCGGTCGTAGATGCTGCGGACGGTCGATGCCGTCAATCACGAACCCTAGAGAGTCAAGACCAATCCTTGGGGAAGAAAACCGATGGCAGAGGAGCGAGATAACGGCGACGCGGGAGCGCCGGATCCTGCCCCGCCACCGGGGCTCGCAGGTGGGCTCGCCGACAAGCTGGGGAATCGGTACGAGGGCAGGTGGACCGTCGCCTGCCTCGGATCGCTGCTGAACGACGACTGGGAAGACATCGACCTTGAGCCATACGACGGGTTCAAGATCGAGTTTCATGCCCGACGACGAGACGGGGTCGTCGAGCACCATCAGGCGAAGAGATCGGCTCCGGGCGGCGGCAGTTGGACGCGTCGGAAGCTCGACCGAGAAGGCCTTCTCGACGCGATCGACCAATGGACGAAGCCTGATGGGGAGTTCGTACTCATCTCCGGGTCTCCCGTGGATCCGGAACTGGACGGCCTCGTCATCGAGGCGCGAAAGAGCGTCGACGCGCAGTCGTTCCTCGCGAGCCTGCCCGACGCGCAGATGGCGGAATTTCGAGGAATCCAGAAAGACCTGGGGGACGCCTCGGACGAACGCGGTTGGCAGGCGCTCAAACGCGTCACGTTTCGGCACGTCGACGAGACGACGCTCGCGGACCTCGCCGCGGCAAGAATCGCGCTGTCGGTCGAAGGGGACGCGGCGTCCGCAGTTGCGCACCTCGCTGATTATCTCGACCTCCACATCGGTGAGCGGATTACGGCGACGGAGATATGGGGGTTCCTAACCGAACGGGGAGTCCGTCGACGCGACTGGGGTGCAGACCCCGACCTACGGGCGGCCGTCGAGCACCAGATGCGGCGATTTGTTGGAGACCCTGACGAGTCGGCCATCGTGGGCCTGCAGCACCATCGCAGAGAGGCACGCGAGGCCGTCCAGCTGCTGACCGAAGACGACGGTCCAGTGATCGTCGTCCTTGGTGCGGCGGCAGGCATGGGCAAGAGCGTGGTCGTCCGCCAGGCTGTGGCCGAGCTGGCGAGGAGCTACCTCACGCTCCCGATTCGGCTCGACAACCTGGCTGCCACCGCAACAGCAGACGAATTGGGCCAACGACTAGGGCTGCGCGGATCGCCGATTCAAGTGCTTAGCCATCTTGCGGCCGGCGCCAGGGCAGTGCTGGTCATCGACCAGCTTGACGCCGTTAGCGACGTGTCGGGCCGTTACGGTCGGGGATTCGAAGCCGTGGCCGAGATGCTCGGCGAGCTCGTCGCGTTCCCGAACGTCCGCCTTCTGCTGGCGTGTCGCGACTTTGATCTTGAGGTTGATCGCCGCCTACGCCGAATCAGGGACCGCGAAGGCACGAAGATCGTCGCGGTGTCGCTGCTCGAAGACGACTTCCTCGACACCGTCCTTGCGGCGGCTGGAGTCCCGACCGCCGAGCTCTCTCGGGCGCAACGCGAGATTGTCCGGGTGCCCTTACATCTGCGCCTGCTCGCCGAGTCGGCGGGTTCCGGTCGTGGCTTTTCCTCCGAGTTGGACCTATTCGACGCCTACTGGGAAGAGAAGCGGCGCTCTGTCGGAAGTCGAGGAGGTGACGAGGCAGGAGCATCAGCGCTGATCGACGAACTTGCTCTCGAGATGAGTCAGCGCCAGGAGCTCGAAGTGCCGGCCGACGTCGGCAGCGGTCGGCCGGTCGAACTCCAGCTACTCGAGTCGGAGCACGTGCTTATCCCCGATGACCGTCGCGTCCGATTCTTCCACGAGCGATTCTTCGACTACGCCTTCGCTCGCGCCTTCGCCCGGAGGGGCGAGAGCCTCGCTGCCTTTCTGATTGGGACAACGCAAGGCCTGTTCCGTCGCTCTCAAGCCCGCCAGATCCTCTCGTATCGCCGTGCGGCCGATCGACCGACGTACCTTCGGGACCTGCGCGAGACGCTCCTCGACCCGCTGATCCGGCTCCACATCAAGACTCTGATCGTCGCATGGTTGCGAACCCTCGCCGATCCACGAGAGGAGGAGTGGGAGGTCCTCGCGACGATGCTCGATCGCCGCGACGAACGGCTCCGCGGGCATGTTCTGTCGGTGCTGTCCGGCAACCCCGCCATCTTCGATTTCGCGGACGCGGCCGGAACCTTCAGCGGGTGGCTGCGCTCGGCCGATGACGCCCTCCAGGACCGCGCCGTCCTGGTCCTATCTGCCGCCCAACGTTCGCGCCCAGGGCGAGTCGCCGAGTTGCTCAACGCGGTCGACTGCTCGGATGAGCGCAACCTTCATCGGCTGACGTATCTCATCCGTCAGGCCGACCTTACCCTCGATGAGTCGTTCTTCGGGTTCTTCCTCGACCTCCTGATCGCCGGGTGCCTCGACGAGTTGCGCCGCGTCTTCGCGATGAACGACAGCTTCTGGGACCTTTCACACGGACTGGTTGAGAAGCGACCCGAGTGGGCCGCCCGCTTCGTAAGGACCTATCTCGATCGGCGTCTCCGCCTCGCGAGCGAGAGCGGCATAAGAGATCCGTTCAATGACCCGGACTGGATTCCGCATCCGCTCGAGCGCGACGTGTTCTCGAAGATCGCCGTAGGTTCCCCGGTGGCCTACGCCGAGCAGATCCTGCCTCTCGTCCTTCGGCTAATCCAAGAGACCGGGACCTGGAACGCCGAGGAGCAACGTTTTGACGACGGGATCTGGCGGTGGCGAATGTTCGGGGACGCTTACAGCGTCTCGGAAGGGCTGCTGAGTGCTCTCGAAGAGGCCCTCCGTCGTCTGGCCGAGTCGGAGCCTGACGAGTTCAGTTCGCACCGCGCGGCCCTGGAAGCCGCAACGTCGAGCACTGCAGACCACGTTCTTGCGCGGGCGTATGCGGCCGCACCCCAGCGCTTCGCCGCCGAGGCCGCTGCATGGCTCATTGCGAACCCGGCCCGGCTCGACGCAGGCTACATGGACGCCTCACATTGGGTCGGCCGCGAACTGGTGGCGGCGATCTGGCCGCATCTTGACGCGGGCGCACGGGAGTCCCTCGACGGGGCAATCGTCTCCTACTACCCGAGGTGGGAGCGGTCGAAGGAAGGCCACCGTTCCCATGGCAATGCCCAACACACGATCCTGAGCGGCATCCCGGAAGAGGAACTGTCTGACGCCGGACGGCGGAGGGTCGCAGAGCTGCGTCGAAAGTTCCAGGCCGAGCCATCGCCTCCTCGGGGGATCCAGGTTGGGCGGGCCGGCTCGCCGGTGCCCGCCTCGGCGCTCCCGAAGATGAGCGATGCTCAATGGCTCGACGCCCTCCGGGAGTACGTGAACGTCGAGGATCGACCAGGGCGTCGAGCCTTCCTTGCCGGCGGCGCGATGGAGCTCGGTCGCCAACTCCAGGAGGAAACGAAGAGGGACCCGGACCGCTTCGTGCGGCTTGGTATCGGCTTGGATGACGATCTCGCGGTCGTCTACGGCGAGCAGATCCTGCTGGGCCTGCGAGAGGCAGACGATCCGTCGGCCGGGCTCGTCTTCGACTTCGTTCGGCGCCTTCATGGCCTGCCGGGCAGGCCGTGCGGCCGCTTCCTCGCGGATGCCGTAGCCAAGTTCGCCTCGGCGACACCACTGCCGGACGACATCGTTGACATCGTTGCCTGGTACGGGGTGAGTTCGCCGGATCCGCCGCCGGGGTACTCGAGGGAAGCTCACGAGCGGAACGACCCGGTGCGGCTCGGGCTGATCGACACCGGGATCAACACGGTCCGGGGCGACACGGCGCATGCCATTGCGCGGATCCTCCAGTCTGACGTGCAGCCGTTCGAGGGCTGGCGAAATGTGATCGCAGCGATGGTTCACGACGACTCGGATGGCGTTCGCTCCTGCGTCGCGGGCGTCCTCCTCGTTTGCCTGGGTCGCGATAGAGATTGGGCGGTCGAACGGGCAATTGAGTTGTTCGACGGACGAGACGACGTCGCGACAAGCGCAGACGCCGAGAAGCTCATCCGCTTCGGCCTCCGCACTCATCCGGATCGGCTCCTACCGGTCGTCGCTAGGCTCGTCGCGTCGGAGGAGGAGGCGGTGGCCCGTGTCGGCGCGCGCCTCGCATGCGTCGCCGCCTTCTCAGTCGAGGAAGCCGGTCCTTTGGCAGAACAGGCGCTCGTCGGCAACGCCGGAGCCCGCCTCGGCGCCGCCGAGATCCATGCCTCCGCCATCGGGGTCGATGCATATCGGGTCGCGAGCCGCGACGCCCTTATGCGCCTGTTCGATGATCCCGACCCCAAGGTGCGTCGCGAGGCAGGGACGTGCTTCCAAGTGCTCCGAGGAACACCTCTTGCCAGCGAGGGGGACTTGTTTCTCGCGTACGCAGCAACGTCAGGCATCACTGACAACCCCCATGACGTCTTGGACGCTCTGCTCGAGGCGCCGTCCCTGCCACCGAAGGCCACGGTCACGGTTTGCAAAGCGGTTGTCGCCGCGGCCGGAGGCGAGGCCGGTAGCATCGCGTCAGCTTGGAGTGCGCACATGCCCGACGTCGCAACGCTGGCCGCCAGGCTGCAGGCTCATCCAGAAGAGGAGGCGCGCGACGCGGGCCTTGATCTGATCGACTCTCTTGCTGCGAACGGCGCGTATGGGCTTGAACGCGCCTTCGCTCCCTTTGAGAGATAGGTCCAGCCGGTGGCGTTAGGATCATCCCTGCAAATCGCGCACGCTTGGAGGTCCAGTCGCAGGGCAATCGGCGCGAAAATGAAGACCTGCTAACTGAGCGGCCTACGCTCGCAATCCCACGCTTGTGCCACAACGCTTAGGCCGATCTGTTTCGTAAACAGCAGGTCCTCGGTTCAAATCCGAGTGTCGGCTCCACTCCCGTCTTTCGTGCTCAGGGAGACCTGCTGTCCATAGATAGCACGGCCATCGTGGTCGCCGGATTGCGGGCGAAGACCTTCCAACCGACGAAGACCTGCTAACTGCACGGATTCCCAGTTCCGACACCGTCCTGTGCGCACATCCTGCCTGGGTCGTGCCGGCGTCCAATCGCCTCCGAACCCTCGAAGACCTGCTGTCTTCCACACAGCAGGTCCTGGTCATTTCGAGCTCGCCCGGCTCGGCCGAACCACATCGCTGAGGAGTCGTTCTGCCATCCCGGCGCGGCAACCGGCTGGGCTGAGCAAGAATGGAAGCGCCAATCCCCCGCCGAGGACGACAGTGAGTAGTGTCATCGCCTCGAGATCCATTAAGGATGCGGGCCGTTCGAGTCGCTGCTGAACATCAGTGTGCTGTCGACACGCCTCCTGTGGTCGGCCAGTTCAACCCCGGAGCCACAGGGCTGTGCCAATCCAGGCGAACCCGATCGCAAGCAGGACGCCGAAGAGGGCGGAGCCGAGCTGCCCCGCCAGCGGTGGCAGGAACTCGGCGACGAAGAACACGAAGAAGAAGCCGGCGGTCGCGGCGAGAAGCAGAGCAGCTGCAGCACGCGGGAACACGCCCGCCTGGAAGGTCGCGATCCCGGTCAGCAATAGACCAACGGTCAGCGCGACGCCCAGCGCGAACAGCAGCGGATGCTCTCCGGTCGGCAAGTTGATCGTGGGGTGGAGGATCGGCGGAGAGGCGACGACGACCACAAGCAGCAGGCCGATCGACAGGAGCGCGTGCCCAACGAGACCGATCGCCCCGGCGGGTTCCGCCTGCACCGCGTAGACGGCGGGGAGGGATAGCAACAGAAGCGCGGCCGAGCCGAAGGCCAGGGGGGCGACCGCTTGTCCCATCGACATGCCGACGACTGGCTGGCGGGAGATGAGGACGATGATCAGTCCGAACATGACCGCGCCGATGATCAGGACGGGCGCGGCCCAGTGGATCGCGGTGTTCACGGCATCGACTCCCAGCACATGGTCAGCGCATTCATAGCCCGAAGCGCATCAGGATCATGCACGTGAAGATCACGAGGAAGCCGATGAGCTCCAGCGTGACGAGCCGCTTGACGTCGTTGATCGCCGCGGTGAGCTCTGGCGTCGGCGACCCGTCTCTATCAACCGGCGCAGCGTCCATCCGGCGTAGGGCCGGGATGATCACGAAGAGTCCGAACAGGTAGGTCAGGATCGTCACGCCCAGGGCCGTCAGCCAGGTCAGCCCGTATGCCGAACCAATCAGGTAGTCGATGCTCTTGATCGGGCCCAGCAGCGTCCCACGGATGATCCCGAGGGCGATGATCAAGGGGACGACGACGTGGAAGATCGGTGTCGCACGGGAGCCGATGTAGGACGAGATCTCTCGCTGTCGAACGATCGGCAGCCGATTGATGGCTGGGATCACGATGACGTCGAGCACCAGCGCGTTCCCGAACCAGAGGATCCCGAGCAGTACGTGGAGCCACTGCACGACGACGACCACCCATTCCATGCGACCCACGGTATGGACTGCGGTCGACGGGTCCATCCCACAAATCTGGGATTCACCGTCTTGTCGAGGATCGCCGTCCTGACGACAATCGCGGCATGGCCACCACGGTCAATGACCAACGCCTTGCGCTCGTGCGACTGCTCCATCGGGACCTGGACTTGGCCGGATACTTCGAGGCCGCCGATCGGGCTCTCCAGCGCTGCGTTCCGTTCGATGCCTCGTGCTGGATGAGCCTCGACCCCGGCGGGGTCATGCCGACCAGCCACTTCTCGCGTGAGTTCAACGTCGCCCATCTCATGGAGCTGGCCGCAAACGAGTTCCTCGAGGACGACGTCAACAAGTTCGCAGACCTCGTGCGGGCGCCACGTCCAGTCGGGATCCTCAGCCAGCTGACGGACGGGGAACAGAGGCGCAGCCCACGATATGTGCGCTTCCTCGCTCCGCTCGGCTTCGCGGAGGGCGACGAACTACGGGCGGTCTTCAAGGACGGCGGCGCAGTCTGGGGCGCCGTGGCCCTGCATCGCCGACACGGGACGTTCACTGACACCGATGCCAAGGCCGTCGCCGATGTCGGAGGGCTTCTGGCCCTGGGGATCCGGCGAGCCATCCTCCGGTCGGCCCTGTCTGCCGGAGGAGACGACGAACAGCCCGGCCTCATCGTCCTTGGCAGGGACGACTCGGTCGACAGCATGACGGCCGCCGCCAGCCGCTGGCTCGGCGAGCTCATCGACTCCACAGCGACACTGGGCATGACACCGCTGACCATCGTCAGCGTCGCGCAGGTGGCCCGCCGTGCCGCCGCGGGGCACTCCGACGAGCTCGCAACCGTTCGCCTGCCTCGGCGCACCGGAGGATGGATGCGGTTGGACGCCTCGGTGCTCGACCGGGAGGAACAGGGTCAGGTCGCGGTCATCATCAGCGCCGCCCGGGAGCCGGAGGTCGCGAGGTTGATCGCTCAGGTCTACGGGCTATCAGAACGCGAGCAGGCTGTCACCCGTCTCGTCCTGCACGGCCATTCAACGGTCGAGATGGCCGAGGCGCTCCACGTCTCCCCGTACACCGTGCAGGACCACCTCAAGGCGATCTTCGGAAAGGTCGGTGTGCGCAGCCGACGAGAGCTCGTCGCCCAGCTGTTCCTGCAGCAGTGCGCGCCGCGGCTTTCCAACGGCGCGCTGCCGGGCCCCGACGGCTGGTTCATCGACGATCGGCCGTCGTAGAGCAGCTTCCTTCACCAACTAAGGTAACGGCGACCATCGCGCATACCTCGGAGGCAACGGCAAGACCTCAGCGCACGAAAACGAAGACCTGCTAACTGAGCGGCCAACGCTCGCGATTCCACGGTTGGGCCACAACGCTGACGCCGATCTGTTTCGTAAGCAGGTCCTCGGTTCAAATCCGAGTGTCGGCTCCACTCCCCCTTCCGTGCTCGGGAAGAGCAGCCATCCGTAGTTGGCACGGTCCTCGCGGCTGACGAAGACCAGCTAACTGACGAAGACCTGCTAACTGGACGGCCCGACCTCGACGAGGCCGTCCATGCACGAGCGCTGGCTGGCCACCCAGTCGGGCGTCCCTTCGGGGCCCTCGAGGACCTGCTGTTTCCACACAGCAGGTCCTCACTAGCGATCGACGTGCATCCGTCGATCAGCAGCGAGGCCGAGAGACCAGGTCCTCGGTTCAGATCCGAGTGTCCGCTCCGATTTCCTGAACCGCTTGCGACCGCGCCTGATAGCGTGTCGGCGTGGGTGACTTGCTGCAGCTCGATCGAGCCGGGCGGCACGCCGCGGTGCTCGCTGCGCTGGCAGCGCTGGAACGGCTACGCGACCTGCGCGAGGTCAACGGCAACCACACGCCCGCCGACTCCGAGCTGATCGACCTCGCGCGCGGAGCGCCGCCGAGCGAAGCTGCCGACCTTGCCGAGGTCCTCGACCGTTTCGTTCGAATCGCTGCTGCAGGCTGGGACAAGACCTCCGGCGGGAACTTTTCCTTCATCCCGAACGGCGCGCTCGACTCCGGCACGATCGCCGCATTGCTCGCAGCCGGCGCGAACTCCTTTACCGGCGCGGCGTTCGAGGCACCGGCCATGGTGGCGATGGAGGAGGGCGTCCTTCGGTGGATGGCCGACCTGCTCGGCCTTCCGGTCGCGGCTGGTGGTCTGCTGCTGCCCGGCGGCTCGCTTGCCAACCAGACGGCCATCGTCGCCGCGCGTGGTCGGGTAAGCGACGCCGCCCGGGGGACGATCTACGTGTCGGAGCGCGTCCACCACTCGGTGGTCAAGGCGGCGCACCTCATCGGAATTCCTTCGGACGCGATCCGAACCGTCGGGACCGACACCGAGGGCCGATGTGATCCGGACGCGTTGCAGGCTCGCATCGATGCGGATGCTGCGACCGGGCACCGGCCCTTTCTGATCGTCGGCGTGGCGGGCAGCACGGATACGGGGAGCATTGATCAACTCAAACGTCTGGCCGACATCGCCGAGCGTGTCGGCGCCTGGTTCCATGTTGATGCCGCCTACGGAGGGTTCTTTGCCCTCACGAGGCGTGGTCGCGAACGGCTCCGGGGCATCGAGCGGGCCGACTCGGTGACCGTCGATGCCCACAAGGGCCTGTTCCTGCCGTACAGCGTCGGCGCGCTCCTGGTGCGCGACCCGTCTACCCTCGTCGAATCGCATGAGGGCTGGGGTTCATACCTGCGGGGGATCCCCACAATTGAGGGCCTGCCCCACTACTTCCAGCGCGGGCCCGAACTCACCCGGCCGAATCGCGCCGCCCTTGTCTGGTTCCCGCTGCAGCTCCACGGGACGGCAGCCTTCGTCGACGAACTGGACCGGATGCTGGATCTCGCCGAGCTCGCCCATCGGCACCTGGCCGCGATGCCGGGGATCGTTGTCGGGCCGGCCCCCGCGACCTCGATCGTGACGTTCCGCGCTGCAAGCGGAGACGACGCCACCGATCGAATCGTCGCCGCGCTTCACGCGACTGGCCGGTTCCAGATCTCCACGACGTCAATCGACGGTCGCGCCCTGATCCGCTTCGTCTTCCTCAGTCCGAGGACCACCGAAGCCCACGTGATCGAGGCGCTCGACCTCGTCACCGCCGTGACTGCCGGCGCCGACCCGGAGGGTTGACGGTCCCGCCTTCCCGCCGATGTCCAGCGCAATCAAGACCTGCTGACTGAGCGGCCCACGCTCGCGATTCCAAGCTCCGGCCACAACGCTTTGGCCGATCTACTTCGTAAACAGCAGGTCCTCGGTTCAAATCCGAGTGTCGCCTCCACTCCCCTCTCTCGTGCTTGCGAAGAACAGCGCTCTGTCGGCTCGTGAGCTCGGCGACGTCACGGTCCACGCGCCGAACGCGGGCGGGTCGGTCGGCGGCTGACCTGACCTCTGCCGAGCGCACGCTCGAGGTCCACTCCGCGCATCCCTCCGATCGCCCGGAAGACACCGAACCAGGAAGAGCCGTCGCCCAGCGCGGAGATGATCACCCGGTCATCCAGACCGGTCACCTCGAAGGCGTCGAGCGGGCCCTCGTGGCGGACCGTGATCTGGCCCTGGTCGACCGGTCCGAACACCCGGAGGCGGTCACCGTCCGGTCCCGGGACGCGTGCCAACGCGTAGATCGCGCCGATCACGAGAGCGGCGTTGCCCGTCATGTAGACGCCGGTCAACACGATCTCGCCGGCGTGCGCCTCCTGCGACGCCACGGGGGAGGCGGGCACGCCGGTCAACACGATCTCGCCGGCGTGCGCCTCCTGCGACGCCACGGGGGAGGCGGGCACGCCGGTCAACACGATCTCGCCGGCGTGCGCCTCCTGCGACGCCACGGAAGTGGCGGGCACGCCGGTCAACACGATCTCGCCGGCGTGCGCCTCCTGCGACGCCACGGGGGAGGCGGGCACATCGCGCCATTTCTGCCGCGGCGCGGGGCGCACCGGCACGGGCGGCGTCCGTGGCTCGCGGGAGCGACGCGGGCGGGGGGACACCTCGGCGGCGTTCCCGTTCGGGTCGGCGGCGTTCCCGTTCAGGTCGTCAGCATGCAGGAGCGTCGGATCCGCGGCCATCTCGCCGCCGGTGGCGCCGAGCGGGCGCCCGCAGGATCGACATGTCGACGGCCACCCTTGGACCGGAGCAGCGCACGACGGACAGCGGCCGGGCGGAGCGAGGGCGAGCAACGCGAGTGCGAGCGGCCCGATGAGCGCGCCGAACACGAACCAGACGACGGGCGGTCGCGAGCGTTGGGCGGCGAACCATCCGCTGAGCGGTGCGAAGACACCGGCGGCCAGCGCGACCAGAACGAGAAGGTTGTCGGCTACCAGCTGCACGCTTGACTCCGGTCGGGACTGGCGGGTCGAGCCATGCTACCCGAGGTCCCCGGAGGGTCTGCGGCTGCCTCGTCGGGGGGTCGGAGGCCGGCATCGGGTCGCAGTGGTGCGGGCACGCACCGGAACTAGTGCCGAAATCGGAAGCAGACCCCGTAAACAGGGTATTTGTCTCCGGTTCGCAAGTGTAAATGACAGTCCGGGGTACTAAAGTACGGTGGGGTGCAGGCCCGTTTCCGCCAGCCCCCAGGGCGCGCTGGTTGGGGGACCGGCTCACGCCCGGGCACCTTGGGCTCTTGCGATCGGCGCTCGCGCATGGGAGGGAAGGGTCGTCGTGCTATGTCGTAGCTGTGCTCGCTGCGGGCGCGGTAGGAGTCGGGCGTGCGCGTAACCGTGGTCGGTCTCGGTTACGTGGGCCTGGTCACGGCAGCGTGCCTCGCTGAGTGGGATCACGACGTAGTCGGTGTCGATGCCGATCCGCGGCGTCTGGGCGCCCTTCGTGAGGGCCGGATGCCCTTTCACGAGCCCCAGCTGCCGCAGCTCGTCGCGGGTGGCGTCGCCAACGGTCGCCTGACCTTCACGGCGGACCTGCGAGCCGCGGCGGCGGACGCCGATCTCGTCGTCGTCGCGGTCGGAACCCACGACGGCAACGGCGGTTGGCAGACCGACACGGTCCGCGGCTGCCTGGCCGACCTCGTCCCGGCGATGGCCGAGGGCGCG
>Ga0214472_10005288_pt1 | contig 13579 bp, 10 predicted proteins | sample RVTome_6_FD_207662 | JGI IMG/M metagenome (GOLD analysis project Ga0214472, IMG submission 207662) | Soil microbial communities from uranium-contaminated site in the Upper Colorado River Basin, Wyoming, United States - RVT140D175 | ecosystem: Environmental > Terrestrial > Soil > Contaminated >... | reverse complement strand
CGTGCGCGACAGCCTGCTGGACTATGCGCAGCCGGAGCAGGTGGACCGCACGATGGTCTCCGCGCAGCAGGTCGTGGTGACGCTGCGCGAGATCGAGGCGCTGCGGGCCGCCGACATGTACGGGTCCGCGCTCGCCTTCCCGGGGCTCGGCTCGCTCGAGGTGTGGGCCGAATGGACGCACGAGCAGGACCCCGAGTCGCGGCGCGTCGGGACCTTGGCCGCCAACGGGACCCCGGAACCCCCACCCGACTGGCGGACGCTCGTGGCCGCGGGCTGGAGGTACGGCGGGGAGCGGCTCGTTCAGTGGGACACGCCCATGCCGCCATCCGAGGGGCACGAGATCCTCGGCAAGCTCGCGAGCGCGTTCGACGAGGCGACCGTATACCGAGCCGGCCGCAGCTATCTGGGCCAGGACATCTGGGCCATGGACCTCATGCCGCCGATCGAGGCGAGCCACTGGTCGCACGCGAAGGCGACGACCTACAAGCCGACGGTCGTCTACTCGGCACGCGAGCACGCCAACGAGGTGTCGTCGACGAGCCACGTGCTGCGCCACGCAGAGCTCCTGCTCACGGATTCGGTCCAACGCGCGAAGCTCGATCGCGTCAACGTGGTCGTCCATCCGTTCACGAACCCGGACGGGGCACAGCTCGCGTACGACCTCTACCGGCTCACGCCCGACTACCTGCTGCACGCCGGCTACCTCGCCTCGCTCGGTGAGAACGTCACCGCCGGCCAGGGGGACGACCACCCGATCTACCCGGAGTCACCCATCCGGCGGCGACTCTGGCAGGCGTGGCTGCCGGACGTCTTCCTGAACCCGCACGGCTACCCGTCCCACCAGGTGGTGCAGCTCTTCAGCGAGTACTCGGGGCTAGTGCGCCGCGGGCGCGTGACCGAGCGCAACTGGGGGTTGAACAAAGGGTGGTTCATGCCGGGCTTCGACTACGTCGACAGCCCCGAGCATCCGCGCCACCGGGACGCCGCGTTCGAGCTGCGCGGCTACATCACGCGCGCCATCAACTCGAACCGCGACGTCTTCGAGCTCAACCAGAGAGCGTACGCACGCTACGAGCGCTACGGGGCCGCGTTCGATCCGGACGTCTTCCGTCTGCCCATGACCGACAGCGTGATGATCGAGATGCCCCTGAAGGGCTCCTCCGGAGAGCCGAGCCCGGGCGCGTTCTCCCCGAGCGTCACGATCTGGAGCGGTACGACGGAGGCTCCGGACGAAACGGCCTATGGGCCGTGGATGGGGCTCGTCGCGAAGGCCGGGCTCTCGTGGGATCAGGCGATCCTGGACTACCTGGCGGAGGGCGAGCACGAGGTGAAGCGGTCGGGCTCCTCGTTCTTCGGAGGCGTGACGCTGCGGCTGGAGCGGCCGCGGCCGCCGGAGTAGGCTCAGCGCCCTCCGGGCGGCAGCCCGCTCGGGACGCTCGAGGGTATCGTGCGGTCGAACCCCTCGTCCGTGAGCGCGCCGAGGAACGCGGTGATGTCTTCCATCTCACGCTCGTCCATGTCGTCGACGCGCACGAAGTTGCGGCTGAGGGCGGCGCGCCCGTCGCCCCGAGCCGCGGGGTCGTCACCGTCACGACCTTCGCCTCGGCGGCGGCGCCGCTCGACCACGTTCGGGTTCTCCGAGCGGCCGTTGTCGTAGAAGCGCAGGACGTCCTCGAGGGTCGCGAGCGTGCCGTTGTGCATGTACGGCGCGGTGAGCGCCACGTTGCGGAGCGAAGGCGTGCGGAAGCGAAAGCGACTCGCTCCGGTGTCGGGAGTGGCGAGGAGCGGATGCTCCGGAATCCCTTCGGCCTCGAGGTCGAAGTCGGAGAACATCGGACCCTCGTGGCAGCGATCGCATCCGGCGTCGTCGAACTCGTCGAGCCCGCGAAGCTGCTGGGGCGTGAGCGCGGTCGAGTCGCCCGCGCGGAAGCGATCGAACGGGCTGTTCATGGCGACCAGGCTACGCTGGAAGGCGGCCAAGGCACGTGCGAGGTGGTCGGCTTGGATCGTCGTCCCGGGGCCGAATGCCTCCTCGAAGAGCCTGACGTACTCGGGGATCGCTTGCAGACGTGCCACCACGCTGTCGACGGCGACCTCTTCCGGGTACGCGGAGCCGCGCATCTCGTCGGCCGCCTTCAGGGGCTCGAGGGCCTGGGTCTCCAGGCTCCGCATGCGGCGGTCCCAGAACATGGGCGCGCGCGTCGGGTCGACCGCGAGCACCGCGGGCCCTCCGATGTCGCCGCCACGCCGGCGGCGTCGCCGCTCGTCCAAGCCGTTGTAGGCCGTGTTCAGAACGGTCGGCGAGTTGCGCCGCACGGGCGGGACCTCGCGGCCGGGGGGCACGGCGCGCGCGGGGCCCCGACCGACCGCGCCCGTACCGAGAGAGAGGTCGCGGCCGTCCGCGTAGGCGAAGTCGGGGTGGTGGCACGTTGCGCAGGCGATGTCGCGGGCACCCGAGAGCACCGGATCCCAGAAGAGGAGGCGACCGAGCTCCTCGACGGTGATGGCGGGCCGCTCGGCCTCCCACGCCCGCCCGGTTGCTGACAGCGTGAGGAGCGCGAGCAGGCAGGGGACGAGAGCACGTGTCCGCATGGCGCGACCTCCTGGTCTGCTGTGCCTCCATCATAGGGGGCGCCGAGGGTGCACGCACCCGATCGCGGTCGCGCCGGACGTAAGGACCCTGTAAGCCTTGGAGCCGACGGCTCGACTCGCGTGCGAGGCGAACCCGAGCGTGCCTTGCGGAGGGGCCCCCGATTTCCTTCCTTGGGGGGCCTCCTCTCGTCCCTCCCGACCCTCCTGTCACTGCCATGAAGAACGTCTTCTCACTCGTCGCCCTTTGCGCCCTGGGTCTCGCCGCTTGCGGCGGAGCCGAGGAAGCCGCGGAGGAGATGCCGGCCCCCCTAGGTTCCGTCACCATCGTCGAGCCCGCGAACGGCTCGACGGTGACGGGCCCGAACGTCACGGTCCGCCTCACCACCACGGGCGTGCCTATCGTCCCGGCCGGCGATCTGACCGCCGGAACGGGGCACCACCACCTCTATCTGGATGCCGACCTGTCGCCGTTGGCCGCTCCCGTGCCGACCGTGCCGGGCAGCATCGTACACATGGGGAACGCCGCAAGCGAGTTCACCTTCGAGAACGTCCCGCCGGGGCAGCACCGGCTCATCGCTGTGGTGGCCGACGGCGTGCACGTGCCGCTGAACCCGACCGTGATGGACACCGTGACCTTCACGGTCCAGTAGCCGGGGCGGCCCTCAAAGACGCTTGAACGTCCCGGTCGTCTCGACGACGACCGGGTAGCCTCCCACGCGCTTCGGCACCGAGCGGCCGCCGTCCGCGTCGGTCACGTAGACCTTCAAGCACGGCTTACCACCGCGCTCGCCGATCGCCGTCCCCGACACGCCTCGCCGGCCCATGACGCGCGAGGTGAGCTCGCGGTGCGCGGTCTTCAGGTCGGCGGGCACGTCAGCTCCCGTCGATGCGGATGCCGAAGCGGTCGAGGACCACGTCGATCGGGTTGGCGAGCGTGGTGCTCGGCGATCCCGCGAAGAGGAGCCCTACCGGGCGCCGGTCACCGAGGAGCACGCCCTTCGTGACGACGAGCGAGCCCGAGTCGCCTCCGGCGCTGAAGCCGTCGCCCGAGATCACGATCTGGTCCTCGAAGCGGGCCGTGCCGGTGCGGTAGCTCACGTCGATCGTGGCATGCACGCCCGTGATGCGACCCAACGTGTGACCGGTCGTGCGCCCGTACTTCTGGACCGCGAGCCCGAGCTCCGCCTCGTGCGTCCACGGGCGCGGCGCGCCGTATCCGCCTTCGGGCGTCTCGTTGCCGAGATCCTCCGGGGTCGTGAGCGCGATCGCGGCGTCGATGCGGTTGGGTGGGCAGCTCAGCGTGCGACAGAACTCGAGCGGCTCGAAGTCGAAGAGCGTCCCGATGGCGTCGTCCGGATTCCGCCCGCCGTCGGCGATGCCGGGCTGGAGGAGGACGTCCCCCTCCTGGCCCCCGTTCACCGCGGCCACGATGTGGTTGTTGCTGAGCGCGAAGACGCGCGCGCCGTCGGTGGCTCGGGCGCCGATCGTGCCCGCGGAGACGTTCGGGTGCCCGGTGCTCACGCCGATCGGGACCGGGCGCGGGAAGGCCGTCGTGGGATCGGCGGCCTCCGCGTCGGCGGCCGGCTCCGGCTCGGCGGGGAGGGCACGGAACGGACCCGTTACCTCCGGTACGACCTCGACGCCGAGGAAGCGCGGGAAGACGGCGACGCCGGGCGCCTCCAGGTAGACCTTGAGCACCGCGTGCCCAGTGCCATCCACCCCGATCGCTGTGCCGACCACACCGTCGAGCGCCAGCCAGTCCTCGGTCACGAGCTCCTGCATCGCGAGCGCCCGGTCGAAGCTCGCGGCCGTGTAGTCGTACGGGCCCGGCGGACCGGCGTACACGAGGAGGTCCGCGAGCAGGGCGAGCAGCAACGCCGTGCGGGAGCGGAGGAGGCGCGCGATCTTCACCCTCCACTATACGACCGGATGGCCCCGCAGGGTTCCACGTTCCACCAGGAGGTTTCGCATGTCCCGCGCCAGCTCGCGCCTCACGTACCTAGGCACCGCCCTCGCCCTGGCGCTCGCGCCCGCCCACACCGCGGCGCAGCGCACCGACGCCGAGCCTCTCCCCTCGATCGCCGAGAGGACCGCGGGTGCGGAGCGCATGGACGGCCTCCTCCCCCTCTACTGGAGCGCGGACGCTGGACGTCTCTGGATGGAGATCCCCCGGCTCGGCGTCGAGATGATCCACTACGTGGGCTTCGGCGCCGGCCTGGGCTCGAACGATCTCGGGCTGGACCGCGGCGCCCTGCGAGGCTCGCGCATCGTGAAGTTCGAGCGCGTGGGGCGGAAGGTCATGATGGTGCAGCCCAACTACCGCTTCCGGGCCGTGAGCGCCAACGCGGCGGAAGTGCGCGCCGTGGAGGACGCCTTCGCGCGCTCCGTGCTCTGGGGCTTCCCCGCCGAGGCGGAGACGGACGGCCGCGTGCTCGTAGACGCCACGGACTTCGTGGTGCGCGACGCGGTCGGCGCGGCCGAAGCCATGGCGCCGGGCACGTACAGGCTGGATGCGAGCCGGAGCTCCGTCTACATGGAGATGACGGACGCCTTCCCGACCAACACGGAGCTCGAGGCGGAGCTCACGTTCGTGCGGCAGCCGGGCGGCGGTGGCCGCGGCGGGCCGTTTTTCGAGGGCGTGAGCTCGGTCGCCGCGACGGGCGACGCGGCGAGCATCCGAGTCCATTACTCCTTCGTCGAGCTCCCCGACGACGGGTACGAGCCGCGGGTGTACGAACCCCGCGCCGGCTACGGCGGCATCGCGTACGAGGACTTCGCCGCACCGATCACGGAGCCCATGACGCAGCGCTTCATCCGCCGCCACCGGCTCGAGAAGCGGACCCCGGGCGCGGCGGTGAGCGACCCCGTCGAGCCGATCCTGTATTACCTCGATCCCGGCACGCCCGAGCCGATCCGCTCCGCGCTGCTCGACGGCGGACGCTGGTGGAACCAGGCGTTCGAGGCGGCGGGTTATCGGAACGCCTTCCAGGTCGTGCTGCGGCCGGACTCCATCAGTCCGCTCGACGCGCGCTACAACGTGATCAACTGGGTGCACCGCTCGACGCGGGGATGGAGCACGGGCGCGAGCGTCGACGACCCGCGCACAGGCGAGATCATCAAAGGCGTCGTTACGCTCGGCTCGCTGCGTATCCGCCAGGACTACATGATCGCGGAGGGGCTTCTCTCACCCTACGTCGAGGGCGACGAGACGCCGCCCGAGCTCGCCGAGTGGGCGCTCGCGCGCATCCGGCAGCTGTCCGCGCACGAGATCGGCCACACGATCGGGCTGGGGCACAACTACTACAACAGCTCGGCAGGGCGAATCTCGGTGATGGATTATCCGCACCCGCTCGTCACCCTCCGTGCCGACGGCTCCCTCGACTACTCGGAGGTCTACGACGATGGGATCGGCGCGTGGGACAGGGTCGCCATCCGCTACGGCTACGAGGACTTCCCGGCCGGCACGGACGAAGAGGCGGCGCTTCGGCGGATCCTCGATGACGCATGGGAGGCCGACCTCCGCTACATGACGAATCAGGACGTCGGCACCACGCCGCAGGCCGACCAGTGGGCGAACGGCACGGACGTGGCCGCCGAGCTCGAGCGCATGATGGACGTGCGCCGCGCCGCGCTGTCACGCTTCGGCGAGCGCGCGATCAAGACCGGGGCGCCCATGGCGACCCTCGAGGAGGTGCTCGTGCCGCTCTACCTGCACCACCGCTACCAGATCGAGTCGGCCGCCACGGCGGTCGGCGGCGTCGCCTACGTCTATGCCACGCGCGGGGACGGAGAGCGGCCTATGTGGCGCGTGCCGGCCGACGAGCAGGGGCGCGCCCTCGACGCGCTCGAGAGGGTGCTCGCGCCGAGCGAGCTGGCGCTCCCCGCCTCGGTGCTCGCGCTGATATCGCCGCGCCCTCCGGGCTACGGGATGACGCGCGAGCTCTTTCCCCGCTACACGGGAGGCGCGTTCGACGCGCTCACGCCGGCTGCGACGCTCGCGCGTCATACGCTCGGCGCGCTCCTCACGCACGACCGAGCCGCGCGCCTGATCGAGCAGAACATGCTCGACCCCTCCCTCCCGGGGCTCAGGGAGGTGCTCGAAAGGCTGGTCGACGCGACTTTCGGGGCGCCGGCGTCAGGGGCGTATGAGGAGGAGGTCCGGCGCACCGCGGGGCGTGCGTTGATCGAGGCGGTCCAGGATCTCGCCACTTCGGCTCCCATGCCTCAGGTGCGGGTCCTGGCGCACGGGAGCCTCCTCACCTTGCGTGCCTCGCTCACGTCCAGCGAGGACCCCGAGAGCCAACTCCTCGCCATGGAGATCGAGCGCTTCCTCGAGCGGCCGGTCGAGCCGACGCCGGCGCCGAGCCTGGCCGCTGCGCCTCCGGGGGCGCCGATCGGGACTCCGGCCCTGGACTGGCTCCACTGATGGGCGCCGACGACGACCGCTGCGGTCACCCCGCGCCGGGGTAGATTTGCCGCATGCCCCAACCCCCGCCGGAGCTCACCTCCGCCCTCTCCGACCGCTACGCCATCGAGCGGGAGATCGGCGAGGGAGGGATGGCCACGGTCTATCTGGCCCGTGACCTGAAGCACGACCGCATGCTCGCGCTCAAAGTGCTCCGGCCGGAGGTGAGCGCCGCGCTGGGCGCCGAGCGGTTCCTCCGCGAGATCAAGATCACTGCGAGCCTCGACCACCCCCGCATCCTGACGCTGATCGACTCGGGCGAGGCGGGCGGCCTCCTCTACTGCGTGCTCCCCTTCGTGCGGGGAGAGTCGCTGCGGGAGCGCCTCGACCGTGAAGGGCAGCTCGGCGTGGATGAGGCCGTGGACATCGCGACACGGATCGCGGCGGCGCTCGAGCACGCCCACGGCCGCGGCGTCGTGCACCGCGACATCAAGCCGGAGAACATCCTGTTCCAGGAGGGTGAGCCCCTGCTCATGGACTTCGGCATCGCGGTGGCCGTGCGGGGCGTCGCCGCCAACCGTCTGACGACCGAGGGTACCTGGCTGGGCACGCCGCACTACATGAGCCCGGAGCAGGTGACGGGGGACCACGCCGTCGACGCCCGCGCGGACGTCTACTCGCTCGCGGCAGTGCTGTACGAGATGCTCGCTGGAGAGCCCCCGTACACCGCCAGAAGCACCCAGGCGCTAATCGCCAAACGCCTCGTGGACCCGGTCCCCAGCGCGCGGCGGCTTCGCGCCGCGGTGCCCGCGCACGTAGACCGGGCGCTCCAGAGGGGGCTCGCGCCCACGCCGGCCGACCGCTTCCCGTCCGCCCGCGCCTTCGCGGATGCGCTGAGCGAGCGCGAGCCTGCGCCCGAGGCGCCCCGCTCCGTCGCCGTGCTTCCGTTCGTGAGCTTGAGCGCGGAGCGGGACGACGAGCACTTCGCGGACGGCGTCACGGAGGACGTCATCGCCCACCTGGCGAAAATCCACGCCCTGCGGGTGATCGCACGTGGCTCGGTGATGCCGTTCAAGGAGCGCAAACAGAGTCTCCGGGAGATCGCGGCGCAGCTACATACCACGACGTTGGTGGACGGGAGTGTGCGTCGCGTCGGGAACCGCGTGCGGATCGTGGCGCAGCTCGTCGACGCCGAGAGCGGCCGGCAGCTCTGGTCCGAGACGTACGACCGCGAGCTCACCGACATCTTCGCCATCCAGACGGATGTCGCGCTCAAGATCGCGAAGGCCCTGGAGGCACGGCTCTCGCCCGACGAGCAGACCCGCATCCGCAGGGAGCCGACGACGGACCTGCGGGCCTACGGCCTCTACCAGCAGGGGCGTCACTGGCTCCTGCGCTTCACCCAGAACGGGATGCGCCGCGGCATCGACTACTTCGAGCGGGCGATCGCGCGCGACCCCGCATACGCGATGGCTCACGTGGGAATCGGCCTGGCGAACATCGAGCTGGCCGAGCTGGGGGCCGTGGAGCCGGCGGTCGCCCACCCGCGAGCCAAGGCGGCCGTGGCACGCGCGCTGGAGCTCGATGCCGACCTGGTCGAGGCGCAATGCCTCTGGGCGTACCTCCAGGCGCTCGTGAACTTCGACTGGGCCGGGGCAGAGCGGGGGTTCGAGCGGGCGCTCGAGCTGAGCCCGAGCAGCGCGGATGCGTGGGACCTCTACGCCCGCATGTGCGGCGCGCTGCGTCGCTTCGACGAGGCCGTCGAGATGTCCGGGCGGGCGCAAAGCCTCGACCCCCTCGCGCACCGCAACGACCTCGCCACGTCGCTGCTCCGCGCCGGGCGGTACGATGAGGCCCTCGAGGCCGCGCTCCGCAACACGGAGTTCGACCCGGGCGACGACCGCGCGGTCGCCACCCTGGGTTGGGCCTACCTGAAGACCGGACAGCCTGAAGCAGGGCTCGTGGAGCTCGAGCGGGCGCGGGCGATCACCCCCGAGAGCGATCAGTGGCTGGCGCAGCTCGCGCAGGCGCACGGGTTCCTGGGCAGGACCGCCGAGGCGCAGGCAGCGCTGGCCGAGCTGCGCGACCGCGCGACGCGCCGCTACGTGTCACCGTACCACGTGGCCTTCGTGCACGTCGGCTTGGGTGAGCGTGCCCAGGCGATCGACATCCTGGAACGCGCGATCGAAGATCGGGCGGCAGCCGCCTATGCCATCGACGGGTCGTTCCTGCTGGCTCCGCTCCGCAGCCACCCTGGATACGCCGCCCTGCGACGGAAGCTGAAGCTACCGGGCGCCGACGGGTGACAACCGGGTCGGGTTTTGTCATGGTATGCCTCCCGACATCGGCAACCAGCAGCTCAGCTCGAGGCAGTCATGGTCAGCATGCCCAACAGGCTCACCCTCCCCACCGCCCTGCTCGCGCTCGCGGTGGCGGCCTGTGGTGACTCACAGCCCCAGACGGACACGGCCCCCGACACCGAGTCGGCAGCCCCCGCGGTACCCGACGTCGTGCGGACCGCCGATCCGGCCGCTCGGGGCTACACGGACGCGGACTTCCCGCGGGTTCAGGAGATCGCCCCGGACGTCTACACCTACGAAGCCCTCCGCACCTTCGGCGACGACCGCGTGGCCACGGTCAGCATGTTCGTCGTCACCACCGAGGGCGTGCTCGTGGCCGACGGTCAGGGGAGCGCCGAGGAGACGCAGGCGCTCATCGACGCGATCGGCGAGGTGACGGACCAAACCATCACCACCGTGGTCGTGGGCTCGGATCATCCGGACCACTCGGGCGGCAACTCGGCTTTCCCGGCGAGCGCGACCTTCCTCGCGCACCCCACCTCGGCCGCACGGCTCAGTGAGCGCGGCGGGACGCCCGGGACCATCGAGACCGTCGAGACCGAGCAGGAGCTCATCATGGGCGGCAAGACGATCCGGGTGCTGCATCTCGGGCGTGCGCACACCGGCGGCGACCTGATCGTGCACCTGCCTCAGGAGAGCGTGGTCTTCCTGGGAGAGGTCTTCATGAACCGCGTCTTCCCCTCGATGGCGAGCTCGTTTCCCCAGGAGTGGGTCGGGACGATCCAGGAGGCGGAGGCGCTCCGCGCGGACGTCTACGTGCCGGGGCACGGCTTCGTGGACCCGCCCGCCGTCCTGGCCGAGGAGCTGAACACCTTCAGGGGCGCCATTCAGGCGATCATCGTCGAGGTCGGTCACGTGTTCGGAGAGGGCGCGGCGGTCGAGGAGGCGCTCGGTCGCCCGCTCGGCGACGTGGACACGTGGACGCGAGCGGAGAGCCTGCGCGAGTCCGCCATCCGGCGGGTGTACGCCGAACTGAGCGGGGAGCTCGTCACCGGGTGACGCCCACGCCCGTCGGATCGCTCGTCCCGGCCGCCCGCGGGCGGCCGGGCGACGACCCCATCTTCGCCCTCCACCATGAAGCGACGCGCCGCGCCGCGGCGGGCGAATCGATCCTGAATGCGACGCTCGGGACGCTCTCCACCGAAGTCGGTCGGCTCGCCGTGATGCCCTCGGTGCTCGAGACGCTTCGGCGCTTGCAGGGGGAGTCCGTGGCCGGTTACTCGCCGGTCGCGGGCCGTCCCGACTTCCTGGCGGCGGTGATCGCCGACCTCTTCGGCGACGGCCCGCTGGCAGAGCAGGCCGTGGCGGCAGCCACGCCGGGCGGCACGGGCGCCGTCTACCAGGCGGTCGTCAACTTCCTGGAGCCCGGCCAGAAGCTCCTCACGACCAGCTACCACTGGGGGCCATATCCCGCCATCGCGCGCAACGTCGGTCGCGACTGCGAGACATTCCCCATGTTCCACCCCGACCGCGTCCTCGACGTCGAGGCGCTCGCCGCGGCGCTCGACCGGCACGTCGACACCCAGGGTCGGGCGCTGGTGATCCTGAACGACCCTTGCCACAACCCGACGGGCTACTCGCTCCGACAGGAAGAGTGGCGCCGGGTGAGCGAGGTCTTGAGGCGGGCGGGTCAGCGTGCACCGGTCACGGTGCTCCTCGACGTGGCGTACTTTCCGTTCGGCGGCACGGCGGCACGGGGGTGGGTGGCCGCGATCCCGGGGCTCCTCTCGGCGACCACGGTGCTCGTGGCGTGGACGGCGTCCAAGTCGTTCACGCAATACGGCGCCCGCGTCGGCGCCGTGGTGGCGCTCCACCGCGACGACGACGAGCGCACACAGATGAAGAACGCGCTGGCCTACACCTGCCGCGCGACGTGGTCGAACAGCAACCACCTCGGCCAGCACGCCGTGGCCGAGCTCCTCTCGGTGCCGGAGCTGCGCGCGCGCGCCGACGCGGAGCGCGACGAGTTGGTCGAGCTCCTGGGCGCGCGCATCGCGGCGTTCAACGCGGGCGCGAAGGAGATCGGGCTGCGCATGCCGCGCTACGACAGCGGCTTCTTCGTCACCGTGTTCACTCCCGATGGCCAGAAGGCCGCGGCGACCATGCGCGATCTCGGCGTCTACGTCCTGCCCATTTCGGGCGCGGTGCGCGTCGCGCTCTGCTCGACACCGCTCTCCGAGATCCCCAGACTGTTGGATGCCTTGGAGAAGGGAGTGGCGGCAGCGTAGTAGCGTCTGCGTTCCATACGATCCGCAGGAGGGAGTCCAGTGATGCGTCCCGCCCCCTTTCGCACCGTCCGCATGGTCGCGGCAGCGCTCCTGCTCCTCGCTCTTCCGCTCGCGGCGCTCGCTGCTCAGACACTCGATGCAACGGCGCAGCTCATGCGCGACCTGACCGAAGCCCCTGGTCCTTCGGGCTTCGAGGAGTCGGTCCGCGAGATCGTCGTGGATGCCTACGAGGCGCTCGACGCGACGATGGAGCACGACGGGCTCGGCTCCGTGGTGGCCACTCTGCCGTCATCGCCCGCGGGCCCGCGCGTGATGGTGACCGCGCACATGGACGAGGTGGGGCTCATGGTCCAGCACGTGACGCCGGACGGCTTCATCCTCGTGAAGAACCTGGGCGGCTGGCTCGACCAGGCGTTTCCCGACCAGCGCTGGACGATCCTCGGCCGAAACGGGCCCGTGCCGGCGCTCAGCGGGCTCCCGACCGTGCACGTGACGCCGCCCGCGCAACGCGGCCGCGTATGGGCGCTCACGGAGATCTTCCTCGACGTGGGCGCAAGCTCGGCCGGCGAGGTCACGGCGCTCGGTGTGCGCCCCGGCGACGGGATCGCGCCGATGAGCCTGTTCACCGTGCTGCCCAACGGGCGGTACGCCGCCAAGGCGTGGGACGACCGCGTGGGCCTCGCGGTCATGATCGCCGCGGCGCGGCGCATTCGCGCCGAAGGCATTCGGGTGCCGGCGAGGGTCGTGTGGGTCGCGACCGTGCAGGAGGAGGTGGGGCTGCGGGGTGCGCAGACCTCCGTAGACCTGGCCGATCCCGACCTCGGCATCTCCATCGAGGCGGGCGTCGCAGCCGACTATCCAGGGATCGGGCCCGGCCAGGCGCAGGAGCGCCTCGGTGGCGGACCAGGCATTTTCCTGCTCGACAGCTCGATGATCCCGAACAGGAAGTTGCGGGACTTCTTCTTCGATGTCGCGGAGGACGAGGGGATCCCACTCCAGCCGGACGTGCTCACGGGATACGGCGAGGACGGAGCGGAGATCCAGCTCTACGACACGGGGCGTCCGTCGGTGAACATGACCGTGCCGACGCGCTACCTGCACGCGCACACCGGCATCATCCAACGCTCCGACTTCGACCAGGCCGTCGAGCTGCTCATCCAGGTGCTGACGCGTCTGGACGGGCCGACGGTCGCTGAGCTCGGGAGCTTCGCGAACTGATGGGCGGCGTGACGGCGAGGTCTCGGCCTCGTGCCGGCCGGACGCGCGCGTGGGCGCTGGCCGCCTTCACGGTCCTCCTGGCCGGCTGCGCCACCCTCCAGCAGCTCGCCGCGCTCCGCGACGTGGACTTCAGCGTCGACCGCGTCTCGGACCTGCGCCTCGCCGGCATCGACCTGACCGGGGTGCGCTCCCACTCGGACCTCGGCATCACCGACGCGGGCCGCCTCGCGCTCGCGGTCTCGCAGCGCGAGCTCCCCATGGACTTCCGCGTGCACCTCACCGCGCTCAACCCCGAGGACAACTCGGTCGACGCGCGGCTCGTGCGCTTGGACTGGACGCTCTTCCTCCAGGGACGCGAGACGCTCTCCGGAGTCTTCGCGGACGAGACGCTCCTGCCGCGCGGCCAGCCGACCGACGTGCCGATCTCGGTCTCGCTCGATCTGATCGACTTCTTCGAGGGGAGCGCGCGCGACCTTCTCGACCTCGCGCTCGCGGTCTCGGGTCAGGGTGGTGCGCCGACGGAGGTCACGCTGAGGGCGGTGCCGACCGTCAACACCGCCCTCGGACCCATCCGCTACCCAGAGCCCATCACGATCGTGAGCCGCGAGGTCGGGCGCTGACCTACTGGCTCGGCCAGACCGTTCCCTGGGTGGCGGGCGCCGTCCCGTAGCCCGTGAGGACGAACTTCTGGAGGCGCTTCCCCTCGTAGGTCTCCGTCGTGTAGATGTTGCCCTGCGAGTCGACGGCGATGTTGTGGATGCCGTAGAACTGTCCCG
>Ga0214472_10005287_pt1 | contig 13580 bp, 14 predicted proteins | sample RVTome_6_FD_207662 | JGI IMG/M metagenome (GOLD analysis project Ga0214472, IMG submission 207662) | Soil microbial communities from uranium-contaminated site in the Upper Colorado River Basin, Wyoming, United States - RVT140D175 | ecosystem: Environmental > Terrestrial > Soil > Contaminated >... | reverse complement strand
GAAGTGTTGAAACTCACCAACGGTACAGGTGTAGATAATGTTATCGAGGTCGGTGGTGTCGGTACCCTGGCAAAATCCTTTGAGGCCGTGGGCTGGCACGGACAGGTTTCATTGATAGGTGTGCTGGCCGGGTCAGAAGGTCAATACCTTCCACATCCTCTTATGTTTAAGTATGCTCGTATGCAAGGCATTTTCGGTGGCAACCGGGACATGTTTGAAAATATGAATAAGGCCATTGAGGCCAACCAGATTAAACCTGTCATTGATAAAGTATTCGATTTCGAAGAGACACCCGATGCCTTTGAGTACCAACTGTCCGGTCAACACTTTGGTAAAATAGTGATTAGAATTTAATACAATAAAGTTCCAGGAGAAATGAATCTGAATCGACTCAAAGGCCGTGTGGTCGTGGTAACCGGCGCCAGTTCAGGCATCGGTGAAGCATGCGCGAAAGGTTATGCTCAAGCAGGTGCCAGGGTCGTGCTGGCAGCGCGGCGTATTGAACGGCTTAACGCATTAGCGGAGATAATCAAGAAAACCGGCGGCGAAGTACTGGCCGTGGCTACGGATGTGACTGACGAGGCGGCAGTGGCTGAATTGTTCCGGCAGGCAATGGAGCGCTTTGGCACGGTGGATGTACTGATCAACAATGCCGGGATTGCGGATTCAACCGCGATCGATGTGCTTGAACTGGAACTCTGGAATAAGGTGATCAATACGAATCTTACCTCTGCCTTCCTCTGCGCGCGTGAAGCTTTTCGCATCATGAAGACCAGGGGACGCGGGCGAATAATCAACATCGGATCAATCAGTGCGCGCGTGCCCAGGGCAGACAGCCCGGCCTATGCGGCCAGTAAATGGGGACTGGAAGGTTTAACCCGCTCGCTGGCGATTGATGGACGTGAGTACAATATTTCTGTTTCCCAATTTAACCCGGGCATAGTCGCAACCGAAATCGCACCGGGAGCGCTTAAGTTAGATGAGGAGCTTGTAGCACAGCCGGAAGATATTGCCGATGCAATCATTCACATGTCGGCGATCCCCGATCATCTCAATTTTTTCGAGGCGATGATCGTACAGAATAAAATTCCTTTTCTCGGACGAGGATAAAATCCTGTCACGACGACTGTATGAAACTGATTAGGCTATAGGGAATAGGTTGCAGGGGGTTGGACTTCTGACTCCTGTTTCCTAACCCCTCGTATCTTATCACTAACATTGAGTTATCATGAAAACTTGATGGGATGGTCGGGTGACATCGCTAAGACCTTAGGTCTTTGAACCTGTGGGATAGATAGGTGCCCCGACCAAATTTGTTCACAATGCTGGACGGTATCTTAGGTCGCCATAATGGATGAACCTGCATCACGAGGTAAGCAGAACAATGATAACAACAAAAGTAACTCTGGGTATTGATGTCTCCAAACAGACATTTGATGTTGCACTATTGATGGGTAACAAACTTAAACATAAGACATTCACTAATAACTTAAAAGGCTATCACGCTTTATTGGCTTGGCTCAATAAGCACGATGCTCATGAACTTCATGCGTGCATGGAAGCCACCGGTATTTATGGTGAAGCATTAGCGGAATATTTATATGATCATGAGATAAACATCAGTATTGTCAATCCGGCACGCGTTAAAGGCTTTGCGCAAAGTGAACTACTGCGAACTAAAACAGACAAGGTCGATGCCGGTTTAATTGCGCGTTTTTGTTTTGCACTGGAGCCTTCACTGTGGCAACCGATGCCGATAGAAATACGCCAATGTCGTGATTTAGTACGACGTTTAGAGGCATTAGGCAATATGCATCGACAGGAAAGCAATCGTCTTGAAGGTGCCAGCGATGTGATTGCAGCGCAACTTCACGATCATCTTGCGTATCTTGATGCTGAAATGAAAAAAGTAAAAAAGATGATTAAACAACACATTGATAATCATCCCGATATGAAACAACGAAAGGCATTGTTAGAAAGTATTCCCGGTATTGGTGAAGCGACGATCAATGTCATTCTTTCCGAATTCGGTAACATCACTCAATTTAAAAATGCCAAAGCCCTGGCGGCATTTATTGGTGTCGCACCAAAAACGAGAGAGTCAGGCACATCATTACGTTCTCGTGCAAGGATGTCAAAGATGGGACGTTCTAACTTACGTAAAGCGTTCTTCATGCCAGCATTAGTGGCACTAAGATATAATCCATTAATCATGGAATTAAAATTACGATTAACGAAAGCAGGCAAATCGAAAATGGCGATTGTTGGTGCCGCGATGCGAAAACTGGTTCATATTATTTATGGTGTTTTGAAAAATGGACTACCGTTTGATCAGAATTTTGCTTGATCTTTAAGACGGTATCTATCCCCTAAATCAGACCTGAAGAGATTAAAATATTTCATCGTACTTGTTTTCTATGGTTTGAACTTCCTTGTCGGTTAGCGCTGCGAACTCTTTAGCGTGCGCACGTTTTGACAGTTGACCGTTATTCTGGTTCAGGAACCGTATGAGTAAATTAACCATTTTATCCGGCATGTCGATGTAGTTTTTGATGAAGTCATTTAAAAGATCATACTTCGTTAGATAATCAACTTCTTCCGGTAGCGTTTTATTCACCGTCTCTTCAACGCATTCAAAAAAGAACTCAGCCTGTTTGGTTGCATCGAAATAGCGATAGAGATTAATCGTCTCATTAAGAACTTCCACATTGCCTTTATCAGTGGGACGCCATTCGATCAGCTCAAGTCGAGGCCTGGAGTAATGCTCCAGTGTTTGCCTATACTCGTCGATACGATCCAGAATGACGGCTGAGACAGGAAAGACCAATCCTTTCGGAACAAACCTTTTTTCCGCCAGGACATGATGAAACAAGTAGCGATGGAGTCGACCATTACCATCCTCGAATGGATGAATGAAAACAAAACCAAAGGCAATAAGCGCCGCTGTTAATACCGCATCATAATCACTATCACTCAAAAGCTGATAAGTTGCTATCAGCCCTGAGAGCAGATTCTCCAAATCTTCGGGACGTGCGGAGATATGAACAGGCATAGGCATACCTGTTGTGCGGTCATGATCACCAACAAAACCTCCCTCGACCCTGCATCCGGGCATAATGAAACGGCTATCTGCAATTACTATAGATTGAAGATACTCCAGTTCATTAATGGTTAATTTGCGTTGCCCGGCTTCACCGATGATCTTACCCCATCGTTCAATACGATTGTGGGGTGGAGTCTCTCCTTCAATCGTATAGGATGCCCTGGAATCTTTGAGCAACAGAAATGCCGCCGCGCGACTCAGCAAATCCGCATGTGTCTTACCGATGTGATCGGCTGCCGCCTGTGAGAGGTTCATGGTAACGAACCGATCCAGTTTGTCTGTGCGCCGGATCAACGGACAGAACTCGCGGGTACCCGGGAGGTTGTTGCGAACACGATGACGTTTGGAATCGCGGGATGTGGCTGCGTATTGCAATTTATCATTGAGCAGGGGAACAAAGTTACCCTGTGTGGCATCCTCAAGTTCAAGGATCGTATCGATCAGCCATTCATAAAGAAACCAGATCCGTCGGCTATAAGCACCTGTCGGCTCAGATCGAACGATGTCAACAATCGCATCAGGATTGAGCTTATCAAACAAGGCTTTAAGAACAGCCAGATCAATCCCTTCATATTTGAGGGCAAAGGTCAGATGGCCTTTCAGCGTGTCGTCGGGTTTATGTCGAGGTGTAAAGAGTTGCCAGCGTCCTCGTTCTTGTTTTCGATGCTTGGTGCCTATAGCACAAAGGGTGTCCGCTGCAGGTACAAGCAACTCATGACCATTAATCAAAGCGGCATACCCTGCATACGAGACTCCATCTTCCAGCGCAGGAAATAAGTGAAAAACGGGTATACTTTGTGATTTTTTATTATATTCTGACATTTTTATGAATTATGATTAAAAATCGTATTTTGCATCGTGGCATGAAAAACGATTACTGTCTATGAAAAATGATTATAAATTAACAAATTTATGAAAATTATTTCGGCAGTAAAGCCTCGAACACGGAGTCCATCCCCTATCCCATATTCCCTATTCCCCATTCCCCATTCCCAGCTAAGCTCTCTCTAGTCAGTGTTAAGCTTGAAATCTAACAACCGGGATTCCAGCTTGCTTAAACAGGTAAATAACATCCGGGTTTCCTCCAGCGTTAATGCCTGCAGCAATTTCGACTCCCACTGCAATGCCATTGGAGTGAGTTTTTGATACAAATATCGACCTTTTCGGGTCAAGCGTAATACCAGAGCACGGCTATCTGCCTGGTTTTTCTCCTTGCTTAATATCTCCTTGTTTTCAAGTAACATGATTGCCCGAGATACCATAGATTTGTCCATGGCCGCCATGTCGCCAATGGCTTTTGCATTCAGTGTCTTATGTTCACCCAAGTGTGCCAGAACACGCCATTCCGCCACGGTGATACCAAACTCATCATCGTAAACCTCTGATAAGCTCTCGCTCACTTTTCTCGCCACCAGAACCAAACGGTATGGCAGAAAGTGTCTCAACAATAAATCCGTCTTTTTCTTTTTGGTCAAAATTTGTTCTCCTTCAATCATAGTGACTAAATACCGGAAGCCCTTTGCATTATTCTCAAATGAGAGTATATTTAGACTGTATATTCTCATATGAGAATATTTTAACATATATTTAACACAGATAAATGGAAACAACTTTATGGCTAAAAAACCCTTTGCCTCCTCTGCTGATCTGGGAGAAAAAACTGAAACTCTGGAAATTCTGGCCGACGGAGTATATGCATTAACCGCTGAAGGCGATCCGAATATCGGTGCGATTGAAGGCGAAGATTTTATTGTCGCGTTTGAAGCACGTGCCACACCTAAAGCCGCCAATGACTGGCTGGAACAATTACGTCAGCACACTGATAAACCCATCCGTTATCTGGTGCTTTCTCATTACCATGCCGTGCGTGTCCTGGGTGCGTCAGCCTTTAATGCCGACGCCATTATCGCGCATGAAAAAACCAGATTTTTAATTGAAGAGCGCGGCAAGCAGGACTGGGACAGCGAATTTGGCCGTATGCCCCGTTTGTTCCGTGAACCGGAAGGCATTCCTGGTTTAACCCACCCCGACATTGTGTTTAATGACCGTCTGGTAATTCCATTGGGAGGCGACCGTGGCGACCTGATTCTTGAATACTGTGGTCGCGGACACACCGCCGGTGACATCTGCGCCTGGATACCAAAACACAAAGTACTGTTCGCAGGCGACCTGGTTGAAGCCGCTGCGGCACTTTATACCGGCGATGGCTTCCACTTCGACTGGTCGACGGAAACTCTGAACAAGGTAAAAGCCTATGAAGCCGAATCACTGGTTGGCGGTCGTGGAGCAGTAGCCAAAGGCCGTGCAGAAGTTGATGCCGCCATCGAACAAACCCGCGGTTTTCTCAATGACATGATCGAAAAAGTGGGTGAAATACACAAACGCGGCGGCACGTTGAAAGAAGCCTTTGAATCTACCCGTGATCATTTGGCACCCAAATTTGGTATGTGGCCCATTTTTGAACACTGCCTGCCCTTCGACGTACAGCGTTTATGGGACGAGTTCGACGGTACTGACTGGCCGCGCATCTGGACGGCAGAGCGTGACCAGGAAGTTTGGGATCAGCTACAGGATTAACTTCTCATCGATATATTCCTGCCCGTAGCGACATGAGATAAACGAAACTCAACCCGCATGATAAAAACCTATCAAAATCCGGTGTATGACTATTTTCCTGCGCCGGAACTTGGTATGTCAGCGCCATTACATCACCCTGTTATCATTATCGGCGCTGGCCCTTGTGGCATGGCTGCAGCCCTCGACTTTGCCGCACAGGGTATTCCCACCCTTGTACTTGACGACAACAACACCGTCAGCGTGGGTTCGCGCGCAATTTGTTTTTCCAAACGTACCCTGGAGATTATGGATCGTTACGGCTGTGCCGATCCCATGGTAGACAAGGGGGTTACCTGGCAGACAGGTAAAGTATATTTCAGGGATGAACTGCTGTATGAGTTCAATTTGCTGCCGGAAAGCGGTCACAAAATGCCCGCTTTTATTAACCTGCAACAGTATTACTTTGAAGAATACATGGTCAATCGTTGTAAGGAATTGTCAGAATTCATCGATCTTCGCTGGCTGCACAAGGTCATCCACGTAGAAACCAGTGATTCCGGCAACGTAATAACCGTTGACACACAGGACGGTAGTTACCAACTGCAATGTGACTACCTGCTTGTGGCCGATGGCGCTAACAGTCCTATCCGCAGCCAATTGGGACTGGAAAGCAAAGGGCAGGTTTTCGAAGATCACTTCCTGATTGCCGACATGGTCATAAAAACCGATATGCCAGCGGAACGACGTTTTTGGTTCGACCCACACTTTCACCCCAATCAGTCGGTATTGCTGCACAAGCAGGCAGACAACGTTTGGCGTATTGACTTCCAGTTGGGCTGGAACAGTAATAAAGAAGAGGCCGTGAAAGAAGAAAATATTATTCCTCGTGTACGCGCCATGTTTGGTGACGATATTGAATTCAAACTGGAATGGGCCAGTGTATACACCTTCCAATGCCGCAAAATGGATGACTTTATCCACCATCGAACTATTTTTATCGGCGATGCAGCGCATCAGGTTTCACCTTTTGGCGCTCGTGGTGCTAATGGCGGCATTCAGTCAGTGGAAAACCTGGCCTGGAAAATTGTGCGTATTCTACGCGGCGAAGCATCTGCCGGATTACTGGAAACCTATAATACCGAACGCCAACACGGGGCAGCGGAAAATATTCTAAATTCCACCCGATCGACAGACTTTATTACGCCCAAAAGCCATGTCAGCAAAGTTTTCCGCAATGAAACCTTAAAGCTGGCCAAGGTTTATCCCTTCGCCCGTGCACTGATTAACAGCGGCCGCTTGTCCGTCCCCTGTCAAAACCTCGATTCACCATTAATAACAGTCGACCAGGATGATTTTTTCCAGGGTTTAACTCCAGGTACGATGTCCAGGGATGCCCCATTAACTATTAATGGCGAAGAAACCTGGCTGCTAAACCAGTTGGGCAACCGCTTCGTTTGTTTAATAGATGACAGAAATGAGGCATTGAGCAGTGAAGCACTTCAGGCTCTGAGCGGCGACACAGATCTCATGCTACTGGTAATAGCCAGGGACGCCACACACGCGCAACAATTGGCAGACGCAGATAATTGCCGGGTTGCACTAGACAATTCAGGAACGCTAACTGAGCGCTACGACTTACAGCCAGGCACTACCTACTTGTTCCGACCCGACCAAATGGTAGCAGCCCGCTGGCGAACGCTATCAAGCAAACAAGTGCATGCAGCCAGGCAACGTGCCCTGGGTTTTGAGCTGGGCTTTGAGCTGAATAACATCGATTAAGGCACTGGGAGAAAACCATGAATCATTTAAATACACAAGCCAATTTCACCGATGCTGATACCTTTTATGCGGCTCTCACAGATACACATAGAGAACTAACCGAGTCTCAAAGCGAGCAACTCAATGCCAGATTAATTTTACTGTTGGCCAACCACATTGGTAACAACGAAGTGTTAACCGAAGCACTGAACCTGGCCACCAGAATTGACCTCGACTAGTTATTTTGCAAAGGAAGATTACCCCATGACAAATCAAAACACGTTGCGCTACCTTGCAGGTTTCGGCAACGAACACGAAACGGAAAAACTGCCAGGAGCCTTGCCAATCGGGCAGTTTAGTCCACAAAAAGCACCGTACAATCTGTATACTGAACAGTTCAGTAGCACAGCATTTACCGCACCACGGGCAAAAAACAGACGCACCTGGATGTATCGCATACGGCCGTCAGTAGTGCAGGGCGACTACCAGCCAATGCCTCACGAATTACTGCGCACAGCGCCACTGAACGATGCCGTTGAGCTACCCACTTTGCTTCGCTGGAATCCACAACCGATCCCCGGTGAACCAACAGATTTTATCGACGGTTTAGTCACGCTGGCAGTTAATGGAGACGTTGCCAGTCAAACCGGCAGCGGCATTCATATCTATTGCGCCAATACATCCATGGAGAAACGCTACTTTTATAACGCCGATGGTGAATTGTTGCTGGTACCGCAGCTAGGTGAACTGACCCTGCACACAGAATGTGGCACGCTGTCCATCCGCCCCGGTGAGATTGCCGTGATTCCGCGCGGTATTAAATTCCGTGTCGTACTATGCAGCCCGCAGGTACGCGGTTATATCTGTGAAAACTATGGCGCACCTTTTGAGCTACCCGAGCGCGGTCCGGTGGGAGCCAACGGTTATTCCAACCAGCGCGACTTCCTCTATCCGGTGGCCGCCTATGAAGACATTGAAGATGAAATGGAATTGATAGCCAAGTTTGCCGGCAGACTTTATAACGCCACACTCGACCACTCACCCCTGGACGTGGTGGCCTGGGTAGGAAACTCAGCCCCGTACAAATACGATCTGTCATGTTTTAACGTTATCAACACGGTTAGTTACGACCACCCGGATCCCTCCATCTTCACCGTGCTAACCTCACCTTCGGATACGCCAGGTGTGGCCAACCTGGACTTTGTTATTTTCCCACCACGCTGGATGGTGGCAGAACACACTTTCCGTCCACCCTGGTATCACCGTAATATAATGAGCGAGTTTATGGGGCTTATCGAAGGTGTGTACGATGCCAAGGAAGAAGGCTTTGTTCCCGGCGGCGCCAGCCTGCACAACTGCATGTCGCCACATGGACCGGAAGCCAATGTGTTTGAAAAAGCCGCCAATGAGGAACTCAACCCGGAGCGCTATGAAAATACCCTGGCGTTTATGTTTGAATCCCGTTATGCCTTTGCCACCACTGCCTATGCCTTGAACAGCGATATCCGTCAGGGTGACTATATAGAATGCTGGTCTGGCTTGAAAAAACACTTTAATTCGCAAAAAGCCTAGCTATATTAAGGAGTCAAATGATGAAATTAGCTTCACTGAAATCCGGTCGCGATGGACAACTGGTTGTCGTGTCTAAAGACCTTGGCAAAGCTATAGCTGTGCCGGAAATTGCCAGCACCCTACAGGTAGCGATGGACGATTGGGCTAACACCGGGCCTGAACTGCAAGCAATATACACTCAGCTACAAAACGGCGAATGCCCACAGGCCTTTGCTTTTGATACCGCCAAAGCGGCTGCACCATTACCCCGCTCTTACCACTGGGCTGATGGTAGTGCATACGTTACCCACGTAGAACTGGTACGCAAGGCTCGCAATGCCGAGCTGCCACAATCTTTCTGGGAAGACCCGTTGATGTATATGGGCGCCTCAGATGCCTTCATCGGTGCAGAAGATGACATTCTGATTGAATCGGAAGAATGGGGTATCGACTTCGAATCTGAAGTAGCTGTGTTTACCGACGATGTCCCCGCTGGCGTAACACCCGAGCAAGCCAAAGACCACATCAAATTGCTCAGCATCGTTAACGACGTATCCCTACGCAACCTGATTCCTGCAGAACTGGCGAAGCAGTTTGGTTTTTATCAATCAAAACCCTGGACCACGTTTGCGCCCGTTGCCGTCACCCCTGATGAACTGGGCGACGCCTGGGACGGAGCAAAGTTACACCTGCCACTGGTAAGTGTACTTAACGGCAAACAAGTAGGCGCGCCCAATGCCGGTATCGATATGACGTTTGATTTCGGCCAGTTGATTGCCCATGCTGCCAAATCGCGTTCACTGATGGCTGGCACGGTTATTGGTTCCGGTACTGTGGCAAATCAAGGTAGTATAGATGGCTCCAGTTGTCTGGCAGAAATACGCTGCCTGGAAACTATTGCCAACGGCAAACCCGGCACGCCGTTTATGCGTTTTGGCGACCGTATTGAAATCAGCATGAGCGACTCTGAAGGCAACACTATTTTCGGTTCCATTAATCAAGTGGTTAAAGCCTATACCCAAGATACCTGGAAATGAAGAATTTAGAGTGCGTTTGTTTTTATTCAGAGCGAGGCGCGACGACGCGCATGGCCGCCCCCTGTAAGGAGGAGCAACGAAGCTCTGGATGAAAACAGATGTGCTATAAAACTGCATTTCCAGGTATCTTGGGTATATTAGCCACCGCGTTAAGCGTTGACCGGTTATCAAGGAGTAAACTGTGAAACTATATGATTACCCCAAATCCTCCGCAGCCTACCGCGTGCGTATTGCCCTGAACCTGAAAGGACTCAAGGCAGAGCAGGTAAGCGTGAATCTACTGGAAGGGGCTCAAAAAAGTGAAGACTATAAGATGATGAATCCCCAGGGACTGGTTCCGACGCTGGAAACTGAACAAGGCTATCTGTCGCAATCGCTGGCGATTCTGGAGTATCTGGAAGTCCTGCACCCGCAAGTGCCGCTACTACCTGAAAACGAATGGGACAAGGCACAGGTACGCAGCATGGCTTACGCCATTAGTTGCGACATTCACCCACTTAATAACCTGCGCGTACTCAAGTACCTGACTGACGAGTTAAGTATAAGTGAGGAGCAAAAACAATCGTGGTACGCCCATTGGATTCAGGAAGGTTTTCAGGCACTGGAAAACAAAGTAGGAAATGGTAACTATTGTTTTGCTGATACACCCAGCCTGGCAGATGTCTGCCTGGTACCACAAATGTACAACGCACGCCGTTTTGACATTGATCTGTCCACTTTTCCGAAATTGGTTTCCATAGATAAGCGGTTACAGACACTACCGGAAATTTCTGCTGCCGCACCCGAGGCACAATAGCTTCTACGCTGACTATTGCAGACCTTCTGAACTAGTCGACTATCACCATCAGAGTACAAGCTGACTTTGATAACACTTAACGTTCGCTTGCAACAAGTCTAAGAGCCAAAGCCGTGAATACCGTTCCAGCAACACGGTTCATGATGATTTGCGCTTTTTCAGATCCCTTTAACCATTCTCCAAGGAAACCTGCAAACCATGCCACAGCACCAAATACCAACAAAGTTACAACTATGAACAAGCCGCCGAACATTAACATCTGAATTGTTACTGAGCCTCTGGCAGGATCAGCAAACTGGGGAAGAAATGCCAAAAAGAATATTGCCACCTTGGGATTGCTTATATTCATTATAATCCCGCGAGAATAAAGTTTGTGCCAAACCAGTTTTCCCTCACCCCCTTCATCCAGCCTGGCCGCACTAGCCCTGAAGGCTTGCAAGGCAAGGTAAAGCAGATAAAAGGCACCGATTATTTTCAACATGTTGAAAGCCAGCACCGATGTTTGAAAGACGGCGGCAACTCCCAGTGAAACGGCGAAGGTGTGTACTAACAGGCCTGTACACAAGCCAAGGGTAACGAATAGACCCGCTTTTCGGCCATACAATGCCGATTGTGTCAGCACAAAAATATTGTCCGGCCCCGGGGCAAGCGCCAATGCTACGGAAGCGGCTAAAAATATTGCTATTGTTTCAATTGGTATCAATCTGCAACTCTCTTGTGCTGCCTGACGACTTTGAAGGGAACATTCGGAACAGGATATCGTTCATGATCCTGATTCATAACGCCGCAATCAGTCGACGCGTTAGCGGTCGGATGCATTGAATTGATACTCATTGATCCGTCTCCCCCAAGTTAGCGATGAGCTAAACTGGATGGCAACCAAACCAAATGGAGAAAGCTCAATGAACTTACAATAGCACACACCCGTATTACTGCTGAGTCGATTTACATGCCAAAACACTTTATACCCAAGATACCTGAAGATGCAGGTTTATAGTTTAGCAATAGGTAGTTTACTTATATGTTTATCTATCACACCGATTGCTTTTTTATCAAGTGATAGATTATTTTTTTCTTTCGCCCAGGTATCTTGAAAAATTGCGACAGTCTCTTTTGCCGTATTAATCACCAGCTTTTCTGGCAGCAGTGCTTTAGAAGCCATATATGCAAGTTCATCTTCTGTAAGTTGATCCATGCGTTTCGTTCTTGCATAGTTTAGAGCAACTTTTTCATCTTCAAGAAAATTAATAGTTGAAACAAAGTCATAACCCGGTGCCAGTGCGGCATGTTGTTTATCCGGATAGATAAGCGACCAGTTTTTTAGATGCATATCAGCATTTCCAATTAAGGTATTGAAAACAAGACGTCTAATAAACTCGGTAACATCATCTTCACCCGTTTCTATAGCCAGTATTTCGGCAATATTTTTATAACTCGCTTTTTTATATTTATCACCAGGGTACACGCCAAAAACCTGAGCAAAGTCTTCTACATGTATTTGTTCTCCCGCATCTGTTCGATCAAATCGTTTTATTATTAATGCTGAACCGTTGCGGGTTTCGACTCCACCTGGAAGTCCTGAAATATCCGAGAGAGGTTTAAGTTCTACTTCTGGTATGTCAATTCCGATCATTCCTGCAAGTTTCATCATGGAATATTCATTCTCTGGAACACCTTCAAATTTTGTTGAAGGTAGTTTAATAATCCATGAACCTCCAATTCCTTTTATCGGTATGGTTAATCCTCCTGTTGCTTTCATCACAGCAGAAAATTTGAGTTGGACGCCTGCAAGTGAGAACCGTAAGGCTTGTGAATCATTTTCACCTTTCTCATCATCACTATTCCCGTCATCATGCAGTGGTAAACTCTCACCATCTATTGGTTGGATTTTTACAGCGCCGGATAGATCTTGACCTAACACCCATAAAAGAAAAAATTCACGTTGTGGTTTTACTCCGGCGCGTTCGGCAAGATAATCGCGCATTGTTCCCTCAGGTAACAGGTTTGAGAAGAAGGGCATAAGACGAGTCTGAACAGGCTTGAAGTCGGTAATTAATTCTCCCAGGCTGTCTTTAAACGAGAGACTTAGAGTCGGGCGTGCCTTATTTTCGATATAGCTTTCATTAAACGCAAAAAGGGATCGATCGCCTTGAACTTGCATTAATGTGCCGATCGGTTTGCCATAAAGCAGGACTTCCAGGACGTTAACGTCAGCCATTTTCAATATTATCCAGAGAGTAAGCGGGTTTGGGTTGAGTGCTTTCCCCACTGTCAGGTTTTAGAGAAGCACGAATGAGTGATTGAACGACAGGGATAATCTTTCGTGGAACGAGCGTGACCTCAAGATCCAGGGCGCGTGCGAGTTCGGCCAAAGTGGATAACGTGATGTCTATCGCGCCATTTTCAATCTTCGAAATATGGCTTTGGGCGATCCCTGTTTTGGCGCTGAGTTCGCGTTGACTTAACTGCTTGTTTTTACGAGCGCGTTTTATGTCATTTATAATTTTTTCGATGCTATAATTCATTTGATATATTTTAATGTATATTAAATAACTAAAAATATATTAAAATATATCAAAAAATAAAGTGAATCACAATAAATATTAATAGTAATATATTAAATACCAAAAATAATATATTAATATATATATTGAGACCTTTGCGCGAAGCAGTTATTAAATGTCATAAATCGTTTTGAGAATTTTTTTAGACTCAATCCATCAAATCGATATTCGATCCCGTAATAATACGGTCTGAATTCATTGAATTTAGACCGTTT
>Ga0214472_10005286_pt1 | contig 13581 bp, 15 predicted proteins | sample RVTome_6_FD_207662 | JGI IMG/M metagenome (GOLD analysis project Ga0214472, IMG submission 207662) | Soil microbial communities from uranium-contaminated site in the Upper Colorado River Basin, Wyoming, United States - RVT140D175 | ecosystem: Environmental > Terrestrial > Soil > Contaminated >... | reverse complement strand
TCCACCGTCGCCGACCAATCCAGCCGCCCCAGTGTTTTCGTCCGCCAGCCCGTGCCGCCGTCATCCAATGTCGTCGTGTCCAGAATATCGGCCGTAAATTCCAGGGTCCAGGCCACGACCTGCGCATTGGCCGCCGAATCCTGATCCCAGGCTACCGTGCCTCCCATGCCATGTAGGATCGCCGTTGCCATTATAAGCTCCTTGACTCCATCGTTACGTAATCGACGGTCGTCTGATAAATATTCTCGTTATAGACCGGCCCGGTTACGACTGCCTTGCGGCATACGAGGAAATTTCCGCTTTCCAGCGTCAGTGTTTTATTTTGATACGCCGTATCGAGCGCCGAGATTAAAGTTATCCCCTCTCCGATTGTTTCCGCAAAAATATTAAACTGCACCAGAAACGTATTGACGACATCCGTATTGACGTAATCGGATGTTTGCGTGACCATGTGAAAGACAATGATCGGGTAAGCCGCTTCCTCCGGCGCGCGAGAAAAATAAAAATTGGAAACCAACGACCGCAATACGGATGCGTCGTCCGATTGATATTGCGTTTCAATGCTTTTCGTCATGGCTTCCATCAGCGCAGTTCCTTACGAATAATATCCAGAATTTTTTTTCTGTTTTTCATTAGCGCCGGACGAAGAAACGGTCGTGGCTCAATATCGCGCGTTCCCAGTTCCAGGTAACGCCCATATTTCAGATTCGTTCCCACGCGCTCTTCGCCTGCGATTTGCTCCCGCGCAATGGACCGCTTGAGTGATCCTGTTTGCACGTGGGGAATTTCGCCAGGCGCGGATCGACTGGCTTCGCGCTGTTGACGGGTTGCCCCTGTGATTCCAATGCCGGGAAAAGACGCCTTGACTTCCCGCACCAGGAATAAGCCGGCATTCCGCAGGCCGCGACGCGAAGCGCGCTCCACTTGACTCAAATACCGATTCGGATGCCATTTAACCGTCATTTGATCTCCAGTAAATCGACCTTCATATACACGTCCTTGTTGTCGTGATTTGGATCAACGGCCTTAACCTCAAATTTCTGCGAACCGTGAATGACACGATCCTTAATACTCACGTCTGCGTTCGGATCGACGTATAACGTGTAGTCGCTGAACAGCGTATTCTTATCGGAAAACATCATTTCTCGGCCGTTTTTGTGTTGTAGCCGTCCGGACAAAGTCGCGTGATAAGCAAATGATTCAACCATTTCGCCGTACACTCCGCGAGTTTGCGCCGGCCGTTCAACCGTCACGGTGGTATTCAATAGGCTGCCCAGCGTCATGCGTACACCAGTCGCTTCCATTTATCCAGATCGTCGGCCCGTTTTGTAACAGCCGTTTTGATTTCGAGACCGCTAACCGCATTTTCATATTCATAATCCCCTATTTTTTCACGCTTAAGGGTCGTATTGATTGAACTGGATTGATAAACATCGGCAATAACTTCAATTGCTATTTGTGCCAATGCGCCTGGAATCGTCGAATAGCCGGCTGTATAGGCGACGTAAACGTTTTCCCAACCAGCCGGCCATCCGGTCATTCGGTATAGGGACCCTTCGTTTGTGTCGAGACGAAAATCCTGAATGTTTTTGTCCGGTAAAATCAAATTCAATGAGCCGTTTATCATCTCGCGGCCGTAAAAGATTTCCAGTTCCGCCGAAGGATAATCTTGGAGGTCACTTGCCAACGAGGACGATAAAGACGTTACATCACCTTCCAGGTCTGTCATCAGAGCGCTAATGCTGGTGGCGGCCGCAATAGTCGCCGACGCCGTGTTATCCGTTCCCGACTTCAGATGTTCCGTGACGGTAAACGTCGTCCCGTCATTTTGGGCGATGACCGAATACGCTAAGCTGTTGGAATGAATCAGGCTGCCGGCCGAACGCCGGCCGATGGCAATTCGGGTCAATGCCGTAACCGGCCATTGCGGAAGGTATAAAATATTCGTTCCGTCGCCATGCAACCAACTGGTATAGGCGGTCGAATCGAACGTTCGCTCGCAATAGGTCTCGATCAGGCTTTGCACGCGCGTAATGAGATTGCTCAGGAGCGAGTCATTGCTCGTATCCGTAATGCCCAGGTATTCTTTAACGTTGGCAAGGGTCGTGATCGCCATGAATTATCTCAATTGCACGCAACGCACCCAGTCCAGGTGCATGATCGGATCGTTCGTGCCGCCGGACTGACAGACAAAAGACGGTGACAAGGCGACGGTGGGGATATTCGCCGTAACGTGCGTGGTCGCTATTTTCGCGCCATTGACCCAGTGCTCGATGTCCGTCACGCCGTTGATCTTGAATCCCAGCGTCAAAAAAGTATCTTCTTCAATCGTAACGCTGGCCTTCGTCGCGCCCGTTCCGGCCTTTTCGCTGCTGAACAATAATACGCCGTCGTCCGTGACGCATTGCCAGCCGATGTGATTCGCGCTGCTATTGGCGCTGGAGGCAATAAGGGTCGTGTCAATTTCTGATAGGCCGGCGAATATCTCGGCCTTATCGAACGTATCCACGATTTTTAACCGGCACTCGAACCACATATCTTTGCCGGCCGCCGGCTTGAAAATCAAATCAGCCTTCTGGATCTGAACGCCTTGCGTCGCCGTCGCGCTATTGGAGTCGATCAGCAAAACCCCGCCCGGCGTGTTGGCGGCGCTTTCCAGAGACACCTGCCCGGTTGTGGCCTGAGTAACCGTCCAGCCGGCCAGCGTGGTCCCGGACGGAGCCGCCGGGAAATTCGAGAAATCTTCCTCGAAAATGAATCCCACCGCGGGATCATTGCGAATGGCCAGAAGGGGGCAATCCGCCCACACGCCCACCGGGAACGAAGGGTTATGCGTCTTGTCGTAAAAATTAAGAGAACCGCCGACAAATTTACTTCTTGTGCCTGCCATAATGTAACTCCTTATGTTACTTGTCGCCGAGCGACTGATGGCTTACATGCAAATATTTCTGCTGATCGCCCACGCTGGGCAGAACAGCCGTACCGTCTTTTACCAGCCGAAGCGCGGCGATCCGATCCAGATCGACTATTTTTCCGTGCTGATTATCATTCCAGTCTTTTAGCAGCTTAACCAGCATGGGGCTTATTCCGGCTGCCTGGGGGTCGCCCGCGCTTGCCTTTATTCCGCACGGGCTTGTGCATTTTGTTCGAGGGGGATTCCGATTGCTTCGTATCATTACGCATGACTTCCGCCTCGATTTCCGCGCGAGCCGGCAACTCGGCGACGGCAAGCTCCTGGAGCCGCCGCGCCGAGTTCGGGTCATCCATGAAAATCAATGAGCCGGCAGGATGTCCGTTCCAGTCACATTTTAATTTCAAAAACATGTTTTAACTCGTCGGATCGTCAAGGGAACTGGTATTGCCGCCGTAGCGCGCGCCGTAGCACAGATAAATAGCCGCGGCGTAGGTCGAACCCGTGCCCGGATCGTCCGCCTGGATACGAATCCAGTCGTAATCGCCATCCACGTCCAGGTCCTCGGCACGGATTTCGATGGTCTTAATCGTATCTTCGTCCGTGCCGTTGGTATGCGTCACGGTTTTTCCCGTCACGTCTTTTTCCGAACCGCCGTCGGAGGTGGCTTGCTCCACCTGCCAGTCGATATCCGCGCCCAGCGCCCCGGCGAACATCACGCAAACAACGGCCTCATACTGCGACAAATTGATCCAGTCGCCTTCGATGGCCGAGCCATTGCGATCCGTTTCGATATCCGTGGTCGCTTTGACGACTTTGACGTTATCCGTCAATCGGGCTGTAATTAATCCACTCATAATTATTACTCCTATTCAAATTTGATTTTCAATTTGCTCGGTTTACGCGCGCGTCGCCAAAGTGACAAACGGGGATAGCGTTGTAGTAGCGACTCGGGGAGTCAAAGCCGACCGCCACCAGGGTTGGCCGTCCATACGCTGCATGATGCGGAACGCCGTCTCGAATTGATCGAATTTCAGGTGCATCGAGCTTTGCATCGTCGCGCCGGTCGAAGATTTTCCGCCGATCATGTATTGAGAAAAATCGGCAAAAATAATATCGCCGACCGTGCCCAGCGTCGGCAACTTCTCGGTGAAGATCACCGGCCGGCCGAGCAACGTTAAAACCGGAGCCTGCTGCGCCTGCTGATTGCTCAGTAGTCCGACCAACGATCCGCCCGTGCCGATGGCGACGCTCAACGTCGCCAGTTGCGGAAACGTGTTGATGTTCGCAATCCACACAGCGTTAGCGATGGACGGAGGATACATGCGCGAATACATGTTAATCACGTTGTTGGCAACGATCGTTGCTGCCGCTTGGCCGCTTTCCTTCGAGACGGATACCGTCGCCGGCGCGCTGACAATGCCCAGCGGCTGACCCGCCCCGGTCCCGGTCAGAAATTTCTGATCCATCTGGAAAGTGATCGCCTGCGAAAACATGGTCGGCAACAGACCTTCCAGGCTGATGGGCGAATCCTCCATCAGTTCCTCGGTCACGTAAGCCAGGGCTTTCAGCGAATTCAGCGACAGCTTGACTTTGGTGAGTGCGGGTTTGGATGCAGTCGGTGCGGTTCCCTCATCGCCCCAATAGGCCACCACGCCGCCGAAGAAATTCGAGGCGTGACTGGTTACGTCCACGGCCGGCACTTCCAGCGCGTTGGTGGTCATGGGAACAAAAGTAGCTCGCTGAAAAACAATAGAGGTTTCCAGCGCATTCATCAGCAATTGCTGGCGAAAAGCAGTGGGAACCAACGCGCCGCCGTCAGCGCCGACGACTTCGCCCATACCCGTCGCGGCCTTGACGTAATCCGATGTTTCCCACTTACGCAGTTTTTCGGAGGCATGTTTGCCGGTGTCGCGCAGCCAAATGTCTTTTGCGTAGTCCGAAAAATGGGTGTAGCCTCCCTTTTCGGAATATTCAGGATCATCGTTATAGCAATGATGAACCTGCGTGCCAGCGCTTTTTCTGCGCTTGTTTTCCTCGGCGCGGATTTTCTCCCACAGTTTTTCGACGGCCGTAACGACGATCTCCATGCGACGCTGTTCATCGACGGCGCGGGTCTCGATCACTTCCTCGATAACGCCCTTGTCAATAAATGACTGAAGTCGCTTCAGATCATCGGCCGTCAGGTCCCATTCGCTGCCGCAAGGGCGGAGTTCGCCGTTATACTTCCATCCTTCCTCGGCAACGACTACGATTGTTTTCATTTTGTCATCAGACATAATAAGTCCTTTCTGATTTAGATTTTATTATGCCGTTACCTCCGGGCCGCTGTCCGAATCAACTCAGCCGGCCGTGGGCACTTATACACGTCCTAATGTTTTCCGCTCGTACAGATCAGCGGCTTGCTCGCTTGCTATGTTCGCCAACTCCTCGTCCGTTAATTTGCGTTCCATTTTGATTCGCTTGGTCATCTTCACGGGCGCAACTAGGCATACCGGCTCATTGAGCGCGACATGATCCGGCTCGCGCTGCTTCAAATCCACGTCGGGAATATCAATATCCAGCCAGTCCGGAATCGTTTTCATTTTGGACACCTGCTGAATAACCGCTTCCGTGTTGGCGGGAATGCCGACGACCGAATACTCAAACAGTTCCCACTTAGATACCATTCGTTTAATACCGGGGAATTTTCTAAGTTCATCTTCCGTTGGTTCGCGCGCCCCGCCCGGCTTGACGCCAAAACCGATGGATACCGCCGTCAGGATGCCATCCTGCATCAACCCGAACGCCTCCTTCGCCCGCTCCGTTTTGTCGCTAATGAAGCCCTTGCTCAGAATTCCCGACTTACCCTGATCGGTGAACCGGCGAATCCATAACGCTTTGCCGATTGGCAGGGTCCACGCTTCGTGGTTCAGGAATATGATCGGATTCTGTTGGAATCGTTTCAGATCGGCGCCGCGCGGGTCCATCACATCGCCGTCCGAATCAACCTGATTGGTGGTGACGGTGGCGATAAATTCGCGCTTATCATCAGCCGTATGAAATTTGCTGAATACGCCGGAATCGTACCGCTTGTGCACGATTTCATCGTAACCAGTCATCCCTTCTTCGACGGATTTTTTGTACTCCGAAACCTGTTGTTCCAGCTTGTCCATGATTCACCTATTCGTTTTTCCCAAAAGAAAGAGGCTGTCGGCCCATACCTTCGTTGATGGGCTAACAGCCTCTCTTACAAGCTGCCGGTAAGAGCGACGACGGGGGATCAATCCCGACTCGCTTGCTCTTTTGGGTCTAATTCATTCCTATTCCAATTCCAATTCTTCCAGTCTTTTGTCCGTGTGCAAATTTAATCATTCTACTACCGGGAGCCAGTCGCATCGGCAATTGCTTGACACAATTCCTTCCGCCAGATATAATGAGCCTTCCGTTTGTAAATCATAAACAGGACCTGAATAATGAAAACATTTAATATCAATAATGTCAAGAGGCGTTATAACGCCGGAGAATCCTGTAATAGCATCGGCAAGTCCATCGGAATTAAGGGCGAAACGATCAGAAACAGGTTGCGAAAACTTGGCATTATCACCCGATCCCTGTCCGAACAAATGACTTTCAGGCTTGACGATATTGCCATTTGTAACAGATATAGCGCCGGAGAGAGCGAACTGTCTCTCGCCAACCATTTTGGCGTGGATCGAGGTACGATCAGGAAAAGATTGTTGCGGGCGGGTATAACGCCTAGAAGTGGATCCGAAGCGAATAAAATCAGAATGAGCCATCTCGGCCCCGATCAACGAAAGCGACTGACGGTCGCGGCCCACGATGCCATCCGCGGCATTAGCCCACCGTTTGAACGATTGTGTCAAGCTGCTCGGACCCGCGAATTGAATCAAACCGGAATCAGCGTGCTTGAAATTGCCGTTGCGAACGAATTGAAGGTCCGAGGAATACGTATCAATCAGCAAAAAGCCGTCGGGAAATACAATATTGATATTGCCCTCACAGAACACGCCGTCGCCGTGGAGGTGTTCGGAGGAAACTGGCACAGATACGGTGGACATGCTCGACGACATCGCCAACGTTTTGACTATTTGATCTATCAAGGCTGGCTGCCAGTCATTGTCTGGATTACGCCCAGTTCGCCGCTCGAATCTGCGGCAATAGAGTACATCATCTCCCTGACGCAACTCTCGCGCGAGGACAAAGCCCTGTTGAGTCAGGAACAGATGATCTATGGTAACGGAAAGCCGTGTTCCGTTGGAAAATTTAATTTCCAACGCAGGGCCGTGATAATTTGACTGCATGGCCCCTTTAATATCAGGCGCGACAACTTTTTGATCCGGCAATAAACATGATGGGTGCAACGGAATATTAATCTCTTCCGATCCGATGGGCAAGACCTTTCCGTCGAGCGGCGAGCAAATGGGGCAGGCGTCCGAGGCCGCGCTGAATTCCTTTTTCGATACCCCGTTTTCTCGATACGCCTGCAAATTGCCTTCGGCCCAGGCAGATGCGGTCTCGGTGCGTGCTATCATTTCCGCCCGCTGCTTTATCAGCTTGACGCGATATTCGCTCATCGCCGCCCGAATGGTAAAATCTTTAGCTCCCATTGCTTCTAATTTCAAGCGGAAATTATCCAGCGCCGCCGCCTGTTTGCGATTAAGCCCGACCATCGTGCGAATATCATTCCGCAATTCGATGGTGGTGCGCCCCTGCCGAATGGATTCCGCGACAACGTGCCGAATGGCAGAACGTGTCTCATCCGCTATCAGAGTTATTCGTTTGCCGACCTGTTGCTTAGCCCATTCAACCGCCGACGGATTGACTGTTGACCACTCCGCCGCCCGTAAGCCGACCTGCTGCATTCTCTGCACGCCTTTTCTCGCCCCGGAATGAAGAACCGACGTTAATTCAGACTCCATCAGTTCCTCGCCCTGCTGTTTCAATTCCGGCCAGGGAATAAGCGCATTGATATCGAGATCGGAATGTATGTCAATGGCGCTTACCGCTTGCGCGCTAACGATTGTAATCGTACTCAACCAGCGGGCGGCGGCGGATTCAAGCCTGCCGCTGGCGCGCGGTGATTGCACCTTCGTCGAAAACGACTCTAAATGTGCTTCTTCCGGCTCATCATCTTCGGCCGGCACGGCCGGAATGTCCGGCATGACGACAGGCTCAGGGGGATTGAGGATCATGTCCATCGGCTTCACGTCGCCCTGCACCAACGGCTGATCGCCCCAGGGAACCTCCTCTTCGCCGAGCGTTGATCTCCATTCGTTGATCGTCATGGACCAATTTTTGAGACGAATGTCATTCTCGCGCAATTGGGCTTCCCGATCTTCCGGCACGGGGTTGTCGAAGGCGACAAAAAGTTTGGGATCATAAAGCCCCATCACGTCCTGGTTAATTGTTTGCTCGATGCGTTTAAGTTTGGGGAGGATGGTAAACCGCATGTATTGTTCCAGGCCAATCCGGGCATTGGCAAGATTGACATCCTCGGTCATCAGGAGCGAAACTGGAACGCCGAAGGCTCCGGATATTTTGTGCATCGTCTGCTTTTGGCCTACCTCGTAATTAACGTCTTTGGGCTTGGATCCGACCGAGAACGGCTTCAAGCCGCCCCATAAAAACCCAAATCTTCCCGCCTTTTTGAAACCCTTGTGGACCGCGTCAATATCCGCCCGCAATTTCTTGGTCGAAGCATCGTTCAATTCCTTGTCCGTTCCGAAAAAAAATGGAATCACGGCCCCATTGTCGAGAATCGCGTTTTCATATTGATCGAATTTGTTATTCAGGGCAACGGGGAGCTGCGATGCCTCCAGCGGACCCATGCCATAGAACGGATCGAGCGGATTGGGATAACGAAAATGAACGATGGTTTCCGGGTCGTAGAGTTGGTAAGGCGGCTGCGCGCCGAATTGGTAATGTTCGATTCCGAACGTCGGATTGCGCTTAATATTCATCAAATGCGAGGGCAGCGGCCATAGTTCGGTCGGCGGCGATTGCCGATCTCGAACCATCAACCAATAGGCGTTACCCGTCAATTCCAGATATAACGCCACTAACTCGATCATTTCAAAGCCGTTGTAAAACGCATTAACCTCCCGAATTAAAGTCAGCCACGGATGATCCGTTATTTCTTCAATATTATCAGCATTGGTTACCTGCGATCCCAAATGACTTTTTGTTTGCAGGTAATCTAGTTGATTTCGGCTGATCGGGCGGCTGCGAACGCCTTTACGGACTCCGGCTCTGCCGGTCGCGGCGTATAGCCGCAAGGGCACGGAAGCAATGGCCGAAGCGTTTTTCGAGGCGCAGACATAGACCCACACGGTATATTGCCGCAAATAGTCTGCGTAACGACTCGGCTGGTTGTCCGAAAGCGTGCTGAACATAAACGGCGGCAGCGAAGCGCGGATCATCTGTTGCGCTTGCGCCGTCAGACGCATGGCCTTTTCGTCCGTTAATTCGGAATGTGATAATTTGTTTTTTAGCCAGGCGATCATTTCCAATCCTCCCAACCCTCCCAATCATCCACGTCGCCCTCATCGCCGACAGTTATTCCAACAGACTCCTCGCCGCGAAATGGTTCGTCGTTGGAAACGTCGACGCCGATTGTCATAGCGTCGAAGTAGATCGCATACCGCAGGGCATCCATCAAATGATCGTTTATTTTTACCGGCTGTTCCGGCGCAATAATATTCCCGTCCCGATCCTCCTTCCACTTGTATAGGGAGTATTCTCCGTACAGGTTGGTCGATGACGGTTCGTAATAAACGGTCCGGCTCTTGATAACGTCAATGCCGCGCCGGACCGAATCAGGCTCCTTCCTGGCCGGCTGACAGTCATAGCCCGCCAGATAAATTTCACGGATTCGGTTCGGCTCGGCGGCGTCCGCCACGATCAACGCCTCTTTGTCAATTCCAAGCTCTTCCAACTGCCCGATCACCTCCTGATTCGTCATGCCCTTCTCATACAGCAATTCGCGCAGGTATAAATCCTGGTCCCTGATTCCTATCTGCAACAACGCCGTTGGATTATTGAAGCCGAAATCCAAACCATAGCGTACTTCGTCGAATTCGCCTGGCCAATTTTGACACGGTTGAAAGTGCTCATAGATGCGGCCGCGCAATTGCGCCCATTTGCCGTAGCGATAAATGGCCGCATACGCATCGTCAATGTCGGATAGATGTCGGATTTCCTGACGATAATCGTCATCCAGAAAAGGATTATCTTCGTGGGTCGAATGGCAAACGCCGATGTTTTCCGGTGGGTTTTCCGTCAAATGCCGCAGAAAGTGCATCCAATTGCATGGATTGAATGAGTAAAAAAGCTGGTTGACTCCACTTTCATTTTTACCCCGACAACGTAAATTGATTTGCTTGAACTCGTCGAAGGTAATCTCAGTGGCCTCCTCCACCCACACATAATTGATACCTTCGATTGATTTGAGCTTTTCCGCGTCGTCCAAAGAAACGAAAAGAATTTCGTTCGATCCAAACCGTATCGTGAAATCCGTTTTATTAACTTCGCAGCGAATTCCGGATTCATTGAGTCTGTCAAGGATAAGCCGCCAGCAGCTTTTTTTGAGCGATGGCATGGTCTTGCGAATGATCAATATGCGGACGCGCTGATGAATCAGGAAAATTTTGAATATCAAATAAAGCGCGATCTGCCAGGATTTCGAGGAGCCGGCTCCGCCGTAAACCAGGTTGATTCGCTTTTTCGTCGCCGACAAAAAGTCAAATATTTTCGGGGCGACTCTCAGCCGATATTCTCGATTCGCATCCACTGCTATCTCGCTCAATGATAATTACAGTCGGTCCGTCCTTATGATCTTCCGCGCCGATTCGTTCGTCGCGATCAAACTCCTCTTTAAGCCGGTTGAAATCGTTTGTCTGCATCATGGCCCATACGTGCTTGATGGCGATGACTTCGACGGCCTTGAGCGATTCCATCGCCTTTTCGTCCTTGAGCAGCGCACCAATTTTCTTTGGCGTCATATTAATAAATCGTTCAACGTGCCGGCGTAAGTGAATTTTGACTTTCGGCGGGCCGGCGGGATTGCCCGATTGGCCCGGTTTCCAGGTGCCGGCTGGTCGTAAATTCGCCAAAGATTTCGGCGACATTTTACGTTTGCGTTTCGTTTGCTTGACAGGAGAAATCATAACCTCATTTACCTCAAATGTTTAGGTATTACATTTTTTCCCTTGAATCTCGACCTTTTTTTCGTAAACTTAACGGATGAAGGCACTTGCAATTCATCCCGAATGGGCCTGGGCGATTGTCGCCGGTTACAAACGGATCGAAAATCGTTCCTGGTCAACATCTTATCGGGGTCCCTTACTCATTCATGCCGGAGTCAGTCAAGCGTCACGATCCGAAGCCATTTCTCTTTTTCGCAAATTATCCCTTCCGTTTCCATCACATTTTATTCGCGGAGCCATCATCGGCAGCGTCATGTTGCGGCAAGTCGTTCGCTTTGAGTCCGTAATGGACGGCCCCTTTGCGACCGGCCCGCTTTGTTGGATATTTTCTGATCCCGTTTTTTTCGACCTCCCAATTTATTGTCGGGGGCAGATGGGTTTATGGTCTCCGCCAAGCGGTCTTGAAAAACAGATTGAATGTTCGATTGCAAACTCAAGAGATCACTTCTTACCATTACCCACGTTTTAAATCGACGCCCCTGCTTTTTCTCGCCGACTTTAACGTATCCCTGTCTTTCAAACCACATTGTAGCCGATTCAATAACCCGGCAAAAATTCGGCTTCAAATATTTTATTACTGCCGCCCCCAGTCCATGCGAACGATGTTCCGGAACAACATTGAGGACCAGCAAAATCGATCGTGATGGATTAAGCAATGCCACAGCTACGGGTTGCCTGCGATAATAGAATAAAAACATTCCACCATTAACACTATTTTTTATCCAGGTATTGGGCCCAACAAATGTCGGGTGACGACCTCTGTTGCAAATGGATTTTGCTTTTTTTCTATCGTCAGGGCGACCCAGAACGACCTCAAATGATTTCGCGCAATCACAAATCATCACTACTCCGACTACTGTGTCTCCGTCCGCATTTCGGACATTTACAATCAGGCAAAGGCGAATTGACCGATTGTGAATCCGCAAATTCCGGGGGCCGCATTGTTTTCAATGTTTCAGATAGTTTCTCGTCAATTGTGGCGATGTCACGCAACATGTCATCGTCCAAATGAATCTCGGACAACGTTTTCTCATCAAGTTCTGCCAGAAAAGGCGCCATTAGTTCCGCCGGCGGGTCGCCATGAATCGTATTCAGGTTGATCGCTATACGCCGGCTGTCTCGTTTAGTCATATTCTGCACGACGCCGGGAATTTTTTTATGTCCCAATTCTTTTGCTGCCAGCAAACGATGATTTCCCGATATAACTTCATAACCCCCATTCATCGGTCGCGCAACAATAGGAACAAGAAACCCGTCGCGCTGAATGGATTTTTTTAGAGACTCCATTTGTTTGAGCGTTAAATACTGCGGATTTCTCTGTAGCAAATGACATTTCGCAATATCGAGCATTTCCAGCCTGGACCTTTTCTTTGTCAATTATTGCCCCCCGATCCAGCGATTTAGCGCCGCCGTGCCGATTGCCGTGCCTCCCACCGAGGTGATGTCCATGCCGCCGGAGGCGTCCGTCGCCGGGTCGAACTGCGTGATCGTGCCGGAGGTCTTATCGCGGTCGTATTCCAGATTTCCGACGGTCAATGTCCCCGTGCCGTTTTTTAGCGAATATTCGGTCGGCGGTCCAACGCCGCTGATGTACAGATCATAGGTATCGCCAACTTGAATATCGTTGGTAAAGGCCGAAGCAAATCGCACTTCGCCTCCAGATTGCACGAAATCATCCACGACCGCGCTTTCGTTCGCATTGGGTCCCGTCAACCAAACGAGTAGCCAGCCATTGATGGTATCATCGGGTAAACCCGTCCTACCGGAATCCTTAAACCGAGAATCTTCAAAGCCCGAGACCTGCCCCGTGACCGAGCCGGAGAGGATGGGAGCAGGAACAATCGTATCCAGGTGACCATTGACCACCACGCATGCTTTACCGTCCGTCACTTCAACGCCAATAGCCGTCCCGTCACTCGCTTCCGCTTGTGCTTGAATCATCACGCCGGCGATGACCGGATTGCCGTGCGCCGCTTTAATACCAATGGACGTTCCCTTAGTATTTTCCACCCGCCCTGAAACATTTGTAATGAGGATGCTTTCGTCCGCCGCATCCCCCAGGTACAGTCCAAACGCCTTACTGACTCCGTCGCCTGTATGGTCCACGTCCAGCACCAAGCCGTCAATGACCACGTTCTCACCTCGAATGTCACAACCGGCCACGTCCCGGTCGTTCGTCGCCGAGGCTCGACGAGCCTTGCAGATCAGATTGCGGACAATTACATTGCGGGCAGAAGCATTGACGAAAGCATTGACGCGACCCGTCGTCGTATTTGTCCCATCCGTCTCGGCGACGCAATCCTCAATAAGTCGATTCTCGCCGCTGCCTGTCTGGATGCCGTCAAATTTACCCTTGCCGTGCACACGCCTGAGCGTAATGTTGTTCGCAGATTTGCAATGTATTCCATCAAAGTCCCCCTCGAGATAACAGTCCTCCAGCACGCCGCGCTTCATCGTTGAGCC
>Ga0214472_10005285_pt1 | contig 13581 bp, 11 predicted proteins | sample RVTome_6_FD_207662 | JGI IMG/M metagenome (GOLD analysis project Ga0214472, IMG submission 207662) | Soil microbial communities from uranium-contaminated site in the Upper Colorado River Basin, Wyoming, United States - RVT140D175 | ecosystem: Environmental > Terrestrial > Soil > Contaminated >... | reverse complement strand
AGGAGAGTGATGCCGAGCAACAGGAGTGCACTGAACTTCCGGACGGTTCGAGTCCATGCGGCACTCGCGATCTCTGGATCGGGAAGGATCGGACGGGCGACCAACACCGGATTCTCTCGCGGCCAGGCAATGCCCTCCTCACCGGCGGCCTCGGGTTGCAGGAACTCAACCCGGAACCCGAATCGATCTTGCAGGATGCTTGCCAGTGTTCGGCCTGGGAACGGCACGGTGCTGTCGGCGACGAGGACCGTGGATGCAACGGCATACCCACCGGCTCGCCGCTGGCGCCTCGCCTCCAACACTCCGTAGTATGTATTCGTGCTAAACACGACGGATGCCGAAGAAGACGACGGGATCAGGCGGTGGTCACCAGCCCAGACCTCGGTACGTCCCGCCTGGTCGAGGATGGCAAGCGCTACACTGGGATTGACGCCCGGTACGAAGCCCTGAATGGTCCCGAAGGCGCCCTCGGGGCTCCGCAGCGTCAGGATTGCCACACGCGCGGCAAGGGCTTCGAGTCGGGTGCGCATGGCATCGAGTGCCGATCGCAGTTCAACTTCTGCCGCTCGCATCGACTTGGCCGTTCGTGACGGCGACGGCGAGGCGAGGCGGGTACCGACGGGAGACATCAACGTGGCAATCGTGAGAAGCGCGATGCTCGAGAACCGGACCAGGAGTCCCGACGGGCGGGCCATCGATCCGCCGAGAAGCGAGACGAGAACGCCACCAAGAAGCACACCCAGCCAGAGGTTGTTCGGGGTTCTGAGCCACTCCACCGCCGCGACGATGATGGTGACTTGGCCGAGCCACCCCCACCACGAGCGCGTCAGATGACCCGTCCTTTACGGCTCGAAGAAATGACCCCTGCAACGGCTCGCGCCATGCTGGCCGACTCGAGGAAACTGATCATCCCTGCAGGCACCCTGGAAATTCGAGGGCCACACCTCCCGCTCGGTACCGACACAATCATTCTCGACCACCTGGCCGATGACCTCTCCGCGGCGATCGGTGTGGTGCGGTCCCCTTGCATCCCCTTCGGAGTCAAGGGCCGCGGCAGGACCGGTGAGGCCGGTGTGGCAACCGTCAGCCGAAAGGCACTCCACAGAGTCATGAACGAACTTATCGCCGACTGGGAAGAAGTCGCAGGTGTGACCGAAACGGCGGTCCTCACGGCCCACGCGGCGGAAGCCCACCAGGAGGCCCTGAGCACCATCCGCACCGCAGGGTCAGTTCGGCTGGTCGACATTTTCAGCCTCGACTTTACGCCCGTCCTGGGAAGGGCAACGGCACGAACCGGTGAACTAGAGACCTACCTGATTCAACATTTGAGGCCGGAACTCGTCGAAGAAATCCGCTCCGGTCGTGCCCAGGGAGACGCACAGGTCGGCGGCGAACTATACACCTTCATCCTCACCCAGCTCCCCCCCCTGTGTTTCCCTGCCTAAGTTGAAGAATCTCATCGGCTTGCGGTAGGCGTCTCAAGATGAAACTTTAGGGTGTGGTCGTGCGTATAAACGGCAGTACCAGCAACAGATAACCCTCACGTCAGGACTCGCGAGATGAAGCTTCGCGCCTTGATTCTCCTCCTTGCTGCCTCCACTTCGGCAGCGTCGGCCCAAGATTCCATCAGGGTCGACATCACACGTCCCACCCCACGAATGATGCTCAGTCTCCAAGAGGCCATCACCCGTGCCCGGGTCAACAGCCCCACCTATCGGCAAGCGCTCAACGACGCGGGTCCGGCCAAATGGGCCGTGCGAAACGCTCTCGGCCAGTTCATTCCCTCGCTGCAGGTCTCCAGCGGGTTCAACTACACCGGCGCGGGATCGGCCACCTTCGGGGGCACCACGTTCAACCAGTCCTCACCGGCGCTCGGCTCAAGCTACGGTATCTCGATGGGGTTGACGATCGATGGTACGGTCCTCACCGCACCGGCGACCGAAAAGGCCAACCAACGGGCGGTGGGGGAGGACATCAGCGCCGCGGGGGTTCAGCTGGCCAACGACGTCACCTTCCAGTACCTGTCGGTGCTCGAGAGCGTGGCACGGACGGAAGTGGCACGGCAGGACATTCTCCGGAATGATGCGTTCCTCACCCTGGCTCGGGCCCGTCAGCAGCTCGGTCAGGCGACGCTCCTCGATGTTCGGCAAGCCGAGGTGACCCGAGGTCAGTCCGAGGTTTTGTTCCTGCAATCGTTGCAGGCCGAGAACGAGGCGAAGCTCGAACTGTTCCGACGGATGGGCGTCCCGCTCGACATCCCCGTGACCGAGGTGGCCCTGAGTGATTCGTTCCCGGTGACGGCACCTGACTTCGATCTGGCTGCGCTGCTTCGCATGGCCGAATCCGATAACCCGACGATCCGTGCAGCTCGGGCGCGTGAGGATGCGGCCGGTACTTCCGTCGCGGCGGCGAAGTCCGAGTATCTCCCAAGCCTCAATTTCTCGGCGGGCTGGAACGGGTTCACGCAGGAATTCACCAATAGCGGCCTGCTGGTGGACCGTGCAACGGGTCAGGCCATCGGGACGTTGAACAATTGCGAGTTTCAGAACGCTCTCATAGGTGCCTTGCCGGGTGGTGGTATTCCCGGGCAGGACAACGGTGGGATCGTCCCCGACTGCAAGACGTTCGCGGGCCTCGATGCCACGGGGACCGCGCTCAGTCCCGACATCGCCGGCTCGATCCTGGCGGGCAACAACCAGTTTCCGTTCAACTACAATGCACAACCCTTTCGGGCCTCCGTATCTGTCTCGCTGCCCATCTTCGTGGGATTCCGGCGGAACTTGCAGGTAGCGCGGGCCAGTGCGGCTCGGGAGGATGCCTCGGAGCGGACCCGTGCCGCCAATCTTTTCGTGCAAGCGGACGTGCAGGGTCGGTACCTCGCCCTGCACACCGCTTACCAGACCATCGCCGTCCAAGAGGCGAATCGGACCGCCGCCAACGAGCAACTCACTCTGGCCCAGGAACGGTTCCGGCTTGGCAACGGGAGCTCGCTGGAGGTTTCCGATGCCCAGGTTGCCGTCTCCCGGGCTGAAGGTGATTACGTAAACGCCCTCTACGCTTACCACAAGGCCATCGCCGCACTCGAGTTTGCGGTGGGCCGTCCCCTACGATAGCGAGCACGCACATGTCCCGTCGCACCAAGGTTGGTCTGTTCATCGGCATTACCGTCGTGGTGATCGTCGCCATCTCATCGCTTTCCGCTGCGCGTCGTGCAGGCAAGGCGCTCGAAGTGCGGATCGAGGAAGTGGCGGCACACGACCTCACTTCGATCGTGACGGCCAGCGGAAAGATCGAAGCTCAGACCAAGGTCGATATCAGCGCCGACATCACCGGCCGGATCATCAAGATTGGAGTCCGCGAGGGTGATCGCGTGGAGAAGGGACAACTCTTGATCCAGATCGACCCGGCACAGTACCAGTCGATCGTCGATCGCGCTGCGGCCTTCCTGCAATCGAGCCAGGCGAACCTGCTTCAGGTCACGGCAAACCGTGACCAGGCGAAGCGCACGCTGGACAGGGCGAAGGAGCTGCAGCGAACCAATCCGAACCTGATCTCGACCGAAGCGGTGGAGCAGGCTCAGCAGTCCTATGACGTTGCCGTCGCCTCATTCAACTCGAACCAGAGCCAGGTCGAACAGGCCCGCGCCTCCTTGCAGGAGGCTCGCGACAACCTGGCCAAGACTCGACTCTACGCACCCATCTCGGGAACCGTGACGCGCCTCGCCGTGGAAGAGGGCGAAGTTGCCGTCCCCGGGACCTTCTCCCGGGAGACGGGTCTCCTGATGACCGTGTCCGATTTGTCGGTAATCCTCGCGAAGGTCGATGTCGATGAGACCGACGTGGTGCGCCTCACCTTGGGCGACAGCGTCTCGGTCGCGATCGACGCGTTCCCTGATACCGCGTTCGTCGGCCGGGTCAGTAAGATCAGCCACAGCGCCAAGCTCTCGCAGGTCGCGGGCGGTGGCTCACAGGATCGGGCGGTCGACTTCGAAGTGGAAGTCCAATTGGACAACCCACCAGGGGACATCAGACCCGATTTGAGCGCGACCGCGCGTGTGGTGACCGATACCCGCGCCCAAGTGCCGAGCATCCCGATCATCGCCCTTACGGTCCGGGAGCATGAGGAGCTGCCGAACGAACTGAAGGCACCGGCGGCGACCTCCTCCACCACCGAGAGTAACAAGAAGAATGAGCGGGAAGGCGTGTTTGTCATCCGCAATGGGATCGCCACGTTCACACCGGTCAAGGTCGGCATCGCCGGCGAAGAGCACTTCGAATTGATCGAGGGGCTGCAGTTGGGCGACAGCATCGTCGCAGGGCCGTACCAGGCCATTCGTGACATGGCCGACAGCACCAAGGTCAAACAAATCGTAGAGAAGAAGCAGGAACCCAAGTCGTGAGCGACGCCGTGATCCAATTCCGGGGCATCCGTCGCGAGTATGACATGGGCGGCGAAGTGGTTCGCGCACTGGCGGGGGTGACTCTCACCATCCGACGGAATGAGTATGTCGCCATCATGGGGCCATCGGGCTCCGGCAAGTCGACGCTCATGAACCTGATCGGGTGCCTGGACACCCCAACCGAAGGGGAATACTGGCTCAACGGCCAGGAAGTCTCCCGGATGACCGACGATGCGCTGGCCAGAGTGCGGAACAAGGAGATCGGCTTCGTCTTTCAGACCTTCAACCTCCTGCCGCGCGCGACGGCGCTGCAAAACGTCGAACTCCCCCTGGTCTACGCCGGCCTATCCTCCCGACTCCGACGCCGGAGTGCCGAAGACGCCCTCAATCGGGTGGGGTTGGCCGACCGCATGTACCACCGGCCCAACGAACTCTCCGGGGGTCAACGCCAGCGGGTCGCGATCGCGAGGGCCCTGGTCAATCGCCCCTCGATCCTGCTGGCCGACGAACCCACTGGGAATCTCGACAGTGCCACGAGCGAAGAGATCATGCGCGTCTTCGGGCACCTGCATGCACAGGGTCAGACCATCGTGATGGTGACCCATGAGGCGGACATTGCCGCGCATGCGGACCGCGTCGTGCTGCTGCGCGATGGACTGGTGGAGTCCGACACTACTCGCGAAACCAACGCGGCGGCCTGATGCGACTGCTCGAGGCGGTCCGGATCGCCCTCCAGATGATCTGGGCGCAGAAGCTGAAGAGCTTCTTCTCCCTGGTCGGGGTCACCATCGGAGTCACCTTCCTCATCGCGGTCGTCTCCATCGTGCAGGGCATGAACGTCTACATGGAGGATCAGTTCGCCAATCGGCTGGTCGGGCTCAACACCTTCCAGCTTCGACGCTTCCCCGGCATCAACATGGGGGACATCAGCGAGGAAACCTGGCGGGAGTGGCTCCGTCGCCCCCGCATCACCTACGATGACGCGGACTACGTCGAGGAGCGGGTCAAGACCACCGTCGTGCTCTCCCGCTACTGCCAGGAACGCATGACGATCAGTTACGGGGGGAAGCAGGCCAAAGACATCGAGGTCCAGGGAGCCGACGCGGCGTTCTTCCAGATCAAGAACTACGAGATCGCTGCTGGGAGACCGTTCTCGCCACAAGAGGCTCGGGTTGGAGCGCCCGTCGTCGTCATCGGCGACCTCCTGGCGGAGAAGCTATACGAAGGACTCGACCCCGTGGGCAAGACTGCGCTGATCGGCGGCCTGCCCTATCGGATTATCGGTGTGGTCGCCAAACAGGGGACCATCTTTGGGATCTCGCTCGACAAGTTCGTGGTGGTGCCATTCAATGCCCCCACTCGACGCAAGATCTGTATGTACAACACTATGGACGAGTTGTATGTCCAGGCAGCGAGTTCTCCGGTCATGCTGACCGCCATGGACGAAGTCGAGTCCATGATGCGCTCTCGACGTCAGTTGAAGCCCACCGAGGAGAGCAACTTCTACCTCCAGACGGCTGAAGGAGCCCTGGAGGGATGGCAGCGCATCTCTCGCATCCTCTTCATGGCCCTGCCTGGGCTGGTGGCGATTTCACTTGTCGTCGGCGGGATCGTGATCATGAATATCATGCTCATGGCCGTCGCGGAGCGCACCCGCGAAATCGGCATCCGGAAGGCACTGGGTGCCAAGCGACGAGACATTCTCGCCCAGTTCATCGTCGAGTCGGCGACCATCTCGACCGTCGGCGCCATCTTCGGCATCGGCCTGGGCATCGGGCTCGCCTTCACGGTGAAAGCCCTGACACCCTTCCCTGCCGCCGTGGCCCCGTGGTCGTTGGGAGTCGCGGTGGCCCTCGGTATTTCGGTCGGCATGTCGGCGGGGATTTACCCGGCGAGTCGGGCGTCCAAGCTGGACCCCATCGTCGCGTTGAGGTCTGAATGAGCCGCCAGGGCTTCGGTGCCACCCTTGGCAGAATCGGCGAAGGCATGCTCATCGCGCTTGACTCCGTGAGGAGCAACAAGGCGCGGGCGGCGCTGACGATCCTCGGGGTCGCGATCGGAGTAATGGTGGTGATCGCTATGGCGTCAATGATCACCGGGATCAACACGAGTGTCGTCAAAGAAATCGAAACGCTGGGTCCGCGGACATTCTTCGTCGAGCGCTTCTTCCAAGGCGGCCTGACCATCTCCGATGGCTCGGACGAACTCTCCCCTTGGCGCAGGAACCCGTGGCTCACGGTCGACGAAGCCGAGATGATCCGGCAGCTGCCACTCATCGAGGACGTGACCTGGCGAGAGGGCACTAGCGGGCCGGTGAGCTACAAGGACGTCAATCTCAGCAGTACGCAGGTCGTGGGATTCAGTGCGAGTTGGATCGGAGTGGTGGGGGGCACCGTCACGGCGGGCCGCAGCTTCACCCATGCTGAAGAAGCCGCCGGTAGCATGGTCGCCGTCATCAATGACGGGATGGCCGAATCCCTCTTCCCGGGCCTCGATCCTGTCGGCAAGCGCATCAAGATCTTCGGCCAGCCGTTCCAAGTGGTCGGGATGTACGTCGAGGCCAGTTCGCTCTTCAACGAATCGTCCCCCATGGTGGCGATCCCCCACTCGGCGTTTGTCAAGGTCGCAGACTATTTCAAGGGCTGGATGAACATCGCGGTGGTGCCCGTCCCGACGACGACCGTGCTCGAGGCACAGGATCAGGTGATTGCCGCGATGCGCGCCAAGCGAGGGCTCAAGCCGTCGCAAGACAATAATTTCGCCGTCATCAGCCAGGACAAGATCATGGAGACCTTCAACAACATCACCGGCGGCTTCTTCCTGGTGATGTTGGCACTCTCCAGCATCGGTCTCATGGTCGGTGGGGTTGGTGTCGTCGCGATCATGATGATCTCCGTCACCGAGCGCACCCGAGAGATCGGTGTGCGCAAGGCGCTCGGCGCCACCCGCGCCGAGATCATGCTGCAATTCCTCGTCGAGGCGGCAACACTTACCCTGCTCGGTGGGATCGTCGGGATGCTGCTGGGCTCGGGTCTGGCCTGGGCCGTCAGCTCGTTCACCCCCATCCCTGCCGAGGTCCCGCTATGGTCGGTGGTCATCGCCATTCTGGTGTCGGCCGTCACGGGGATCTTCTTTGGGCTCTACCCCGCTAATCGCGCCTCGCGCCTCGATCCGGTGGACGCCCTGCGATACGAATAACGAGCGCTCCTGGGCGCGGAGCCCTCCTGGAGCGTTCCGAGGACTCGGGGTGAACCGCCCTCGCGACCGGAGGAGCCATTGACTCGGTAGCCCTCCCTGCCGACAATCCGACCGCCATGCCGCTGCTGGAAGCCACCCTGCTCGCCTTCGCGGCGATCTGGACCGCAAAACTGCGGTCCTTCTTCACGCTGCTCGGAATCATCGTGTCCGTGGGTTTCCTGGTGGCGGTAGTGGCCATCATTCAGGGGATGAATGCCTACGTCGAGGAGAGTGTCGCCGGGGCCGTGATCGGGACCAACTCGTTCCAGGTTAGGCGAAGTCCTATCTCGCTCGGCGGTTTCACGACCGACGAAGAATTCAAGCGAATCAATCGCCGTCCGGTCATCAGCCACGAGGATGCCGAGGCAGTCCGGGAGGCCCTGCCGATGGCCGAAGCGGTGGCCGTGTCCTCGGGGTGGCCGCCCGTCACCAAGGACGTGACCTACCGCAATACCACGGTTGGGAGTGTCATCGTCTCCGGCGCCACCCCCGACTATCAACTGGTCCAAGATTATCGCTTCGCGGCCGGTGAACCACTCAATGAGATCGACATCAACGAACGCCGGTATGTGGTAGTGCTCGGGCATGACATCGCCACCGATCTCTTTCGCAATCCGGAACCGGCGATTGGGAAGAAGGTGCGTGTCGGACGGCGCGAACTCACCGTCAAGGGTGTCATCGCCAAGAAGGGGCGGGTCCTCGGTCAGTCGTTCGATGCGTTCGTCATGCTGCCGATCAGTACCTTCGAGTCATTTTATGGCCGGCGACGCACGACCACCATCTCCGTCAAGATGACCGAGGCGAACGACCTGCCTGGCGCCATGGACCGGGCCGAGGAGGCCATGAGGCTCGCGCACAAGCTTCGGCCCGGTGAGGAGAATGATTTCTCGATCGAGAAGGCGGATGCGCTAGTGGCCTTCTGGAAGGATCTGACCCGGGTGCTCTTCGCTGTGATTCCGGCGGTGGTGGCCATCGGGATCGTCGTGGGCGGGATTGTGATCATGAACATCATGCTGATGAGCGTCAACGAGCGAACCCGCGAGATCGGGATCCGGAAGTCGCTCGGCGCGACCCGCGGTGACATCGAGCGCCAATTCCTGGTCGAAGCCGTGGTACTCTCCGCGATCGGCGGTCTCTTGGGAGTCGCCGGCGGCTGGCTCCTGGCTTGGCTGGTCTCGGCGGCGACGCCACTGCCCGCACGGGTAACCGCCTGGTCGGTCGTGGCTGCCCTGGCCCTAGGCGCGGGGACAGGCATCGTGTTCGGAGTGTATCCCGCGACACGGGCGGCACGACTGGACCCGATCACCGCTCTCAGGGCCGAGTAATGCTCGGTCAATTTGTCGAGGCGATCTTCCTCGCGGCCTCAGCCATCCGGAGCAATAAGCTCCGATCCTTACTGACGATCCTTGGCGTCGTGATCGGGGTGACGACGGTTATGGCGATGGCTTCGATCGTCGAGGGAATCCGTACGCAGGTCTTCAATGCGATCGAAACGGCGGCACCCAAGACCTTCTACGTCATTCGCTATTTCTCGTCTACCCCGGTCAACCCCGACAACCTGCCATACGAAATCAGGATCCGTCCCGTTCTCCGCGAGACCGACGTCCGCGCGCTTCGCGAGACCGACGAGATCATCTACGCGGCGCTGTGGCTCCAGTTGTTCGAACGAATGGAGTATCAGGGCGTGTCGACCCAGCTGGTGTCGGTGTTCGCCGCGGACGAGCGTTATATGGAGATCATCGGGGGTGGGATGGTGCGAGGGCGGTTCTTCACTCGCTCCGAGGTCAACTCCGGCGCAGACGTCGTCGTGCTCGAAGAGGAGGCCGCCGATCACCTCTTCGGCAGAACCAACCCTCTCGGGAAGACGGTGCGCGTCGGACCCCGGCCCTTCCGTGTGATCGGGCTGTACCGACGTCCGGAGAATCTCTTCGAACCCCCGGGTCAGCAAGTCGGTGCGATCATCACCTACAAGAGTGGGAAGACCGGATTCCACTACGATGAGACCCAAAACCTCTTCATTGCGGCCCGCGGCCGGACGTCCCTACCGGTCGAACAGGCTCAGGACGCTGCTACAGCCGCGCTTCGTCGTGCCAGGGGGTTACGACCCGGAGCACCCAACACGTTCGATATCCTCACCCAAGATCAGATCGTGGGACTGGTCTCCGACCTCACTTCTGCCTTCTTCCTGGTGATGGTAGCTCTTTCCGGAGTGGCGCTCATGGTGGGTGGAATCGGCGTGATGGCCATCATGATGGTGTCGGTGACGGACCGAACGCGGGAGATCGGGCTCCGGAAAGCGGTCGGGGCGAGACGCTCCGAAATCATGTGGCAGTTCCTCGTCGAGTCGGCCAGCCTGACTCTGCTTGGTGGGCTTCTCGGCATCGCGGTGGGCCTCGCGATTGGTGAACTCCTCAAGCTGGTGCTCGACATCCAGGCCCGCGTCCCGCTCTGGAGCGCGATGGTTTCTGCCTTGGCCTCCGTGGCCATCGGTCTCATTTTCGGTCTCTATCCGGCCAACCGAGCCGCACGGATGGATCCGATCGAGGCCTTGCGGCACGAATAGGGCCTTCGTATCTCCTTCCCTACCACCTCATAGCCAGGACCAATACCAGATGCCGTTGGATATTCTCGCCATCGCCGCCCACCGGGACGATGTGGAACTGACCTGCGGCGGGACCCTCGCCAAGGCAATTGATCAGGGGTATCGCGCTGGCATTCTCGACTTGACCCAAGGGGAGATGGGAACCCGAGGGACCGCCGACCTGCGGGCCCAGGAAGCGCTCTCCGCGGCCAAGGTGCTGGGGGTGCACGAACGCCTGAACGCCGGTCTGCCCGATGCCAGGCTGAGCAATACCGAGGAGACGAGGCGAGTCCTGATCACCTACCTCCGTCAGCTTCGCCCGCGAGTGGTCATCCTCCCTTATCCCGTCGGACGGCACCCTGATCATCGCGTCGCCTCCGAGTTGGCCAGGGACGCGTGCTACCTGTCCGGGTTGGCCAAGTACGACGCCCCCGGGGAACCGCACCGACCCTTCAAGATCCTCTACGCGCTCGCCTACCGCGAAGACCCGGTGACCCCAACCTTCGTGGTCGACATCTCCGATCAGTTCGCACGGAAGATGGAGGCGATCCGGTGCTACGCCAGCCAGTTCGAAGGGGCCACCAACGCCGGAGAGATCTTCCCCACGGGACAGGACCTTTACGGACTGATCGAGACCCAGTCGGCCCACTACGGCTCCCTGATCCGGCGCCGGTACGGTGAGCCGTACCACACGCCGGAGACGGTGGAGGTATCCGACGTCGTGCAGTTGCAGGTCCAGAGCCTGTAGGGGTACCCCCTCCCCAGCCGGGAGATATCTTGGTAGCCATGGAAGAGCCGATCTACTTCGACTACGCAGCCACCACGCCCGTGCGACCCGAGGTCGTGGACGCCATGCTCCCCTACCTCGGGGCAGCATTCGGGAATCCGTCGAGCCCGCACCGCTTTGGACGTTCGGCTCGCGCGGGCTTGGAACAGGCACGTCGTGAGGTCGCGGTGGCGGTCGGTGCAGAGCCGAACCAGGTGATCTTCACCTCCGGAGGAACCGAAGCAGACAATCTTGCGGTGATCGGAACCGCCCTCGCCGCCCGGAACAAAGGGAGACGCATGGCAGCGGTGACGGCAAGCACGGAGCACAAAGCCGTCCTCGCCGCGGCCCACGCCGTCGTCCACATGGGTGGAGAGGAGGTCATGTTACCCGTCGACCGTAACGGCCTCGTGGACCTAGAATCGCTGGCCCGTGCCTTGGGAGCCAACCCGGCAGTCGTCTCGATCATGTGGGTCAACAACGAAACCGGCGTTATACAACCGATCCAGACCATCGCGCGGATGTGCAACGAGGCGGAGGTACCTTTTCATTCCGATGCCGTCCAGGCCTTCGGCAAGGTCCATGTGTCGCTCTCCGAGGCCCCCTGCACGCTCCTCAGCCTGTCGGGGCACAAGATTGGGGCTCCCAAGGGCATCGGCGCCCTTGTGGTTCGGGCCAAGGGAATCGTCGAAGCACTGATCCACGGCGGTGGGCAACAGTTTGGGATTCGGCCGGGTACCGAGAACGTCGCCGGCGCCGTAGCAATGGGCTGCGCGGCGAGGTTGGCCTCCCAAGAGCAGGCCTCGGAGGCGGCACGACTCAGAACACTCCGTGACGAGTTGGCCACCGGACTCCGAGCGGCTGTCCCTGACATCGTGATTCACTCGGAGCAGGTGGACCGCGCACCACACATCCTCTCCGTCTCTGTCCCCGGCACCGACGGACAAGCACTCCTGATGCATCTCGACTTGGCCGGGATCGCGGCATCGGGCGGCTCGGCGTGCACCACGGGATCGGTCGATCCGTCCCACGTTCTCGCAGCGCTCGGTGTTCCGCGCGACCTTGCGCAGGGAACCGTGCGCCTCAGTCTGGGTCACGATACGACGCGGCCCCACATCGAGCGGGTCATTGCGGTCTTCCCCATTATCGTGCAAAAGGTCCGCGACCTCGCGGTCGTGCTCGGACGTGCCTGAAAAAGTCCTCGTCGCGATGTCCGGCGGTGTCGATAGCTCCGTCGCCGCCGCCCTTCTCGTCGAACGAGGCTATCAGGTCGTTGGGGCCACCCTCAAGCTCTTCTGTCACGGCGATGATGTTCCGGATCGGCCGTGCTGTTCCCTGGATTCCATCACTGATGCGCGGGACGTCGCCCACCGCCTGGGAATCCCGCACTATGTCCTCAACCTCGAGGATCGATTCGGGAAGGACGTGATTCAGAACTTCGTCGAGGAGTACAGCCGCGGCCGCACGCCGATCCCCTGTGTCCGATGCAACTCCTTCACCAAGTTCCGAGACCTGTTGGCGCACGCCGATGCGCTCGGCTGTGACTACCTCGCGACGGGTCATTATGTCGTGGCCCGCGATGGTGCGCTCTACCGGGGTGAGGATCCGGAGAAGGATCAGAGCTACTTTCTCTGGGGAATCGATCGTTCGGTGGTGGCCCGCATGCTCACTCCGGTGGGAGCCCTGCACAAGTCCGACACGCGCCGACTAGCCCGATCCCTCGGGCTCACAACCGCCGACAAGCCCGAATCCGTGGAAATCTGTTTCGTCCCAGATGGGAATTACGCCAACGTCCTCGAGCGGGAACTCCCGATCGCGTCACCCGCCCTGGCTCCGGGACCACTGGTCACGACCGCAGGAGACATCGTGGGAACCCACTCGGGGTTCGCACGGTTCACCATTGGGCAACGGCGTGGCCTTCCCGGAGGAGCCGCCGCCCCGCGATATGTGGTCGCGATCCGTCCCGAGACCCGAGAGGTGGTGCTGGGGAGCGTGGACGAGCTCGATGGGAACCGCGTCACGATCGAGGAAGTCAACTGGCTCTCCAAGCCGCTTGGCGTGGGGGACCGCTGTGAAATACAGCTTCGCTACAGATCGCGGGCGGTGCAGGCGGAGTTGATCGCGAACGATGGCTCATCGCTGAGCTTCGACCTGCTAGAGCCCGCTCGCGCAATCGCACCGGGTCAATCCGGTGTGATGTACGGGTCTTCAGGGCAGGTCCTCGGGGGTGGGGTGATCGCCTGATCGGTTTCGGTGTATTTTCGGGAGTTCCATCTCACGAAACCGGACTTCGCGGCGTAGATTAGGGGCCATGACAGACGTCTTCTTGAGTACCGACGCCGGGCTCCGGGCGCCGGACGATCTACGCCACTACTCGCTCTACATCAACCGGGAGCTTTCCTGGCTGGAGTTCAACCGCCGAGTCCTTCGCGAGGCACAGGATCCGCGCACCCCGCTGTTGGAGCGTCTCAAGTTCCTGGCCATCTTCAGTTCGAACCTCGACGAGTTCTTCCAAGTGCGTGTCGCCGGCCTGAAGCAGCAGCAGGCGGTCGGGTTCGTGGAGCGGACGGCTGATGGAATGACGCCCGAGGAGCAGCT
>Ga0214472_10005283_pt1 | contig 13582 bp, 14 predicted proteins | sample RVTome_6_FD_207662 | JGI IMG/M metagenome (GOLD analysis project Ga0214472, IMG submission 207662) | Soil microbial communities from uranium-contaminated site in the Upper Colorado River Basin, Wyoming, United States - RVT140D175 | ecosystem: Environmental > Terrestrial > Soil > Contaminated >... | reverse complement strand
CTCCTCGAAGGTCACCCAGTGCAGCCGCAGGGCTCCGATCCTCTCGGCCAGAGGAGGTAACCCGGCCCGCTTGGGAAGCCGGCAGGCGTCCAGGTCCGCCTGGATCCGCGCGGGGTCCTGGTACTCCTCCCACTTGTACGGGTAGAGGCGCGACCAGGGCCGCTCCCGCCGAAACACCCCGGGCGTGACCAGGGTGACGTGGGCTTCTTGGGGGAAGGTCCCATCGGCGGCCCGGCAGTAGAGGGCGTTCTCGATCACCCGCGCGAGCTGGTTCCGATGCCAGTCGTGACTGACCGTGGCCGAGATGTCCACCAGGAACGTCCACGCCGTCTCGTCATAGAAATCGGCGAGGTTCTCCTCCTCTGCCCGGCGGACGCTCGCAACCAGTTTCTCCCACCGGGTGTACCCCAGGGACAGAGAGCCCTCGATGGAGATCCTGTGGCGCTCGAGGAGATCGGCCAGCATGGGTGTTCTATGTTACTCCCCTTCGGGCTCCTCGTGCGGCTTCCGCTCGATCGCCCCAATCAGCTTCTCCAGGTTCTCGTTCAGCTTCCGGAGCTCCTCGACCAGCTCCGGCAGCGTCTGTTCGAAGTACTTCTGGCCCATTCGGGTCCTCATGAACTCATCCATGGGTCACCTCCCGACACCAGTTCCCCTCGGATCTGCCCGAGCATCAAGCCTCCTCTTCCACTTGCAGGGCTTCGTCGATGGCCTTGCGGATCCGCTCTCGGGTCTCCTCGTCCTCCACGTTATGTTTGACGGCGTCGATGAACGCATCCACCAAGCCCCGGATGCTGGCCTCCCCCTCGGCCCGGATGGCTTCCTCGGTCTCGCCGGTCGTGGAGAGACCCTTGGCCAGCCTTTGGCCCTTCTGGGCCCGCTCGATGATGCCGGCGACCTTTTCGATCTCCCGGATGTCGATGGGGCCGGGCTGCTTGAGGTCCTCCATGAGCTTGGCCAGGATCAGCTCCCAGAGCCGGTAGTGGCGGACGTTCAGCGTTACCCGATCGGTGGCGATCTTCTCGACGAACATCTCCGCGGCCTTGCGGTCGATCTTGAGCCGGAGACCATCCCAGTTCTCCTCCTTCCGCCACCGGCCGATGGTGTGGGGCTTGACCTTCAGCCGAGCGGCGATCTCGGCGTTGGTGTCCAGCTCGCTGGAGAGGAACAGCTCCCGGGCCTTCTCCCGGTTCCGGTTGGCCCGGGCCATCACGCGGCCTCCTCGTCGTCGAGGAAAGCCTTGGCCAGGTTGGTCAGACCCCGGGCCTTTCGGTCCCGGCCGGGGGTGCCGTCGGAGGCGGCCTCCACCGCCCGGTCGATCAGATCTTCCTGCTCAGGCGTGACCACGAACGACATGACCCGGGGAAGGACCCGCTCCTGGTCCTCGGCCTGGGCTTCGAGCTGGGCGGCGATCTCCTCGGCTGGGAACTCCAGGAGGGCATGCAGCTCCTCGATCATCTTCTCGGTCTCGGGGAGGAGGCCACCCAGATCCCCCAGACTCATCTCGCCCAGGAGTTCGTGGATCAGCTGAGCCCGCCGGATGGGCTGGTCCTGGCCCTCGAGGCGGTTGAGGGTGGCCAGCAGCAGCTTTGCCTCCCGGTCGTCCACGTCCCAGACGTCGCAGCGGGCTTCGTGGTGGCCGAGGTCCTCGAGGATCTGGAGCCTGTGGTGGCCGTCGAGGACCTGGTACTTGCCCCCCTGGGGCCGGACGATCACGTGGGGGTAGTTCCCGGTGCGCTTGATGTGGGCCCGGAGCTTGTCCTTGAGGTCGTCTGGCATCACGTTGGCGTTCAGGGGGTGAGGGACCAGGTCGCCCATGGGGATGCTCTTGGGTCCGATGCGTTTGTCGCTCATGGCTCCTCCTTCCACCCCACGACCAGGAACTCTTTGTTCTGCCGCTTCTTCTCCTCGGTGGCGACGGCAGGTAGGTGTTGGTAGTCGATCTCGATGGCCTTGGTTCGACGCCCGAAGCGGGTCATCTTGGACTCCAGCTCGTCGATGCGTACGACCGCGTTGCCCAACGACAGAAGCCAGATCGGGATGTGCTGAGCGCGCTCGAATAGCTCGTCGATCATGTTGGCCCCGTCCTTGGCCGTGAACGGGGAGGTCGGGCGAGACGAGCCCTCCAGGATCTGGTCGATGACCTTGTACTCCTTCTCGTAGCTCATCACCCCCGGATACGGCGGGTCGAAGTAGGCGACGTCGGCCTGGATCTCGGGGAGCACCTCCAGCACCGACCGCTGGATGACTTCTCCCTGCCCCAGGAACACGCCGGCGTTGCTCTGCTGGGCCAGCTCCCAGAGCTTCGACGGCCGCGTGAGCCGCAGGCCGTTCACGTACCCCGAGAGACACGATTCCGTGATGGACTCGTACTCTCCGGTCTCCAGGCGGTGGATCGTCCCGGCCCGGACCTGGCTCATAGGGTGGGCCATCAAGGCCACGCGGATGGCAAGCAGCTTGATCAGGGCGGCCTTGGCTTGAACCGGCGTCGCCTCAGCTGCCCGCAGGCAACGATCCAGGAACCGGGCCTGGTCCTTGGTGAACGTCGAGGGGCTGTAGTCGTTCTCCACCCGCCCGGGGGCGGCTCCGTCGTCCTTGGCCAGCTGCAACACGTCTTCCCGGCTGAGCCGTACCCGGCTGTTCTCGATCAGAGCTTGCCCCACCACGATGGCCCGGTCGGCGATGTCCGTGGACACCACCCGGAACCCCTGGGCCTTGGCGTAGAGGCTCACACTGCCCCCACCCAGGAAGCCGTCCAGGAACGTCCTCTGGGCCCACTCCCGCCGTGGCAACAATCGGTCCACTTCGCGGAAAATCGTCGGGCAAAGACGCCGCTTTCCCCCCAGATACGCCGGAAGTGAGGCCCAGAGAGAGAGCCTTCTGTGCTTTGGGGATTTAGAGGCCATTTTCACTTGATCCTTCTGGAACGCAGCGCACTCCTTGTCTCCCCGGGCAATAGGGCCCGGGCAGACCGGAGGACGCCATGACCGATGCCGAACGCATCGCCCAGGCACTGAAAGAGAACGCCGATGCCGTCCACTTCGACCGCGTGAGCTGGGATGGCTTCTCGGAAAAGAACCACCAGCTCTGGCGGGAGGCGGAACGCCTCGGGGTGCAGCAAGCGGTCATGGACGCCCTCCACGGGAGAACGAAATGACGAAGAACGACGCGACCAAATCCGCCAAGGCGACCAAGACCACCCGTGGGTCGAAGACGGTGCGCGAGGTGCCCCCCAAGGCCCCCAAACGCGCCCCCAGGGAGGACCTGGTGGTGTTCGCGATCCGACTGACCCGAGAGGAACGGGACGCTCTCCACAAGGCCGCGGGTCCGGCCAAGGCCACCAAGCTCGTCCGGGCCCTGGTCGTGGCCGCGGGACAGGGAGACGCCGAGGCCGCAGCTCGGCTCATCTCGGGCAAGTAGTCCAGGCTCTTCACCAGCGGCCTCCCTCGGGAGGCCGTTTGGTGTTGGAGTCATATGCCGCCCTCGCCCGGGCTTCGGCTTCGTGCCGGGGTAGGCCACCGTCGAACTCCATGATCGCCGCCCGCTCCTCGATGGCCTCCTCGTCGGCCATGCGGGGTTTCGGAAGTGGCGGAAGTGCTGGGGGAGTTTCTGGAATGGTGTCGGGAGTCGATTCCGATTCCGGAATCGCCCGAACTACTTCCGCCACTTCCGCAAATCCCGCATCCCGAACGACCCTCCACGCGTTCACCTTGCGGTGGCTGTCCATCTCGGCCTTCTCGAGGCGCAGGTTGTCATCCCCGTAACGGACTCCTAGATAACGTCTTAGAGCCTTTCCCAGTTTCTTGGAGAAGCTCGACCGCGTCCTGGCGTCTCGGACCGCCCCCGCTGCTTCGGCCAGCTTGTCCGGAAGGAAATCCCGCAGACTCACCGGCACTTCCGCGAGACCTGATTCTTCGAACATTCCCTCCACGAGCTGGGAGACTGTCAGCGACTGATCGCCCAGGGCATCCCACCAGGCACGGAGGAGTGTCTCCCACTGCCCGTCCTCCTCGTCGAGGCGCTCGTACATCTCCTCGAGGTTGCCCAGAAACCCGCAGACCCCCACGTGGGCGAGGATCCCTCCCACAGTGGAGCTCCAGTCCTCGAACTTCCCGAGCCGAGGCACGTCGGCCTTAGGGCAGCCATCCGCCCACCAAGCTCGAGCGAGGGTGAGGAGCGCTCCCAAGAGCTCGCCCCGGTGTTCCGCAACCCATTGGAGCAGGTCTGGATGCTCGAACTGGCGCCCCTGCCACGGCCGGGCCATCTTGGCGTCCAACCGGATCCAGACGCACCGCCGCCCCAGGTCGCCGCTGATGGAGGCGTTGTTGGTCGTAGCTGCCCAGGTGGCCCGCTGCGGAACCTCGACCAGCTTGCTGTGGCCGAGAATCCGATCGGAGATCGAGGTCGAGGTGAGGACGCGCTCCAGGGCCCCGGATCGAAGCGTGCCCCGAACGTTATCGAGGATCACAAAGGGGGTACCCTCGGCAAGGGTTGCCGTGAGCAATTTGCCCCACTCCTCCTCGCGGTTCGGCGTACTGGTGAGGTTGCATCTGCCGGTGGCAATCGTAGCCACGACCTCCGCGAGGAGGGTCTTGCCGGTACCACGCTGGGGCGCGTCGATGATGGCCAGTGGAACGGGGCCCGCGATGGCCGGGCGAACGATCGGCGTCAGCAGGAGGGCGATGGCGTTGGCTTGACTCGATGAATCCACGAAGGGGAAGCCGCCGAGCGCCTCCTCGACGAGGGCGAGCGCAGCTCGGACCTCAGCCTCGCTGGGATGCTCTGGGATCGCAATGCTCCGCACATCGTCCGACGGAACGTAATAGAGCTGCGTCCGGGGATCGTACCCGGAATCCATCACCACACTACCGTCCTCGCGCAAAACAGGACCCTGGATCAGACCCTCGAGGGGCGGCAGTTTCCACGAAGGCTGTGTCGCTGCGTCCTGGACAATGTAGAGGGGAGGGATGACCGGAACTTCTCCCTCGCGGGTCAGCTTCCGGAAATTGGCTGATCGCTCGAGTTCCCCCCGCAGCGCGTGCTCCGAGAGTTGCTCGATCCGCGGGCGACCACGCTCATCGTGGCGGATGCGGCAGATCCAGCCGGCCCGGGTGAATAGTCGGGGGGGATCGTTCCGCCGGTACAGAGCTTCGAGGGACCGGCGCGTGAGATCGCGCAGGTGCTCATGCGTAACGATGATCGCCGGGAGCGCGGAGGCTCCGTCAAGACTCCCCCGTTCGATCCGTTGGTCTCTGTCCGAATTGGATTGCGCGATCCAGTCGCGGCGGTCTAGCCCAGCCTTGGCTCGGCCCCCAGGGAACATCATGCAGTCTCCGGGACAGACTTGGACGCCTCCCCCCCGAACTTGCGGATCATGATGCCGGGCAGGCCCTCGGCACGGCTCACGCTGAACGCCTCCTCTCCAAACTCCCGGATCGCAAACCCGGTGAACATGCGACAGATGTCGCGGCCGACGTCGGAGGTGGTGTCGATCACGCAAGCGTGCTTCTCGGGGTCGAACGCATAGCCGGCCTCGAGCCGGATCCGCGACTGCCCGTAGAGCCCCTCAGCGGCCAGGACCGCGAGAAGGAGCGTGCTCTCGATCTCTTCCGCCGGAACGGAGAGCTTGAAGGTGTAGCAGTGGACTTCTCGGCTCATCGCGATTCGTCTCCAGGGGCGTTCGGATCTTCTTGCCCCTACTGGTTACTTACCCCATCGCTTTGCGAAACGTCGGGAGGTCGGAGATAGCCTTGCAGCCCCTTGCCCTCAAAGATCTTCCGCAGGCGGGCGATCGACCCATAGAGCGTGCTCCGCGGCACCCCGAGGTCACGGGCCGCCTCCGTCACGGACCGGGAGAGGAGGCGCTCCGCGAGTGCCTTCAGCTCGGGCGGGAGCCCGGAGATGACGAGGGCGACGTCCAGGCGCATGTCCAACCGCTCCGCCTCAGGGCGGTTGTGCCTTCCCGTCTCGAGGTCTTGGTCGTCCTGGCTCAGGTGCTCCCCGCGCGCCTCCCCGTGGGCCTCGTCGATGGGCTCGTCGAGCGAGGGCCCCTCGCGACGGTAGTCTCGCTTCTGCCGCCAACGATCCCGGATGACGTTAGCAATCTTCCGCTCAACGATGCGCGGCACAAACGTGTTCAGGCTTGCTTTGCCCGGATTGAACTTCGGAAGCCTCTCCAGGAGATCCAGTAGCAGATCCTGCTGAAGGTCCTCGTAGTCGTCCCGGGTGAACCCGTATTTCCCAACCAGCTGCCTCGCTTTGTATCGAATCACTTTCCTGGCGTACTCGTTGAGCGCGCCTTGCCTCGCGTTTTGCATTGAAGCCTCTCCGCTGGCCGCGGAGAGGCGTCTGAGTGTCGCTCGAGGCAGATCCGACCTGGTGGAGAGATGCGGGTTGCGCCATTCTGGCGACACCCACATCTACCTCCACCGCGTGGCCGGTTAGATGTCTGGTGACTAAAGTCGGTTGTCGATGGAGGGCCGACTCCCTCGGTTGTCATCTAGTCACTTCTTCAACCTCCATCCTAAACGGTAGACCATGCTTGACTTCCAGACAGCCAATGATCCCGTTTCCCAGGGCGTCCATTTGATCAAGAAGATCTCGGACCTGTTCTTTGAGAGCGAAGTCGTTGAGTTTAGCCTCGGGGCGCGGCCCGTTCTCCCCGCCGAACTTCACGTCACGGACTATCCGGGGGGGTGGGTCGATAACCGGTTCACCACCGCAGACGACGAGGCCCTCGATCGTCCCGAAGCGAAGGCTCTGCATCCTCTCAATGAGCCACGCACGGGGTCGAGACAGCGAGGACTTGGTTGGTTCTTGCATTAAGAGTCCCTCCATTAGAGTTCATCCGCGAGCAGCGCCCCACATCGCCGCCCGTCACGAGCAAGATCACCCGAGTGCCAACACGGGTGTTGTCAACGGACGTTGGCTGGTTGGTGGTCAAATTGCTAAGTCGTTATTTGAAAGATGATTAGGGGGGTAAAATTTATTTCGATGGACGTTCGAGGGACGCGTGAAGATCGTCGATAATGCCTCTTACGTATTTCAGGCAGTATCGGAATATTGGACCTCTCATGCGCCGGCCTTCAGTCTCCTCCCAGCCGTCGTCGTTGCGCTTCCGGTACCTTTTCAGCCGTTGGCGGAGGGCGTCCTTGGGCACATCGAATAGCTCGGCAAGCCGCGCTGCAGAATACATTCCTTCCCCGTCGGGACCGGTGCCAGAAGCCGAGTTCCGCATCGCACCTTCGGCGGGGACGTGAGCGGCGCTTGATCTTGCCTGTTGCTGAGCTTTCTCCACCCCATGGACAGCATCCTGCGCTTCGATGCCCTGGCGATAAGCCGCAATTGCAGCTTCCGTAACGAAGTACGTTTGATCACTGGCTCCAGCAAGATAGCCCCGTTGTGACAGCTGCCGTGATAGCCTGCTTGCCTTCCCTAGAGAATAGCCCAGCCTTCTCCCAACCTTGTAGTAACGCACGTGACGACTCGTTGACCCCTGCGACTCCTCGACCATAGCCAACAGGAATGCACGCTGTTCACTATCTTCCACCTCGAATCCGGAGGGCACGCCCTTTCGCCTATCGCGTTCTGTCATTCGTGGATCCCACCCTCAGAGGGGTTCGGGACATAACCCCTTCCAACTGTGCGCGCCGTCTTCCCGCTCGCCCCGGTGCTCCGCTGATTACCGAGTCGGGACTCCTACCCACTGGATCGGTGCAGCGCGCTCCCCCGCTAACGGCAGCGGAGCCTCAAGAGCCCTGCCAATATCTTACCCTCCCCGCAGAAGAAGTCGCCCCCTATGCTTTGCAGCCAGATACAATTTCATCACCTCCAAGGTGGGTAGGGTCTCGCCAGCAGAGCCACAATCTATTGCCTCACCATCGCTTACGCGATACGTCGCCGAGTATGGATACCACGCCGCCACTCCTCCACGCCCGGCACCGCGGTGACAGGCGGCAGGTGCCGCTGTGATAACCTGCGAGTCACGCAACGCGCGGCAACGCAGCAACCCACGAGATAGCCCGAACAAGATGAATGAAGCAGAATCTCCCCAGCCCTTCTCCTTCGACCGACGCCAACAACGCATCCGAGATCTCCTAGGACGCCTGGTAGGACCCGGTGCAGTTGCGTTCTTCGAGGATGCGTGCCTCTTCATGGCCAATCCGGGAGCGTTCAGAACCACCGCTCACCTCGTTGGGCACTGCATCCGTGAAATCGAAAGCGCGCTCAGAGACATCCTTGAACCATTGGCCGGCCCAGGCGAACCTATAAGTCATGACGACAGAGCAGCTCGGCTCGTTGCCAAGCTCAATCTCCCAGAAGAACACGTCGCACGCACGACGAAGTTGGTGCTCACGCTTCTTAGAGGAATCAAACCTGAGAAGCCAGGTCACGCGGAAGAGATCCGGCAGATCATAACGTGGCTTGAATTGGACGAGGACGATCCCGTTGCCAAGATGTGGCTTGGCGTCACAGGAAGGAAGAGCGAGGATGCTCTTCACAAGAGAGCACACCGCCGAGATCTCGAAGCGCCGCGAAAGGTCGATAGGGAGTTCCACGAATTCTGGGATCGCATGCAGGCCATCCTGGAATACGTCTTGCACAAGACTGAAGGAAGGTTCTCGGAATTCCGAGAGGTGTTGCGACCCCTCCTGGACAAGGGACAGCCAGAGGCGGCAGACCTTGACCTGCTGCGCGATCACGTTCCCAACTCTCCCTTGGTGCTGGGCGACTTCTTCTACAACCTCAAGCACCCTGGATGGGTTCAACCACTGTGGCAAGCTGGGTTCTTTGCACGCCCGCCCGACCCTGTACGCAACCCCGAAGAGGGAACCATCATGTTCCCACCCTGTGAGCAAAGCCGCTTTCTGGCACGCATGGCAAGGACTGAAGATCGAGAAGTGCAGGAGGCGGTCTTCAACGCCATCCGTGACATGCCGGAGACGGAGAATGAGCGTGTGCACTACGACCTTGCCCAGGCGGCCAATGCCCTTCCGGGGGATCTCGCTGCACGGCTAACGGAAAAAGCAAGGGGCTGGCTTACGATGTACGCGACGCTTGTCTCCCAGGAGCTTGGAAAGCTGGCCAGCAAGCTCGCACGAGACGGGCGTACCCCTGAAGCGATGACCCTCTTGCGGCATCTTCTCAGCCTCAACCCGGATGAGAGTTACGATCCCAGCAAAGACGAGGACGATCCTTTCAATTCGCCGAGTCCAACACGCCGTGTGAGGGATTGGGACTACACCAAGATTAGAGAAGAATGCGTTCCAGTTCTCGCCCAGGCTGCGGGAGTTGACGCTTTACAGCTCTTTGTAAGCCTCCTGGATGAGGCGATCACTCTTTCGCATCGTCGCTCCGATCCCGAGGATCGGTATGATGTGTCAGAGTTCTGGCGCCCGGCCGTGGAAGATGCTGAGCAGAATCGACACCAGGACGATCCGGAATGCCAGCTCACGATCGCCGTACGCGACACTGCCGAAATTGTTATCACGGAAAGCATTGCCCCCCTTTACGATGTCTTGGCGGTTCTTGGGGAGGGTAGCTGGTCGATCTTTGACCGTATCGCCATGCACCTCTTACGGGTGACCCCAGACGTTCCCCAGGAACTGTTGGCCCGTTGGCTGCTAAACCAGGACCTCATGGATGAGGCCAACGTGCGGCACGAGTACTACCATCTCCTTAAGAATCGCTTCACTGATCTGACGAATGCCGACCAGCAGCAGCTCGTTGACTTGGTGTTTGCCGATAGAGAGTGTGAGACGTGGTCAGAGGACCGGGAGGTTATGGGAGAACCCGTCACGCGTGAAGAACTGGAGGACTATCGCAGACGCCGCATCTTTGATCTACTTGAAGCCATCCAGGATCACCTACCCACCGACGCCAGGAAAAATTTCGATGATTTGGCGGCGGACATGGCTAGCCGCGAGCATCCCGACTTTCCCTACTACAGTGAAGGCGCTCGTTTCGTGGGGCCAAACAGTCCAAAGACAGCTAAGGAGTTGGGACGTTTGGAAGTCAGTGCGCTGGTTGAGTTCTTGCGGGAATGGGAGCCCCCTGGCCACGCTCTGGAAGGTGACAGTATGGAAGGGTTGGGCCGGATCCTAACGGAAGTTATCAAGGAGGATCCGGAACGCTACGCCAGGGACGCCATGTTGTTTCGCGGGCTTGACCCCACGTACGTGCGGTCCGTCATCGAAGGGTTTCGTCAGGCCAACCGCGACAAGAACAGCTTCGACATCCAGCCGGTCATTGAGCTGTGCGCCTGGACGGCACAGCAAGTAGGTGAGCGAGAAGAATCGCCCCAATATCGGGACCGCGACCCGGGATGGAGTTGGAGCCACAGAGCCGTCGCATCCTTTCTCAATGAGGCCCTTCGTCTCAAACACAACCCGATACGAATCACGGTGCGGGACGTGGTATGGACGACGCTACAGACACTGGCCGAGAATCCCGATCCGACACCCGAACATGAGGAGCGCTTTGGCGGTTCGAATATGGACCCCGCGACCCTCGCGATAAACAGCACCCGCAGCGAAGCCATCAGTGCCGTCATCGCCTACGGTCTGTGGATCAAGAACATCGAGATTGATGGGGACGAGGCAGCCCGGTGGTCCTTTGACCAAGCCCCCGAAGCACGAGACGTCCTCGACCGGCACCTCGACGCTGGGGCCGATCCATCCCTGGCTGTTCGGGCCGTTTACGGACGCGAATTCCCCTTGCTCACGGGACTGGACAAGTCCTGGGCTGAGCAAGCAGCACCACGCGTCTTCTCAGAAGACCCTGACAAGCGAGCCTTGTGGGACGCGGCCTGGGATACCTTTGTTGCCTACCGACGCGCCTACACGAACGTGTATGCCATTCTCAAGGGCACTTACGAGTCGGCCGTGGAGCGGATAGGGACCTACAACCCTGACGTCCGGCACTTTGCAGATCCGGATCAGAAGCTTGGAGAACACCTCATTCAACTCTACGTCTTGGGGATATTCGGTGACACACCAAGCGGCCTGCTCGAAGACTACTTCAAGCGCGCCACTCCAGAGGATCGCCGACACGCCTTAGACTTTATGGGCCGCGGATTAGGCAAGGGAGAGCTTCCACCAGAGGTACGAGCACGTCTACAAGTGCTCATTGACCACCGCCTTGCCACGCTCCAAGAAGGCGAAGACGCTACAGAACTCAGTGCCTTTGGGGACTGGTTCGCAAGCCGACAATTCTCCGACGACTGGTCTTACCACACACTCAAAGAGTCTCTACGCAGAGGAGCGAACTTAGGCTATTCCAAAGAAGCCTATCAAAGACTCAGAGACGACACCGGGCAACGAGGCCAAGACGTACTGGACTGCCTCGAGACACTCATCGAATCAGCAGAACCATGGCAACTTGAATACCACAAAGACAGCATCCGAGCAATCCTGGCCACCGCCAAGAACCAGCGCGATCACCAACCCCAGGCCGTTCGCATCGTCAACCGACTCATTGCCAAAGGCTACAACTCCTACCAAGACCTCCTTGACAACTCTTGATGACTGTTGGTGGCGATAGAAGAAGCCCTGGAGGTAGATGGAGGTCAAGCTCTTCGGCAAGGGTATTCGTCACGTGATATGTCGCTGCTTGAGCTCACACCACATCGCTCGCTGCTTCCGCCAGTCGGGGACGGCAGCGATAGGCCGGACCATCTTCTCCCGGATCGGGTCGCAACCACCCTTCGATCGGGGAAGTCCAAGCAACTCCTCCTGGATGTCCGGTGCGAGATGGAGGAGGCTCATGATCTGCGTCACGCGGGCGCGGGTCACGTGCGCGAGGCGGGCCAGTTCGGCGTAGTCGGCGACCTCGCCCCGGCGGATGAGATCGTCCATGTGGATTGCCAGGGCCATGAGGCGCGCGACACGAGGCACGCGGCCGAGATCCGGGACCTTCGGCTCGGTGCCCTCCTGGATTACCTTCCGCCCGCGCTTCCCGGAGCGGAACCGGACCTGCTTCGTGATCGTCAGTCCTCTCGTCATGCCTTCACCTCCGCGAACTCCCGCGACAGCATCTTGATTCCCGCCGGGTGGAAGGTCACCGACACCGTACCCTTCTCCCCGTCGTAGTCCACGCGCTGGACGAGGAGGCGGATCACCCGCACCTGCTCCCGCGGGGCGAGCGTCTCCCAGACCGGGTCGAAGACGGCCAGGAGTCTGGCGACCTCTCTCTCGTCCAGGAGCTCCCGGCCCAGCGTGATCAGCTCCTCGCGGACCTGGGTGTTCCGCTGCTCGACGGCCCCGATCCGGTCCTGCAGGTCGGCCATGCGGTCCGTTGCCGTCCCGTTGGTCGCCAGCCGACCCGCCAGCTTCCGGATCTCAGCGTTGTGGCGGGCCAAGTCGCGCTCGAGGCCCTTTTTCTCCGCCTCAAGATCCCGGATGCGCGCCGTGGCCTGGGCTCGGGTCTCCTCCAAGGTCTCCGCCAGGAGCGCTCCATCCTTGCCGATGCAGCGCACCTGGTCGACCACAAAGACCTCGATCTCCCGGGCCGGGATCGACTTCGACGGGCAGTTGTGCCAGCCGCGCCTCTGGGCGTTCGTGCAGACGTAGTACCGGTAGCGCCGGGAGCCGTTCTTGGTTGTCTGCGTGTGGACCATGGCGCAGCCGCAGGGGGCACAGTTCAGCAACCCCTTCAGGATCGCGCCGAAGCGGTTCCGCACGTCCCTCCCGCCGGTCGACCCGTTCCGCTTGAGGAGGTGCTGGACGCGACGGAAGACCTCCTCGTCGACGATCGCCGGATGCTCCCCGTCGTGGACCTCGTCCTTGTAGGTGATCCGGCCCCTGTAGAGGACATTCCGGAGCAGGTTGTAGAGGCTGTGCTTGTCGAAGGGACTCCCGCCGGCGGGCTTCCCCTTCCGGTTCGTCCAGAGCTTGTTGGTCCAGCCGCGCGCGTCGAGCTCCTTGAGCGTCTCCACCAGGGACTCGCGCTCGAGGTAGAGCTCGAAGATGGCCCTCACCCGCACGGCCTCGTCCTCGTTGACCACGAGGCGGCCACCCCGGGGGACCACGTCGAAGCCCAGGATCGGCCTTCCCCCCGACCACTTCCCTTTGCGGCGGGCGGCGGCGATCTTGTCCCGGGTCCGCTCCGAGATGATCTCCCGCTCGAACTGAGCGAAGGAGAGGAGGATGTTGAGCGTCAACCGGCCCATGGAGCTGCTCGTGTTGAACTGCTGGGTCACCGATACGAACGAGACCTCGTGCCGGTCGAGGATCTCCATGATCCGGGCGAAGTCGAGAAGCGAGCGGCTGAGGCGGTCGACCTTGTAGACCACGACGCAGTCGATCAGCCCAGCCTCGATGTCGGCCGCCAGGCGCTTGAACGCCGGGCGCTCCATGTTGCCGCCGGTGTAGCCGCCGTCGTCGTAGCGGTCAGGAAGGCACGTCCAGCCCTCGCCCCTCTGGCTCGCGATGAACGCCTCGCCTGCCTCACGTTGGACGTCGAGGCTGTTGAACTCCTGCTCGAGCCCCTCCTCCGTCGACTTGCGCGTGTAAACCGCGCAGCGGACGGCGGGGGCGTCAGCTCTCCTTGCGGCCATTGCCATCTCCCTTCCGACCCACCTTGA
>Ga0214472_10005282_pt1 | contig 13583 bp, 10 predicted proteins | sample RVTome_6_FD_207662 | JGI IMG/M metagenome (GOLD analysis project Ga0214472, IMG submission 207662) | Soil microbial communities from uranium-contaminated site in the Upper Colorado River Basin, Wyoming, United States - RVT140D175 | ecosystem: Environmental > Terrestrial > Soil > Contaminated >... | reverse complement strand
GGAGTTCGAGAAAGCTGTAGCCGGAACCCCGGTGGTAGCCGGAAGCCTTGAGGCCTCCGGCTACCGTACCTTCGTTTACTGAGCGGCGGCGCGCTCCGATCGCGGCACCGTGATCGTGACGAGCGCCTTCAGCTTGAGGAAGCTGGCTTCCCCGATGCCGCGGACGTTCATCAGCTCCTCGATCTCTTTTCTCTAGAAAGTGGGCTCAATGTTTATGCGGACAAAATCGAAGTGCGCCCACCAGGTGCGCCCACCACGCCCGGGCGTCAGCGAGGCGTTCCCAATCGCTAAACCCTTGGCTCGTTACCTATTGTCGGGGATCCGGCGATCGAGGCACTGCGTGACCATGACGCCGATCTCGATCTCGACCATGTTGAGCCAGCTGGCGTGTTTCGGCGTGAAGTGAAACTCGAGCCGGCTGAGAATCCGCCGTGCCTCGGCGGGCGCGAACGCCTGGTAGAGCGCCGCCGCTGAATGGGCCGACAGATTGTCGAGCACCACTCGGATGCGTTCGGCCTCCGGGTAGTGCTCGTCGACCAGATCGCGCATGCATTCGGCGAAGTCGACACACGTTCGCTGGTCGGTGACGTTGGCGTGTCGCCAGGGGCGGTTCACGTCGACAAACAGGAAGACGTTCGCGGTGCCGTTGCGCACGTACTCGTAATCGACCCGCCTGGGCTTGCCGGGCTCGGCCGGAATCGGGACACGCGCTTCTCCGATCAGTTGCCGCGGGGTTTCATCGAAGCCGACGACTGGTCGCCGCGGATCTGGCGCTTCGGCGTAGAGATCGAGGACGTCTTCCATGCGTGCCACATACTCGGCGTTCACGTGCGGAATGCACCACATCTTCTCCTGCCACGGCTTCAGCTTCATCTCCGCCAGCCGGCGACCCCCCGTGTCGCCCGACAGGGTCTCATGCGCGGTGAGGCGCACCAACTCGCCGGCCAGAAGGTTCATCGTCCACCGAGCACGCCCGGCGGGAGGCTGTGAGCCCGCGACCGCCACCAGGAGGGCTTCATCGCTGGCTCCCAGCTTGCGCGGCGCGCCGGGACGAGGCAGTTCACTGAGCGCTGGTGCCAAGCCTTCTTCAACGAAACGTTGCTTGGTCCGGTACACGGTCGACGTGCCGACACCCACGGTCCGCGCGATCAGGTCGTCGGTGGAGTGGGCGTCCGCGGCGAGGAGAATCTGAGCCCGCTTGATCTTGCGAACCGGCCCCTGGCCGCCGCTCAGGAGCGCCTGCAACTGGTGCCGTTCTTCCGCCGTCAGCGTGACGCGATAGCGTATGTTCATGGACATCTTGGATCACACTCCCGATCCCGTGTCCAGCCATCGGTCCCCCCGATTCACCGCGAAACAGGGCCAGTACCTGGCCTTCATCCACACCTACACGCTGCTGCACCGAGAGCCCCCGGCCGAAGCGGACTTCCAACGGTTCTTTCAGGTCACGCCGCCGGCGGTCCACGACATGATCATCGCGCTCGAGCGGCGGGGCCTGATCAGTCGGGTTCCGCGACAACCCCGGACGATCAGGCTGCTAATATCTGCAGACGAACTGCCCGCGCTGCAACCGATCAAAATCACTGCGGCCAGGTACTAGCAGCTTGCCTGCGATCGTGTGTGAGCGTTGCGGCGGTCCTGTGATCCGCGGGCAACACGTTAGTCCGTTGTTCTCGGCCAAGCTCGTGCGATGGTCCGAGCACCCGGTGCTGTCGAAGCCTCCCGTGATTCGTGGAATCATCCCGACAGACGGCTCGCCTGGCCGGGTGGACATTTCCCTCGGAGATCAGCTGAGACAAAGAGCTGCTATGGGCGGCGAAAGAGAACGTGCCGAGCTGGCCGCGTTCGAGAATCTGCTAATGCAATGCGACACCCCGATCCATACTCGCCTCCGGCGTAGAATCGGCACACATCAGTAACCGGGGGGCAGGCAGCCCACATCATGGACGCCGACAGATGGCAGCGGATCTCGCGGCTTTTTCACGAGGCACTTGAATGCCCCGTCGATGAGCGGCGCGCCTTCCTCGACGCTGGCTGCCGCGGCGACGAGGCGCTGCGGGGCGAGGTCGAATTGCTCCTGAGACAGCAGACGAGTGCTGAGGCCTTCCTGAAGACGCCAGCTGCCGAGATCGCAGGCGATCGGCTCCTCCAGGATCCAGACACCCTGCACGCCGGCCTCGAGCCCGGCGATAAGCTTGGCAACTATGTGATCAAGCGGTCGCTGGGCCGCGGGGGCATGGGTGTGGTGTTCCTCGCGCACGATACAACTCTTCATCGTCAGGTGGCCCTCAAGGTCCTCGGGTCGCCGGCTGATGGCGAGAGCGCCCGTGCGCAATTGCTGCGTGAGGCCCGCAACGCGGCCGCGCTCAATCACCCCAACATCTGCACCGTGTACGAAGTCGGCGAAGCGGACGGTCGTGCGTTCATCGCGATGGAGTACGTCGATGGACGGCCGCTGAACGATCGGCTGGCTGAGTCCGCCCTTCCGTTGGAGGAGGCTGTGCGGTACGGCCTCGAAGCCGCCGACGCGCTGGCCTATGCGCACGATCATGGCGTCATTCACCGAGACTTGAAAGCGGCCAATGCGATCGTCACAACAACCGGCCGATTGAAACTCGTCGATTTCGGCCTGGCCCGGCGTGAGGATGCGCTGCTGGCCGACGCCACAACGATGCCTTCGCTGGCGCCAGCTGGCGTGGCCGCTGGCACGCCGTACGCGATGGCGCCGGAACAGGTCCGCGGCGCCGGCACGGATGCGCGCACCGATATCTGGGCGCTGGGCGTTCTGCTCTATGAGATGGTGAGCGGCGCGAAGCCGTTCGGTGCCTCCACGGTCCCCGAGCTCTTCTCATCGATTCTGAGAGATGCCCCTGCGCCGTTACCGAACGGCGTGCCCGTGGATGTGCAGTCGGTGATCGAGCGCTGTTTGGAGAAGGAGCCTGGGGGTCGCTATGACCGTGCAGACGAGGTGCGCACCGCGCTCGAGGCGATCCAGGCCGGCACGACACCAATGTGGGCCACCTGGCGCGCACGGATCAGGCGGCGCCCGTGGGTGGCACCGGCTGCTGGGGGGATCGCTCTCATAACGCTTCTGGTAGCGACTAACGTTGGCGGCGTGCGGGATCGGTTCAGTGGAAGTCCAGCGGCGGTAGAACCAATCAGACTCGCCGTGCTCCCGTTCGAAAACCTGACGGGAGATCCTGAACAGGAGTACTTCAGCGACGGCCTGACCGAGGAGATGATCACGCAACTCGGTCGCCTGCATCCACAGCGCCTCAGCGTGATTGCACGGACTTCGTCGATGCGGTACAAGAACCGCGACGTCCCCGTCGATCAGATCGGTCGCGAGCTTAGCGTGGACTACGTGATGGAAGGAAGCGCCCGGCGGGAGGGGACCCGCGTCCGCATCAGCGCCACGCTCATTCAGGTGCGCGATCAGACGCAACGCTGGACCGACAGCTTCGACCGGGAGCTTGCCGGCATCCTGGCGTTACAGGGCGACGTTGCCCGGGGTATCGCGGGATCGCTGGCACTCACGCTGCTCCCGGACGAGCAGTTCCGCCTGGCGAATGCCCGTCCTGTGAACCCCGAGGCTTACGAGGCGTATCTCAAGGGACACTTCCACGCGCAGAGAGAAACACGGGCGGATCTCGACCTCGCGTTGAAGTACTTCGAAGCAGCCCTACAGACAGACCCCGACTACGCGCCTGCCCACACGGGTATCGCCTTCGTCTGGACCGCGCGGAACCAAATGGGCTACGTGTCGCCCAGCGAAGCCACGCCGCGCGCCAAGGCGGCCGCCATCAAGGCCGTTGAGTTGGATCCGACGCTGGCGCTAGCTCATTACGCGTTGGGCATGGCTGCCTGGAACGAATGGGACTGGGAGACAAGTGAGGGGGAGTTACTGCGAGCCATCGAGCTCGATGCGAATGATCCACACGCGCGTGCACTCTACTCGCATCTACTCATCGCGCTCAAACGTCCTGATGAAGCCATGGCTCAGATCGACCGGGCTCTACAACGCGATCCGTTCAACGTGCTCATTCAAGCGCTGTACGGAGTGAACCTGTATTTCGTCCGTCGGTACGATGAGGCTATCGTCCAGTTAGAGAGCGCGCTCAGAACGTCCCCGGACCTGCCGTTTGCTCATTGTGGTCTCTTGTTTGCGTTCAACATGAAAGGCTGGCCTGAACGGGCTCTTGTGGCGGCTGAGGGTTGTCTCGGCCACTACAGTCGTGAGGTCAAAGACGCTCTGGCGCGAGGGTACTCGGAGGCTGGCTACCCCGGCGCCATGCGTCGTGTGGGCGATCTGCTCGCAGCGGGTGTGAGGGAGACGTATGTGGCACCGATCGACGTCTTCCTCCCGTACTTGCAGGCCGGCCAGAAAGACCTAGCCCTAGAGTGGCTGTCGAAGGCCGTCGAGGCGCGTGACCCGAACGTGTACGGGGCTGTCCGAGATCCGTTCACGATTGACAGCCTTCGTGACGACTCGCGATTTCAGAGTCTCCTGCGGCGCACGAGACTTCCGATCTGAGTCGGGGTGCGGCCGCATCCGGCGTCTCATCCCGCACCTTAGAAAGACCTTAGAAAGCCCTTTGCAATGCCTCAATTTGCTGAAGCCACGATGCGATCTGGTTCCAACTGGCGCCGGTCTGGTCCACCAACCTTCGCTCACGCTTGCCAACGAGAGCGTGAGCTACGGTTGGCAAGCCACGCGAAGGTTGCCCACCGTAGCGGCAAAGCCGCGAAGGTGGGCCAACAAGCCTCCTCTTCGCATTCGATCCGGACGTTGAAGTTTTTGCACACCTGACGTCCGCCGCCTCACGCAAAAACTGCCCGCACGATCCCGCCGATCTCACAAGACGTTCGGAACTATCCACAACGTCCTGGCGGTAATAGCTTTGCAGCGCTCCGCGGCGTGCCTCAGCAAGCGTTTCGTCTACGTCCTGAAAAACCAGGGTCAGCCCTCTCGCTACTACACCGGCTTGACATCTGACGTCCCGGCAAGACTTGCAGCTCACAACGACGGACGTTGCCCTCACACGGCTACCGGCCGACCATGGAATGTCGATGTCGTCGTCGAGTTCGCGGACGAACAACGTGCGATCACATTCGAGCGATATCTCAAGTCCGGAACTGGCTGCGCGTTCGCAAAGCGTCATCTCAGATGAACGACACCAACGAGACTCACGCCGCGCGAACAGGCAAGTAGTCCTGTTCACTGAGCAGCGACTCGCCGAGGTCGGCAAGCAGGCGGTTCAGCCGCTCGAGTCACACTGCCATCTGCGCAGTGATCTCCCGCCAAAGGGCTGTCCATTCCCGGCGTAGTCGACCACGAGCAGGCCATTAGGCGATGGCACTGTTTTGGCGCTCTTTTCACCCCATTCGTGCGACAGGTGAACATAGGAGGCGAATGGCCAGCCTTTCCGATACGTGACCTGCAGAGAACGCTCGGTCATTGGGACACCTCGTACGGCGTCACGATATCTGCGTTCCGGCATAAAATCAGCCCGCAGCACCGGACGGAGCAGTCAACTCACGTTATGGACGCCGACAGATGGCAGCGGATCTCGCGGCTGTATCACGAGGCGCTTGAACGCCCTGTCGATGAGCGGCGCGCCTTCCTCGATGTTGGTTGCAGCGGCGACGAAGCGCTGCGCGGGGAGGTCGAATCGCTCCTGGCAAACGAGGCGAGCGCCCAAGCCTTTCTCGTGGCGCCCGCTGTCGAGGTGATGGCCGATCGGCTCGTCCAGAATTCAGAGATCCTGCTTGCTGGACTCAAGCCGGGAGTCACGCTGGGCACCTATCAAGTCGAGCGGCAGCTCGGCCGCGGAGGGATGGGTGTCGTGTTCTTGGCGCGCGACACTACCCTCCATCGTCAGGTCGCTCTTAAGGTGCTCGGGTCGCCCACCGACGACGGGACCGCGCGCGTCCGACTCCTGCGCGAGGCACGCAACGCCGCCGCGCTGAATCACCCGAACATCTGCACCGTCTACGAAGTCGGCGAAGCCGACGGCTGCGCGTTCATCGCGATGGAGTATGTCGAGGGACGGCCTCTGAGCGATCGACTGGCGGAGTCCGCCCTCCCGTTGGCGGAGGCGGTGCGGTACGGGATCGAGGCCGCCGACGCCCTCGCCTACGCACACGACCACGGCGTCGTCCATCGCGACTTCAAGGCGGCTAACGCGATCGTCACCGAGACGGGGCGGCTGAAGGTCGTCGATTTCGGACTGGCGCGGCGCAGCGATGCGCTGATGGCGAGCGCGACGACGCTGGCATCACTCGTGCCGGCGGGCGCCGCCGCGGGGACGCCCTACGCGATGGCGCCGGAGCAGGTACGTGGCGAGCCCGCCGATGCGCGTACCGACCTCTGGGCGCTCGGGATCCTGCTGTACGAGATGGTGACGGGCACCAAGCCGTTCCACGGCACGACGATCCCTGAGCTGTTCTCGTCGATTCTCAGAGACGCACCTGCGCCGATGCCGGAGACCGTCCCCGCCGAGATGCGAGCCGTCATCGAGCGGTGTCTGGACAAGGATCCCGAGCGTCGCAATCAGCACGCGCGCGAGGTGCGGGTTGCGCTCGAGGCGATCCAGGCGGGCACGGTGTCGCCGTGGGTCGCCTGGCGCTATCACCTGACGCGGAAGCGGTGGCTGGCGCCTGCCGCAGCGCTCTTCGGCATCGTGGCGGTAGTGGTGGGCTTCAACGTCGGCGGCGCGCGGGATCGGCTCGTGGGCAGTCCTCCTGCGGCCCCGCCCATCAAGCTGGCCGTGCTCCCCTTCGAAAACCTGACAGGCGATCCCGAGCAGGAGTACTTCAGCGACGGCCTCACCGACGAGATGATCACTCAGCTTGGCCGCCTGCACCCGCAGCGCCTCAGCGTCATCGCGCGAACCTCGTCGATGCGGTACAAGAACCGCGACACCCCGATCGATCAGATCGGCCGCGAGCTCGGGGTGGAGGACGTGCTGGAGGGGAGCGCGCGGCGGGAGGGCAGCCGTGTCCGCATCAACGCCACCCTGATTCAGGTTCGCGGTCAGACGCAGCGGTGGACAAACAGCTTTGACCGAGAACTCGCCGGCATCCTGGCCCTCCAGAGCGACGTCGCGCGTGGCGTGGCAGGGTCGCTCGCGCTCACGCTGCTTCCGGCGGAACAGGCCCGTCTTGCCAGCACCAAGCCGGTCAATCCCGAGGCGTATGAAGCCTATCTGATGGGCCTCAGCCATGCGGTCAAAATGACGCGACCGGACCTGGACACTGCAGAGAAGTATTTCGATTTAGCGTTGGCAAGAGATCCCGGGTATGCCTTGGCCTATGTCGGTCTTTCCAAAGTGTGGAGCCTCCGGCAACAAGTGGGGTTCGTTGCGCGTAAGGAGGCCGCCCCTCGAGAGAAAGCGGCCGCCGAAAAAGCGCTTGAACTGGACCCCAGGTTACCGGAAGCCCACGAACGCTTGGCTATTCATTACTCGAGGGATTGGAACTGGGGCGCCGCTGACTCTGAGTATCAGCGAGCCATCGAGCTGGGCCCCGGCCTGGCGGAAGCGCGAGCCGTCTACTCGTGGCACCTGTTCAGGATGAAGCGCCCGGTGGAGGCGCGGACGCAAATCCAGCGGGCGATCGAGCTGGACCCGTTGAACGAGCAGGTCCGGGGATTCTATGCGGGGACGTTGGAGTTCTCGCACCGCTTTGCAGAAGCGGAAGTCGAGAACCGCAATTTGCTCAAGACCAACCCAAACTCTCCTATGGCGACGGCAGGTCTTACAAGGGTACTTCACGAGCTGGGCAGATATGCGGACGCTGTGGCTGCTGAACGTGGGCGCTTGGCGGCGCGCGGGGATACCGACATCGAAGCGGCGTTGATGCGCGGGTATCCCGCAGGCGGCTACCGCCAGGCGATGCGTCAAGCTGCCGACGGGATGGCGGTCAGGTCGCGCGCCACGGGATTCGACTCCTATTACATCGCTCAGTTGTACAAGCGCGCCGGAGCAACAAACCAGGCCATCGAATGGTTGGAGAAGGCGTTCGAAGCCCACGATCCGAACATATCCTATATGGGTGTGAACCCGATCTTCGACGACCTGCGCAGCGACCCGCGCTTCCAGAATCTTCTCCGGCGAATGAACTTGCCGATGTGAGCGCGCGACGGTGGACCCCACACGTCGATACTCAGCGTTCCGGCGTAGAATCAGCGCACATCAGAGACCGGATTAGTCAACCCAAGTTATGGACGCCGACAGATGGCAGCAGGTCTCGCGGCTCTATCACAGAGCGCTTGAACGCCCTGTCGATGAGCGGCGCTCCTTCCTCGACGTCGCTTGCCGCGGCGACGAGGCGCTGCGCGGTGAGGTCGAATCGCTCCTGGCAAACGAGGCGAGTGCCCAGGCTTTCCTCCTGGCGCCCGCTGCCGAGGTGATGGCCGATCGGCTCTTCCAGAATTCAGAGACCCTGCACGGCGGACTCGAGCCGGGGATCAAGCTAGGCAGCTATCAAATCGACCGGCCGCTCGGCCGCGGGGGTATGGGTGCTGTCTTCCTCGCGCACGACACGATCCTCCATCGTCAGGTGGCCCTCAAGGTCCTGGGATCGCCAGGCGATGCCGGAACGGCCCATAGCCAACTGCTGCGTGAGGCCCGCAATGCTGCCGCGCTGAATCACCCGAACATCTGCACCGTCTACGAAGTCGGCGAAGCGAACGGCTGTGCGTTCATCGCGATGGAGTACGTTGATGGACCGCCGTTGAGCGACCGGCTCGCTGACCGCGCCCTGCCGTTTGAGGAGGCCGTGCGGTACGCGATCGAAGCCGCCGACGCGCTGGCCTATGCGCACGAGCACGGTGTCATTCACCGTGACCTAAAGGCGGCCAATGCGATGGTCACGACGACCGGCCGATTGAAACTCGTCGATTTCGGCCTGGCCCGGCGTGAGGATGCGCTGTTGGCCGACGCGACAACGATGGCATCACTGGCGCCAGCAGGCATCGCGGTTGGCACGCCGTACTCGATGGCGCCAGAACAGGTTCGAGGCGGCATCACCGATGCGCGCACCGACATCTGGGCGCTCGGCGTGCTGCTGTATGAGATGGTGAGCGGCGCGAAGCCATTCACGGCTCCAACGACTCAGGACCTTTTCTCATCGATCTTGAGAGATGCGCCCGCGCCGTTGCCGGACGCAACGCCCATTGCGCTAAGGTCCGTGATCGAGCGGTGTCTGGAGAAGGGGCCCGAGCGTCGCTACGAGCACGCGCGCGAGGTGGGCGCGGCGCTCGAGGCGATTCACGCCGGCACCGTACCCCCGTGGGCTGCCTGGCGTGCGCGCGTCCGCCGGCGCCCGTGGATGGCCTCGGCCGCCGCGGGGCTCGCTGTCGCCGCGCTGCTGGTGGGAGTGAATGTGGGCGGCGTGCGGGAGCGGCTCAGTGGAAGTCCACCGGCTGCAGCACCGATTAGGCTCGCCGTGCTGCCCTTCGAGAACTTGACCGGCGGTCCGGAGCAGGAGTACTTCAGCGACGGCCTGACCGACGAGATGATCACGCAGCTTGGCCGCTTGCACCCGCAGCGGCTCAGCGTGATCGCGCGGACGTCGTCCATGCGGTACAAGAACCGCGACATTCCCGTCGATCAGATCGGTCGCGAGCTCGGCGTGGACTACGTAATGGAAGGAAGTGCCCGGCGGGAAGGGAACCGCGTCCGCATCAGCGCCACGCTCATTCAGGTACGCGATCAGACGCAGCGCTGGACCGACAGCTTCGACCGCGAACTCGCCGGCATCCTGGTGCTGCAAAGCGACGTGGCACGATCAATTGGCAGATCGCTGAGTCTCGCGCTGCTCCCAGCGGAACAATCGCTGTTGGCGGGAGCCCGTCCGGTCAACGCGGAGGCGTACGACGGGTATCTCAAGGGCATGTTCCACATGCAGGGGCAGACGCGGCCGGGTCTCGACCTTGCACAGAAATACTTCGAGGACGCGCTGCAGAAGGATCCCGCCTACGCGCCCGCGTATGCGGGGATCGCGGGCGTTTGGAGCAGCCGGAACTTCAGGGGATACGTCCCGCCCGGCGAAGCCGCGCCCCGGGCGAAGGCGGCCGCATTGAAAGCGCTCGAGCTCGACGGTGCATTGGCCCATGCTCACCGGGCAATCGCGCTTGTTGCATGGGCAGAGTACGACTGGGAGACCAGTGATCGAGAGTACCGTCGTGCCATCGAGCTCGACCCGAGTGATGCACGCGCACGTGGCGCATACTCGCAAGTGCTCATGGCGCTCCGACGTCCCGAAGAAGCGATCGCGCACGCCGAGCGAGCGCTGCAGTTGGATCCACTGAGCCCCAGCCGTCAAACTTCGTATGGATCTGCTCTCTATTTCGCTCGTCGCTACGAGGAGGCCATCGTACAGCTCCAGAACGCGGCGAGAGCGGCACCGGACTCGCCGGTGCACTGTGGTCTCTGGCATACCTACAACATCATGGGCAGACCCGAAGAGGCGCTGATGGGTGCAGAGGGATGTATCGGGTTCTACGGGCCCGCGGTCAAAGACGCTCTCGCGCGGGGCTATTCGGAGGGCGGGTACCCGGAAGCGATGCGCCGCGTCGCGGACCTTCTTGCATCAGGACTGAACGGGGTGCATGTGGCTCCGATCGATGTGTACATCCCGTATTTGCACGCGGGCCAGAAGGACCTTGCCTTGGAATGGCTGTCGAAAGCCGTCGAGGGACGCGACCCTCAGGTGTACGGCGCGGCCGCGAGCCCGTTTGCAATTGATAGCCTGGGTGACGATCCGCGGTTCCAGGAAATCCTGCGGCGCGCGGGACTTCCCTACTGAATCAGAACTCAGTGGCGAATTCGTTCGATAGGCTGTGGCCGAACCGACGGACGCGCGACTGCATCGTTTCGCAGCTCATGAGACTCGTTGTAATGCCTCAATTCGCCGAAGCCATGGCGTAATCCGGTTCCAACTGGCGCCGGTCTGGTCCACCAAACGCGCTAACATGCTTTTAAAACCGATAAGCAGCGATCGTGATCGCCCGCGGCTGAAGCGGCACGTTAATCGCGAGTAACGCCGTAGTGGCGAGTTGAGGACTCAGCCGAACGTGCGAGCACCAACGCCGCCGCAATTCGCTTCATAGTTGCCCCTGGAACTGCTGGTTCAGTAGTGGCGTCGTCTCGCGCTGACGACCAACGCGTCCTTCTGCGCGCGAGTAAGTTGCTTCACCACGTACTCGCGTGCCAGCGCCTTCCCCACCGACCGGAACGCTTCCTGATACACCAGCCGCACCGGACGCCGGCCCGCGGTGTACTTCGCGCCACGGCCGCTGTTGTGCGCCCGTTCGCGCGCACGCGGGTCTCGCGTGTAGCCGGTGTACAGCGTGCCGTCCGCGCAACGGACGATGTAGACGAAGTGCACGCGCCGATTGTAGCGGCCCTGCACTACCCTGGAATCCTCGATCCGGAACAGAACGTCTCTCGGGTCAGATAGGTCCTGGCGGCGATCTGGCGACGGACGCCAACCCGACGGGATGGGGACCAGTCTAAGATGATGAGCCGTGGCCGCGGGCGACGCGCATCGAGTCTGGTTCCCAGAAATGGTGGAGCACCTGCGCCTGCGTTGGCGAGACGACCTGTCCATGGAGGCCCTGCTGGGGCTGCGCGACGAGCTCGATGACACGCTTGGGCGCATTCGCTCGACGCGGCACATCTCCAACCCGGTCTTCAAGTGTCCCAAGTGCGGGCACATAGGACCGGGCGCCGATCCCCACGTCAGTGTTCGCGCCACGATATTGGCGCTGGCTCGCTTCGGCGTGGCCGCGAGAGAACCGGTACGGGCGCTTGAGAAGGCCTGGTCCGCCTACAGAAAGACGGCGGGACTTGATCTGTACGGCCACGCCGCGACGTCAGAACCCGCTCGACTCCCAGGGTGCGCGCACGCCGATGAACGGTAAACCGAGAACAGACCTGATTCAGCCGATCACCCGAACAGAATCGTTCTCGGGTGACGGCGCAGTGTTTCGCGATCTCGAACGCCACGTTTGACATCGCCAAGGCTGGACCTCTCGGCCACGTCATAGGGCCGATCTTCCGCACCGGGGGCTGCCCAACTTGGAACTCCCGCGCACCCTTAGTAGCGCGGTCAGACTCAATGTTTAGCAGAATGTCATTATGCGTGACGTAACTCGTAATTCATGCCACAATGTGGCATGTGATCGTCAGCTATCGAGACAAGCGAACGGCTGATTTCGCTGCCGGGAAGCGGGTGAAGGCGCTGTCGGGCGTTGAACGGCCTGCCCGGCTCAAGCTGGACCGGGTCGAGGCGGCCCACACGCTGAAGGATCTGGCGGCGTTGCCTGGTAACCGCTTTGAGGCCCTGAAGGGCGACCGAAAGGGTCAGTACAGCATTCGCATCAACGACCAATGGCGGATCTGCCTTGAGTGGCCGGAGAAATCGCCGGGACCGATGAACGTCGAGATTGTGGATTACCACTAGGGAGAGCGCATGGCACGCATCGCAATTCACCCAGGCGAGCACCTGGCCGAAGAACTTGACGCCCTGAACATGAGTGCAGCGGAACTCGCGCGGCAGCTCAAGGTGCCCACGAATCGCGTGACGGGGATTCTGAACGGCCAGCGGGCGATTACGGGGGACACAGCGCTGCGCCTGGCGCATTTCTTCGGAACAAGCCCCGAATTCTGGCTCAACCTTCAGAGCTTGTATGAACTGCGCTTGGCCGAGGCCAAGACCGGGAAGGCCATCAAAAAACTGCCGACCCTGAAGCATCTGGAGGAGGCCCACGTCTGAGTGATTCTCATGCACGAGTTCACTCGAACGACCACGGCCATCACCCCCGATTTGCGCGCGAGCATGCAGCCTCCGTCGTCCGGCCATCCTTGTGGCGCGCGAGCCGCTGCCTCACGACCCTCGTTGTCACCCTTCAGAAGGCATCGACCCACGCCTGGGTGTGCTGTACGTACCGCTGGACCCTCGTGCGTCCGGTCGCGCCGAGGACCCGGACGGCGAACTGCGAGCCGTCGCGGCCACGTACGTAGACGGAGCCAGGCGAGGCCGTGCCGAGCGGCGTGAAGGAGAGGAGGTTGCTCGAGCCGATTCTCAGGGGATCGCTGCCGGCATCACCTGACACAGCAATCGCGACGCCGGGAAACAGGTCGGACAGCCGTGCGGGGGCGTCCAGCGGCGAATCCACGTCCGAGGCAATATCGCTCGTGCGCACGCCATTGTGATTGCCGTCCACGAACATCCGGAAGGTAATGCCCGACTCGCCTTCATCGAACTGGAGGGCGACATGCGCCGACCGCATGACGGCGTGCGAGCGGGCCATCGCCATCCGTGACGCGAGGTATCGTGCCGCCGCCGCGGCCCGGGCGCGATCAAGGGTCACCAGCGACTGCGGCACCGCGATGGCCGACACGATCGCGATGAGCGAGGTAACGAACAGAATTTCGATGAGGGTGTAGCCGCCAATGGCCGCCACGAGGATGAGGGGCCGCGGAGGCCGGATGCCTCCGCGACCCCGCGCGGCCGCTACTGGCTCTGCGCGGCGGCGCGCTCGGTCCTCGGCGGCGTGAGCGTGACGAGCGACT